>Ga0209712_10000123_pt1 | contig 65804 bp, 57 predicted proteins | sample ArcOceMetagenome_FD_187443 | JGI IMG/M metagenome (GOLD analysis project Ga0209712, IMG submission 187443) | Marine eukaryotic phytoplankton communities from Arctic Ocean - Arctic Ocean - Greenland ARC118M Metagenome (SPAdes) (version 2) | ecosystem: Environmental > Aquatic > Marine > Oceanic...
AAATATAAGTTAATTAACATCTTCCCAATCTACCAAAACTTCTGTTTAATGAGTAAACACGATGCACTATATATTAATACTAAAATTCCTCGGAAAAGCTCCCCAAAGTATAAACAAATTGGTATAAAAATGACTTACACGATTTCAAGGAAGCTAAGCATGTTAAAGTTTAAGTCAATTTTGGTCACAGGTGGAACTGGCTCTTTTGGTAAAGCATTTATCAAAAGGATATTAACTGAATACAAAGACATTAAAAGAGTTGTTGTATACTCCAGAGATGAGCTTAAACAATTTGAAATGTCACAAGATTTCACAAAAAAAAAGTACCCCCAAATTAGATATTTTATTGGTGATGTTAGAGACTCAGATCGTTTTAAGAGAGCATGCGAAGGCATTGATATCATTGTCCACGCAGCAGCTTTAAAGCAAGTTCCCGCCGCAGAGTACAACCCAATGGAGTGTATAAAAACGAATATCTTTGGTGCTGAAAATGTTATAAATGCAGCACTTGATTGCGGCGTTTCAAGTGTTGTTGCTCTTTCAACTGATAAAGCTGCTGCTCCAATAAGTTTATATGGTGCTACAAAACTTTGCTCTGACAAGCTTTTCGTTGCTGCAAATAATATGAAAGGTAGTCGTGATCTGAAATTTTCGGTCGTTCGCTATGGAAATGTAATGGGATCGAGAGGTTCTGTTATTCCTTTTTTCCGCAATCTAAAATCTAGTGGAACTCTACCTATCACAGATCCAAAAATGACTAGATTTAACATCACCTTAAATGAAGGTGTAAATATGGTTATATATGCCCTCAAGAACGCTTGGGGAGGCGAAATATTTATTCCAAAAATTCCTTCATATAGGATCACTGACATTGCGACAGCAATTGGTCCTAAATGTGAGCAAAAGGTAGTTGGAATTAGACAAGGAGAAAAGCTCCATGAAGAAATGATTACAGAGAGTGACTCTCTCAATACGCTTGATTGTGGTAAATACTATGTAATCATTCCATCCGAACCCGAATGGGAAATCTCAAGTTTTCTCCAAAAATTTGATGCTAAATATGTCGATGTTGGCTTTAAATATAACTCTGGAGAGAATACAGACTGGATAAATGTCGAAGAGATAAGGGCTTTGATTAAAGAAAATATTGATCCAACTTTTACTCCTTAAGATACAAGGTAACTATAAATGAACTATATTCCTTACGGTAGACAGGACATAAATGAGCAAGACATTCAATCAGTTGTGAATGTTTTAAAATCAGACTTCCTAACGCAAGGACCTGAAGTTCCTAATTTTGAAGAATTAATTTCACAAAACTGTAATTCTAAACATGCAATTGTCTTTAATAGCGCAACATCTGCTTTACACATAGCATGCCTATCTTTAGGAGTAACTAAGGGGGATTATGTATGGACAAGCCCCATCAGTTTTGTGGCTTCTTCAAACTGTGCCCTATACTGTGGTGCAAATATTGATTTTGTCGATATTGACAGTCAAACTTATAACCTTTGTCCGATTGAATTAGAAAAAAAATTATTAATTGCAAAAAAAGAGAATAAACTTCCTAAAGTACTAATTCCTGTCCATCTAGCAGGACAATCATGTGATATGAAAAAAATTTTTAGCCTATCTAAAGAGTACAACTTTAAAATAATCGAGGATGCATCACATGCAATTGGTGGTAACTACTTAAAACAGCCAGTAGGTGGATGCCAATATTCAGATATAACAATCTTTAGCTTTCACCCAGTAAAAATTATCACAAGTGCAGAGGGTGGTGCTGCAACAACAAATAATCTTCACCTAGCATCTCAAATGAAACTTCTCAGATCACATGGTGTAACAAGAGACTCCTCAGTACTCAAAAATCAATCACATGGACCATGGTATTATGAACAAATTGATCTCGGATACAATTATAGAATGACTGAGCTACAAGCAGCATTAGGAACAAGCCAGCTTCGAAGACTTAATGAATTTATTTTAAAAAGAACAGAGCTTGCCAGCTACTATAATGAAGAATTAAGTGGCTTACCACTTCAGATCCCACTACAAAGTTCTGATACTGATAGTGCATGGCACCTGTACATCATTAGACTAGACCTTTCATCGACAAAGTTTACCCACAAAGAAACTTTTATAAAACTAACGGAAAGTAACATTGGTGTTAATCTTCACTATATGCCTATTTATAAACAGCCTTACTATAAAAATCACTTTAACTTTGAAGATGGATATTGCCCAAATGCTGAAAATTACTATAAAGAAGCAATTAGTATTCCAATGTTCTCTAGCATTACTAAAGCTGATGCGAAGAGAGTTTGTGAAACACTAAGAAGAATTTTATGAAAAATTTATGTATTATTACCGCAAGAGGCGGAAGTAAAAGAATACCCCAAAAAAATATTAAAGATTTTCTTGGCCTTCCTATTATCGCATACTCAATACAAACAGCTCTCGACTCCAAACTATTTGATGACGTTTTGGTCTCTACAGACTGTAAAGAGATTGCAGAGGTTGCAAAAAAATATGGTGCAAGTGTCCCATTCTTAAGATCTAACAAGAATTCCAATGACTATGCGACCACAAGTGATGCTTTATTAGAAGTAATTGAAAAATTAAATAATCAAAAAATTTTTCCAGAAATTATTTGCTGCCTCTATCCTACAGCCCCTCTACTATCAGTAAAAACACTCAAAAATTCATATGACCAATTTGTAGTATCTAAAGCTCCATCCCTGATTCCAGTTGTTAAATTTTCTTTCCCACCTCAAAGGGCATTTCTCCTAAAAGATAAATTACTCGAATTCGCATACCCTGAAAATAAAGATACAAGGTCCCAAGATCTTGAGCCAATATATCATGATGCTGGTCAATTCTACTGGATGGAAGCAAAGACCTTTATAATAAATAAAATGATATTCTCAAGAGAAGGTACTACTTTTTTCGAGCTGAATGAACTAGAGGTTCAAGACATAGATAGTATTACAGACTGGAGACTTGCAGAGTTAAAATTTAAAATTTTAAATAATTTATAACGTCTATTAATTTACTTCCAACGTTCATATCTAAACCTTTTTCCACCATTCTCTTTCTTGTGTGTGGTGACTCGATTACTTCCTTGACCCTATGAATGATTTCTCGATCTGACACATTGTCATGCGGGCCTAAATAAGAAATGACTCCAGCAGTCTCAAGCTCATGTGATAGAACAACTTGATTACTTGCAACGGAAATACATATAGAAGGCAAAGCCATCTTTAATCTCTCCCAAGTCGTAGTACCGCCAGCTCCAATAAATAAATCACTATTCATCATAACTTCATGCATATTTTGAATATTAACTAAAGTTCTGGCATTTTTAAGGCTATCGACAGCTTTATTAATTGATCTCAAATCCTGATTCTGAGCACCACAAACAAGAGTCCAGTTAATTGATTCTGAAAATTTAGAAATAATTTTGGCGAGCCTCAATGTTTGAGAGTGACTATCGCTGCCTCCAAAAAATATCATCACATCTAAAACTTTATCGTTAAAAACAAGACTTTCACCTAAAACTAATCGGAATTTTTCAGCTAATAAACAATAGCTAGGGCCTAGAAACATTGTGGATTGTTTTTTTTTATACTCCAAAGGAACTTTTGTTCTAAAATTTTGATCTAATATAGCAGAGTTTTTAGTATCGATATGCTGCCTAGCAATATCGTCAATTATAAGAAGTTTTTTTACTCTTTGTGAAAAATACTCCTCCCAAGAGAGTCCCAAAGAATAATGATCTACAATTAATACGTCCGGGTTAATTTTTAAGATTATCTCGCTAACAATCTCCAGTTCACTGAAGATTGTATCAGAGTCCTCTACCTCATGAAGAAGAAATTGATTATTAATAATGTGTGAGTTAATGTTGCTAGGAAGCTTCTTACAAATAAAGTGAATCTCACCGTTAAGAAGTTTCGCTAAGGATATACACCTCATGATATGGCCTGAACCAATAATATATGAGCTATCACAACGAAATACATACTTCATAGGAATAGATTATGCTTTCATTAAGAAAAATAGAAGTAAAAGATGCAAAAATTCTATTTAATTGGGCAAATGACGAGCAAACAAGATTAAATTCAATCAATTCAAATCAAATTGAATGGACTGAACATATTAAATGGCTTGAAGACAAACTAAAAAACACAGAGCACAATTTTCTTTTTATGATTACTAAAGCTGATAAAAATACAGAAATTCCTCTCGCATTTGTTCGATTTGAGTTAAAAGAAAAATGGATTACAAGCATTGTAATCTCTCCTCACTTCAGAGGGCAAGGCTTAGCTTCGAAGTGCTTATCTCTAGGTATTTTGAATTTTAGAGAGTTTATTAAAGAGCCAGTATACGCCTATATTAAAGAGAATAATATTAGTTCAATTAAGGTTTTTTTAAAAAATAATTATATACTTGTACGCAATAAAAACAAATCACTTTATAAGAGGATCGACTGATGAAAATTGGCAATTTTGAAATTGGTAATAAATGCTTTATTATTGCAGAGTTATCAGCTAACCACAATGGTTGTATTGACACAGCAATTAAAACAATTCATGCTGCGAAAGAAGCTGGAGCTGATGCAATAAAATTGCAAACATATACGCCTGATACAATAACCATGAATATAAAGTCAAATGATTTCAAAATTCAAGGAACTGTATGGGATGGAAAATACCTGTATGATTTATATAATGAAGCATACACACCATGGGAGTGGCACAAAGAACTTTTCTCTGTTGCAAAAAAAATCGGTCTAGAAATTTTCTCAAGCCCATTTGATAATACGGCAGTAGACTTTTTGGAAAAATTAAATGTTCCTGCCTACAAAATTGCATCTTTTGAAATCACAGATATTCCATTAATTAGGTATGTTGCTAAGAAGGCAAAACCAATAATCCTATCAACTGGTATCGCTACAAAGGAAGACATTGAGCTAGCTCTACGTGAAATAAAAAAAGCAGGAAATCATGATATAATACTATTAAAATGTACATCCTCTTACCCAGCTCCACTAATTGATGCAAATTTATCTATGATCCACAGGTTCAAAGAAGACTACCAAGTTGTTGTAGGGCTCTCAGATCATACTCTTGGGATTACAGCTCCAGTTGTTGCGACAGCTCTTGGAGCAAAAGTCATTGAAAAACACTTCATACTAGATAAATCACTTGGTGGCCCTGACGCAGGATTCTCTCTAGATCCAAATGAATTTAAACAGATGGTGGAAGCAGTTAGAAATGCTGAATGCTCACTTGGCTCAGAAGATTATACACCAAATGAAAAAATATTAAAATCAAGAGTATTCTCAAGGTCACTATACTTTAACAAAAACCTAAAGGCTGGAGATATAATAAATTCAGATTCATTTAGGTCCATCAGGCCTGGTCATGGATTGCATCCAAAACATTCCGACAGCATTATAGGAAAGACTGTAAAAGTAGATATAAAAAAAGGAGATAGAGTATCATGGAGTGTAATTAACTAATTAATTAAGGAATTTTACCGATAATTTTCTAAGAGAACCTAATTCTTGATTTTTATCTAAGTAGAATTTCTTTTGTTTCTGCATCAAAGCATTAGAGAAGGTTTTAGTATCATCCACTTTAAATACTCTTTTATATTTGTTTTTTTTAGTTACTCTATAAAGAATACTTAAAACTAAATTTTTTATCATTCGCAGATATTTTTCTTTCTTATCAGTAAAACTTTCTGAGACAATTGTAGTTGTCTCTTCTTTTTCCAGAAAATTTAAAATAAAGTTCCCAGCTCGAACATGATTCATCCCATCACTCCACTGTAAAACATTTTCGATTAGTCTGATCCTCTCTCCTGACAAATCATCAAACTCTTTAAATTCACCATGTTCAAAGATCGCCTGAATAGCAGTGCAAATCTCATTTGCTGTTTTTAGATTTGGATTACCTTTGTATAAATTATCTCTCAAAAAATCTTCACCATTTGGGTTAATCATTGCCGTTGGTTTTGATAGGAGCCAAGCCTCAAGCATCGTTGTCGAGTCGTAAACTAACCAAAAGTCCGAAATTGAAATACAGTCTTTTATTTCAATTTCATTCCTTACATAATACACATTATCAAAAGAACTCAGAGAAGAAAAACCAGTCTCAACCTCTCCTTTAGCCGCAGGATGCTCTTTTAAGATAAATAACTTATTCGGATTTCTTTTGATTACTGCATGTAATACATTATTAAAATTGATATGATCTTTTTGAAAACGTTCGATATCTTCCCTAGAGTATATTTTGTTATATACTTCGAAGGTTTGACTTCCAGGAAAGAATAAGTTGAAGGCCCACCCAGATACACCGATAACATGTTGAAATTTATTATGAAATTTTTCTTTTAATAACTTCTCTTTCAAATCAAAATTTATGTCAATTTTATACTTATCGAACCCTATTGCACCAGAGTAAGCAATTTTTTCTCGTAATTCTGGATACAAATTACAAGTTAAGCTTACTGTTCTTTCAGTCCACTGAAGCTGGTAGTTTTCATAAAGGATTCTATCTTTATTCCACCCCCAAATCATTTGATTCAAATATTCTTCATCTCCGAAAAAATTTCCTTCAGAAATAAATGAAATGACAGGAATTTTTCTTTTTCGTAAATACTTAACTATTTTATGATTCAGCTCTGCACCGATAGAATTTGTGATAAAAACTAAACGAGGCTTATAACGACATACCAATCGATATGTATCGAAGATTGATCCTTCAACAACCTTATGACCCTGAAGCCTTAAATAGTTACTCACTAAGCTTGCCGCCAGTCTATCTCGTGAGGGCTCAGCCGTCCATTCAATATTCAAAATACAAGAAGCAGGCAAAGACTTTAATCCCATATATTATGCTTCTTCCAACCAAGCTCATCTTTCCACCACACGCGGGGATCTCTAAATTGATCCGCAACCAAATCAAACTCTTGCTCAGACCATCCAACATAATCCAGCCATCTCAAGAGATCTTTCGATTTAATAGCGTCCATCTCTCTGACGATCTTAATTCCCTCATCCCGAGTCATCTTTCCAGCTCTAATATCTTTACAGGTATGATCAGTAGCCCTTCCATAGCCAAACTTTATATACTTCATATAATCATGAATTCCATTTTCATGCATATCATCTAAATTTGACATTCTTCTATATGTTCGTTCGAATGGTTCTTCGGCTTCCAAAAAACCATATTTTTCAATCATGAGTTTCCCGTGATCATTTGCATCCCACTTAAAGTAATTTGATATATAAATTCCTCTCACGCCGACCTCATCGATTTCGTCATCTGTAGGATAAATCCATGGTAATAGATCTCTTTTCGATAGTTGCTCTCCATATTTTGGTGCTTGCTCAACAAAGTCGTTCCACTCATAGCCTCTGAGGCAATGCTCATGTCTATAGCGGAAAGTGAATTCGACAAAGTCGTTATAGGAATGCATTCCTCCTAAATCCATGAAGCCGTGCTCACCCCATATCATTAAAGGTACTTTTTCCTTAACAGCAACTTGAATTGGGTATGTAAAGATACCAGCGTGTCCATGCCAATTCATATCACCCATAATTCTCATTCCTAGACGATTCATTATCTTTAAAACTCTTATACTTGGAGTAAAGAAAATATGATCAACATCAAATACTTCGCGCATGTTCAAGAGGTTCTTCATTCCTGTTTCTGTATAGTTGTTGCCATGATATGTGACTAAAAGAGGATTCAAGCCAAGCTCTTTAATTATATGAATTTGGAAATAACTATCCTTACCTCCGCTAACAGGGATAATACAATCATAATTACCTTCATCTTTTGATTTGTATCTATCAACTAGTTTGACGAATTTTTCTTTTCTTTTTTCCCAGTCAATATCACCTGTCGTTAAAGAGACTTTGCAACCTGAACAGACACCATTTTCATCAAATGCTAACGGTGTTGCCGTTGCCGCTGGATATACACACTTCACACAGTACTTCATTCTTGGCAACGGTATATTGCTATATTTTTTATCTAACATTAACATTCTCCTTTTTTAGTAATTTCTTTGCCCTTGGGTAAGATCTTTCAGTAAAGTGAAAAATATTTCCCGCTGCAATAGCTGACACCTCTGATTCAAGTGCCAAGTCAACAAAATCTTCAAAATTTCCCGCTCCACCACAGGCAATTGTCGGGATAGAAAGAGATCCTACAACTTGATTTATAAAATTAATGTCATAGCCATCTCCATGTCCATCGCGATCAATACTATTAAGAAATATCTCTCCGGCTCCCAAAGATTCAACCTTCTTGCACCAATCTAGAACTTCGACGTTTGTGTTTTCAGATCCGTGATTAATAAAAACGACGTTTTTACCATCAATATTCCTATAATCGACAGACACAATTACCGCTTGCTTTCCGTATTTTTTTGATATTTCTGTAATAAACTCAGGTTTTAAAAATGCGCCAGTATTAACAACCACTTTATCGGCTCCATTTTTAATACGAATATCCACATCTTTAATACTTCGAATTCCCCCACCAAAAGCAAGAGGCATAAAACATACTTTGGAAATTCTTTTAATTATTTCTTCAATTGACGTATATGAATTAACTTTATGATCATCTCTATTCAAATCATATTTCTGACTTCTACTAATGTCTAAATATATTAATTCATCTACTTCCCAATCGTTATATCTCTCTGCTTGATTTATAACATTTCCTATATTCTGATGAAGCTTAAAGTCTTCACTTCTAACTATCAATCCATTCATGATATTCAAAACTGGAATTAGTCTTCGCTTAAGCATTATAAATCTCCAAATTTTTTAAGAAACTCTAATCCAGGCTTGTGACTTTTCTCAGGATGAAACTGAACTCCAAAGACATTTTCCTTTCTAATTGATACATCGAAATCTATTCCATAAAAAGATTTTGCGTCAATATCTCGCTTATCCGAGCAAATGCAATAGTAACTGTGAACAAAATAAAAAGACTCTCCGCTATTCAGCAATGAACGACTCTCATCCTGCGTAGTAACATCATTCCATCCAACATGAGGAATATAATTTCCGACTTTAGATTCAAAAGAACGAACAGTTCCATTTACTAATCCTAACCCTCTACAGTCTGGTTCAGCCTCTTCACTAGAATTAAAAAGCAATTGCATACCCAAACAAATACCGAGAAAAGGTTTTCCTGATTCAATATACTTGGTAATAGAGTCAATAAACCCTAAATCTTCTAAGTTTCTCATTCCCGTCTGAAATGCACCAACTCCAGGTAAAACTGCGTGTGAACATCCAGACAGCTGCTCCGGCTTTGTAACAATCATCACACTATGGCCAACTCGACACAAGGCATTGGCAACTGAAGCAATATTTCCTAGGTTATAATCAATAATTCCAATCATGACGTTAATTTACATTTTATCTGTAGGTCTGAAAAGTAGAAACAAAGGTAATAATTAACTTTACGGTCTGACTATTACTTTCAAAGCTTTTTGAATATTCTTTTTGTAGTGAGGTTCTAAAAAATAGTTTCCCTTCTTCAAAACATTAGACTTTTCTGTATTTACAGCACCGAGCAAGGCGACATCAAGCTCATCGATACTATTTACCAACCAAGTCGTTTCATCATCAACAATCCAACCAAGGTGCTCCGTCGATAAATTATCTATATTAACCAAAATATTTGGAACTCCGAGGGCTAAAGACTCAATTGCACAGGTTGAATATACAGTTAAGTGAATATCTGAGCTATTTAAAATTTCGTAAATTGTTTCTCCATTACTTAATTCCTCATTTAATATTTTTATATTTGGTAAAAAATCATATTCATATACAGTATCGATATTTCGAGGAATCAGCGCAAAAAATTTACTTGGATTTCTTTTCGCAGCATGAATTAAAAAAGGAATTAACTTCGATTCAACAGTCCACTCAAGTGACACACAAACTACTTTTGTATATTTCTTTTTAAGATTTAAAATATTTTCAGACTGCTTGTTAGTATCTTTTATATGGTCAATATAATAACTTCCAACAGGTATAATCTTCTTTATAATCCCATTCTTTTTTAATTCCTTTTGAGCATCCACGCCAAAAGAGAATAAGTATTCAGGAAAATTTTCAGTAGAAATATTATGACAACAAGAATTATAGCTTATATGATTCTTAGATATTACTCCGTGAGCAATTTCAATGGTTTTTATACCTAAGTCATTTGCAGCTTTAAAAATTATTTCGTTGACTCCTCTACGGTTAACAAATATTGCTTTGGGTTTGTAAATTTTAAATAAAAACTTAAAAATACGATAACAACCTATTGAGTATAAACAAGAAGCCATAAGTTTTTCTCTAAATGACTGATCTGAACCTAAAGTAGACTCTAATATTTTTAACTCCCGACTCTTTTTAAAGAATTTTTCCAGCTCATGCTTGTGTGGACTTAAAGTAAGAACATAGATCCTGCTTAATAGAGCTAAGAAACTTCCAGATAGAAAGTTTCTGTTTGGAAGCACATGTAAAGAATAATGGAAACGACTTGCTGATAATGACTCTACATGGAGAACACCATCACTTTTCAAAGACTCACTTATAAAATCGACGGATTTATCAAAATATATACCATCAACGACTTTCCTCTCTGTAATATCACTAAAGACAATATAGTTATAACTTCTAAACAAAGACTTAATACCAAACAAGACTCTTCCAATCTTATCAATTACTTTAAGTTTAGATTTTGGCACATTTAGATATTTAGTATTTTTAATTAGCAAGTAATTGTAAACCTCTAATCTCATTAAGGGCCAAAGATTAAAGTCTCCACATATCCACTTTTTCGTATCAATTCTCTTTTCAATTTTTTCAAAGTCTTTGCATATACTCATCCCACGACCTTTAGTAATGAGCATGAACCATTTTTAATCTCAAATACTTTATTACAACTCTTAAGTGTCTCTATTCTGTGAGTTATAGCAATTAAAGTTTTTGATTTAGATATTTCAAATATTTCCTTTATAATTTGCTCTTCGGTTTCTTTATCTAAGGCACTAGTAGCCTCATCTAAAACGAGTATCTCGGGATCACCATAAAGAGCTCTTGCAATAGCAACTCGTTGTTTCTGTCCACCACTTAAGCTACTACCATTTTCTCCTACCTTGGTTTCAAGTCCTTCTTTGTTAACAAATACATCATAAAGCTTTGTCTTCTCTAATACTGATATCAACTTCTCTTCATCATAATTCCTATTCATAACGATATTATCGGAAACGCTTCCATCAAAAAGATAAATGTTCTGAGGGATATAACCAATTTTTTTTCTCCAACTCTTATACTGTCCACTAAGTAAGGTTTTGTTATCAACTTTAATCAAGCCACTACTTGGATTTAGCAAACCAAGTATTAAATCCACTACTGTTGATTTTCCTGCACCACTTTCCCCAACGAAAGAAACTTTATCCCCCTTATTGATACACAAATTAATATTATTTAAAGTACTTTTACTTGAACGAGAATAACTAAAGTTTAAGCTCTTTAGTTCAATTTGATTTTGAAAAATAATAGTTTCTTCACCTATCTGCTCTTCATTCAATGATAACATTCCGTAGATTTCATCTAAAGAATTTTTATGAAAAATAATTCTCTGAGCACTTGTGACTATTTTATTTACAGAGGGAAGCATTCTATACAGTGCTAAAGCAAACATTGAGACAATAGGTAGAACAGAATCCCCTCCTTCAAAACGAAGAGTATAAAGCACAATTAAAATTAAAATTATAAAGCCGAAAGATTCTAAAATACTCCGAGGTAAAACTCCCATAGTATCGACTAAAACATTAACCTCAGCATAGCCCGTCATCGTCTTCTTAAAACCTTGTTCCGAAACATGTTCATGACCAGATAGTTTGATCATCTTAAAGTTTCCAAAAGTTTCATTAAGCTGCCTGTAAACTTTATCAATCCATAAACTTCGCTCTTTTCCCTTTGAACTTAGGGTCTTTAAAAATAATCTCCCACACAGTAGACCAAAAATGATTAAGAATATCGTCAGAGTTAAAGTGATTTTAAAGTTCATATATATCAATGCAAAATATAAGAAGATAAAGATAAAAGCTTCTGATACGAGAGTAAGAATAGATTGGATTAATGCAGCCAAAAAATGAGCCTCAGTAACTGCCACCCTAGTTAGTTCTGCAGTATTATAGGCATAAAAATCATCAAGACTAAGTGCGAGGTATTTCTTAAACAATTTTTGAGAAACGGAAGAATATAGATGATTCGTAAATTTACTTGATACATATGAGAACAAAAGTGTAAGGGATGACCTGAGAAAATAAAAAGCAATTAAGCTCACTCCAAATAGTGAGATAAAATCAATCTCACTCAAACCAAGCCAGAGAAAAAGATCATTTACATATCTCGTAGACTCTAGGTAGCTAAAATCAGTGGCAAGTGAAACAAAAGGCATTATTGCAGAGATGCCAATCGTTTCTACAATAGAAACAACTAAAGACAAAGCTATTAAGAGGTAAAAAAAGGTGAAATCATCTTTTATAAATATTTTTTTAAATTTGAAAATCATTGCTTAATGATATGAGAACTTTTATTTATTGCAAAGAACGTTATAATGTAAATCCATCATCCACAATTATATTTTGCCCATTAACATACCTAGACTCATCAGACACAAGAAAGATTAATGCCCCAGAAAGATCTGACGCATCAAGCATACCCTTTGAGGTTGTATGTGTATTATATTTCTCAACAAAAGCAGGCTCTTGGTTGTCAAAAATGCCTCCAGGTGAAAGCGAATTCACTCTAATTGATTTACCTTTAAAATACTTCGCCATATACTTTGTTAAATGTATTAAGCCAGACTTAATCACAGAGTATTCAACTGGCATTGTCATTGTTGTATTTTTATATATTTCAAATTTTGGTGCGATAACACCATAAACAGATGAAATATTCACTATATTACCAATTAATTGGTTGTTATAAATATACTCAGAGTATTTTTGACTCATCAAAAAGTACCCTCCTAAGTTTAATCCAATATTCTCACAAAAATCATCATATTTTACCTCAAAAAAATGTTTTCCATAGTTTTTATTTCTTGGATAAGCATTATTCACAAGCGTAGTTATTTCTCCATGATTATTATGAAAATCGCGTAAAAATGTTGTAATAATATTTTCATCTGTAATATCGATCACAGCTGTATAAACTAAAGTTGAATCATAACTAATTATCAGTTCTTGTTTCATAGAAAGAAGCGCTTCTTCATTAATATCAGCAAGAACAACTCTCGCCCCCTGATCCAATAAAGATTTTGAAAACTCCCTTCCAAGAACTCCACAAGCTCCAGTTAATAGCACCGTTTTATTTTTCAAAACTTTCTACCCTTAATTAAATTGCCTAAAAACAGGTTTTATTGACTCTCCGCGCAAAAACTTATCAGCGCCCTCTTCAATTGCTAACGCATATACATCTAGCATTTTTTTAAATGCAAACTTTGTTTTTTCTAGCTCTAAATCACCATGAGCACTACTTAATGCAATCCAAGGCATTAAAACATTCGATTTTATCATTTCTTGCTGAAAAAGTGTTCTAAAGCAAAGCGACGGAGTATTTTTTTCATCTAATGTAAGAAAGCTGGGGGAACATGCAATACCAGTCATTTTAAAGTAATCTCCAAGACCTTTCTCAATAGCCAAATTAGTCAGCTCATTTTTTAATTTTTCCCCGTAGGTCCAGAAATGATTAATTATATTGTCTCGTTTAATTATTTCAACCGTTTTTATAAACGCTCCTAATCCGCACATCTCTGCCCCATGAGTTGTAGACAATAGAAAAACTCTTTCTTTACCTTTTGTCTCAATTGATCCAAGTTCCATTATCTCTTTTTTTCCTGCAATTGCAGCAACTGAAAAACCATTGGCCATTGCTTTTCCAAAAGTACATAAGTCAGGAGAAATATTATAATATTTTTGAGCTCCAGCAATATCCCATCGGAAACCTGTTATCATTTCATCCAAAACAAAAACAACACCATATTTTCGACACAACCTTTGAACATCGTGGAGATATGTTTCGCCAGGGACGGTTTCAGACTCTTTTGGGTGTTCACTTGTACTTGCTTCCATAACAACACAAGAAAATTGATTAGGATGGCGCTCAAATAATTCCTCTAAAGCTTTTATATCGTTGTAAGGAAATACTTTTGTTTGATTTACAATATTATTGGGTATTCCTTTTTTAATAGGAGTAGAAGATATAAACCAATCATCATACGAAAAAAATGGATGGTCTGAACATCTCGCAATAAGTTCTCGTCCAGTATATGCTCTAGAAAGCTTAACAGCAGCAGAGACCGCAGTACTTCCATTTTTTGTAAACTTTACCATATCAACAGAGTCTATAAGATTAACGATTAATTCTGCCGCCTCAAGTTCAACTATAGACGCTCTCGTTAAATTATTACCAAACTCTATTTGCTTTATTGCCGCCTCATTTACCTCTTGATTCGCATATCCTAGATTGACAGCTCTCAAGGACATTCCGAAGTCTAAGAATTCCTCATCTTTATGATCATAAACATAGGCTCCCTTCCCTCTCAAAAGAATTTCAGGTGAATTATCTGAAAATTGATCATGACCTCTTGAGTACGTATGGGCGCCGCCGGGAATAACTTTATTCAATCTACTTCTGTAACTAGTCATAGCTATACTATCCCCCTATGTTTGTGCTTTTTGTTCAACTTCCAAAAGCATTTCTAATACTGCAATATCATCTGCGAGAGTATTTGGATATAAACTCTGATCTGAACTGTTAACGGCATGTAAAAATGCCGAAATTTCTTGGATGTAAGGCTCCTCAGGGTTGATATATTGATCTTCAACTGTACCTAGGCCTAAGTCGAAGCTCTTCTCTGAAGCACCTTTTCCATCTTTACCAACTGTGTGAAGCTTAACTGTATTAGAATCAGCTGAGAACTTTATAAATCCTTCTGTTCCAATTATTCTAAGTTCTCTTGAAACAAGAGGCCTTGAAAGTACTTCCACTGTTAGGTTACATATCATGCCTTCTGGATACTCGAGAATTGTTGTATAATAATCATCGATATCTGCAGTTAGGTTCGATAATTTACGATATAGCGAAGTCTTTACTTCAGCTAGCCCCCATATATCGTTTAGCCAAGTCAGCTCAAATGGAAGAATTTCTCTTGCTCCTCCAGTTTCTTTTTTTGAAACATAAAATTCATCAATGCCTTCCCAAGGGTGCCAGTCTGGTAAATATTGTCCTGTGATATAAGTTAGATATAAACAATTACCAATTGCTTTATCTCGAATCAATTCTTTAATAAGTTTTGGCCCTGGAAAATATCTCATAGTACAAGATGGCGCAATAATGATTGGTTTAACCGAACCTAAATTTAATGAGTCCAACTCTCTTATTTTATCAATATCTGTTACAGATGCCTCAATAAACATTGGTACTTTTGAACTAAAAGCCATAAATGCATAGTGCATATGTAGATCAGGAGGCGTAGAGATTACAACTAGGTCATACCCTTTCAGCTCTTCGGCTTTATTCAAACTTATAATTGTTTTTATTGAGTACTTTTCTATCGACTCATTTCTTCGGTCTTCCCTTGGGTCAAAACCAAATATATTTGTTATACCATTTGCAATCAAATTTCTGACTCTTCTTTTTCCCATTGAGCCAAGGCCGATAACTAATGCTTTCATTTAAATTCCTCAATATTATTAACAATACCTTCTACTGCTCTAAAATCTGCGAGATCGTCAATCTCAAAACACTGATGTCTTTTAATTTTAAAATATGTATTACGTTTTGTATAAAAACTTCTTTCTGATAAAAATGAATCGACCTTTACAATATAAGCTACTCCATATGGAAAATAAGCTTCAGGAAGGTCCTGTCTTCGTAGTTCACTCTTTGATGTGTCGATAAAGTTTTCAAGTCTATCTTGATTGACCTTCTTCATAATGAATGGATGCGTTGCAACCTCTCCAATACTAACAATAGAATCAAAGTTTGCTCTCCTACTTTCAAGTATTTTAAGCATTTGATCAATATCATCTTTTTCTCTTATCGGTGAAGTAGGTTCCAGCAAGACTAAATATTCATACTCTTCATTAAGCTCACTTTTCATAAACTCCAAAACATGCAGAACTACATCAACAGAACTTGCAGTATCTGAAGCTAAAAACTCTGGCCTTAAAAAAGGCACTTCAGCACCACAATCTTTCGCAATAGAAGCAATACTCTTAGAATCAGTTGATACAATGACTCTGTCTAATAATTTTGAATTTAGTGCCGTTTCTATGGTCCAATTTATCAAAGGCTTACCTGCGAGTTCCTTGATATTTTTATTCTTTAAACCTTTACTACCACCTCTAGCAGGAATTAGTGCCAAACACTTCTTACCCTTAATCAAGCTTTGCCTCCCCATATAAAGATCTTGCATAGTCTAAATCTGATGTTATTCCTATATCGATCCATTTTTCAACCATTGGAAAACAATCAACGGATTGCTTGTCCCTAATGGCAGTCTCTAGTAAGGATGGCATATCAAAGTATTCATTGTCAGGAACATACTTAAGTAATGATTGGTCAATGACATAAACCCCAGCATTTACAAAGAATGAATGAATAGGTTTCTCCTCCATGGACTCAACCTTTCCTTCGTTTATATTTACAACTCCATATGGCACCTGAATATCATATTTTCGTGTACACATTGTTATTTTAGATTCATGATTTTGATGAAAATTTATTAACCGCCTAAAATCGACAAAAGTTAAAAGATCTCCATTCATAACAATAATCGAACCATTAACCTCTTCGGGAAGCAAGCCTAATGAGCCAGCAGTCCCCAGTCGCTTACTTTCTTTTAAGTAGTTTATTTTACATTTTAACTTACTTCCGTCGCCAAAATAATCTTCAATCATATCCGCTTTAAAATTTACAGAAATATAAAATTTCTTAAATCCAACTCGAGTAAAATTATCAATAATCCTTTCTAATACAGGCTTGCCACCAACCTCTAACATAGGCTTTGGGCAATCTCTTGTGAGTTGACCAAGTCTCGTTCCTAGACCACCGGCCATTAACACAACAGGAATTTCTCCCACATCATCAAGTCTCATTGTATGTATATCAACAACGATACCATTTTCAAGAATTGGAATCATTTTTATTTTTCCGTCTCGAGTAAGTGCTTCGAGTTCAAGAGCGCTTGTATTTTTACTTGCGACTGTTGGAAACTGATTCATCACTTCTGATATCGAATCCAGTAATGAATAGCCTGAAACGAGAGCCCTTCTAATATCTCCATCCGTCACAGTACCTAAAATCTTTTTAGAATCATCAACAACAACTAGACCAAATCCCATAACTTCATTTAACTGATCAAGAGCTTTAGACATAGTTATTTCAGGCGAAACAAAAAACTTCCGAACCATATTTACCTTATTTCCTTTAGGAGCATAAATGATTCTGCCGCCTCACATCCAGCACCAACACCCCTTAAGAGAGCTTGAGCTTTGACAGAGTCAATACTTCTTGGAAATGGATGTTCTCCAATCTCATTTTTATATTCTTTTAATATTTCGACTTTTTGCTCAATAAAGCCTGATATATCTACATAAACATTTGGAATAAAAGACAATCCGTTAACAGCTGGAGCAAATTCAGTCTCGCTCAAGGTTTCCATCATTAATACTTTTTTTATATATGGATGTCTAAAAACTTTGGTACAACTAAAAGCGCATTCAAATACAACTCTATGATCAGAGTGAACATCATGAATAAAGGGCATATAAATAATAGATGGTTGAATTTGCTCAATGGCATTGGAGATTTTACTTATAATCTCTCCCATTCCAAGAGTGTCAAGCAGTGTGGTCGGAAGTCCTAATTCCATCACTGAATCAAATTGATATTTCTCTTGAACTGTATTTATTAATTTTTTTCTTTTTTCCAAAGACTCAATCCTTGCAGCCCCTACTTGATTTGTAGATGTAACTATAAGCCAATGAATTTCATCGCCCAAGGATTTGTGTTTTAAAAGTGTTCCACCACACCCCAAAGTTTCATCATCAGGGTGCACGGCAATAACCAAAATTTTATCTCTCATAAATAATCACCTACACTTATCGTAATTTCCTTTTCTATCTTTGTAAGACGAATAGCTGAACTTCCACATTTAATAACAAAACCATCACGGTCTAAGATTATGACCTTACCAGGTTCAACATTCTCATCTGCACATAATACCACCTCAGACTTCCAAACTATAACATCTTCATCTCCATGCTTAAAGTGTGCTCCACAATAAGGCAAACTCAAAGCCCTAATTAAATTATAAATATTGATAGCACTCATTCGCCAATCAATTTGTCCGTCCAGCTTAGACCTCTTCCTCCAATAATTAGCTTTCGAGTGATCTTGCTCCACCGGTTCAATTGTTCCAGAGACTACACGATGAGTCAGATCGACTAACTGCTTACTACCTATATCGACGAGCCTCCTATACAGACTTGAAGCGTCATCATTTTGTAGAACTTCACATCTTTTCTGAGATAAAATTTTTCCTGAATCAGCACCTGCATCCATTAGAAAAAATGTTGAGGCTGTCTCTTTTAACCCCAGAGCGAGCGTCCATATAATTGGATGTCTTCCTCTATTTTTTGGTAATTCTGTAGGATGATAACCAATAACTCCGAAGGTCGGCGTATCCAAGACTTCACCTTCTAAGAGATGACTCCACCCCAAACAATAAACAATATCAACTTTTTTCTCAGCAATCCAAGGGGCTAAAGATTTTTTTGATTTTGAGTAATCTAATGAATCGATATTATTTTCCTCAGCAATTGGAATTAGAGACACAAAATCGCTATTATAATCCGATTTTGACTTGCTTACAATTCCAACGATTTCAACTTCAGTAGTTAGTAGTAAAGAGCGAAGAAAAACAACACTTGACTCTACACAGCCGATAAAAATAGCCTTCATTTGATATCCACGTCATAAAAGTTTTTAATTAAAATATTATCAAGTTTAATAGACTTTAATTTTTCTAAAATTTTTAATGATGTGTAACCATCACCGTAGATCAAAATATCCTGGCTACTTTTATTCATAAAGCTTCCCTCAAGAGCTACTTCGATAGACTTTCTAATTCCCTTTTCTGAGTTTGTACAATGAATAACACTTGCTCCAGCTTCTCGTCCCTGCTGCCTAGCTCCAATATTTATAGTTGGAACTCCTAAAGAAGGTACTTCAATTAAACCACTAGATGAATTACCAATAACAATGCTTGATATTGCAACAGTACTTAAATACTTCAATCTTCCCAGTGAGGTAAATAAGTGAGCATTATGATGTTTTGCTACGAAACTCTCAATGAGTTGAGATATAATTCTAGAATCGGGATCAGAATTAGGCATAGTAAAAATAAGTGTATCATCTGGGTAAGTATTTAATGCATTTAATAGCTCTAGGAAGTCTTCTTCCTGTGATCTCTTTAGTGTTACAGGGTGATATGTAATTAAAAATATTCTTCCCTTTAAGTTAATACCAAGGGTCTCTAAGAGCTCATCCTTAGCTAGTAGTTTTAGATTTCGAATATTATCTAACCCTGGTGCACCAAAATTAAAAACGCGGCTAGGATCTTCGCCAAGTTGTATGACTCTGTTACGATATACCTCAGTCGAAGTGAAATGAATGTGAGACATTTTTGTTATTGAATGTCTAATTGCTTCATCAATTAGTCCTTCGGTTAGCTCCCCCCCATGAATGTGAGCGACAGGGATATTGAGAATCAGGGCCGATTGCACTGCTGCAAATATTTCAAAGCGGTCCCCTAAAACAACAATTATATCTGGGTCCAAATCACTTAGTACTTCAGAAAATTGAATGGATGCTAATCCAATAGATTTTGCTACAGCACTTTTTGTCCCTGAAGATAAAAGAACGTCAACCTCTTTCGCTATTTGAAAACCATCTTCGACAATTTCATTTTTTGTAAACCCAAACTGGGACGAAAGATGCATACCCGTAACAACTAGTTGAAGATCCAGGTCTGGATCTTCCTCTATTAGTTTTATCAAATTATAAAGAATTCCATACTCTGCCCTCGTTCCAGTGATAATACATATTTTTCTCATATTTCAATTACCTCATCTTCAGCAAAGTCTCTTATGGCATATCGTCCTAGAATATCATCCCATAACATAGGGCTCAATCCGCTGGCCGGCCGCTTTATTGTCAAATTTGTATCTGTGAATATATCGCCCTTTTTAATACTCATACCAGCAACAATACTTTTGCGGACAATTGGAATATTCTTTATTTCAGACCTTGAAGGTTTCTTTACTGAGCTTCCAAGAGCATTTTCGATATTTCTTATTGCAACAACCATGTCTTTTAATTCGACAGGATCCAGAGACGCCTTATGATCGGGACCTTCCATTTCTTTGTCTAAAGTAAAATGTTTCTCGATAACTTTAGCTCCCATCGCGACAGCAGCAACTGGAACCTCGATTCCTAAAGTGTGGTCTGAATAACCAACCTCTACATTACACTCACTTTTAATTGTCAGCATTGCTTTCAAGTTAACGTCTTCCATCGGGGTTGGGTATTCAGTATTACAGTGAAGTACTGTTACATCCTTCCCCTTTAAAACAGCAAGGGCTTGTTTAACTTCTGCCATTGTTGCCATTCCTGTAGAGAGCACTATACTCTTGTTAAATTTTGTAAGTTCTCTTAAATATGGAAGATTTGTTATTTCACCAGAAGGAACTTTAAAAAAATCAACTTCCAAGGAGTCTAAATAGCTAATTCCATCTTTGTCAAAAGGGGATGACATGAAACCAATATTTTGTTTTTTACAATACTCAATTATCTCAACGTGATCGCTATCACTCAACTCCAATTTTTTAATCATATCAAACTGAGACTCATCTTTATCAGTCGTAGACTTTTGATACTCAGCCTTCTGAGCAAACTTAGAAACTAGTTTTTCTGTTTTAAAAGATTGAAACTTCACATAGTCTGCGCCTGCATTCTTAGCAGCATCAATCAACTTCTTAGCGAGACCAATATCACCATTATGGTTAACTCCTGCCTCAGCAATAATTATAACTTTATTCATAGGTTCTCCCATAAGAAACAATCGAGTTAGCCACAACTTCATTTCCATTTTTTAATGTTGTGTTACTTCCTATAAAGGTCTTTTCGCCAATAGAGCAATTACCATTTATCACGCATGCCGTTGAAATATGACAATGATCTCCGACAACAGCATCATGCTCAATTAACGCTTTAGAATTGATGATACAGTTTAAACCAATAGTTGCTCCAGCATTAACTAAAGCATCGTGCATGACAATTGACCCTGCTCCGACAGAAGCATGTTTAGATACATACGCTCTAGGCGAAATAATTGTTGCGAAATTTAAGTTCAAGTTAAAAAGTTTAACCCTAGGACTTGGGTCTTTTATTTGGCCTATAGTTATGAGAAAATAATTATCATCTTTTATATATTCGCTAATTTCTGAGTCAGTTCCAATAATTTCATACCCTAAAACATCTTTACCTATATTATTTTCAATATCAAAAATACCTAATATTTGATACTCTGCCATTTGTTCAATGACATCAATACAAGACTTACAATGGCCACCACCACCAATTAAATATAGATTTTTCATATTCTCACCGAGCTTGGTATATTAACGACTGTTTCTTCATATCTTTTTGCATTTATCAACTCAGTGGTCTGACATTCTTTAAAAGCAGGTAATTGACTCATTAATTTCCAGATCGGTCTTGTCATTACTTGTTTTGATGTGGTGAATTCTAGAAAATCATCTCTTTGTTTTCTATTTTTACAGATAACTGCATTCAACCAAAAACTTGAAATACAATCCTTAGGTTCATCAACAAATTCTAATTCAGAGTTTTTAAAATAGCTTCTATATTTCTCTGCTGTTTCTCTTTTATTTTCTAAGAATGATTTTATATTTTCAAGTTGTGCACAAGCAAGAGCAGCATTTAGATTAGGAAGTCGATAGTTATAACCTATTTCATCATGAAAAAAAATCCACTTATGAGGAACTTTTGCAGTTGTCGTTAAATGTCTTGCTCTTATAGCTAGCTCTTTATCTTGGATTAAAAGAGCACCACCACCACCACTAGTAATTGTCTTATTACCATTAAAGCTAAGAATTCCTATTTTTGAAATCGTTCCAGTGTGTTTTCCCTTGTAATAGCTTCCTATTGACTCTGCAGCATCCTCAATTAAAAATATATTATATTTTTTACATATTTCTACGATCCGCTCTAAATGAACCGGGTGACCAAATGTATGCATAGGAACACAAGCTTTTATTCTTTTTCCAGATCTATTATTATAACAAAAGCCATTATTCCTCATCTCACCAAACTCTAACAAAAAGCGTTCCAAATCATCTGGACATAATCCAAGGTTGTCAGAAGCAGAGTCTAATAGTACTGGACTCGCACCAGTATATGAAATTGTATTCGCAGTTGCGACAAAAGTAAGAGCTTGAGTTAAGACTTCATCATCTCTCTTAACATCCGCTAAGATAAGACTCATATGAAGTGCTGCTGTTCCATTCATTGTTGCTATCGCAAATTTCGATCCCGTAAATTCACAAAGCATATGTTCAAATTGATCAACAAATTTACCAACTGAAGAAACAAATGTTGAATCAATGCACTCATTTAAATATTTTTTTTCATTTCCAACAAAGCGAGGCTCATGTAGTGGGATAAAACCTTCTGCTCCATACATAGATCTAATAAAAGAGGTTACCTCATCAAACATTATAGATTCCAGCCTTATATTTTTTAAGGTTTTCAGGATTGCTAAACCATTCTATTGTTTTGGTTAAGCCTTGCTCGATATCAAACTTTGGCTCAAAGCCTGTTAATTTATAAATTTTTGTATTATCACACCACAAGCGATTCACTTCTGACTTCTTAGGACGAATTCTTTGTTCATCCAAAACAAACTCGACATTACTTTTCATTATTTTTTTTATCAGGTTTAACGTATCACCTATGGATATTTCAAAGTTCGAACCAATATTAACTGTTTCACCAATTGTTTTATCTGAGTTTGCGAGTGCAATAAAACCACGACAAGTATCCTCAACAAAACTAAAATCTCTTGTTGGTGTTACATCTCCTAATTTAATTTCTTTCATTCCATTTGAGATTTGGGTAATAATTGTTGGAATAACAGCTCGAGCTGACTGTCTAGGACCATAAGTATTAAATGGTCTTGCAATGGTAAGTGGGAATTCAAAAGAATTATAAAAACTCATTGCCATGGCATCTGCTGCAATCTTTGAGGCTGAATAAGGTGACTGAGGTTGCATAGGGTGTTTTTCATCAATAGGTACATACTGAGCTGTACCATAAGTTTCTGAAGTTGAAGTATGTATAAATCTTTTAACTCCATTTTCAATTGAAGCCTTACACATATTCACAGTGCCATTTATATTTGTATCAACATAGCTTTGAGGGGCAACATATGAGTATGGAATAGCAATCAAAGCTGCTAAGTGATAGACTGTATCAATGTTTTTTGTGATTTCTTTGCAAAAAAATGGATCCCTTACGTCTCCAGTGATCACTTCAACTTGATCTAAGTAATCTGAAGTTTCTAACCATCCCCAATCATTGAATGAATTATATAAAGCGAGTGCTCTAACCTTATAACCTTCCCTCACTAAAAGATCGACTAGATGTGAGCCTATAAAACCATCTGCACCGGTGACCAACACTTTTCTCATATTAACCTCTTTAAAACAGTGAGTTACGTTATATCACCCCAATACAGAGGTATGCAAGCTCCTAGTTAACTTTAAATGTTGTTAGGTTTGATATTTAATATCAACAAGAAACGCGGAGCAAAAGCCAAAAAAACTATTAATCAATTTTCAATATACTTATTAAGTAAAAATACAAATTTTTTTAAAGTATAGTTCGAATCAAACTTGTACTTGGCCTCTCGCAAATTCTCATGGAGTTCGGTCATTTGTGCTTTATCGTTAGCAATTAGTTCTAAAAGTACTACTAAGTCATTGATTTGATCGTGGCAAGCAGTTAAGCCGATTTTATATTTATTCACAACTCTTTCGACTTCACAATCATTAGGGACCGCGCATAACACTGGTAAGTCTAATCCGATATATTCATAAAACTTTGTTGGCATCAGGGGTCTTAAGGTTTTCTTATTAACAGCTGAAACAAATGCCAAATCAACCTTCTCTATTAAAACATTAGCCATCTCTTCCCTTGAGACGAAACCAATTTTTTCAATATCAGTAGCATTTAAAACAACACTATTTTTTGCGAAGTCACCTATAAACAATAACTTAATTTTTTTTCTTATTTCAGGTGATAAAATTCTATAAGCTTCAATTAGTACTTCTGGTTTTTGCATTTTTCCCATATTGCCAATATACGCAATTGTTTGAACATCTGAAATAGCTCTTGTTTTAAATACTTTTAACTCATTATCATTTGAAAAACCAAAGTAAGCGTAATCAACTTCAGTGTCTAGGCTTGAAAACTTTTTTGATAAAATCTCCATCATAATTTCAGATTGAGCAATAACAAGATCTGCAACCCTAAACCCATTCAGCTCGAGCTTCTCAACACTTAAATGGGGCCTTACATTAGTACTTTCACCATCGTACAAGCCTGAAACAAGTAAATCATGGTAATTGATCACGATTTTAATATCCGGTCGTCTTTCCTTGATTCTTGACAAGCTTCCAATAAGACCTAATTCTCCGCCTGTTGTTACAAATAAAATACAATTTTTTTCAGCATTTTCGATAATATTACTTGCTACTCTCCATGACCAAATCACCATATAATCTCTGAGTATTAGAAGGTATTGTAAGTAGACACAAAAACGTAGTGGCACAATAGGGTTAATAATAACGGTATTTTTTTCTTTTACGACATTACCCTGAGGTGGCATAATTACAGTGACATCAAAGCCATTTTTTCGAAGGTGATCAACTTGTTGTTTTCTAACAAAAGCTCCCCCCCCTCTTGAAGGTGGATAGCTTCTAGTTACAAACCAGATTTTTTTATTCATAAGATAAGACTTTTCAATTTATTCAATATTTTTAATGTACTTCCATTCCCATTCACATTAATAACTCTAGAGTTATTTTTTATATTGACTAATTTCGTTGATATCTCAATTATATTTTCAGAACTAATACCTGAAAGATATAAAATGCCCTCTCTGACATAATGCAAGTACTCTGTTTCATTTCTTAAAACAATCGTAGGAACCCTAAGTGTTGCTGCTTCCTCTTGAAGACCTCCGGAGTCTGTTAAACAAAAAGCCGATTCTTTCAGAAGATTTATCATCTTCAGATAACCAATGGGTTCAATGACCTCTAGATTCTTACTTTCGAATTTAATATCGAATTCATTCATCATTTTTAGTGTTCTGGGATGAATCGGAAAAACGATCTTAATCGTTTCAGATATTTTATCGATAGTATTAATCATACTTCTTAAATTATCAAATGAATCTACCGTCTCTTGTCTGTGCATCGTTAACAAAGCATAGTCCCTAGATTTTAATCCATACTCTAGTAGTATCGGACCAGGATCCGTCGACTCGGCAGTTCTAACACAACTATCAACAACGGTATTCCCAGTCACCTCAAAACGATCTTCAGAGTAACCTTCATTTATTAAATTTTTTGCATCGTCAATAGTTGGAACAAACATAAAGTCACTAACACGATCAACCACTAATCTATTTATTTCTTCTGCTTGTAATAGATTATGAGATCTACAACCTGCTTCGATATGAATAACCTTAAGACCTTCGGCTTTATACTTAGCACCAGTTAAAGCTCCTGCAAGAGTCGTATTAGTATCACCATGAACAATAATGGCATTTATCTTTTGTTTTTGTAAAATTTCATCAAGCCTAATCATAATTTTTGCGACTTGCTCAACCGAGGACATTCCACCACAATCAAAAGTATAATCAGGTTGTCTTAAGTCTAATTCTTCAAAAAAAATTTTATCCATATTGGCAGAATAATGTTGTCCTGTATGAATAAGGATGTGATTAAACTCATTATCAAAAAGAGGAATAAGTGGAGACATCTTTATTATTTCTGGTCTTGTGCCAATAATTGTAATTACTTTTAAATCTTTCATTTTTAAAGAATTTCCTCATCTGCAAGTTTCGAGATTTCCTGGTTAGCAACTTCAAGCATTTCTATAGGTAGATTCTCTAGGCAACAATCCTTAACAACTGTTTTTTGATGAAAGCAATCTAGAGCAAATTGAGTATCACCACATGCACATAAAAAGGATTTTACTTTAGATGGAAAACCAATATGCAAAGTAAATGGTTCAATATTTTTTGTAACTAATGAGCCAGCACCGATCATAGAAAAGCTTCCAACAGAAACTCCACATCGAATAATACTACCTGCACCCAAAGAGCCTCCTGTATTTATAACCGTTTTTACTGTTTTCCAATTCTTCTTTAAAACTCTTGGACTCATATCATTCGTAAAAATGACATGGGGGCCAATAAAACAATAATCTTTTATATCAACTCCGTTATAAATTGAAACTCCGTTTTGAATTCTACTGAATTTACCAATAGAGACTCCCGAGTCTATATAACAGTCTCTTCCAATAGACACACCATCTCCAATAACTGCACCTGATCTAATATGGCAAAAATGCCAAATTTTCACATTAGTTCCAATTATAGCTCCATCTTCAACAATTGCTGTTGGATGAATATATGAGTTTGTTTCACTAGATATAGTCATTTCATACTCCTCTTATTTTAATATGGAAATTTAATCATATTCCCATATTACTTGTCAGAAAAATTAACATATAAATCAATATGAATTCGTTTCAAATTCTTGTGTTAGTCATAATTTTTAGATAAATTAATTAAAAATAAAGGCTAAAAATGAAAATCTGCATCATCGTCGGAACACGACCTGAAATTATAAAAATGTCCCCTATCATTCAAGAACTTGAGGAGAGAAAAGCTGATTATTTTATTATTCACTCAAATCAACACTACTCTGCGTCAATGGATGAAGTATTCTTTAAAGAGCTCAATCTTCCTGCGCCTAAATATAACTTAAATGTTGGTTCTGGAAAACACTCAAATCAGACAGGAAATATCCTCATAAAAATGGAACCTATCCTAGAGAAAGAAAAACCAGATTATGTTCTTGTGCAGGGTGATACAAATACAGTTCTAGCAGGGGGCCTTGCTGCTGCCAAATTAGATATAAAAGTCGGGCATGTTGAAGCGGGTCTTAGATCTTATGATAGAAAAATGCCTGAAGAAACAAATAGAGTAGTAACAGATCATTTATCGAGCTTTTTATTTGCAGTAACTAAAAATCAAGAAAAGATCCTTCTTGATGAATCTATTGATTCAGAAATAATTCATGTTGTTGGAAATACTGTTGTTGATGCCGCATTTAAAAATATTGCTCTTGCAGAAAAAACCTCAACTGTTCTTAAAGTCAATAACCTTATTTCAAAAGACTATATTTTATTAACAGCTCATAGAAGCTCAAATGTTGATGATAAAAAATCTTTTGAAGAATTACTCAGTACTTTTGAAAATGCGACTGAGTCTGAAAAATGTATTTGGCCTATTCACCCAAGAGCAAAGTCTAAAATAGAAGAATTTGGTTTAAAGGTTCCAGATAATATAAAAATAATTGAACCCATTGGATACCTTGATTTCTTAATGCTTCAAAAACACGCAAAGCTTGCAATCACAGATTCAGGTGGTGTCCAAGAAGAATGTTGCATCCTAGGAACTCCATGTATAACTGTTAGAGAAAATACTGAAAGGCCTGAAACAGTTGAAGTCGGAGCAAATATTCTAGTTGGTAGAGATCCCAAAAAAGCAAAAGATGCATTTCAATATTTTATAAATTCAAAGAAATCATGGGAGAATCCTTTTGGAAATGGTGATACTTCAAAACTAATTTTAAATACTCTTCAGTATGATTACTTTGGAAATTCAAATATTAAGCCAGTAACAACTTCAATTTGTGTTATAGGCCTAGGATACATGGGTCTACCAATGGCATCACTTCTCTCAATTGCTGGTAACAAAGTTGTTGGGGTTGATATAAATTTTAAAAAAGTAGAAGCTATAAATAATTCGAAATGTCCATTTGATGAAATAGGAATGAATGAGACTTTAATCTCAGCGATTAAAAATGGTTTTAAAGCCCAAACTTCTCCAGTTGCATCTGATGTTTTTATTATTTCTGTTCCAACTCCTGAGAAAAATAATAAATGTGATTTAACTTATGTAAGGCTTGCATGTGAGAGTATTCTTCCATTTCTTCAAGATGGAAATCTTGTGATTATTGAATCAACAATAAAACCAGGAACCTGTAAATTAATGATGGATGAAGTTTTTTCAAAATCGAGTAAAAACATTCTTCTAGCTCATTGCCCAGAAAGAGCAATTCCAGGAAATACAATTCATGAATTAATATACAATGATCGTTTAGTTGGTGGATTAAATAGTGAAGCTACCGATAAAGCTTATGAAGTTTATAAAAGCTTCTCCAAGGGAAATGTTTATAAAACAGATGCGACAACTGCTGAGTGTTGTAAACTTATGGAAAATACTTTTAGAGATGTAAATATCGCTCTTGCAAATGAGATGGATGTTATTTTAAAAGACTACGGTGTAAATCCTTGGGAGGCAATTGAGCTTGCAAACAAACATCCAAGAGTTAATATATTATCTCCAGGCCCTGGCGTTGGCGGACATTGTATCGCTATAGATCCTTGGTTTTTAACGGAAGATAGTGATAAAGGTAAATTGATTCCACTTGCAAGAGAAATCAATAACGCAAGGCCTACTTATTACGTAAATCAAATCAAAGAATTAGCTTTAAAAAACAATTTTAAAAATATTGGAATCCTTGGTGTCGCCTATAAAAAGAATGTTGATGATGCAAGAGAGACTCCAGCTAAATACGTATTAGATGGCCTTTTAAAAGAAGGCTTTAATGTTAGAGTCTCTGATCCTTATGTTAAAGAATGGGATTATGAAATTTCAAGTTTAGATAAAACTATTCATGAGTCTGATATTTTGATTTTAATTACAGATCATGATGATTATAAGAATATCAATACAGAAGGAAGAGTTTTAATCGATACTCGGAACTTAATAAATTAATTACTTACTTAATAATTGATCTGATTTTAGATAATAAGTTTTTTTAGAGTTGGGACATTCAAAACTTCCCTCCCCACTCAACGGAAGCGGAATCCTTTCTCCAAACTCACTCATCCAACCAATTTGTTTTGCTGGTACCCCTGCCATTAGTGCATAGGGCTTCACATCTTTTGCTACCACAGCTCCCGCTGCAATAAATGAATACTCTCCCAGAGTAATTCCACAAACAATTGTTGCATTTGCTCCAATTGTTGCTCCTTTTTTTACTAGTGTTTTCTTGTATTCATCTTTTCTCTCAATATGCGCTCTTGGATTAATCACATTTGTAAAAACCATACTAGGGCCACAAAAAACATGATCTTCAAGTTCTACTTGGTCATAAATTGAGACATTATTTTGAACTTTTACTCCATTTCCAATTTTTACATCGTTTCCAATATAAACATTTTGTCCAAAAGAGCAGTTCTCACCAATGATAACTCTTGAGCAAATATGCACCCAGTGCCAAATTCTTGATCCAGCGCCAATTTTTGCACCATCGTCAATAATTGCAGTTTCATGTTTTTGATAATTCAAATGAACTCCTTAATCACTCATTAATTTAAAATTATTCATTGGCTTCTGTAAAGCCATGACGTTATAATTTAAGTCATATGCTAAAAAATGTATTTAAAAAAACTGAAGTGAAGAAAAATCTTGCCATTAGTGTCATCGGGACAGCACTAGGTCAGCTAATTCATCTAGGAACAATACCAATTATTTCTAGACTATACACACCTGAAGCCTTTGGACAATTTTCACTTTTCATGTCAATCTTTGGAATTCTAACAGCTTTTTCACTAATGAGGATTGAATCTGCAATTATGGTTGCGGATGAGAATGAAGTCGGAATGCTTAATAGATCACTAAAAATTCTGGGCCTTATTATAACCGCCATTACATTCATTATTACTTTAGTTTTATATTTTATTAATAGTGAGCATTTATCAATTTTCATCTTTTTATCTATCATTATATATATATCAAACCGTTTCTGGACTCAGAGAGCAATTGTAAATAGAGAAAAAAATTTCAAAGCTCTAAGTTTAAGTAAAATATTAGAAAATTTTATAAATTCAGTCTTATCAATAGGCATTGCGTTTACAAGTTTGAAAGATATTGGCTTATACGCAAGTAAAATTTTAAGCTTATTAGTAGGTTATGTTATTTTAAAAAAGTCTACAAAAAATTCATACCCAAAATTAGATCAAAGTGTAAAAAAATCAATTTCTAAATATAAAAATTTTCCTATCTACTCATTTCCAGAAGATCTTGTGGGTCATCTTAATAGCAGTACACTTATTTTCATTTTTTCCTATTTATTCTCTGCATTTGAAGTCGGACTTATAGGTCTAACGGCAAGAGCTTTATCTGCACCTGCAAACTTTATCTCTGTCTCTTTCTATGATGTTTTTAAACAAAAAGCAGTAGAAGATTACAAAAATTATGGAAGTTTTGAACATATTTTTAAAAAATTTTTTATTATTCTTTTTGGCCTCGCCGTATCAATGTCAATCATCATAGGTTTATCTGGTCCAACATTATTTGACTTTATCCTTGGATCGAAATGGAAAAATGCTGGAATCTACGCACAATACTTAACTCTACTTTATTCAATAAAATTAATGACAGTGCCCTTAACGTTTTCATTAGAGATTAGAAATTTACATTTTATTAATTTAATTTTTCAAACGACCAATCTTGTTCTGGGTCTCTTAATTATTCCAATTGTATATTTTATCACTAAAAATGATGTTGAGTGTATAAAATACTACAGCCTGACTTTGAGTTTGGTTTCTTCTATCCAAATCTATATTGCCTATGGAGCAAGTAAAGCTAAACTACCTAGTTATTTAAAAAAACGTCTGTAAATATATCTCATAAATAACATCACCTTTTCATCAGTTCCATATTTATTATGTGGAACCGCAGCTCTCCTGATATAATTTTCCAGCTCAACTTTACTAAAGTTTAACTTTTTACATACTAGTTCGAAGTCTTCTTGCTGTAATTGCTCAGGATAAATCTCTTTTTTCAGTTCAAGTAATGCATTTTCCCGAGTCATCTGGTTACTATTAATTAGTGTACTGAGATGTGCTTTTCTTTTATCTATTCCAAATTTATTAGGAAGTATGTAACCTTGATAAAATCTTGTAAATAAAGACTCATAGTGTTTCCCACCATAGTATTTCCAACCGATTTTATCAGAAAGGATATTCATTACATTTTCTTTATTATAGTCAATATAATTCAATACAGAAATTGATTTTGCAACGCCTGAATACTGAAAGAAGGTTTTTTTAATTGTTCCCATAAAGGGAAATGTCTTCAAAACGATTTTATCGCCAAATTTATTGTGAATTGATTTAATATTTGTCGCATCTGATTTTCTCCAATTCCAAGTTGATGGCATAATAGCTTCGGTTTCGAAGTTTTCTCCACTTAACAAAAATCGTATTCCATATTTTCTTGTTAATTTATAGACTGTTGAAAATATAGCGTGATCTGACAGTAATTCTAAATCTATCACATCCGCTTTAAAGAATGATCTTTGAAGTGATTTAAATTCTTCCCAGTTAATAACTAAGGTATAAAGATCAAATCCTGTATATTTCACAATATTTTCAACATTTTTAACAGCAAGCTCACTGTTCCAACCATTATCTAAATGAACAAGTAATGCATTTAACTTCCACTCTTTTGCGAGATAGGCAACATAGCTGCTATCGACTCCCCCAGAAATGCCCACGATACAATCGTACTTCTTTCCTTTTCCTCAATAATCTTTATGAGAGCTTTATCACGATCATTCCCACATAGCATTTTAGACTTATCCTCTAAATACTTTACACAATGATTACACACACCATTGTTATCAAAAACTATTTCACTATCGGTAGTATCCATTACGCATTTTGTACAAATTTGGTATTTATTACTTTCCACCATTACTCCCCACTATCTGTTCGAGATCTTTATAATCAGGATACGTAATGAGCACAGCCTTATGAATTCCTTTAAAGACAAACATACTACTTGCACTTACACCTGATGCACCACCTATTAAAATTGCATCTGACATATCCTGTAATGATGATGCTCCTCCGTTAATCACTAACGGTACACTGCAATTTTTTGAAATACTTTTTAGTAATTCTATATCATAGCCACTAAATGTTCCTTCCCTGTCTACACTTGTTAAGTATATTTCTCCAGCACCAGATTCCACTAAGGACAATATATAATCTTCTGGGTTAAATTTTGTGCATTTTTTTCGAATATGATCATACACCTTAGGTTTTCCCCAAATATTTTTTTTTACATCTACGGCAGCAACAACACTTTGACTGCCAAATAGGCCAGAAGCCTCCCTTAACAAAGAACGATCATAAAGTAAGACAGAATTTAAAATTATTTTTTCAATTCCTATAGAATAAATTTCTTTCATCTGTTGAACATTCTTTATTCCACCACCATAAGCAACAGGCATAAAACACTCTGTCGCAATTAGAGATATCAAGGAAAAGTTAGGTTCTTTATCTTCTTTTGACGCATCTATATCTATAAACACTAATTCATCGGCACCTTTATCATTAAATATTTTTATAGCATTAATAGGATCACCAATATACTTGCCTTTTGAAATATTAAAACCAACTGTTTTATATAATCCTTTTTTATGAAGAAGGAGTGTAGGAATTATTCTAGATCTTAACATTTATAGCTCCACAAAATTACGAAGTAGATCCATACCAAACAGATGACTCTTCTCTGGATGAAATTGAACTCCAAAAATATTTTCATTTTCAAATGCAGAAACAAATTCAATCCCATAGTTCGTTGAAGTTAAAATATCTGATTGTTGATCGCATTTTACATAATAGCTATGAACAAAATAAAAACGTTCTTCTCTCGATGATTTTACGAACAATCGTGATTGTTTTTGCGGAATTGATACGTTCCATCCCATGTGAGGAACTTTTAAATTCTGACTATCAAATTTGATTACATCTGCGTGAATCCAACCAAGACCTTTCTCCATTCCCTCTTCACTACTCCGAGTTAGTAATTGCATCCCTAAGCATATTCCTAATATTGGTACTTTCTCAATAACTACCTTTTTGTTCAAAATATCGATTAAACCTAGCTCTCTGAGATTTCTCATCCCTGCGTCAAATGATCCAACTCCAGGTAAGATTAATTTTGAAGCCTTATCGATAGTTTCTGGATCACCAGAAACTAAACACTTTCCACCGATTTTTTTTATCATATTCTGAATAGAACCAATATTTCCCATTCCATAATCTATAACAACTAACATTTTTTCCTTTTAGCATTACTTAAATCGAGTATACACTTTAACTCAACTAAACGTGTATTGTCTTATTCAAATTTAACAATTACTGAGGTAATGCTAAAAGTTTTTGATTCATTTTTATAGACTTAAAATTATTTTTAAATTCCAGTATTAAGACAAAAACTAACGCGTAACGCCATGACGCTTAATTTCAATGATATTTTTAATTCCAAACATAAGCGAACTCTAAGCTGTTCATTAGGTACTTACTAAATTAATACGAAGTAAAATCTTTTACATCAAATCTAATATTTAATATAACTTTAAAGTGAAATTTATCATCAATTTATTTTTAATATTTCTACCAAATATGGCCTACGCCTACCTAGATCCTGCATCAGGAAGCGCACTTCTTTATATAATAGTTGCCGCTGTCACTTCTATCGTTTTCTACTCTAGAAGTCTTTTTGTGATGATCTATGCAAAGTTTTTAATGCTCTTTAAAAAAAGAGTATATTAAATAAAGACATCGTTATTTATTCTGAAGGAAAACAGTACTGGAATACATTTTCTCCGCTTCTTCATGAATTTATAAAGAATGAAAGAGAAATAACTTATCTAACTTCGAGTAAAGATGATCCTGTATTTGAAATAGAAAATAAATACTTACAAGCAAAGTATATTGGTAATGAAGTACTTGCGTGCTCATATTTAAATTATCTCTCAGCTAATTTACTAGTCACAACAACCCCTCAATTAGATATTTTCACCCTAAAACGCACGAAGAAAATAAAACACTACGCTCATATTGTGCATGCACCAATTGATATTCATACCTATAGAAAATTTGCATTTGACTTCTATGATTCCGTTTTATGTTCAGGACCTCATCAAATCAAAAGCATTAGAGCTCTAGAAAATTCACGAGGGACAAAACCAAAAAAACTTCTTGAAACAGGCCTTCTTTATTACGATAAAATTGAAAAAATTGAAGTTCATGAGACTCCTGATAAAAAGACCATTCTTATCGCTCCTACGTGGAAAGAATATTCCCTCCTTAATCAATGTGGAATGGAGCTTATTTCAGACCTACTTGATACAAACCTATATAAAATTATTCTTCGTCCTCACCCTCAAAGTTTTGTAAGCTTTAAACAATTAACGGATGAAACCATAAGTAAATTTTCTAATCATCCTGACTTCACACTTGACCGTGAAAAATCCGGTGATCTCTCAATGTCAAAGTCTGATCTAATGATTAGTGATCTATCTGGAATTGTTTGGGATTATATTTTTGTTCAAGAAAAGCCAGTACTTCTTTTTGAGACACCTAGTGATTTAAAAGGATTTGAAGATACTGAAATTCCTCACGTTTCTTGGGAAAAAGATTTAATTCATAACCATCTTCAAACTTTTAATACTATTAATGGCATTATTGATAAGATAGAAAATCTCCAAGCGTCCTGGAATCAGGAACTATTTAGAGAGCATAGAAATTCATCTCTCTTTAATTTTAAAAAGAGTGCCCCAATAGCTTATAAGCAATTAACGGAGATTCTTAACGAGGTAAAGACGAATGCTTAATCCTTTTAACTTTATCATCGAGACTTTATTTAATCTTAGTCTCTCTTTAAGTTTGCAATCAATCTTATAAGCTCATTTATATTTGCAAAAGATAACAAAACTGAGAGGTATGCACTCATAGGAACAGGCATCTTATTTCTGGCCCTTCTCTATAAAATGCCAGCGGCCCTAGTTCTTTACTGGACTTGTAATAATTTTATCTCATTATTAGTCGAGCTTATTAAATCGAGATCATGGATTAAAGAGAAATATTTCGCTGTTAATATAAAAAACCTTAAACCTTGTCCTGTATGGATCGTGAGTTTTTCTTTATCTTCTTTAGTTATTTACTCAATAAAACTCACTAGTATTGCCCCATATCTTAAAGAAAGTATTGGTCTCTATTACTTATTCCCACTCATATTTATGATTCTCGTTATCATAAAATATTTAAATATAATTTTGAAGCAAAATAAATCTGAAAATAAACTATCATTTCATCATGGGCTTTTTTTAATGCTAGGGACTTTTGTTCCATTATTTATTTACGGAAAGAATAATCATGAGTTTATTAAAGATGGATTAGTACTAAGTTTTTTTATAAGTTTAATTATTCCAGGCCTATTTTTATTTTTCATTTTTTATTTTTTATCAAATAAACTTAAGCATTCACAGTTTATATTAAGTTATATCTCAGCTGCTCTTATTTTCTTTAGCCTTCCTATGATCAACTTTTATTAATTTGATTAAATCGTCTTCTTCACAAAATCCTCATCCCTAACACTATAGTGAGAATTTCTAACAATTAATTCAGATACAATTCCGATGGAAATTAATTGAATGGCAAATATAACGAGTAATATTCCGAGTAAAAGAAGAGGCCTGTGCCCTATTTCTTCACCAAAAATTTTTAGAACTGTTAAATAAGATAAAATAGCTAAACCTAAAAAGAGTGATACTAATCCTGATCCACCTAGTAGATGTGCAGGTCTATCTGAATATCTTGTAAAAACCACCACTGAGCATAAATCCACAAGTCCTTTTGCAAATCTCTCAAAGCCATATTTTGAGTGACCAAACTGTCTCGCATGGTGCTCAACACTTACTTCTCCAATTTTATACCCATAAAATGAAGCAAGAACTGGCGTGAAACGGTGAAGTTCCCCATAAAGACTTATATCTTTCACCACTTCTAAGCGGTAACACTTAAATCCACAATTAAAGTCATGAAGCTTAATTCCTGATGCAGTAGATAAAATAAAATTGAACACTTTCGATGGAAGAGTTTTATCAATAGGATCATTTCTTTTTTGTTTCCATCCAGAAACGAGATCATCTCCGGCCTCAATTTTTTCTAGAAATTTTGTAATCTCTTTTGGATCATCTTGAAGATCTGCATCCATGGTAAAAACGATCGGTGCTGTAGCTTCTTTAAATCCAAGGCTCAAGGCCATGGCCTTACCTTTATTTCTTTTAAGTTTTATAGCGGTGATATGATCTTCATGTTTTGCCTTTAGATCTTCAATAACAGTCCATGACTTATCAGTCGATCCATCATCAATAAATATGATACGAAAACCAGTATTTGAAAGGTTTGCTACTGCCTCCTTAATACGGTCAAATAATAGGGCTAAACTCTCCTCTTCATTATAAACAGGAACAACAAAATCAATCTTATCTATATTCATATGCCTTTAAAAATATTATAAAATTAGTTATGAGTACATTTAAAAATTATAAATTTCTGGCATTAGTTATTATTTTATTTACCTTTTTACTTCAGCCCATTAAGACAGGCTTTGAGACAGGCCATCACGGCTGGGTTTCGGCAGATGGACTCTCGTTAATCTCCAGGGCCAACACAGAACACCATTTTGTGGGTGTCATGGCGGAAGTGATTGATGCAGATGGGAAGCTGCAGCATCATTATTTTGATAGATATCCTCTCTTTTTCTCAACGACCATGAATCTTCTTCTAAAACCATTTGAGTGGGATTTTGCAAAATATATAATGGGTGGACGATATATTATGAATATCATCTATCTTTTTACCATTTTAATTGGGTTTAAATTACTTCTGCATTTTTTCGATGATAAATTGAAGGCGATATCCGCAGCTCTTCTCGTTTTTTCAGGACATTTTTTTATCCGTTATAAAGATATGGTTCATTTTGATCAGCCTGCGGTCCTTGGAAATTTAATCATACTTTTATCTATTGCTAATTTTAAAAAGAATAAAAAACTTCTTCCTCTACTACTCGCTTCTATCATTGTTCCACTTTGGGGTAGAGGCTATAGCTCAATCTTTTTACTTTTAACTTGGAATATTATTGAATTTATTTTTCTTTATAAATCTGATTCATCATCATTTTTTAAAAAGATAATCATTCAATTAAAATCAAAAGCTTTTTTATGTCTCCTGTGCTCAGTCCCTGTGACTGCTGGATTTTTGGCCTATAATGTTTATATTGAAGCTAAAGTCAGAAATGTCTCCATCACTGAGACGAGTATTTTTGATTCTGCAAAAAGAAGACTTGGTGTAAAAACCCTAGTAAGTGCCAGAGAGAAAAAAGCAGAATTTAAAAGATTTATTCCAAAACAAATTGATAGAAAAAAAGATCTTTTTACTCCTGAGCTTTTCTCAATGTTTGATATAGGTCGAAAAAAAGTATCAAAAGGAATTGAGTATTACGTAAGACGTCTTCCAGCAGAGATTTTTGGATTTCTAGTTTTTGTCTTCTTTTTTATGAACCTTAAAAAATATTATAAAGAGCTAGATCAAAATAAAAAAATCATTTATCTCACCTCAATTTTCTCAGGCTTTGTATGGCTCTATACTATGAGAAAGCTTGCTACTTATCATGATTATACAACCCTGTACTACGCTGGGTTCTCTCTCATGATTTATACCACTCTCATTCATACAAAATTTAAAAATATTTCTAGAGAAAAATTATTTACAATCTCACTCATTATCTTTCTAGGCTCTCTTGTGGCAAATCTTTATAAGATTTATCCGCAAATGATGGATGTAAATCATCAAGCGATGGATTTTACTAAAATTCATAGAGAACTAGAAAAAATGGATAACCCTATCGTTCATTTTACAAATAATAATCCATTTGGGGGACAAAGATTTATTTTTGGCTCTCCCTTTGCTCATAATTTTTTCACTACAGGTTTTAAGGTTGGCTCCACAAAAGATGTGAGTAATGTTTTTGTTCACTGGAATGATCATAAAATTGAAATGGTCTCCCCTTCAGAATGAAAAATCTATTTGGAAAATTTATTTTAACGGGACTAATTATTCGAGGGATTGGATTTCTTCTCAATTTCATTTTCGTTGAACTTTTAAAATATCAAATTCGTCCCGTCTATTTTTTCGTCATGTTTGTGGATTTTTGGCTTGGATACTTTAATAGCAGATATGTCGTTTTTAAAACAAAAGATAAGTCTCATAAAAAAACACTCACTCAATTTTTAATCGCTGGAATAAGTTTTAGGGTTCTCGATTGGTTTATCTATATTGCAATTGTTGAGAGGATTAATTTTAATATTCTTCTTTCTCAATTTATTTCAATGGTTGTGATTACTTTATTAAAGTTTATTGTGCTAAAGAAAATATTTAAGTCTTAGAGAATTCTCTTCAAAGCATTTAAAATTTTCTCTGAGCTACCATTTCCAGATTCACTAATTATTCTGTCATTTTCTCTCGACTCGAATAGTTTATTTGAGAGCTCAAAAATTTTATCAAAACTAGTTCCTGCAACAAATAAATACCCCTCATCCACATAATGAGTATATTCAGTCTCATTTCTAAGAACAATCGTTGGAACCCTTAGAGTTGCTGCCTCTTCTTGAAGGCCACCAGAGTCAGTTAAACAATATCCTGTACTTTTTAGAAGGCCTATCATTTTAAGATATCCTTGAGGCTCAATGAGTTTTATATTTTTACTCTTAAAGCTAAGACTAAATTTCTTCATCATTTTTTCTGTTCTAGGATGAATAGGAAAAACGATCTGAGTCTTTTCAGAAATCTTATCAATAACATTGACCATACTTGTAAGAAGATCTTTTGAATCTACCGTTTCTTGCCGGTGCATCGTTAAAAGAGCATATTGCCTCTCTTCGAGTTTAAACTCATTTAAAATAAGTTTTGAATCAATTGTATTTGCCGTTCTTATACAACTATCAACGACTGTATTTCCGGTAACTTCAAATCGCGTATCAGAATATCCCTCTTGAGCTAAATGTTCTCCATCCTTCTTTGTTGGAACAAACATATAATCACTAACTCTATCCACAATTAATCGGTTAATTTCTTCTGCTTGCATTAAATTATGAGACCTGCATCCCGCTTCAACATGAATAACTTTTAACCCCTCAGCCTTATGTTTTGCTCCAGTTAGGGCCCCTGCAAGAGTTGTATTCGTATCCCCATGAACAATAATGGCATCGATTTTTTGTTTTTGTAAGATTTCATCAAGCTTAATCATAATTTTTGCGACTTGTTCAACGGAGCTTAATCCTCCGCAATCAAATGTATAATCAGGAAGTCTCAAGTTAAGTTCTTCAAAAAAAATTTTATCCATATTTGCTGAATAATGTTGTCCGGTGTGTACAAGTATATGATCAAAGTTTTGATCAAATAGAGGAATTAAAGGGGACATTTTAATGATTTCTGGTCTTGTTCCAATAATAGTGAGAATTTTTTTCTTATTAGTACTCATTATTTATCCTTATCCTCTTCAATCTTTGGAGATATTTTATTTTCAAAAACAAAGCTCATATGTATTTTTCGAAGCTTATCCACATTCTCAGCTCCAATATCAGGAATCGTAAAAAAATTATTATAATGTTTATATTGAAGAGCAATTGATGAATCTTTGGAAAAGATACTATTACCCACAAAATGGTTCGTTGAATTATTTATACCCATCATATGAAAAATTGTCGGTGTTATATCAACTTGAGATGAAATCTTATTTATTATTTTTTGCCCTTTAAACTTTGGTCTATAAACAACAAATGGAGTTCGGTTATAATAAAGATCTTCTTTTATCCCTTTACTATCCCCTAATAATTTCAGTGGTGCACCATTATCAGATGAGAAAACAAAAATTGTATTTTTAAACCAATCTTTATTTTCATATTTCTCAAAAAATTCTTTTAAGGCCTGATCCACTTTAAAAAGTGAGTATTCATGTTTTGAAAAACCTTTGGGTAGAGATTTAATATGATTATAAGGAGCATGGGTATTAACTGACATAAAGGTTGCAAAAAATGGCCCATTAATTGAATCTAGTTTTTTTCCCATATAGGAGAGAACAGTGCTATCTTGTAATCCCCATGTATGTTCATCCAGAGCGATTCCTTCAAGGCTTTTTATCTCATCACGACAATAAAGCTCATCGATTCCAATTTTTGGAAAAAACATCGCCTTATTATCAAAGCCACTATGATAGCCATTAAAGAACATATTTTTATAACCAAGATCAGATAGGTATTCAGGTAAACATTTTAAGTTCGTACCGTAATAATTTCTCATAATAGAGCCCTTACCATCAAGAGCCGATACTGGATCATAAACAGAACAGAGCATTGAGACTTGTCCAAGTGTTGTAAAGGTTCCATGGGCATAAAAGTTAGGTGCGACAACTGAATAAGGAAGAAGCGTATCAAGAAAAGGAGTATAGGATTTATGATCATCGAATACTTTTTTATCTTCATCAGAATAAAATTCTTTAATCCCTGTTTGAAAAGAGCTTACTGATTCAAATAAGAATAGAACGATATTAGGACGATCCATAGAGTCTGCAATGGGTGTAATATCATCTTCTTTTAAAAGTGGATATTCAGCTGATATATATTTGGCTTCAGTATTTGTATGAATTAGTTTTAGATCACTCTCAGTTAATTTCATGTTTTTTAGCTTTTTTACTTCATCAAAAATCTTAGCTGTATTGGATTCGCTTCTAAGTATTCTAATAAGGGTATTTGATTCAAGGGCGCCATTTTTATTAACCCTAATCGCCTTGGCTCCTTGGTTAAAAATTATATTTGCAATGACTAAAATAATGATGAAATTTCTTTTGGATATCTCTCTCATCTCAATATTTTTTAATTTTGGAATAAAAAAGAAAAGTATTGGAACAAAAAGTAGAATTGGAGGTAGTGGATTAAATGTCCCCATCCCCATTTTTAGAATTGTATCAAGGTCAGCTAAATATTCAAATAAGACCCCAGTGCTTGCTAGGCCATCAGAGAAATAACCAAGCATATAAAAATTAACAAGATCTAAGATTGAGATTAATAAAAAGAAAAAGACAAAAGATATTTTTAAGAACTTATCACTTTTAAATAATATATTTATGATTGAAATAAGAAAAAAGATAATAAATAAAAACTGCATATCATAGAGAAAACCTGCGACAAACTTTGCGATCCAAACAAGACCTGAAAATTCTTTATCAGTTCCTATAAATATTGAAATTCGGTAAATAAGAAAATGAATAACAAAGACAAGAAGTGTTCGAATATATTGTGAAATGTTTAACATGAAAAAATTGTACCAACTCTTAATATGAGTTACAATTAAATACTATGAACAAAATAATCTTATCCTTTATAGCTTTTATCACCACCATTAGCGCAGAGCAGCTCTTTCATTCCTCCCAAGGGACAAAGCTGCTGTTCCCAACTTTTAAATATATTGTTCTCTTTATTGTGTTCTATTTCTTAAGTGGTATTAAGCAATCAAAATTGAGATTCATCATGCTAGGGCTTATCTTATTTCTAAGTTTTTTTCAAATGATGCATATTTCATTTTATGGAATGCCAGTCTATCCAAGTGCAATTTATTTACTCTTTACCCAGATGCATGAAGTGACGGGAACACTTTTTAACGAACTACAACTCTTTATTAGACCAAGCCTCATTGTGGTTACTGGGCTTATCATTATTTACTTTACCAATAAGATATTTCCCCCTAAACAGACAAATCCAGTTATAGGCATCTTTTTTATTCTCTATTTAATCTATAATCCAGTACGTACATACCTCACGGGAAATACATGGGGAAGGCAGCCATCTACCCAAGAATTAATGGGTGTAAATATTTATTTATCCTCCTCATATTTTTTAGGAAAGATTCTTCCCTATAAACTTAGCTCAAAAAATCAAATCGATAAAAAAGATTCTGTTACTTATGAAAAGATAGATTCATTTAAGGGAAATATTATTTTTGTTATAGGAGAGAGTCTATCATCAAATCATCTCTCTTTATTTGATTACCCCCTTAATACCACTCCTTATCTCAAAAGTTTAAAAGATGATGCTAATTTTTTTGCACATAGAGCAATTTCTTCTGGAGTATCCACTGATATCGCTGTGGGATTTCTCATGAATAATACTTTTGGTCTTAGCGGGCAAAATGATATTATTCTCGGTAATCATTGTTTATTTAAACTTGCTAAAAAAAGCGGCTTTGAGACAACATTCTATTCTTCGCAGTCCCAAGAGCAACTTCGCTATATTACAAATTCCATTTGTCCAAAATCAATTGATCATTATCAAAATATTAAAGATCTTGATCCCGATATTTTAAATGTCAATGCAGCTGATGATGATCATTTATTAAAATATATTGATGAGGATTTAAAAACTTCTCAACATTTCTACATTCTTCACCAAAGAGGCTCTCACTCTCCCTATCACCTTCGATATAAAGAAGAAAATAAATTTTTTGACTCTACTGGAGTCTATAAAAAAGACAGGCTTAATCACTATAATAATTCGGTGGTCGAGTTCGATCAGTTTATGAAAAAGCTTATCGATAAAATTAAACTCTCCCCTATTCCAACTATTATGATCTATGTCTCCGATCACGGTGAAGCTCTTGGTGTTGATGGAATCTGGGGACATGCTGCTCTTAAAAAGCCGTCCATTGAAATTCCTCTTCTGATCTATAAACATAAGACTGATCTGGAATTAAATTTCTCAAAAGTTCCTACTCATCTTGAAGTCTCACTATTTATCTCCAAACTTCTTGGACATAAATCAAATATAGAATTTCCCCTTAAAAATTATCAAATTCTAGGTAATGATATGGATGGTTTTGCTGGATATCTTGATCTTAAATTTAATGAGGAAGGTGAAATTGAATCAATGAAGAGAATGGATCTCTAAATTTTATCTACAATAAACGATGGATTTAAAAGATTCTCTTTATTATAAATAAGTGCATTTCCAGTTTCAGCATTTATAATTTTATAACCTATATTTCTTAGAATCGGCTCCGCTGCCGCCGTATCCCATTCAGATGTGGGGGCCATTCGTGGATAGTAATGAGCATATCCTTCAGCTATTTTACAAAACTTTAAAGCAGATCCAAGTTTAATCTCAATGAGATCAGGTTTATCAATTCTTTTTAAATCTATTAGCTTTTTTGTCTCCTCATTATAATGAGACTTTGAAACAAAGACTCTAAATGGTTCATTATAAAAAATAGGAAGCTCTAATTCTTCTCCATTAATTTCTTTATAAGATTTATTATTTTTTGTATAAAAAATCTCTTTTGATACCGGTGAATAAATCAATCCATCAATGATCACTCCATTTTTCATATAAGCAATATTGATGGCAAACTCACCATTTTTTTTAATAAATTCTTTTGTCCCATCAAGTGGGTCCACAATAAATAATTCTGTCCAATTCTTTCTAATCTCATATGATGCGTGAGCGCTCTCTTCCGAAAGAATGGGAATTGAGGGATAGTGCTTAGTTAATTCTTCTGTGATTATTTTATTAGATAGAAGATCTGCTAGCGTTACAGGTGATTCATCAGATTTGTTTTTAATATCAAAATCTGATTCCGAATAAATTTTTAAAATCTCTATCCCAGCTTTTTTTGCAATAGATTTAATGATTTCAATATCAATCATTTTTAGAGTCTTATGGTTTTATAAAAATCATAATGATCTTTATAGTGTTTTACGCAATCAAGAATCCCCTCATCAAAAGAGATTTTAGGCTCCCAGTTTAGAAGTCTTTTTGCTTTAGATATATCGGCAAAAGTCACTTCCATATCCGCCTTATTAAAAGGAAGATGCTTAATAGAAGCCTTCTTATTTAATAAACTCTCAAATTTATTAATCATGGTATTTACAGAGATAGGATTTTGCCCACCGCCAAGATTAATGATTTCAAAACCTAAATCTTTAAGGGCCGCGATTGAGCCTAGGGCAATATCTGTGACATGAGTAAAGTCCCTTGCTTGTTCACCGTCACCATATAAATCAATCGCCTCATTATTATCAATCCATTTCATAAAACGCAGTTGCGCCATATCAGGACGACTTAGAGGCCCATAGACGGTAAAGTATCTAACGATTGAAACATCAATATCATAGAGATGATGATAGGTATAACACATGGCCTCTGCACCTTTTTTGGTGGCCGCATAAGGTGAAATGGGCTCACTAACATCCAGAGACTCTAAAAAAGGCATAGGTTTTCCAGCATATAATGAACTGGTAGAAGCTAGGACATATTTTTTGATAGAATATTTTTTACAAAGATTTAAAAGATTAAGGTTTCCCTGCATATTTGTAGAAACATAAATATCAGGGTTCTCTATACTATATCTTACCCCTGCCCTAGCAGCGAGATTCATCACAGCATCAAACTTATGCTTTTTAAAAATAGAATCTAGTTCACTTAGATTTTCAATATCCGCTTTATAAAAAGTGAAGTTATTCACATTTTTTAAAGTATCTAGGCGGTAGTCTTTAAGATTTATATCATAATAATCATTGAGATTATCAAGTCCCACTACTTCATGGCCTTCTTTTAATAAAAGCTCTGCAGTTTTACTTGCAATAAACCCGGCAACTCCGGTTAAAAGAATTTTCACAATTTATCCTTTAAAATAAATCTTCCAGATTTTTTGTCATATAAATATCGATTGAGAAGATCATGAAAATCATCCATTTTTTTTATCGGTATAAAAAAATCTTCACGCTCAATTGGACTCAAGTTTAAAAAATGCACAATTGTTTTTTGAAAATTTTGTCTAAAATATTTATCTAGATTAAGCATCGTTGAGCCTATGGCCCCTTCTAGTTGAATAAATTCTAGGCCATCTTGCTCTTTTGAGTTTTTAATAAGTTCTGGAGAAATTGCATTTTGAAAATCAGCTAAGTTAATCGCCTTTAAATACTTATTAAAACTCTCTTTAAGTGCTTCAGTATTAATCACCACAATATTTGTATTGAAAAGACTCTCTTTATCATTTTCTCTAAGACCAAGCTCTTCAAAATATTCAAGTTGATTTGATTTTTCTGCTTGAGCTTTCTCAATGATAGTCACAAATGGTTTATTCACTTTTACAAAAGAGATTTGTCCACCTTTTTTATCTTTTAAAAGCTTAGTCGTCGTAATCATGGTGATAGGAATTCTTTTCTCTTTCATCCATGATAAAATCTTAAGATTTGCGACAGAGTTTAGATCTTCTCCATTACCAATCGTAATAAATTCTTTTTTAAGCTCTTTTTTCTCAAACAAATCAGAGAGAATTTTAAAACCTAGAAAAGCATGTCCTGCAGGAGCGAGTCTTTCAGTTGAGAGCTCTCCCTTTTGATCAATCGTTGGCATTTTTAACTGAAAAATATTTTCATCAATTTTAAATGATTTTTTATTTTTATATTCTTCTTCATTCGTTTTTTTCACAATATCAAAAGTCTCTTCATTAACGAGACATTGAACAATAATATCTGATAGGATAGATTCTTTTTTTAAAATTTCTGCTTGAACGAGTTGAAGATAGGCCATGGAATAATATTTACCATCAATATCAATAAATAAATCAGTTCCTTTTGATCCTAGAAAATCTCTTTGACTCATTTCGATTAAGTGATCAAGTCTCTCGACTGAACTACCTAACCCCGCGTGCATTTTGATAATACGAAAGCTAAAATCTGATAGATCTGTTTCATCACTCAAATCTTTGTACTTTGTGATTGAAACTTCTTCTAAATCTTTATCGCTTGCAATGGCAAAGGGAATAACAGGAGAATCAATATCTTTTTCAGGCTCATAGAGAGCATCAAAATCATGGGCTTTTGACTTAAATTTATCATAAAGAGAGAGAAAATATTCTTTATTGATCTCTTTATCTTCATTTGTACAAATGTCTATGCTCTTTAAATAATGATCTAAAGTACTGATATCTTTTGTTTCCATAGAAGCCTAGCATACAATAATTTGCCTCAATCGGGCAATCATACAATCATATTTTACTTATGTTTTATAATTGATTATAGATAGCTTATGAAATTGATAATCCTTACTCTATTTTTCATGTCTAGTTTGACACACGCTGTAATCGTAGAAGTATCTGAAGTATGCTCTCCAAAGGCGTATTTAAAAGAAGATATACAAATATTTACGGCCACAACCGTTGGACATCTTTCAAAATATGTTTTTGAAAAATTTAAAGTTCCCTTTATTGGAGATGAATTTTCTTTTCAATCGATTCTACATACTCCAGTCAATGCTGAAGCCATTCAGCGTATCTCTCATTCAAAAATACGAATCTATGGTTGGTGCTTTGAAGTAAATAATATTATGCCTGAAGCGCCTGTTCACACCTATATTATCTCAGCGAATAAGAATACACACCTTCGTTGGTATTTTGGCTACGCAGAAAGGGTCAATCATAATTGGACTGAATATTGTAAGCCAGCTTTTGAAGCAACTGATGAATTTATTTGTAAGAAAGCTGAATGGCCTATATATCGTAACGATGAAGAATCCCAAGAAATTTATTTTCATCACAAACAATAAGAGCTGAGATTTTTTTCTCGTGCATAATCTCTTCTGCTTTAGCGATTTTTAAATCAGGGGAAATCGTTATGGGATTAATGGAGCCAAAATCAGTAGCGTGAAATTTAAGAGCTTTCTCTTTTTCGGACCGAAGAAGCCTTCTGATATCTCCATCAGTAATCACACGTATCACTTTATTATCTGAGAGCACAACCCCCATCCCTAATCTTGAATTTGAAATAACCGAGATGATTTCATCAAACTCCATCTCTTTGGTAAGAATGGGAAGATTATCTACTTTCATAAGATCTGATACTTTTGTAAGAAGCTTTCTACCAAGGCTTCCACCTGGATGAAACCTTGCAAAGTTCTCTGCTTGAAAGCCACGAGCTTCCATAAGAGCAACTGCAATTGCATCACCTAGGGCCATCGTTACAGTCGTAGAAGTTGTTGGTGCTAATTCGAGAGGGCAGGCCTCTTTTGTGATTCCAATATCGAGAACATAATCAGAATGCTTTGCGAGAGTAGAATTTGTTTTTCCAACCATTGAGATGATTAAATTTTTATTGTCTTTAAAAAATGGAATGAGTTTAATCACTTCTTCCGTTTCACCAGAATTTGAAATAGCGAGAATAATATCTCCAGAATGAATCATTCCAAGATCACCATGATAGGCTTCCCCAGGATGCATAAAAAATGATCGCGTTCCAGTGGATGCAAGGGTTGCTGAAATCTTTTTTCCAACAAGTCCTGATTTCCCCATTCCAGTAATCACAAATCTGCCTTGTGCATTCATGACCTTATCAATAATTTCATCAAATTTATCAGTTAGTTTTTCACTAACTTCTCTAAGACCATCAATCTCTATATCGAATACACTTTTTGCTTTATTTAAATATTTCATAGGTAAAATATAACATGAATTAATAAAGGAGAGAAACAATCAAGGTAAAAATCATCAATATTTTAAATAACATTAAATCTTTGACCTGCTTTTCTCTAATACGAATAATTTTCTTTCCTATATTATAGAGAAAGTCCCGATGAGTACCGGAGAGATTTGCTTCGAATAGATTTGAGTCTATCTTATTTAGATTAATATTGTATTCATCATCTTTTGTTTTAAAAATGAATTCTACTTTTGGCTGAAAAAATGAAAAAACAGGTGATGAATATTGCACTGTTACTTCAACTTGTTTGTACTCATAGTTAAAAATCTCTCCATTTTTAATAAATGAAATATAGTCATTTTTAAACCTAACCTCATCCAGTAATTTATCTTTTAATAGTGGTAAAAAGATATCACCGACAATAATGAGTTGATCGAGAGTTTTATATATAATCTCAAGTACAGGTTTCGCATCTCTTTTAAAATGTGTTTGATACTTTGTCATTATTTGGTTTTCTCCACCCTAGTATTATAATCGCATCTTAATTCTCTAATTAACTTTCTCTTAAGAAAGTCTGATTGTGTCTATATTTTTAAGTACTTACGTCCTATAAATGCCTTAAGCAGGCTTCATCTGATGACCAATTTAGCTGGCACGCTTTAGTGGCCCATAAATTAAACTTACTAGGTCTCTACCACTTTTAAATGCTGTTAACTTTGATTGTCCTGAGAAGCCACCAACATAATACAAATTAGGATTTTTTACTGATCTTCCCACTAATACATGGCCGTCTTTTGAAAAAGCAATTTTTGATACTTTTATATTCTCAAGTTCTGATGAAGTCAGAGCATTTGTTTCACAAAAATTATCAAACTTAGTTTTTGCACTCGATTCATCAATTCCACTATATTCATCATCTAAGTCAGAGTGGCCTGCAAAATAAAATCCATCAGATAGTTTTAAATGATATTGATGCTTATTTTGATTTGCATAATTTGAGAATCCAAAAATATTTTTATCCGTCTTATATTTTAATAAGTATGAGTCAGCAAAAATTAACTTCTCCCTTAATTCTGGTAAAAAAGTTGCAAGAGTATTACTATTTGCAAAAATGACATTTTTCCCTGCGAGCTCATCTCCAAGATTTGTTCTTACAATCACTTTATCCATATCTCTTGTTAGAGAGACACATTTCTGATCTTCGAACACATAGACCTTATCTTTAATCACTTCCATTATTTTACGAATAAAGCTAATTGTTTCAAAATCTGCTTCGTGAAAAAACTCTACTCCATATCTAAAATTAGGATTTTTAACTTCTCTGATCTTCACATTTCTCTTTATCAACTCATTGATAAAACTTTGGTAGAAGCCAATCTCTTTCATTGATCCTTCTTCAAAATGATTGATGGTTCCAACTTTAAAAAGATTAACATAAGACTCTCTTTCAACTAAATTTAATTCTTTTTCAACTAAATCAATATTTTCATTAAAAGTACTAATGATTTCAACAACTGTATCGATTCCTTTTTTTCGATAAATTTGATAAAGATAGCTAAGAGATCCAGAGAGCGCATCACTAAGATGGTTATCTCCGTTGGAAGAAATAATCGTTCCATTATTAATTAGGGCCACACTTTTATTACCGTTTTTAATTAGCCAATAAGCACAAGAAAGACCCGCAAGTCCTCCCCCAACAATAATATTTTCAAAAGTAGTAGGTTTTCTCATAGATGAAATTTTAGTGTACTCTTAAGGATTTCAAAAAATCAAATAGTTATAAAATGATTTTCTTAAGAAACCCTTAAATAATGGATAAATTCGCCACAAAACAATGACATTTCAGTAATTTAAATAAATTTCGGCTAGTTCGAAACCAGTAAAAAAGCTGAGCTCTCACAAGCCTGAAAACTAATCGTACAATCATTTACCGCTATAAATGATTCATAGGCCTTGGCATCTAGATCACCACTCATTGCACCTTTTAGGATAATTAATGAATTTGTTTTTGATAAATTTAGCTCATATGTTTTTGAACTTATATTGGTAAAAAGCTGTGCCGTAAAATCTTTATGTTCAACTAAAGTTAAAATATCCGTTTGATTGAAAACATTTCTTTTTGTGGAACTTAATAATTTCTGATTAAAATCGATATCAAAGTTTGTTACATCTTTGGCTTTATTTAAATGTAGCTCTCGAGGTTTCCCATCAAGCCCCATTCGATTCCAATCCCATACTCTATAAGTTATGCCAGAGCTTTGTTGAACTTCACAAAGAGTGACTCCACTTCCGATAGCATGAATGCTCCCTGGTGGAAGATAGAAAAAATCCCCTGGGGCGACTTCAACAAAATTTAAGTACTGATCAACCCTTAGACCTGTTTCAGCGGCATTGAAAAATTCTTTTTTAGTCACACCTTTTTTAAATCCTAAATATATTCCTGATTTCTCTTCACACTCTGTAATAAGCCAACACTCAGTTTTACCACTAGAGTTTTCATGAAGCCTTGCATATTCATCCCCAGGATGAACTTGAATAGAGAGATGCTCAGATGTATCAATAAATTTTACTAAATAATTTAGTGAACACAGTTCTGAGAGTTTTAGGTTTCCTACAAAAGATGATTCGTTTAAAAGAGTAGATACCTCTAGTGTTTCTCCTACTTTATTTGTTGAAGCTAGATTTTTGAATTGAGAGAGCTTATGTCCTCCCCATACTTTTTCACTGATAAATGGATTTAGTTTAACTAAATTTGTCATCTTGCTAGCATAACAAATCTCGCACAATTCTAAAAGAGTGATTGCAAATTATCTAAATAAATAATACACTAATCCCTTTAATAAAAAAGGTTCAATCTGTGAATAAAATTCTCGTCCTAGATGGTGCTATGGGTACCATGATTCAAAAATATAATTTAACTGAAGAAGACTATCGTGGGGAGCGTTTTAAAGATTATCATCAATCCATTAAAGGCAATAATGATCTTCTCTCATTAACAAAGCCTGAAGTCATTATTGATATTCATCGAAAATTTTTAGATGTTGGTGCTGATATCATTGAGACAAATACATTCTCCGGAACAACCATTGCCATGGCCGACTACGGAATGGAAGATCTTGTTTTTGAAATGAACTATGAGAGTGCAAAACTTGCACGTAAACTCTGTGATGAATACACTTTAAAAGATCCAACAAAACCACGTTATGTTGCAGGATCAATCGGTCCTACAAATAGAACAGCATCTATTAGTCCGGATGTTAATGATCCAAGTTTTAGAGCAGTCACTTTTGATGATTTAGTAATTGCTTATAAAGAACAAGTTGATGCTCTCGTTCAAGGTGGAGCTGACTTTTTATTAGTTGAAACTATTTTTGATACCCTTAATGCAAAAGCTGCTCTTTTTGCTATAGAAACTTATTTTGAAGAAAAGAAAAAAGAGTCACTTCCAATTATGGTCTCGGGCACAATTACCGATGCATCAGGTAGAACCCTTTCAGGTCAAACCATTGAAGCTTTTCTATATTCAGTATCTCATTTAAATCTAATGAGTATAGGAATTAACTGTGCCCTAGGTGCAGATCTTATGCGTCCTTATATAAAAACTCTCGCTCAAAAAGCACCCTTTGGCGTTTGTGTTTATCCAAATGCAGGTCTTCCAAATGAGTTTGGAGAATACGATCAATCACCAAAAGCTATGGCCGATATTATTGAAGAATATTTAAAAGAGGGTCTTATCAATATTATTGGTGGATGCTGTGGAACAAGCTTTGATCATATTGATGAAATTGCAAAAAGAGCAAAAAAATATCAAGCAAGAGAGATTCCTAAAAAAGATAACCTTGCTCACCTCTCAGGACTTGAGCCTTTAACAATTACGAAAGAGACAAATTTTGTCAATATCGGAGAGAGAACAAATATTGCAGGATCCATTCAATTTAAAAGAATGATTGCTGATGGACGTTTTGAAGAAGCCCTCCAAGTAGCAAAAGATCAAGTGGATAATGGCGCCCAAATTCTTGATGTGAATATGGATGATGGAATGATTGATGGTAAAGCGGCCATGGTTAAATTTCTAAACCTTATTGCCTCTGAGCCTGATATCGCAAGAATTCCTATTATGATCGATTCCTCTAAATGGGAAATCATAGAAGCAGGATTAAAATGTGTTCAAGGTAAAGCTGTTGTTAATTCAATCTCTTTAAAAGAGGGTGAAGCAGAGTTTTTAAAGCATGCAAGACTTCTTAAAAAATATGGAGCTGCAGTTGTTGTCATGGCCTTTGATGAAAAAGGACAAGCAGATAATTACCAAAGAAAGATTGAAATATGTAAAAGAGCTTATGATCTTCTCGTAGATCATGTTCAGTACCCACCAGAAGATATTATTTTTGATCCTAATATTCTCGCTATTGCCACTGGGATTGATGAGCATAATAATTATGGAAAAGATTTTATTGAAGCAACTAAATATATTAAAGAGAATCTTCCTTATGCAAAAGTATCTGGTGGAGTCTCCAACCTATCATTCTCATTTCGTGGTAACAATGCCGTAAGAGAGGCGATGCATTCCGTCTTTTTATACCATGCTATTAAAGCGGGAATGGATATGGGGATTGTAAATCCTGGAATGCTGGAAGTTTATGATGAGATAGATCCAATTCTTCGAGATTACTGCGAAGATGTTATTTTAAATAAAAGAGAAGATGCAACTGAGAGATTATTAGAATTTGCTCAATCCGTTGTAGGCTCTAAAAAAGAGAAAGTTAAAGATGATGCTTGGAGATCACTTCCTGTGGGAGAAAGACTCTCACACGCTCTCGTAAAAGGTCTTACTGAATTTATAGACGAAGATGTTGAAGAAGCAAGGCATCTCTTTTCTAAGCCCATTGAAGTCATCGAAGGTCCTTTAATGGATGGAATGAATGTGGTTGGAGAATTATTTGGGGATGGAAAAATGTTTTTGCCTCAAGTTGTAAAATCTGCAAGGGTTATGAAAAAAGCTGTCGCTTATTTAAATCCATTTATTGAAGCTCTAAAAGATGGATCTTCTTCATCATCAAATGGAAAAATTCTCATGGCCACCGTTAAAGGTGATGTCCATGATATTGGTAAGAATATCGTATCAGTAGTCCTTGGTTGTAATAATTTTGAAATTATCGATATGGGAGTCATGGTTCCATGTGAAGAAATTCTTAGAGTTGCGAGAGAAGAAAATGTAGATATTATAGGACTCTCAGGTCTCATTACTCCAAGTCTTGATGAAATGGTTGATGTAGCAAAAGAGATGCAAAGACTTGATATGCATATTCCTCTTATGGTTGGAGGAGCAACAACGAGTAGAGTCCACACAGCAGTGAAAATTGATCCTCATTACAAAGGAACAATTGTTCATGTTAATGATGCCTCAAAAAGTGTTCCTGTAGCTCAAATGCTCATTACGGACAAAGAAAATATTCATTTAAATACAAAAGAGCAGTATGAAAAAATGAGAGTGAATCATTCTGCCACAGCAAACTTTAAAACGATTCCTCTCGCCTCTGCCAGAGAGAATAAACTTAAAATTAACTGGGACGAATCGAAAATCACTATTCCTAGTTTTCTTGGAGTGAAGGAATTTAATGATATTCCACTTCAAGATATTATTCCTTATATTGATTGGTCACCATTTTTTTCCACATGGAGATTACAAGGATCTTATCCTCGAATTTTAAGTGATAAGAAATATGGCGTAGAAGCGACAAAGTTATTTAATGATGCAAAATCATACTTAAAAGAATTCACTAAACTTGAAATTAAAACAAATAAAGCAAAGGTTGGCTTTTTCCCAGCAAATTCAGTTGGAGATGATATAGAAATCTATAATGAAGATAAATCAAAAGTGATTGAAACTCTTTGTATGCTCAGATCCCAAAGAGATATGGATGAGAAATCTTCCGCTAATCGTTGTCTCTCTGATTATATTGCCCCAAAAGCATCTAAACGAAATGACTTTATTGGTGGCTTTGTGGTGACAACAGGTCTTGGAATCGAGCCGCTTTTAAAGAAATATGAAAAAGATGAAGATGATTATTCAATTATTATGATTAAGGCGATTGCTGATCGATTAGCCGAAGCATTTGCTGAATATATGCATGCTCTAGTTCGTAAAGAGCTATGGGGTTATGCAAACTCTGAGAGCTTATCCCATGAAGAATTAATTAAAGAAGTTTATCAAGGGATTAGGCCTGCACCAGGATATGCAGCTTGTCCTGATCACACGGAAAAAGAAAAATTATTTAATCTTCTCGATGCGGGAAAAATTGGAGTGACCCTTACAGAATCATTTGCCATGATACCTGCTTCAAGTGTTTCAGGATGGTATTTTTCTCACCCCCAAGCGAAATATTTTAATGTTGGTAAAATAGATAAAGATCAATTACTAGACTACAGTAAGCGTAAAAATTTTGATATAGAAGTGGCGGAAAAATGGTTAAGGCCCAATTTAAATTATAATTAAGGATAAAGATGACAAAAGTTATAGATCATATAAAAAATGCTAATGGTAAAATTTTATTTTCTATAGAAATTCTTCCACCAATGAAAGGTGATGGAATTCAAAAATTATTTAATCAAGTTGAACCTTTAATGGAGTTTAAACCAAAATTTATTGATGTTACTTATCATAGAGAAGAGTATATTTATAAAAAAAGAGATCATGGATTACTTGAAAAAGTTTCTATCAGAAAAAGACCTGGTACTGTTGGTATTTGTGCAGCTTTGATGAATAGATTTCATATTGACACTATCCCCCATATTATCTGCGGTGGATTCACCAAAGAAGAAACAGAGAATGCATTGATTGATTTACAATTTTTAGGAATTGATAATTTACTTGCTCTTAGGGGTGATGCTATTAAATCAGAGGGACGCTTTACTCCTACTCCTGGTGGACATGAGTATGCAAGTGATCTGATTAAACAAATTAAGTCAATGAATGAAGGTCATTACCTCAATCAAGAAGTTGAAAACTCCACAGCTACGAATTTTTGTATTGGAGTTGCAGGTTATCCTGAAAAACATTTTGAGGCACCAAACTTTAATTGTGATTTAAAATATTTAAAGCAAAAAGTTGACCTTGGAGCAGAGTATATAGTCACTCAAATGTTTTTTGATAATCAAAAATACTTTGATTTTGTTAAGGAATGCAGAGATGCAGGTATTACAATTCCGATTATTCCAGGGCTAAAGCCTCTCTCTCATATTAATCAATTAACAGTTCTTCCTAGTATCTTTCATATTGATCTTCCAAATGATTTAGTTAGTGCTGCTGAGAGTTGCAAGTCGAATGAAGATCTTAGAAATATTGGAATTGAGTGGTCAATAAACCAAGCAAAAGAGTTAAAGAAGATGGGTGCGCCTTGCCTTCATTTCTATTCTATGGGAAAAAGTGATAATATTGTTAAAATAGCAAAAGAGATTTATTAATGTTGCCCTTTCATAAAGCCCTACTAATTATTCCTACTTATAATGAAATCGATAATATCGAAAAGATGTTAAATATTTTACAAAATTTATATAGCGAATTAAATATTCTTATTATTGATGACGGCTCTCCAGATGGAACAGCTGATATTGTCAAAAAACATCAAGAGACAAATGATCGATTGCATCTTATGCAAAGAACTGGAAAGCTAGGTCTTGGTACGGCCTATATCGCAGGATTTAAATGGGCGCTTGAGAGAGATTTTCAATTTGTCTTTGAGATGGACTGTGATTTTTCCCATGATCCAAAAGATCTTCCAATTCTACTAGAAGCTGCCCAATCCAATGACCTTGTTATTGGTTCAAGATACATTGATGGAATTAGAATTATCAATTGGCCATTTCATAGACTACTTCTCTCCTACTGCGCGAGTATATATACGAGATTCATCACAGGAATCAATATCCTTGATGTCACAGGTGGATTTAAATGTTTTAACCGATCAGCACTTGAGAGTTTAAATTTAAACAAAGTCTTTAGTAATGGATATTCATTTCAAGTCGAACTCAATTTTAAGATTTGGGCCAAGAAGCTTAACATTAAAGAAGTTCCTATCATTTTCACTGAAAGACGTGATGGACAATCAAAAATGCATGGGGGGATAGTGAGAGAAGCTATTTTTGCAGTTATCATGCTTAGGCTTAGAAAAATATTTGGAACATTAGACTAATGTTGGATGTAATCAAAGAAATAGATTTAAATGTTTTTCTTTTTTTAAATAGCTTTCATAATGATTTCTTTGATTTTCTCATGTTGAATATTTCTTATAATGTTCTTACTTTTATTATCTTACTCTTTTTCCTGTGTTTTCTAGGGTTCAAAGAACTTAAGAAGAAATTTTTTATCGCATTTATCTTTTTGCTTATAAGCTTCGGCTTAAGTGATCTTATATCCACAAGAGTCTTTAAAGATAATACGAAAAGACTAAGGCCCTGTCATGAAATGTCCTTAAAAGATAAAGTTCATCTTGCAGGCCAAAAGTGTGGAGGTGGAAAATATGGATTTGTCTCTTCTCATGCCTCAAATAGTTTTGCCATTATTGCTTTTTTTGTCTTCCTTATTGGTGCAAGATTTACATTTCTGAAATATTTTTATTTCTATGCTGCTCTCATTTCTTATTCGAGAGTTTACCTAGCAAGGCATTACCCCCTAGATATTATCTGCGGGGCGATACTTGGTCTTATTTGTGCCTATATTGGATTTAGGGCTTATCAGTTTTTTTTAAATTCACGTGAATCAAATTCCCATCAACAGTAACCCCATCAAGGTTTAATCTTTTCACCATATTTAAGATCGTAGATTTAATTGAGAAAATTCCAAGTTTAGCTTTTGTTAATTGAATATCAATTTCAGTATTATCTTTATTTGATTTCACATCTCCAGAAAGCCTAAGCCATAAATTAATATAAGAATCAATTTTTGCACTCCCATTAAAAACTCCATTTAAAATGGTAAATTTTCCAGTTCTAACAATCATTGGAATCTCAAGATCTCTCCCTGACTGTCGCATTTTTTGGATTTCACTTATATTTTGTGGATTCTCTAATTTAAGATCATTAAATATGATTTCATCAAAATCATTAAATTCTAATGTTAAAAAACTCAGTGTTCCATTTAACATTAGACCATCTACGATTGTAATATCTTCATCATCCTGAGTTGGAATCTGACTGACATCTGTTTCGATATGAAACCCTGTTATATTATATTTTTTCGGATTTATATAAAGATCAAGTCCTGGCGCATCTATGGAAAATAGTTTTTCATTTGAGTGAATTCCTACATCAGTAAAAGAGAAAGCTTTAAAAACATTTAAAAAGCTAAAATCAAATTCTAACTCAACAGTAGTACTAGGATCACTAATAATTAAGTTCTTTTGATTTTTATTAAATTTTACTTCAATATTTTCATGAGCGATTTTTACTTTAGGAAGCTTATAGGATGCTTTTTCAGCATAAGCATGACCTTTCTCATCTAGATATTCACCATTAATATTTTTGACATTAATAGTTGGAAAAATCGCATACGCATTAAAGCTCACAATAAAACAAATTAGACTTAATTTCACACACACCTCTTTTTCTTTTGGCCACACTTAGAGCATCCGGCCTTTCCAGATGTTCTCATAAAGTTTAATCTTTGATAAAATGCATTCATGGTTTTTTTTCCAGAGTCGGAATTTAGAAGCCATGAAAACTTACTCACCCCAGGGTAGTGCTCTAAAAGCTTTGTTAAAGCATCTGCCCCCCTATAAATACGTCCATCATCAATGAAGTGAACCACTTCCTCACATTCTTCCTTATTCAGTTCGGGATATTCTAAATAGATAGAGAGATCATTAACAGCGACAAATCTCATCTTTTTTTTGAAATCAAGTATTTCTAAACTTTTTTTAAAACGAGTGCACAAAGTACACTCGCTATCATAAATTAAAATCAAAATTAGATCTCAACATTTAGAGTAGATAAGTTCATATCGATTGTAACATTTTCTTTTTTCACAACTTGATTATTGACAATAAATTCTAAATTGTATTTTCCTGGATTTAGAACAAGATGATACAAACCAGTTTTATGTCCTCTATAAGTTTGAAAAGTCGTCGTTTCATTTTCTTTAAATATTTTAATAAAATAATCATCAACAGCGATATTATTTATTGAGAACTTACCTCTTAATCCATTTTGACTAAGTCTATTTAATAAATGCTGCCATCCTACTCTATTTTTAATAACAGTTTTATCTCTCCACTTAGCATAACTAGGTTGAAAACCTTCACTATTACTATTTAATTCAATCACAAATGGGATAACTTGGAATGTATCATACATCCAATCAATATCTCCTCCGTCAGCATTATAAAGAAGCTCCCAAGCAGTCCCGGCTTTATAATTAAGCATTGCTCCTAATTCTTTTCCTATTTTCTCGACGACTTCTCTCGTTGGAGTTCTCTCACCCTTACAACCAAATGGATAAATAACTAATTCTGAATATGAATGATATGAGATATCAAAAACAGGTCTAATTTCACTAATAAAATTCATCATTGCTTGAGTTTCTGGTTCAGAAGCAGGACTTGGCCCTCTATAATCTTGTGCGTACTTCCATCCAGAAGAGCCACTACATTTATTCCAACCTGTAGGATAATTTCTATTTAAATCTACACCATAGCTTCCTCTAGCATTTTTTCTCCACCACTTATCTTCATTCCACATTCTATTATTTCCATCAACATTAAACATAGGAAGAACCCATATCACATTTGAATCTACCCAATTTGTGATTTGTGAATCTACTTCGTATCCTGTGAGTAATGTTTCTATGATATCAAGTGAAACTTCTGGAGACATAACTTCTCTTGCGTGATGCATAGAATTGAAAAGTGCAGTTGGCTCATCTTCTTCGTCTAATTCTGGATTATCAGAAATTTTAATTGCCCAAATATCTCTTCCTTCTAAAGACTTTCCAATAGAAATTCTTTTCGTAATATTTGGAAATCTATTGGCAAAATCTTCAACGATCATCTCAATTTCTTCTGGATTTTTATATTCTTCGTCAGGACCTTTTGAAATTCCTTTCACTTCTTTTATAATGATTTTATCAAAATTCTTTTTGTCATTTTCTATATTTTGATAATCATAATCATTGATAAGAACATCAATCTCTTTTGCATCTATATTCACACCAGCAATATCAATATTTAAACTAGTTAATTTTTCAAAAGTTTTCTCAAAATTATTTGATTTAATAGACGCTAAAAATTTCCAGTTCTTATTAATAAATGAACTTTGCTCAGCTGAGGCAAAACTATTAAGACTAAAAATAATGATTGTTATGACCAGAATGTTTTTCATAAACATATGATGCTCCCTTCCTTAGGATTTATAATACTAATAGGACATCAAATTTATTACACAACGTAAATTAAATTCTAAATTTATCTAGATTGAGAGATTGAAACACTCGGAATTAAGCAGCGAGTTTTGTCGAATTCAGAGGAAATAAGTCAGGCCATAGATGATTTGCTTCTTCTAAATATTCATCCGCTTTCTTATCATTATTATCCTCTCTTAGAGAGTCAATAAGATATTTTACTGAAGCTGGATCCTTATGACCATTATTCCATAGCTCTAGACCATGAGAAATTTTTTCAGTGACACCATATGTATTAAAGTAAGCAAGATAATTTGAAACCATATAGGATGATCTGTCCGAAGGGTTAGATCCAAATCTAGACATAAGTTTTTGAGCATCTTCAAAAACATTTTGCTCAACTAATACCTTAATCATAGCTCCAAGAAATTTTGCACTTCCGGCACAACTTATTCCAACTTTATCAAAAAGTTCACGTGCTTTAGTTAGATCTGCGTTTTGAATATGATACTTTCCAGTTACAAATAGTCCTGAACAAATATAATTAACGACGTCCTCGGTTCTCTCATCTAGTTGAACAAAAAGTTCATAATACATTTCCATGTCTTGAAAGTTATCAGTCACGATCGCCAAGCGAATAACCTCTTTTAAACGATCCGGATTTGCTGGAAAATATTTTGCTATATTTTTTACCACAGAATAGGCTTCTACAAATTTTTTATCTTTCATAAAAAGATCGTAAAGACCCACCTGACACTTAAAGTGAATACTATTTATTTCTAGACCTTTTTTATAATCATTTTCAGCTTCCACAGCGGCTTCAAGCATATACTTAGTCTGTCCATGATAGAACATCGCTAAAGATGGCTTTCCGTTTAATTTAATAGCATCTGCAAAAAGAGTTAAGGCAACTTCATATTTACCTGCAAATAAAGCATCCTTTCCTTTTTCAATCGTTTGCACATATTCACTTGGATATAACTTACCAATAACTGTATTTGTTAAACTCTTCTCTAAACTTTGAACGGTATAAGGTTTAATAATAAAACTATCAACATCTTCCTCTGCTGCCTTTGCAACTGCAGATTGGGAAATGTTTGATGTTACAAGTATCAAGACTGCTTTTTTATTTTCAGGAAACTTTAATCGATATTCTTTGAATAAATCAAATCCTGAACCACCCTGAAGAGCATAATCAGATAAAATTAATTTTGGTTTTTTTGACTCAATAATATCAATAGCTTCAGGATAGTGAGCAACACTATGAATCTGATTACGTTTTGCTCCCATATCAACAAGAGTTTTCGCTAAACGTCTTCTAGAAGCAGAACTCTTATCCACCACCAGGATTTCTCCTGAGGACAAAAATTCTTTGAATAGCTCTTTTTTCTTTTCCTCTTTCATTGAGTTTTAGTAGCCCTTTGCTCTTAACATAAAATCATTTATACTATTTTGTCTATCTTCATAAAGTTCAATAAAGTTGACATATAATTTTTTGTCGATTTTATTTATATTAATAACTAATGTTTCTTGAAGTTTACTGAATTCTTCAATTTCCTCTATAATTCCCACACAACCTAACTTAACCTTTTGTCCGTTATAAGTAAGAGATACGCTTGCTAGTACTTCAGAGCTCTGTGCTAATGAATTGCGAGGTGCTCTTACAATTAATTCATCTTCATAAAAATCTTCAAATTCACAAATAAATGAAATCTCATTACCAGCATTTGTTGTTTGCTTTAAAACAACTTTTAACTCTCCTGACTCTAAATTAATCCCAACAGGCGCTCCACCAATGACAGTATTAAGATCAAGCTCATCTTCAACTTGTTCTCTCGCTCTACCAATTTGCTGGTTAGGATCAAAAACATCTTCTTCATCACGATATGCGCCTTCTGTTAATCCACCACCCAGTGCATCTTCTAAGTCCTCTTCTCTTGAATTATTTGAACCATGTTTTTTCTTAGAATCATTTACTCCGTATAAATCTTTTCCTTTTAACGCCCTATCACCATTAGCAGCGCTTTGACTTCTTTCTGCTTCAGCTAGAGCTCTATCTCTTTCATTTTTTCTTTTCTTCTCGTTAAAATAATCACCGATTTCAGCACTATCTTTTAATGCTTTTTCTCTATCTAATTCTTTTTTTCTTTTAAAGGCGGCTAGCTCTTTTGCAAAGTCATCATCAGATTGATCAGGATGCTTCTTTTTCAGAGAATCACGCATCTCGGATATCTCTTTTGCCATTCGCTCATCCGCCATTTTATTAGCGGCAGCTCTCACGTCATCTAATCTATCTGCTTCTTTTCTCTTTTTGAACTCTTCTAACTCCCTCGCAAGATCATCACTAGAAATGTCTGGTCTCTCTTTTTTAAGAAGTGCTTCTTGCTCATTTATTTCTCGAGCCAATTTTTCTTTTGTTAACTTATCTAAATCATCTTGGTATTTTTTATCTAACTCGACTGATTTCCTAGCTTTAAATTCTTCTAATTCTCTTGCAAGATCATCACTAGAGATATCTGGTCTCTCTTTTTTTATAAGAGCTTCGCGATCTTTTACTTCACGTTCTAATTTTTCTTTTGTCTGTTTACCTAATTCATCTCTTCTTTTTTTATCTATTTCAGCTTGTCTTGAAGCTTTAAAAGCTGCGATTTCACCAGCTAGATCATCTTCTGATATATTTGGGTTCTCTTTCTTTAAAGCTGCAATCTTTTCACGAATTTCCCGGGCAAGTGCTTCGTCAGCTTCTCTTGCATTTTGTTTTTGCCTTTCATGTTCAGCCTTTAATTCTTCAAGATATTCTTCACTCTCAGGATCAATATTTTTTTGATTTTCTCCAAAGCCATCCATCACGTCATACTCGGCTAAAGTATCACTCATCCTTGGTTCTTGTCTTTTAGCAAATCCCTTCAAGGCATTTGGATCAAGAATTATATTTTCCTCAGGATCAACAGGAAGTTGCTCCGGATCAATATAGGGTTTTCCATCGATTCCTTTAGGTAATAGATTTGGATCAATTAATGGTTCACCATTTTCATCTAAAGGGAGAAGACTTGGATCAATAATAGGATTTCCATCTTTATCTTTTGGAAGACATTCTGGATTAAGAAGAGGATTTCCATCTTTATCTATTTTAGGCTTAGCAGGAGTTCCATCTGCCCCAACCTTTCCCTTATAATGTTTTTTTAATGCCTCTTCATCAAAATTATTCTTTCTTGGATCAGTTCCTTCTCTATGATTTTTAGTAATTTTTCCCGCGAGTGGATCTTTTCCATATTCATCAGTAGAAGATTCTCCTCCCCAGTGTTTTTTTAATGGATCTTCCTGAAATTCATTATTTCGTGGATCATTTGGATCTTGAGATTGATTTGTATTTTTTCCAGAAAGTGGATCTTTGCCATATTCATCAGTAGAAGATTCTCCTCCCCAATGTTTTTTTAATGGGTCTTCCTGAAATTCATTATTTCGTGGATCATTTGGATCTTCAGATTGATTTGGATTTTTACCAGCAAGAGGATCTTTTCCATATTCATCAGTTGAAGATTCTCCTCCCCAATGTTTTTTTAATGGATCTTCCTGAAATTCATTCTTTCTTGGATCATTTGGATCTTGAGATTGATTTGAATTTTTTCCAGAAAGTGGGTCTTTTCCATATTCATCAGTAGAAGTTTCTCCTCCCCAGTGTTTTTTTAATGGATCTTCCTGAAATTCATTCTTTCTTGGATCATTTGGATCTTGAGATTGATTTGAATTTTTTCCAGAAAGTGGGTCTTTTCCATATTCATCAGTAGAGGACTTCCCAGATAATGCATTTTCTCCGTAGGTATCGGTAGAAGACTTTCCATTGTAATACTTTTCAATATCACCTTCATCAAATTCATTACGCTGTTCATTTTCTTCAGATTTTTGATTTTTTGTAAAACCTGAAAGTGGGTCTTCTCCAAAATTATCAGTAGAGCTTTTTCCTGATAAAGGATCCTTGCCGTATTCATCGGTGGAAGATTTTCCAGAAAGTGGATCTTCACCATATTTATCTGTAGAACTTTTACCTGAAAGTGGATCCCCATTTAATTTATCAGTTGAAGATTTGCCAGATAATGGTTTACCTTGATCATCAAGATTTTCATCAACATGGCCTTTTAAATCTTGAAAACTATCAGTATCACTATCTCCCTCAAGATTTTTACTTTCTTCATCAGCAACACCATCTCGTTCAAAATTAAATTTTGAATCACAAGTTTCAAGAATCATCTCCTCTCTCATTAATGCAAATTGAGAGTTCTCAGCAATATGAACCTGACCATTGTGTAATTTAAATCTAGAAAATAAATCTCCGTTCTTTGATCGAAAGTATAAATGTGGAACTTCTGACGGAAAACTCCAACGATTTTGTTTCCAATCAAATTCAGGTTTATTACCTGTAAAATACCATGTACCTTCTTCGACGATATATTCTTTATTACTAGGATCTTTTAAAACATATTTCCAGACTGGACTACCTCCAGACTGATTTTCAAGCTCAACCCAACTACCTATATAAGGAGAGGGTCCTAACAGCTTGATTAACCATCTTCTTAAAATTTTCTTATAATCAGCCTTGCTTTTTATAATCCAAATATCACTTGGTAGTTCTAACGGTTTTTGTAAAACAAAATCTTCTTTTGTTTCACTTGCTTGAGAGGCATTATTTTTTTCATTTTGTTTTTTTAAAGCAAGCTGTTCTTCTTTTTCAATTTTTTCAATTTTTTCAATTTGGGTTGTAATTGGTTTTGACCAAAACTCAAGTTTAAAGCTTGCTGTTTTAGCTTTAGTATCAGGTTCTAACAAATCAACACAACCATATTTTGCGAGAACATTTTCAACTTTTTTATTTCTTATAGAAGTAATACAAGCAGGCTTAATAAGCCCCTTCTTAATATCTTTTCGATTTGATTTTAAAACGTTAATTGCTTCTTGAAGATTTTTTTTATCGCTGACTTTAAAAAGGAAAATACCATTACTAGAAGAACCAAGATATTGATTTACTTCAGCATCATTATTAATAACCATTGGATCAAACTTACGGCTATCTTTATAGATAGACATAAGATCTCTAATCAGTGGCATTCCACCATCAAAGTTGAAAAATATTAAATTTAACTTTGCCATTTATACACTAGCCTTTCCTTCTATATCCTGTCATATTTATCGGCATAAACGGCCGTAACTATAACTATATAAAAGGAAAATTAATAATTTGGGAGAAACTTAAGTATTTCTCATAATAACCGATTAACTCTGTATGGATGAAAAAGAAATTATGGATAATAAAGACCAACTTAATCTGGTTTTTGCTACCAACGATATTTTGCAAATCAAAGAAGCTGTCGAGGATTTTCCTCCTGCTCTTATCGTTGAAATTCTTGAAGAAAAAGAAAATGATGAAATTATAAATATCTTTAAAGTCATTGAAAGTGAAACTGCCGGGAAGGTATTTAGCTATCTCACCATCGAAATGCAATATGAATTAAGTCAATTAATTGGAAAAAGAAAATTTTCAACTATTTTTTCTTCTATGTACTCTGATAGTCGTGCCGATTTATATCAAGAGTTCACCAAAGAAGAACAAATAGCAATTCTTCCTTATCTTGATAAAAAAACTCGTGAAGATGTCATCGTGCTTTCAGCCTACGAGCCTGATACCGCTGGTGGTATTATGAATACCGACTTTGCAACAGTCCTTATTCATATGACTTGCTTGCAAGCTCTAGCAAAAATCAGACAAGATGCTCCTTCACAAAAGATGATTTATTATATTTATGTCGTCAATGATGATATGGAACTCTTAGGTCTCATTACAATCAAAGATTTAATTCTCTCAGATCCAAGAGATATTGTTAAAGAGCTATTCAATGACACTTATATCTATGTAGATGTTAATGATGATAGGGAGTATGTTGCTCAAATGATTGAGAAACATGATTTAGTCGCAATCCCTGTTCTCAATTCACTTCACCAACTTGTAGGTATCGTCTCTCACGAAGAAGCAATTGATGTTATTCGAGCTGAACAAACTGAAGATATGGAAAAGTTCATGGGGATCGTTCCCTCTGAAGATGAGCAAAGTTATCTCGATACTTCTGCGTTTCAACACTTTAAAAAACGAGTTGTTTGGCTGGTTGCACTTGCAGCAGTAGGACTAATTTCTGGTGTTATTGTCCATCACCATCAATCAGTATTAGAACAATTAATTATTCTTGCACTCTATATGCCGATGATGACTGCAACTGGTGGAAATACAGGCTCTCAAGCTGCAACTGTTGTCATTCGGGCAATTGCACTTAAGCAAGTTGATCAAGATGAATGGTTTAAAATTATTTGGAAAGAAGCTTGTATATCATTTATGTTGTCCATATGTGTTGGTGGACTAGTTTTTATAAAGATTGCATTTCTCACTTCAATATCACTACTCCCAGAATCATTTACATTCACCTATT
>Ga0209712_10000125_pt1 | contig 64969 bp, 59 predicted proteins | sample ArcOceMetagenome_FD_187443 | JGI IMG/M metagenome (GOLD analysis project Ga0209712, IMG submission 187443) | Marine eukaryotic phytoplankton communities from Arctic Ocean - Arctic Ocean - Greenland ARC118M Metagenome (SPAdes) (version 2) | ecosystem: Environmental > Aquatic > Marine > Oceanic...
CCCATAACTGACAATGTCTTAGCCAATGTACAGAGTGTAGATTACTCAAACAATTGGGTATATGTCTCTGCTACAGGAATACCATCATATATCACGGGCCCGTTTACGGATAACAACCCTTCATTAGCTGAAAATCAAAGTGCTATTTACAAACTCCCTCTTAACCCCACACAAAATACGGGAAATACATCAGCAACCTTTGGCGGCAATATTGGCGTTTTTATAAATGGAGTCTCATTATTTGATTACAGAGATGGAGTGGCATGGAATAATAATACAAACGCACTTTGTGGCGGCCCAGGAAACCCGCCTTGCCCTGGTGGCCCACAAGCAACCCAAAACTGGAACAGAGATGCCATACCAGCAGAAATGGGTGGTTTTGATTGTGCAAAGGCACATCCAGCTATGGGAAACTATCATCACCATCAAAATCCTAGTGCTTTTAATTTAGATCTAATAGTTGTTTCTGATATATGCGACTCCTATCCTGCCGATGGTTTGTATGTGATTGATACTAATGCACATTCGCCCTTAATTGGCTTTGCATACGACGGCTTTCCAATTTATGGAGCCTATGCCTATGCCAATCTTGACGGCTCAGGAGGCATCGTACGTATGAAGTCTGGGTATGCACTAAGAAATATCACTACAAGAGCAAATGGCCCCTATGTAGGACAAATATTTACCATTACAAACGGACCAAACCAAGGAAACCAAGAAGTGATGGATTTAGGCTATTTTAGAGAAGATTATGAATTTATAGCCCATTCAAGTTCTGACTATTTAGATTCACATAACGGGCGTTTTGCGGTTACACCAGAATACCCTTCTGGAACCTATGCTTATTTCACTACTGTAGACGAAAATCATAATTCAGCATATCCATATGCTGTGGGACCAACGTTTTATGGTAATGTAGTTGGGACTGATGTGAATTCTATTTCTGAGAGCACCACGAGCTACGACTCATCCCTCGCTATAAATGACTTTGATACGAACTCATTAAACCTAGTAATTTACCCAAATCCAAGTCAAGACTTTATTGCGATACAATCCAATTTACTTGACAACAACCTTAAACTTGAACTTGTAAATGAAATTGGTCAGGTTGTTCTGGAAAACACAATTTTACAAGGGAGTACTTTAAGTGTTATGGAAACTCATACTCTTTATAACGGACTTTATTTACTTAAAGTGTCGAATGATAATAACACCAAAACATACAAGGTTATAATTAATAAATAGAATACATTTTCAATAAAAAAAACCTGCGACTTAATAAAGTGCAGGTTTTTTTTTATTCACTTAAAATTACTTCAATGAAATACGTTCAATTTCTAAGCGAAAATTTTCTTTGACTTTATTTCCTATTAAAAAGGCAATTTGCTCAATTTGATCCGAATCAAAGTTTGGGATATTTAAAGTATATCCTCTAAAACTTGGTACAAAATCTTTTAAAGGAATGCTTATTTCTTGTAATTCGCCAGAAGTTTTAAATGAATAAATATAAGAATGACGTTGTGAGTCTGACCCTTTAAGTCTAAACTGATAAGATTTACCATCTCCTTTCAATTTCAAAACAACGGCTTTAAATCCAGCTGTTTTAAGCCCGTTAAAGTTATATCTAAGCGAAGAGAAGCCTCCATTGTTTTCTGTGGTTACATAGCCTTTAAATACCCCTAAGCCCTCCGAATTAACTTCAAAGTTGCCTTCAGACCTTCCTCCCATGACACGGTCATCAACAACGGTCCAACCCTTAATGGATACTCCAGGTTCAAAATTAAAAATTAGGGAGGGTGTCTGAAACGTGTTCATAATTAAAAATAAAATAAGTGCGTTAATCATATCGTGTTATATTTTTTGAAGCTCTTCCAAAACGGCATCAAAATTTTCTCTTAGGTAAGCGCGAAGTTTTTTCTTGTAATCTTCCTTAAGCCAAGTTAAAAAATTATGTGTGCTCTTGCTTATACATTTTGAATACCGGTGAATTCTGAAATCAATATCGTCAGCAAGTAATTTAACAAGCGCTAGAGCATCATAAATATCTTCACTATTTTCAATACAGATTAAAGCATGTTGCTCAATAGAGCGTAATAATACAACTTTTGAAGACTCACCACTTCTAATTGAATTTATGTAGGTTTTGTTGATATCAAAATAAACTTCCTCAGATTTGGAAAAAGACACCCGAATATCATCAGGCATTTGGTATATGAAATTACTTTCAAGATCTTCATCACTTAAAACGCCGTCTAAGTAATAATTTGGATATTTAAAAATACGTTGCCAATCTAAATTTGTACTTCCCCAAGGTCCAAAACGATGAAAATTATTCCCTAAATCAATAACATCAAAAGAGTTTTTATTTTTCAAAATACGAGATCCTCTTCCTATCATTTGATAGTATAAGGTTAGAGATTTAGTGGCACGATTTAATATAATAGATTCTACTGTAGGTTCATCAAATCCTGTGGTTAATATACTTACAGAAGTTAATATGGCATTAGGAGTTTTCTTAAACCACTCTAAAATTTGAGTACGTTCTTTTTTAGAGGCTGTATTATCTAGGTGAGCCACTTGATAACCAGCAGATCGAAACAAATCATATACAAATAACGAGGTGTTAATACCATTATTAAAAATAAGGGTTTTCTTTCCATCGCAGCGTTCTTTATAGGCTTCCATTAATTTAGAAAGCATTTCGTTGTTGGTGTATAAATCTTCAGATGATTTAACGGTATAATCTCCGTTAGCACCAACGACCAGTGAGGTTAACCCTACGTTATATGAATACATATTAGCTTGCGCTAAAAATTCATTTTCAATTAAGGATTCTATACTCTCTCCAACAATTAATTCATTGTAATTATCGGTCATTGGAAGTTCAATATTTGAACTTAATGGGGTCGCAGTTACTCCTAAAATAAAGGCCTTTTCAAAAAACTTAAATAGTTTCGTGAAAGAGTTGTAGTGAGCCTCATCAATAATAACCAGACCGATATCAGAAATGTCTAACTTATCATCTTTTAAACGATTATTAAGTGTTTCTACCATGGCTACAAAGCACTGAAATTCAGATTGATCATCTAAATTAGCTTTGCTATCAATAACTTTATTTTGAACCCCAAACTCTGTCAAAACAGATGATGTTTGTTTACACAGCTCTATACGGTGAGTCATCACCAAAACCTTTTTTTTATGGGTGCTTAAATATTGACTTACAATTTCAGAAAAAATAACTGTTTTACCACCACCGGTTGGCAACTGGTATAAAAGATGATAATCTTCTACAGCAGTTTCAAAACATTTAAATATTTTTTGAATGGCTCCTTTCTGATAGCTATAAAGTTCTTTGCCAGTTTTACGTTCTTCTTGTTCTGAAATGGAAAGCATAGTAGATTTTAGATGATTTTGGCAAAAGTACGTTCTTTATTGTGTTTATAAAGAATTAAATGAAAATTTATTTTTCTTACAGATAATAAAACTAATATTATCAACTATAAAATAGAAGAAAAGATTGTGTTTTTAATGAGATAATTTATAAGTTTACAACTTAACCTACTTATTATGAATAAATTAAAATCTAAGCCCCCCCTTAGCTTTTGGATTATTAGTATTCTTGCATTAATTTGGAATATTAAAGTAGTCTTTAGCTATTTAGGAATTGCTTTCATGAAAGATCAAAAATTCAACTTACTACCAGCCCCTGAAAAAGAGTATCTTTCAACAATCCCTGTTTTAATTTCAGCTACGTATACAATTTCAGTATTAGCAGGAATAATTGGTTGTATGTTTTTACTGCTAAGAAGAAAAAAAGCTGCTCTTATATTTTTAGTGGCATTTATTGCAGATATTATTTATCAACATTACTTTTTAGTTATACAGAAAAACATAGAAATAGTTTCAAATAATTCAACTTACCCTATTGTTAGTGTAATTGTAAGTTTTTTATTAGTTGTATTTGCCTCAAGTAATCACAAAGAAGACTATTTCAATTAGTCACTTTTAGAAGCGAGTTTGTGCGTTTTTTTGGTGCCTTCGTACATTTCATACTTTACAAACTTAGACTCTAATTTGGCATTGAAAAGTTTTATTTTTCTAGAAGGACGTAAGCCAATATGTTTTAAAGCTTCCATATTAGAGGAAATCATCCAAGCATTAGTTCCAGGGTATTTATGTTTTAAAGTACTACCTATAGAGCCATAAAAACTTTCCATCTCAATATCTAAACGTTCGCCGTAAGGGGGATTAAAGACCATATGTAAATGAGCATCTCCTCCTTTTTGAGTTTTAAAAAAATCTTCGTGTTTAATGTATATGAAATCATCAAGTTTGGCGTTCTCAACATTTTGAATGGCTTTTTCCACTGCGGAAGGCGATTTGTCAAACCCCATTATTTTATGGTGAAAATCACGTGTTTTTGAAAGTAAGGATTCTTCAATTTTTTCAAACAAATCTACATCCCAATCTTCCCAACGTTCAAAACCAAATTCGTTTCGCATTAAATTGGGCGGAATATTACAAGCAATCATGGCGGCTTCTACAAGAACTGTTCCTGATCCACACATAGGATCCATGAAATCACTTTGTCCATCCCAACCTGAAAGCATCACTAAACCAGCAGCTAAAACTTCATTAATAGGGGCTATATTCGTGGCTATTTTATAACCTCTCTTATGTAGTGATTCTCCAGAGCTATCTAAGGAAACAGTACAAAAGTGGCGATCTATATGAATATCAATTTTTAAATCTGGAAACCGTAAGTCCACATTAGGACGTTCGCCGGTTTTATCTCTAAAACGGTCTACAATTGCATCTTTTGTTTTAAGAGCTACATATTGCGAATGCGTAAATGTATCGCCATTAAGAGTCGCTCCAACAGCCAAGGTACCATCCGATTTTAAATAGTCTTCCCAAGGGAGCGCATTTATTTTGTTATATAACTCCGTTTCATTGATAACTTTAAAAGTTGCAATCGGCTTTAGTATTTTAATTGCAGTACGTAAGCCCATATTCGCTTTATACATAAAGCCTTTATCGCCTAAATAACTAACGTGCCTCACTCCTACCTTAACAGCTTGAGCCCCAAGTTGGGTTAGCTCTTTAGCTAAAAGTTCTTCAAAACCAAATAAGGTTTTAGCAACCATCTTAAAATTATTCTCCATCAAAATCATTTAGTAGATGCCAAAAATACAGTATTTTTGTCCGAGTTAGAAGAAAATACATGACAAAAGAAAATCAATTGTGGTTTCAATCTTGGTTTAATACACCATATTACCACATCCTATATAAAAATCGAGATTATAAAGAAGCTGAACTATTTATTAGAAACTTAGTTCACTATTTAAACCTTGATACCGAAAATGATTCCATATTAGATTTGGCTTGTGGTCAAGGCAGACATTCTATTTTTTTAAATAGTCTAGGCTTTAAAGTAAAAGGGATAGACTTGTCTAAGAAAAGCATTGAAAATGCTAGTGAAAGCGCCACCAATTCATTGAGTTTTGAAGTACATGACATGAGGACTTTATACGATTCTCAATTTGAAGTGGTCCTAAACCTTTTTACAAGTTTTGGGTATTTTGATAATGAATCCGATAACCAAAACGTTATAAGAACCATAAAGTCAAGTTTAAAACCCAATGGGATTGGAGTCATCGATTTTATGAACAGTCCTCAAGTAATTGAAAATCTGCTGGCTGAAAACAGTCATACAACAGACTCTTTAACGTTTAATTTGAAACGGGATTATACAGATGGTTTTATTAATAAAAGTATAGAGGTCGTTGATAAAGATAAAACCTTACAGTTTAAAGAAAAGGTGCGAGCGTATACGTTTGAAGACTTTAAATCAATGCTTTCCATTGCTGGCTTGCATTTACTAGATTGTTTTGGGAGTTATAAATTAGAACCCTATAACAAAAAAACATCGGATCGTTTAATCTTAATTTTCATGAATAATGATTAATTTCCTTGCCCCTATTCTAGCAGTACTTTTTGGAGTATTAATTGTAACATTATATAGTAAATCGAAACCTTTAAATCTAAAATTATTTTTGGCATTTAGTGGGGCTTTTTTACTATCAACAACTATTTTCGAATTACTTCCTGAAGTTTATTCCCATCTAGAAACAAAAAAAATTGGGGTCTTTATTATGGGCGGTATTTTGTTACAGATTCTATTAGAATTTTATTCGAAGGGAGCCGAGCATGGTCACCTCCACCAGCAGGAGTCTAAACACCTATTCCCTTGGTTTTTATTTATCAGTCTTGGTATTCATGCGTTTTTTGAAGGCTTTCCTTTAAAAGATCACCATAACATCATTATCGGAGTTGTTATTCATAAAATTCCAATCGCTATACTAATCACTACGTATCTTATAAAATCAAAATTACCCAAGTCACAAATTATCTTGTTTCTAATAATATTTACTGCAATGACCCCTTTGGGCTCACTGGCTGCCGGATTTTTGAGCATATCTCCAACAGTTATATATAGTATCAATGCTGTTGTTATTGGCATGTTCTTTCATATTTCTACAATAATATTATTTGAAAGTAGTGAAGGTCATCATTTTAATTTGAATAAAATTTTAATAATTATTAGTGCTGTTGCGTTAGCTTACTATATCTAAAATTATGTTTTCTAAAAGTGATTCTAAACGCTTAAGGCATGAATTTTGGACCAGTTTTGGAAAATCATTTCCTAGAGATTGGATTTTATACAACACTAAAGTAAAAGGTCTCAGTTTCAAATTTCACTTTGATACTAAGACGGCTTATGTAGCATTAATTATTGATATGGCGCCTTCACTACAAGACCTATACTGGGAACGCTTAATAAGCCATAAAACTATTTTAAAAAAAGACTTCTTACCCTCTGTTGTATTTGATGCACAGCTTCAAGTATTAGATGAAAAATGGGTGTCTGCCGCCTATATTAAAATTGATAAAAAAGTATCTATACACAATAAATTAACATGGAAAGATTCAATGGAGTTCTTAAATGATTCCATGATTGCCTTTGAAAAATTTTATAATTTATATGAAAATACGATTAAGATTTAAATCTTAATCGTATTTAAAAAAGTAGGTATTAATGGGCAAAAAAAGTTTAAAAAAACTAAATAAATATTTAACTAACTGATGTAAAATAAAGAAATACTTTACTCTTGGCAAAGCACAAAGTAATCAGAGGCTTTATTAAGTAATGAAAGGTGCTTAAATTGTAATAAACGGCAATTTTAAGTTTTAAAATATGTCCATTTTTATGTATGTGTTAGGGAAAAAGAATCTGACTGGACTAAAAGAGCACATAATTACCTTACTATGCGCCATTTTTTTGACAATGCATATAAGTCAAATTCTTGATAAGATTTTTGATATTCAAGACGTCCATTTTGGAATTGACGTTGTAAAATATCTTCGATTAAATAATCTTCTTCGGACAGATTAGGGTCAAAAGGAATCTTTAAAGACATCTTAAATAGTTTGGCGGTGTTGTTATACCAAAACGCACGCCAACCACTACGCAGGGTCTTAATTAAATCAAAAGCGGTCTCGCCTGTTTGTCGGTGGATTAATTTTATTAGTATCTGACCCTCAGTTATGGTAAACTTTTTAAGTGTGGCCGCAAACTCATCTTCTACAAACTTCTGAACCATACGCGCATATTTTTTTTGCTTTCGTTTGGATTTCAAAAGACCCAGTCGCTCGTTTAAACTTTCCAGCCGTTCCGCAGCTAATTTAGCATAAGGGTATACTTTAATGGTCTTGCGTTGCAAAATCAGATACCGACGTCTAGAATTTGACGTTGTGAATTTTAACTTCGGAAGAATATATATTTCATTTAGACTAATTGAATTATTTAAAATCGTATCCCCCACTACTATTAAATATTTATCAGGTATCGAATCATTTACCACCGGCGTTCTCTGTCCGTAAAAAAGACATGGCAAACAAAAAATAAGATAAATTAACAACTTCATAAACGACTAAACTATTGATTAATCAAACTTACAAAATATGCCTTAATCTTTAGGAGAATATCATTCATTATTGTTATTTTTAACCAAAATTATATTTAAAATGGCTAAGAAAACGATACTTGATAAAAAAGCACTTTCATTTCTAGAAGACTACCTCAATAATGCAGCCCCAACAGGCTATGAATGGGATGGTCAAAAACTATGGATGGATTATTTAAAACCCTATGTAGACACATTTATTACGGACACTTACGGAACTGCTGTAGGCGTTATTAATCCTGAGGCTCCTTTTAAGGTCGTTATTGAAGGGCATGCCGATGAAATTTCTTGGTACGTTAATTATATTTCCGATGATGGGCTTATTTACGTCATTAGAAATGGAGGAAGTGATCACCAGATAGCTCCTAGTAAAATCGTAAATATCCACACCAAAAAAGGCATCGTAAAAGGCGTCTTTGGATGGCCAGCCATTCACACACGCTCAATGGCAAAAGAGCAAGCTCCAAAACCAAATAATATTTTTATTGATGTGGGATGCAAAACAAAAGAGGCTGTTGATAAACTAGGGGTTCATGTGGGCTGTGTTATCACTTACCCTGATACGTTCCACATACTTAATAAAGACCATTTTGTATGCCGTGCACTAGACAACCGCATGGGTGGTTTTATGATTGCTCAGGTAGCGCGTTTGCTACACGAAAACAAAAAGACCCTGCCTTTTGGATTGTATATCACCAACTCTGTACAAGAAGAAATTGGTCTGCGTGGTGCTGAAATGATTACACACACAATACAACCCAATGTGGCTATTGTGACCGATGTTACCCATGACACAACCACGCCAATGATTGATAAAAAAGCACAAGGACACTGTGAAATGGGCAAAGGACCCGTTATTGCTTATGCCCCTGCTGTTCAGCAAAAACTGCGTGATTTAATTACCGAAACTGCAGAAGCAAATAAAATTCCGTTTCAACGAGCGGCGCTCTCTAGAGCAACCGGAACCGATACCGATGCCTTCGCTTACAGCAACGGCGGCGTGGCTTCTGCGCTCATCTCATTACCATTAAGATACATGCACACCACGGTTGAAATGGTACACCGTGATGATGTTGAAAACGTGATTAAAATGATTTACGAAACCCTCCTAAACATCAAAGACGGTGAAACGTTTTCTTATTTTGATTAATTAGTGGACGAATATTTAGACATCTGGAGCTCTGATGGGCAACCCACAGGAAAAAAATGCTTAAAGGATGAAGCCCATCAAAAAGGACTGTTTCATCCCACCGTTCATATTTGGTTTTATAGCAGTGGGCCTTCCCTATTGCTTCAAAAACGTAGCTTGAACAAACAAACTTTTCCAGGTTTATGGGATGTGTCTGTTGCTGGTCACGTTAGTGCTGGTGAATCTATTATTGAAGGGGCCCTTCGAGAAATCAAAGAAGAAATTGGTTTGGACCTGCAAAAAGTCGACTTAAATCCAATTGACATCCGTAAAAATACCAACCGCTTTGACAATGGGGTTACCGACTGTGAATTCCAACATGTATTTTTGGCAAAACTGGATACTGACGTTTCCAATATAAAAATTCAAGAAGCTGAAGTGGATGCTGTACGGCTTTTTTCATTTGAAGAACTGCAACAATGTATACTTAAAAAACAGCCTGATTTTACAATAGTTCCGGCCGACATGAGTTATTATCAATTTGTGATGGATTCTGTACTGAAAGAACTTTAATTTGCAGTAATTTTGAAAAATGCAAAATCACCCCGCCCTTAAATTTGAGTTTATAGCCATCATGGCCCTGTTAATGTCTTTAGTGGCCTTGTCTATAGATGGCATCCTCCCTGCATTGGCCGTTATAGGAACCGATTTGGGAGTGACAAATACCAAAGACCATCAGCTATTGATCACCATGATTTTTCTGGGCCTGGGCTTTGGACAATTAATTTTTGGCCCCTTATCGGACAGTTATGGTCGAAAACCCATCATTTATATAGGCTTTTTAGTGTTTGCCATCGCCAGTATCATTTGTGTGAATACCGATAGTTATGAAGTACTAATTGCAGGACGTATCCTGCAAGGGATCGGTTTGGCCTCGCCACGAACCTTAAGCATTGCCATGGTTCGCGATACCTATGAAGGCGATTATATGGCTAAAGTGATGTCGTTTATTGTCATGATTTTTATCCTTATTCCAATTATAGCGCCCACCCTAGGTCAGTTTTTAATGCTCCGTTACAATTGGCAGGCTATTTTTAATGTGCAGCTAGGCCTTAGCATACTGGTTATTATATGGTTTTGGAAACGCCAGCCAGAAACCTTAGATCTCTCTAAAAGAATCCCCTTCAAAACTGCCGCATTGGTATCAGGTTTTAAAGCGTTTTTTAAATTTAAACAAGCCGTCGCTTTTACCCTAATAAGCGGATTTATCACCGGCTCTTTTATGGTTTATCTAAGTTCTACACAACATATCTTTGAAGTTCAATATGGTTTGGGAGAAGACTTCCCTTTAATTTTTGCCAGTTTGGCCGTTGGGGTGGGGTTTGCTACCTATTTAAACGGGGTCTTTGTGGTAAAAGTAGGCATGAAACGCATTGCCTTGATTTCCTTAACAGCTTATAGCCTGAGCTCTTTGGTTTATGTATTGTTATTTATAAATAAAGTAAATCCCCCGTTGTGGATATTGCTTGTTTTTTTTGGCCTGCAATTTACAGCCATTGGGTTTTTATTTGGCAACCTACGTGCCCTAGCCATGCAGCCTATTGGACATATTGCTGGGGTTGGCGCTGCTATTAATGGATTTATTTCTACCGTTATGGGCGTGCTCATAGCGACTCTTATTGGGGCCTTTATTGAGACTACGGTATGGCCGCTATTTCTGGGCTTTACATGTTGTGGATTTGCTTCTATGGTCATTTTCCTTTTCAACAAACCGCTACAACGCACAATTTAAAACGCTGCAGCGTCCACGTCTTTAATAAATTGAACTAAGCCTTCAAAGTAAATTTTTTGATCGTCAAATTGAGATAAATGACTGCCGTTAGGACACAATAAAAAACGCCCGTTCTGAACTTCTTCAGAAATAAATTTCATTTGTTCCGGATCCATCGTATCGTGAGTAGCGCCGATACTCAAAGTTGGCACCGTAATTTTATGTAATTCTGCTTTGACATCCCAATACTTTAGAGTGGCATCGCCTTTAATTCCAAATTCACTGGGGCCTTGCATGGTCACATATACATCGTGATTAATATGCTTAAAACTTCTATTTAAGGGTTCGGGCCACGCCTCTACTGGCAATCGAATGATGTGTTTTGTATAGTAATTATTAACTACCAACTCCATATAGCGTTCGTTTGTATAGTCTTCTTTTGCCTCGTATCCCATGATTTCCTTTAATACCTCGGGATCGAGTTTTGGCGCTAGTACTTCATCGGAGTATTTTTGATAGTCAGGAATGGAAGGCACCATATTGGAAATGATCAATCCTTTTAAGTGTTCTTGGTACTTAAGCGCATATTGCATCCCTAAAATACCCCCCCAAGACTGTCCGTATAAATAGAAATTATCGCTGTTTAATCCCAAAGCAATTCGCACTTGCTCCACTTCTTCAACAAAACGATCTAAATCCCACAGCGACAAGTCTTTGGGCTGATCACTATAGTAAGACCCTAATTGGTCATAGTAATAGTACTCAATGCCTTCATTTGGAAAATAGCCATCAAAACTTTCATAAATTTCATGGGTCATTCCGGGCCCGCCATGAAGCAACAACACTTTCATTGTTGGGTTATTTCCAACGCGTTTGGTCCAAACCTTAAATTCCCCTTTAGGGGTGGAAATTGGAATCATTTTAATTCCCCCAAGGTATTGATCGTCGTTTTGTGAGCTGTCTAAGTAGTCTGGATTAGACACACCAAAAGATGTTTTAATTTCTGTTTTACAGCTACTTAAGATAAGTGCAACTAGAAAAATATAGAGGCTATTGATTTTCATGGGAATAATTTTTAATAAATATACATATTTATTGGGAGTTTTTCATGATGGTTTCTACCACTTCAGGGTTTAATAAGGTACTTATATCTCCGAGGTTTGAGGTATCCTTACTTGCTATTTTTCGCAAAATCCGACGCATAATTTTCCCTGAACGTGTTTTTGGTAGTCCGCTAGTAAACTGTATTTTATTGAGTTTGGCTATGGGTCCTATTTGCTTACTAATTAATTGATTAATTTCAGCTTTTAGTGTCTCGCTAGAGTCATTGGCGTTTTTTAGGGTTACATAACCATACAAGGCACTTCCTTTAATATCGTGAGGGTATCCAACAATGGCCGATTCAGATACGGCGGGATGCTCATTGATGGCGTCTTCTATTGGAGCGGTTCCTAAATTATGACCCGAAACAATAATCACATCATCAACACGACCTGTGATGCGGTAGTGGCCATTTTTGTCTCTAAGCGCGCCATCACCAGTGAAATACATATTGTCATAGGCCGAGAAATACGTCTCTTTATAACGTTGGTGGTTTCCCCAAATAGTACGTGCCATTGACGGCCAAGGAAATTTAATACACAAACGCCCTTCTACAGAATTGCCTTCAAGCTCTATTCCATTTTCGTCCATAAGCGCTGGAACAACTCCTACAAATGGCAGGGTTGCAAAGGTCGGTTTTCCTTCAAAACTATTGGGAATCGGAGAAATCATAATGCCTCCCGTTTCTGTTTGCCACCAAGTGTCTACAATAGGACATTTTCGCTTTCCAATATGGTCATTGTACCAATGCCAGGCTTCTTCATTAATGGGTTCCCCCACAGTGCCTATGATTTTTAAAGATGAAAGATCAAAAGGTTCAACAACCTCTAACCCTTCCTTAGCCAAGGCTCTAATAGCGGTTGGAGCGGTATAAAACTGTGTCACTTTATGTTTTTCAACAATGGACCAAAACCGTCCATAATCGGGATAACTAGGAACGCCTTCAAACATCACAGTAGTGGCCCCGTTTAAAAGCGGTCCGTACACAATATAACTGTGGCCTGTGATCCAACCAATGTCCGCCGTACACCAATAAACGTCGTCCGGCTCATATTGAAATATATTTTTAAAACTATAGGCAGCATATACCATATAGCCTGCAGTGGTATGTACCATGCCTTTAGGCTGACCGGTAGAGCCTGAAGTATATAATATAAACAAGGGATCTTCTGCATCCATAACGGTAGCTTCACAAATATCGGAGGCAGAGTTTAAGAGCGGTTGTAACCAAAAATCGCGATCCTGAACCATTGGAATATTTGAGTAAAGACGTTGAGCAACCAATACGGATTCGATGCCGTCACAGTCCAAAAGAGCTTCGTCGGCGATAGATTTCAAATCAATTGTTTTTGCGCCTCTGTATCCACCATCACTAGTGATTAACATTTTGCAGTCACAATCGTTAATTCTAGACGCCAAAGCGGTGGCTGAAAAGCCCGCAAATACCACCGAGTGAATGGCTCCAATACGAGCACATGCCAATACAGAAATAGCCTGTTCGGGGATCATTGGTAAATAAATACAAATACGGTCTCCTTTTTGAATCCCTTTAGATTTTAAAACATTTGCAAACTTATTAACGCGTTTGTGTAGTTCCTGATAAGAGATGGCTTCAGAAGCTGCATTGGGGTCATTGGGTTCAAATAAAATAGCCGTTTTATCTCCATTCATTTCGAGATGGCGGTCTATACAATTTTCTGTAATATTGAGTTGTGCACCTTCAAACCAGCTTACTTTTGGAGTTGAAAAATTCCAGTCTAAAACACGATTCCAAGGGCGTTTCCATGAAAAATTATCTTTAGCAATCGTGCCCCAAAAGGTTTCAGGATCTTCGATTGATGTTTTATAATTTTGAGTATATGCACTGTTGTTCTTAATGTGGTATGTCCCCATTGGTTTGAAATTTATATAGGTTTAGTAAAAAATTAAATTGGACTACTACTTATAAATATACGACTTAGTGATTAATATGTACTAACTTTGTCGACAAACAACCAATTTTGGAAATTAAACGGCTTTATTTTATTGATGCCATTAGGGCCTTTGCTATATTGATGATGCTACAGGGTCACTTTATTGATACGCTTTTAGCTATTGAATATAGAGATCCTGACAATATTGCTTATAGCACATGGCTTTATTTTAGAGGGATTACAGCGCCTGCTTTTTTTACAATTTCAGGCTTAATTTTTACCTATTTACTTACAAAAGCCAAAGAAAAAGGAACACTCTCCATGCGAATCCGAAAAGGATTGGTGCGTGGGCTTATGTTAATTGGGTTAGGGTATGCGCTACGAATTCCTATTTTTAGGTGGTTAAGTGGAGACGATTTTGGGACTTATTTTATGGTTATTGATGTTTTGCAATGCATTGGTCTTTCCTTAATATTGATCGTTTTCGTGTATTTATTAACTCAAAAAAAGACGGTATTTTTTTCAATTCTTATGTTTGGCCTAGGAACCCTAATTTTTTTATGCGAACCTCTTTATAGAACTTATTCTGCTGAAGGAATTCCTTTATTTTTTGCAAATTATTTAACTAAAGTAAATGGATCTGTATTTACGATCCTTCCATGGTTTGGATATATGGCTTATGGGGCCTTTATTGCAACCCTATTTTACGGCTACCTAACACGACCTAAATTTAAAACGGGGCTTATAACAGGGTTTTTTGTTACGGGACTTGTCTTAGTGTATGGGTCGACTCCCGTCTTTTTAGAACTGGCCAAGCTAACCAACTGGACCTTGCTTACTGAAGTCGCTAATTTCAATTATTTATTTATTCGGCTGGGAAATGTGTTGGTTATATTTGGTTTGTTTTATGCCTTTGAAGCCTATTTAAAACAACCGCTTGTACTTAAAATTGGACAAAAGACCTTATCCATTTATGTGATACACTTTGTGTTGCTTTATGGTAGTTTTACAGGACTTGGACTTAACCAAATCCTAGGTAAAATACTCAGCCCTTTAGAAGTTGTTTTTGGCGCTGTTTGTTTTCTTGTTACTGTAAGCCTTATTTCAATTTATATCATTAAAGCTAATACGCACGTGTATAAGTACATTACAGATAAATTACACGACTTAAAAACTGTTATAAAGTCTTTAAATAATTAAGGACATTGGATTCAATACGTTTTTGAATATTTGAGACATCTGCTTTTTCAAAAGATTCCCCCGTAATATTTTCATAGAGTTCTATATACCGATCGCTTACTGTTTTTATATACTCAGCACTCATATGTGGGGCAGATTGTCCCTCCAGTCCTTGAAAATCATTACGAATAAGCCATTGTCTAACAAATTCTTTAGAGAGTTGTTTTTGTGGGGCATTGGCTGCTTGACGTACTTCATACCCTTCAACATAGAAATAACGAGAAGAGTCCGGTGTGTGAATTTCGTCAATTAAAACAATTTTGCCTTGTTTAGTTTTTCCAAATTCGTATTTAGTATCCACTAAAATCAAGCCTCTAGAAGCGGCAATTTCAGAGCCTCTTTGAAATAATTTTCGCGTATAATCTTCTAAAACCACATAATCTACTTCAGAAACAATACCTCTTTTAATGATGTCTTCTCTAGAAATATCTTCATCATGATCTCCCATTTCGGCCTTGGTAGCTGGTGTGATAATAGGGCTTGGAAAGGCGTCATTTTCTTTCATTCCTTCTGGCATAGTAACCCCGCAAAGAAGTCGTTTGCCTGCTTTGTATTCACGTGCTGCATGCCCTGACATATACCCTCTTATGACCATTTCTACTTTGAAGGGTTCACATAAATGCCCAACCGCCACATTAGGATCAGGAGTGGCCACCAGCCAATTGGGAACAATATCAGCAGTTGCTTCCATCATTTTAGTGGCAATTTGATTTAGGATTTGCCCCTTGTAAGGAATACCTTTTGGCATCACAACATCAAAGGCCGATAAGCGATCCGTTGCCACCATAATCAAAAGATCGTCTTTCATCGTGTATACTTCTCTCACCTTGCCTTTATAAAGGCTTGATTGGGATGGGAATTCAAAATTTGTATCTGTAATTGTATGACTCATGCTTTTGTTTTAATCTCTATTTTCAATGTGTTTGTAGGCTTCAATAACTTTTTTAACCAACTTATGACGAATGACATCTTTATCATCTAGAAAAATCATGCCAACACCCTCTATATCTTTTAGGATCAAAAGGGCTTCTTTAAGACCAGAAATTGTACGACGAGGAAGGTCAATTTGACCAGGGTCACCCGTTAAAAGAAACTTAGCATCTTTTCCCATACGTGTCAGAAACATTTTCATTTGGGCATGTGTGGTATTCTGACCCTCATCCAAAATCACAAAGGCATGATCTAGGGTGCGACCTCTCATAAATGCTAAGGGCGCAATTTGTATGGTCCCATTTTCAATGTATTGTTCTAATTTTTCATGCGGAATCATATCTCTCAATGCATCATAAAGCGGCTGCATATAAGGGTCTAGTTTTTCTTTTAAATCGCCTGGCAAAAACCCTAAGTTCTCCCCTGCCTCTACAGCTGGACGTGTTAAAATAATTCGCTTTACTTCCTTATTTTTAAGGGCTTTAACGGCCAAGGCTACCCCTGTATAAGTTTTACCTGTTCCAGCAGGTCCAATGGCAAAGACCATGTCATTTTTTTTAACACTGTCAACCAGCTTACGTTGATTGGCTGTTTGCGCTTTTATTTGACGGCCATTAACGCCGTGAACAAGAACGTCACCACTTCTCTTTGAAGACTCGTAGTCTTCTTGGGATTCACTGCTGAGAACACGTTCAATCATATTGTCATCTAGTTTGTTAAATTTTTGAAACTGGCCAAGCATCATTGCTATTCGCTTGTCAAATTCAGCTAATAATTTATCATCACCAAAAGCGGTAATCTTAGTCCCACGAGCCACAATTTTCAGCTTAGGAAAATAGGTCTTTATAAGCTCGATGTTATTGTTTTGAGTGCCAAAAAACTCTTTGGGCGTGATGTCTGTTAACTCAATAATTAATTCATTCAAAGGGGTACAATGTTTAGTTAGTTTTTAATTCTATAAGATAGGATAAAAGTAGTAACAATTTGGTATAATTTTTAGGACTGTTAATAAAAATTTAAAACAAAAATTGTGTAGGTTTGTATATCTTAAACGTTCCATTTATTTTGAACTTAATTATAAAAAACAACACGCTGCGCTAATGGCCATCATCACATTAACGACTGATTTCGGAATTAAAGACCATTTTGCAGGGGCTGTAAAAGGGGCGTTACTCTCTGAATTATCTGATGCTAAAGTGGTTGATATCTCTCATAACATTTCACCGTTCAGTATATTAGAAGCCGCCTACGTCATTCAAAATGCTTTTAGTAGTTTTCCTGTTGGAAGTATTCATATTATTGGAGTTGATTCAGAAATTAGTGAAGAAAATAGACATATTGCCGTTCAGTTAAATGATCATTTTTTTATTTGTGCAAACAATGGAATCATGAGCATGATTTGTGCCGAAATAAATCCACAAAAAATTGTGGAAATAAATATTCATGATAAAATCGCAACAAGTTTTCCTGTATTGGATGTCTTTGTTAAAGTTGCTGCACATATTGCTCGTGGAGGTACTTTGGAAGTCGTAGGAAAACTCATAACTACCATAAAACCTATCAAAAACATCGTGCCCATTGTAAAAGACGATGGAAATCAAGTTATTGGAAATGTTATTTATATTGACCACTATGGAAATGTCATAACCAATATTAAAAAGCGATTTTTTGAATCTGTTCAAAAAGGGCGGCGATTTGAAATATCGGCAAGGAATCACAAGTTCAAACGTATTTTTGAACACTACAGCGATATTGTAGATTTTAACATTCCTACCGTATCACGGAATGACGAAGGACGAGGTTTGGTTGTTTTTAACTCTTCTGAATATCTTGAAATTGCTGTTTACCGAAGTAATTTGACCACCGTTGGAAGCGCCTCTACTCTGTTGGGCTTAAATATGATGGATACTGTGTCTATTAACTTTTTGAAAGATTAAAAGGCTTATTTTAAAGACTAAAGCCCTCAAAAGCTATCAACCTAATGTTAATAAGTTTCTTTTAATAATTAACGTCAAACAGATATATTTGTAAGAGTTCATTTATTAAATTTATAACATACATCACAGATGAAATTTATAGTTTCCAGTAATTATTTATTAAAACAACTTCAAGTCTTAGGTGGCGTGATTAACAACTCCAATACACTGCCTATATTAGATAATTTCTTATTTGAATTAGAACATTCTAAACTTACAGTCTCTGCAAGTGACTTAGAAACTACTATGGCTTCTACATTAGAAGTTGAAAGTGAAAGTGAAGGCGCAGTGGCAATTCCAGCAAAACTCTTGTTAGAAACGCTTAAAACATTTCCTGAACAGCCTTTAACGTTTGTCATTGAAGACAATAATACAATAGAAATAAGCTCTAACCACGGAAAGTATGCACTAGCTTATGCAAGTGCAGACGAGTTTCCTAAAGCGATCTCGTTAGACAATGCAAGTACTACTGTGTTAAGTGCTGATATTTTAGCGACTGCCATTTCTAAAACTATTTTTGCAGCCGGTAACGATGATTTACGCCCAGTAATGAGTGGTGTCTTTTTTCAGTTTTCTACAGAAAGCTTAACGTTTGTTGCTACAGATGCACATAAATTAGTTAAATATTCTCGTACGGATGTCAAAGCGGATGAGACCGCAGAATTCATCATGCCAAAAAAGCCTCTTAATCTTTTGAAAGGGATTTTGGCTGGAAGCGACGATACTGTAAGCATTGAATATAATGACTCTAATGCAAAATTTTCATTTGAAAATTCAGTATTAATCTGTCGTTTAATCGATGGTAAATACCCAAATTACGAAGCGGTCATTCCAAAAGAAAATCCTAATCATTTGACTATTAGCCGTAATCAGTTTTTAAATTCGGTTAGAAGAGTTTCTATATTTTCTAATAAAACAACGCATCAAATTCGTTTAAAAATTGCAGGTGCAGAATTAAATATTTCTGCAGAAGATATTGATTACAGCAACAAGGCTGAAGAGCGTCTTACATGTGATTATCAAGGAGATGATATGCAAATAGGGTTCAACTCTCGATTTTTATCTGAGATGTTAAGCAATCTTAATGCTGATGATGTACAATTAGAAATGAGTATGCCTAACCGTGCAGGAATCCTTACTCCTATTGATGGACTAGATGAAGGCGAAACGGTGACTATGCTAGTCATGCCAGTAATGCTAAATAGCTAGTTAGTTAACTATTAAATAATAAAAAAAGCGTTCCAAATGGAACGCTTTTTTTGTGTAGTAATTTGATGTTAAGAATACATCTTTGCACGCAATTCCTTTATTTTAGAATCTTGCATATACTCATCAAAAGTAGTGTAACGATCAATAACTCCCTTAGGAGTTAACTCAATGACCCTATTTGCTAGCGTTTGAGCAAACTCATGATCATGAGTAGTAAAAAGCACCGTTCCCTTAAAATTCTTAAGTGAATTATTAAAGGCGGTAATACTTTCTAAATCAAGGTGATTAGTAGGCTCATCAAGCATTAACACATTAGCGCGCGTCATCATCATACGAGATAACATACAACGCACTTTTTCGCCCCCTGACAATACATTAGATTGCTTGAGTGCTTCCTCGCCACTAAATATCATTTTACCTAAAAAACCACGAATGTGAACTTCTTCACGTTCTTCCTCCGTTTTTGCCCATTGACGCAACCAATCAACCAGACTCATAGGTTCATTAAAAAAGCTACTATTATCTAGTGGTAAATAAGACTGAGAGGTGGTGACACCCCATTGAAATTTACCAGATTTTGGCTTAGAATTCCCATTAATAATCTCATAAAAAGCAGAGGTCGCACGTGAATCTTTAGAGTAAACAACGATCTTATCTCCTTTATTTAAATTAAAATCTATTTTATCAAAAAGTATTTCCCCTTCTAAATCAAAAGCTAGTTTATCAACGTTTAAAATTTGATCTCCGGCTTCACGGTCACGTTCAAAAATAATTGCAGGATACCGTCTACTAGAAGGACGAATATCTGTGACATCCAATTTATCAATCATTTTCTTACGGCTGGTTGCTTGCTTTGACTTAGCAACATTAGCCGAAAAACGTCTAATAAACTCTTCTAGTTCTTTCTTTTTATCTTCAGATTTCTTGTTTTGCTGAGCCCGTTGTTTGGCAGCCAATTGAGAAGACTCATACCAAAAAGTATAGTTACCAGAAAAATGGTTGATTTTATTAAAATCAATATCAGAAATATGTGTACACACAGCATCCAAAAAGTGACGGTCATGCGATACAACAATCACACAGTTGTCGTAGTTAGCTAAAAAATTTTCGAGCCAAGCAATTGTTTCATAATCCAAATCGTTTGTGGGCTCATCCATTATTAAAACATCTGGTGAACCAAATAAAGCTTGTGCTAATAACACACGTACTTTTTGTTTTCCATCCAGATCCTTCATTAACGTATAGTGGTGCTCTTCCTTAATACCTAAGTTAGAAAGCATGGAGGCTGCATCACTGTCAGCATTCCATCCGTTCATTTCTTCAAACTGTACTTGAAGCTCTCCAATACGGTCCGCATTAGCATCCGAATAGTCATTGTATAAGGCATCAATTTCTGACTTTATTTTAAACAGCGGCTTATTGCCAATGATAACTGTTTCTAAAACAGTATGTTCGTCATAAAGGTTGTGGTTTTGTTCAAGAACAGACATGCGTTTGCCTGGTTCTAAATGAACATGTCCTGAAGTAGGATCTTGAACACCCGCTACGATTTTTAGAAAAGTAGATTTTCCAGCACCATTGGCGCCGATAATTCCATAACAATTTCCGGAGTTGAAAGATGTATTTACTTCATCAAAAAGAATACGTTTTCCAAATTGTACTGATAAGTTTGAAACTGATAACATTGCTTAAATAATTTTTGCAAAAGTAAATAAATCAAACCAACCAACAAATTAAACAGAGTTGTAATTTAACAACGCCTTAACAAGAACAAATCGTTCATAAGCGTACTTTTGAACTGCTAGAGTATTATTCGTTGGATATGCACAAAATGAAACCAATATACGCACTTCTTGGACTCCTCCTCTTTTATGGCTGTGAAAACAGTGATACAAAATCGAATGCCGTTTTTATTGGGGGTGATATTATAAACCCTTCAAATAACTATGTTGTACTATATGCCCCAAAAAAACATGTTGACACCTTATATTTAGACTCGAATAATAAATTTTCACATCACCTTTTAAACTTCAGTCCTGGAATTCACTCATTTGTACATGGGGGTAAACACCAATCTATATTATTGGAAGCTAATGATAGTATAATGATGCATATTAATACGCATGATTTTGATGGCTCACTTACTTATAATGGATTAGGTGCTAAAAAAAACAACTATCTCATTGAGCTGTTATCTAAATTAGAAAATGAAAATAGAGAAGAAAATTCGTTTTACAATCTAGAACCTGTAGCATTTCATAAAATTATTGAAGCAAAAATTTCTAAAAACATAAATGATCTTCATTTATTTTTGAAACATAATCCTAACTCAGATCTGTTTATAAAAATTGGCACTTCAAGTATCAAATATCATTACTTCACAAGAAAAGAACTCTATCCTTACCGTCATTTAGGTGCGAATAAGCTGAGTGATTTTAAAGCGCTTCCTTCGAATTTTTATAATTTCAGAAAAGACATCATATATAATGACAGAGATTTAAAAGATTTCTACCCCTATTATAATTTTCTATTTCCACACATTAATAACTTAGCATTTGAACAGCTATTAGCCGTCAATGCAAATTTTACTTTAGAGACTAATAGTTTAGAACACACTGAGCATAAATTAGTGCTTATCGATAGCTTAGTTACTAATCCAATGATCAAAAATAATTTATTAAAATATACAGCGCGTAATTTTATCTCTAATTCTAAATCTATAGATAAGAGTTATATTTTGTACCAGTCCTATTTGGATAAAAGCACAAATACTAAAGATAAAGTTTATATTAAAAATCTTTTTAAAAATGCGCAAGGTTTACAACCTGGATATCAATTACCAGCTATTGAAGTGATTGATAATCTAAATAATAACTTAAACATCAACTCAATACTAGATAAAGTAACCGTTATTTATTTTTGGGATAATGCAAGTCGTTATCATTTTGAAAACAGTCATATTAGGGTTAATACTCTAAGTAAATTATTTCCAAATATTGACTTTATTGCTATCAACATAAATTCTATGCATACGAATGTTTGGAAAAACATGATTTACACAAATCAGTATGATATTAAAAATGAATTTAGGTTTGCGAATCCTTCCTTTGCTAAAAAACGTTTAGCAATTAACTACATAAAAAAGATTTTGATAGTAGATAAAAAAGGTTTTATATTAAATGCTACAGCAAATTTATTTGACTCAACTTTTGAAGACACACTAAAAAAATATAACTAAAAAAGACTGTATATAATACAGCCTTTTTATATTTAGTTTTATTTTTAGTCTATTTTGATTTGTTGTAGTCTTCTAAAAACTTAGCTAATCCACTGTCTGTTAAAGGGTGACGCAATAAACCTTCAATTGAGCTTAATGGACCAGTCATAACATCAGCTCCTAATTTAGCACAGTCAATAACATGCATAGTGTGACGTACAGATGCAGCAAGTATTTCTGTTCCAAAGCCATAATTATCGTATATAAGACGAATTTCAGCAATAAGATTTAAACCGTCTGTAGAAATATCGTCTAAACGACCAATAAATGGAGACACATATGTAGCGCCTGCCTTAGCAGCTAACAACGCTTGTCCTGATGAAAATACTAAGGTGAGATTGGTTCTTATTCCTTTATCACTAAAATATTTACAAGCTTTTATACCAGCTTTAATCATTGGAAGTTTTACTACAATTTGAGGATGTAGAGCCGCCAAGGCCTCCCCTTCTTTAACCATACCTTCAAAGTCTGTAGAAATAACTTCAGCAGACACATCACCTTCTACAATTTCACAAATTGATTTGTAGTGATTTAAAATGTTTTCAGCACCAGAAATTCCTTCTTTAGCCATTAACGATGGGTTAGTAGTAACGCCGTCAAGAACACCTAAGTCTTGAGCTTCTTTAATCTGATCTAAATTAGCAGTGTCAATAAAAAATTTCATGGTTATTTTGGATTTAGTTAGTATTTATCAAAAATAATTTATTCCTATAAATATACAAGCAAAACAAGTGAAAATTATCACTACATCATATCTTGTAAAATAACATTAACAAACGCTCAAACAAATGGTCTGGGAGAATACGTTTTAAAACCACAGAAAATTTTTGAAAAACAGCACCTACTTTGTAGTGAATCTTTGGGTTCTTTGAAGTAATGACTTTGTAAACAGCTTTGGCCATAAGTAAAGGGGCTTCTCCACTATCCAAATGAGAATTCATGAGCTTTATGGCATTTCCGTAGGAAGTTTTATAAGCTGAATTTTCTAGCTCTGGAGCTTGGTAGCGACCTGCGGCTATGTTTGTGTCAAAATCTCCTGGAGCAATATTGCTCATCTTTATATTAAAGTCTTTCAGTTCCATTCTATAAGACTCCGTGATTAATTCTAACGCTCCTTTGCCCGCACTGTAAATACCTCTAAACGGCAATCCCATATAGCCTGCTATAGAAGTTACATTAAGTATAAGCCCCGTATTTTGTTTTCGCATATAAGGGAGCACTGTATTAATCATCTGAACAGGTCCAAAAAAATTAGTATCAAAATTACGCTTCATCTCATTGATAGGAATTTCTTCAATAGGGCCTGTAATCCCAACGCCTGCATTATTTATTAATATATCAATTCGATTTGTTTTTGAAATTAACTCTGTTACACAAGCACAAATGGAGTCTGGCTGATTGATATCTAATTTTAAAATTGGGAATTTAGAGTCTGGATATTTTTCGGGATAACGACTGGTACCATAAACCTTGAATTTTTTTTCTATTAGGAATTCTCCAATCGACTTACCTAATCCCGAAGAACCACCGGTTATTAAAACTACTTTTGACATAATGTTAGTGTTTGAGAGGACTAAAGATAAAAATATTTAAGGAAACTATAGGGTACAAAAAAAGGCAAGCTACCTACATCACACCGCTACGACCATTTACCTTTGCTGCGTTCCCGCCCTGGAGGATTCAACAGGAGCTAGTTGTGTAGGACTTGCCATTGCAAATATACAATGTTTTAATATTTTCACAATGATTTTTTTTACTGAATATAAATAAATAAATTGCTCAAATAAAAATCATACTATGAAGCCCTTAAAATTACTTACCTATGTTGGATTTTACCTTATACTTTCTAGTTGTGGAAACAACTCAAAAAGTGAAGTCTCAAACTTTTCAATAAAAATAAACAGTGAAAAAAACGTTATTTCTAACGCAGACACACTGAATGTTGAAATTTTAAATCCTAAAAATTTAAAAATTGATTCTCTTCAACTAAGCTTAAATAATAACAAAATAGATGAGACAGTCTATTTAGCAGACTTGCCTTTAGGAGAGAAATTGATTAAAGTAAAAGTGTATTACGACTCGAAATTTGAAGTCGCAATTAAAAAATTGACTGTAGTGAACAAAAATGCTCCAAAATTGTACACCTATGAGATTGTAAATACGTATCCGCATGACATAACCTCATTCACCCAAGGTTTAGAGTTTTATAAAGGAGAGCTTTACGAAAGCACTGGCCAGTATGGGGAATCTAAACTAAGGAAAATTGATTATAAATCTGGAAATGTTTTGAATAACATCGATTTAAAGAGCTCTTTTTTTGGTGAAGGTCTCTCGATTTTAAACGATAAAATTTATCAGTTAACATGGAGAAAAGGACGGGGATTTGTTTATGATGTCAATAAATTTGAACAAATTGGAACTTTTAAATATGGTCAAAGTACAGAAGGTTGGGGGCTGTGTAATGATGGACAGCAGTTTTACAAATCAGATGGAACCGAATATATATGGATACTAAATCCAAATACCCTAGCAGAAGAAAGCTATATACAAGCCTACACCAACAAAGGCAAACTAACAAATCTCAACGAATTAGAATGGATTAACGGTTACATATACGCCAATCGTTTCCAAGAAAATGGCATCGCTATAATTAATCCAAAAAACGGAGCTATTGAAGCAGTTGTTGATTTTAAGATATTGAAGTCTAAAGTGACTAAACATATGGAATTAAATGTTTTAAACGGATTGGCTTATAACCCAGAAACAAAAACCTTATTTGTGACAGGAAAACTATGGGATAAGTTATTTGAGGTTAAAATTATCGAGAATTAAAACTCACTATCAAATAGGGGTATTTAATAATTAAGTGACGATTTGCATAAATAATACATAACACACACACTATTCGTTAAATTCTAAAGTTATATTTTTACAAAAATTGTTCTCTCATGAAGCGTTCTATATATTTTACACTTAGTTTAACTGCTCTAATATTTTGGAGTTCTTGTCGTAAAGATTTTGTCTTCACCCCTAGCTCTGGAAGCTTGAGTTTTTCAAAGGACACGGTATATTTAGACACTGTTTTTTCAAATATAGGCTCTAGCACTTACACGCTTAAAGTGTATAACAACTCTGATACTAACATTCTTATCCCCTCTTTAAAATTAAGCAATGGACAGGACTCTAATTACCGCTTGAATGTTGATGGCATGATTGGAAACGGGACTCTGATTGGGAAAGAATTTGAAAATGTAGAGCTTCTCGCTCAAGACAGTATGTTTGTATTTATTGAAACGACTATTGACATTCAGCCTTTAGTAGCCAATGAAACACAGTTTTTATATACCGATGCAATTGAATTTGGAACGGGAGCCAACACTCAAAAAGTAGAACTGGTCACTTTGGTTAAAGATGCCATATTTATATACCCCAATAAAGATGAAGGAGTTATTGAAACCTTATTATTTGACGTTGATGGCGACGGGGTGGATGATGAAACTACGTTACAAGGCCGTTTTTTAGAAGACTCTGAACTCACCTTTACAAACGAAAAACCCTATCTCATATATGGATATGCAGCAGTAGATACTGGAAAAACACTTAACATCAACCCAGGAGCTAGAGTTCACTTTCACGCTGATTCTGGACTTTTAATCACTGAAAATGCTTCTTTACACATCAATGGATTGCCTAGTTTAGACCCTGAATTATTAGAAAATGAAGTGATTTTTGAAGGAGACCGATTAGAACCACTTTATGAAAACATCTCAGGACAATGGCAAACCATTTGGTTGTTTAGTGGGAGTACTGACAATATTATTAACTACGCAACAATTAAAAACGGAACCATTGGCATATTGAGTGATGGCAACCAAGACGACCCTACAAAACTTAAAATCACCAACTCACAAATTTATAACCACAGTAATTTTGGGGTTCTTGGGAGAGCAACCTCAATAAAAGCTGAAAATTTAGTGATTAACAACAGTGGTTTATCTTCATTTGCTGGAACTTTTGGAGGTAATTATAACGTCACTCATTCTACCATAGTCAACTATTGGTCCTCAAGTTTTAGACAATTTCCAGCGCTATTACTCAATAATTTTATTGTGGATGCCGAAAACACAGTCACAACCAACCCATTAATGTCTGCAAATTTCACAAATTGTATCATTTATGGAAATGACTCCCCTGAATTACTCCTTGAAAATGAAAACTCAGAGGATTTTAACTTTAAGTTTACAAACAGTCTTATTTATTTTGATGACCCTAACGGAAACTTTTCTTCTGCTGAATATGACTTTAATAATACTACACTTTACGAGGATGTTATCTTTAATAATGACCCGCAGTTTCTGGACCCCTCTAGCAACAAACTAAACATAGCTATTGGCTCCCCCGCAGAAGGTGCCGGAACAATATCTGGAAACTTAACTAAAGACATTACAAATACAACTCGGAACTCTCCCCCAGACTTAGGCGCTTATAACACAATTGAATTTGAAGATTAATTAAAAAATAACTTTCCATTTAGTAAATTTATTTTTAATTATCAATCAAGTTTCATTACTAAAGTTATGTTTCACGTTATGTATCAATAATGTTCTTATTTCTCTATCAGTATGGCATCACAGATTATTTTGAGATGCTTTACCAATATTACTAAAACATTAATTTAATTGTTTAATTAAAATTTTAATTCTTCAAACAATAATTAATTCATAGATTTATACAAAAATTTTTTAAATCTTAAAATATGTTTAAAACAATATTCTCAACTCATCGGTATTTAGCTAAATTTTATACTTTTGTGTTTTTAATCGGCTTAGTGTTTTTAGGTCATGGTCAGACTCTATCAGCCGGAGATATTGCCTAGGTATAGTTTAATGCTGGCGGAGATGAGGTCATAAAATTCCTTGCTCTTACGGATATTACTGCTTTTGTAAAAATTATTATTTAATCAAATTTAATATTATATAAAAATTATGAAACACAAATACTTATTAAGGACTTCAAAGATTATATTATTATTTATTTTGACATCAATTTGTTCGAGTTCAATTATTGCACAAACAACACTTGAAGCTGGTGATTTAGCTATTATTGGTTTCAATGGAGATAATCCCGATCAATTTTCTTTTGTATTACTTGTTGATGTTACTGCCAATACAGAAATTACATTTACGGATTCTGGTGTATAATCTGATGATACATTTAGAGGTAATGAAGGTGGAATTAAATTCACTGCTAGTACAAATTATTCTGCTGGTACTATTATAACTTATACTGGTCCTCAATCTGATTTGCCTTCCGGAGATTTTACTGAGGCTAACGATAGTAATGTTGGACCTAATAATTTGAATCTTAGCGTTGACGGGGATCAAATATTTGCTTTTCAAGGCAGTAGTAGTACTCCTACATTTATATTTGGTTTTCAAATTAATAGTAATATTTGGCAAACAGATGCAACTGGGTCCACTAATTCGGCATTACCTTCAACTCTAACTAACGGAGTTAATGCAGTTGCTGTTGGGGCGGGAAGTGGCGCAGGTTCTGAATTTGATAATTCAGTATATGATGAAACTATTACTTCTGGAAGTAAAGCTTCTATACTATCAGCTATAGTAAATAATTCTAATTGGGATGGAAATAACTCTAGAATTACATTTAATTTTTCGACCTATACCATAACTAGTTCAACTACCACCTGGAACGGTGCTTCCAATACAGACTGGGCTACTGCAGGAAACTGGAGTAATGGGGTGCCTACGAGTTCTCTTGATGCCTCTATTCCTGACGTCACTAATGCGCCCATAATTAGTGGGTCAACAAATGCTTCAGTAAATAATTTGGCAATTACTGAATCTGACGATTTAACTATTAATAGTGGTGGATCTTTAATAGTTTCAGGAACTTCCTCAGGAAATATTACATATACTAGAAACTTAGCTACTACTAATTGGTATTTAATAGCTCCCCCTGTAACTGGTCAAGATATTGACACGTTTGTGACTTCTACTGGATTAGCTTCTGGAACCAATAATAGCAATATGGGATTTGCGGCTTATGACAATACTTCACAGCTTTGGAGTTACTATCAAAGTGGTGCTTCAGGATCTGGTGACTTTGCTCTTGGAAGTGCTCGAAGTATAAAACTCGCTTCAGCAGGAGATATTTCCTTTACTGGAACAATGGCTGTTGATAATGTAAGTATAGCAATCAACTCAAATACAAATGGCTACAACTTAGTGGGTAACCCTTATCCGTCCTATATCGCTGCTAATACGGCGGCAGATAGTTCTGATAATATATTAACGGTTAATACTTCAATTTTATCAGAAGCAACTCTTTGGTTTTGGAATCAAGCAACAAATACTTATGATGCTATTAACCAAGCATCAAGTTCCATGGATATTGCTCCAGCCCAAGGCTTCTTTGTAAGTGCTGCTGGAACTAATTCGTTAAGTATTACCGAAGCAATGCAATCACACCAATCATCTGATTCGTTTCAGAGACTTTCAAATGAAAGACCAGAAATCAGTATAGTTCTTAGTGATGGTGAAATAACTAGAGATACAGATATTTATTATATAGATGGAACCACTACTGGATTTGATAATGGATATGACAGTACCACTTTTGGTGGCCTTACCAATGACTTTGATATTTACACGCATTTAGTGGCTAATAGTAACGGCGAAGATTTTGCCATTCAATCGCTTCCTAATTCAAGCTTAGAGACGATGATAATCCCGGTAGGTATTACGGCAGCAGCTGGAGAAGAAATTAGTATTTCAGCGAATGCGATTAACCTTCCTGAGGGAGTTAATATATACTTGGAAGATAAAAATGATGATTCTTTTACGCTTTTAGATAGCACATCGATCTTTACAACAACCCCTGATGAAGACTTAAATGGAATTGGACGTTTCTATATACACACAACGGCGACGGCGCTTAGCGACAACCAAGTAAGCTTAACAAATGTTAGCATGTATGTAGTTGACAGTAATTTAACAATCACTGGCGTGCACACTGCCAATGCAAGCATTCGCGTATATGATTTGGTGGGAAAAGAAGTCGTCAATACATCTTTTGAAGGTACAGGTATAAATAAAATAGAATTACCAATCCTGACTACAGGTGTATATGTCGTGCAATTAGAAACGCAAACAGAGGCAGTAAACAAAAAAATAATTATCAAAAAATAAAACGTTTAACTATGAAAAATAAAGAACCTAAAGATATTTCACGAAAAGAGGCGCTTGGAAAGATTGGTACTTACGGAAAGTATGCCGCATTGACTGCCATAGGCACCTATTTAATATTAGATCCTAAAAAAGCACAAGCACAATCAATCCCTCCAGATCCAGGAGGAGGATTTTAATTTATAACAAACAATCTTAGAAACAAAAAAAAACCTGCTTAGTAGCAGGTTTTTTTATATTTAAAACTATCGGTTATTTAAGAAACTAAAGGGCGGTGACTCATTAGTGCATTCACTTTTTGAGCAATGGCTTCAAGCTTTGCTTCATCGTGTGGTTAGTAATAACATCATCAATAAGCGCTACAATCGTTTCCATATCAGATTCTTTCATACCACGGGTTGTTATTGCGGGGGTTCCCACTCTAATCCCTGAGGTTACAAATGGACTTTGAGTATCAAAAGGCACCATGTTTTTATTGACTGTAATATCTGCTTTTACCAATGCATTTTCTGCATCTTTTCCAGTTATATTCTTATTTCGTAAATCAATCAACATCATGTGGTTATCAGTTCCACCAGAAATTAAATGGTAATCACGTTTTACAAAGGCTTGCGCCATGGCATCAGCATTTTTCTTAACTTGTAAAATATAATGTAAAAAATTGTCTGTTAAAGCTTCTCCAAAAGCAATAGCTTTTCCAGCAATGACATGCTCTAAAGGTCCGCCTTGGTTTCCAGGAAATATAGCGGAATCCAATAAAGAAGACATCATGCGTACTTTTCCAGATTTTAAAGTAATTCCAAACGGATTTTCAAAATCAGTTCCCATCATAATGAGCCCGCCTCTAGGGCCTCTAAGCGTTTTGTGGGTGGTGGTGGTTACGATGTGGCAATGTGGTAAAGGATCGTTTAAAATACCTTTAGCAATGAGTCCTGAAGGGTGAGAAATATCTCCTAGTAATAATGCGCCTACACTGTCTGCAATGGCACGGAAGCGTTTGTAATCAATATCACGAGAATAAGCAGAAGCCCCAGCGATTTAGCTTAGGTTGTTCTTTGGTTGCAATGTCTTGAATTTTATCGTAATCTAAAACACCTGTTTCCTTTTCAACTCCATAAAATACAGGGTTGTATAAACGTCCCGAAAAATTAACTGGAGAACCATGTGTAAGGTGGCCGCCGTGCGATAAATCAAATCCTAAGATCTTATCTCCTACTTTCAAGCAGGCATGAAATACAGCTGTGTTTGCTTGACTGCCAGAATGCGGTTGTACGTTAGCCCAAGCAGCACCAAACAAAGTTTTAGCGCGGTCAATTGCTATTTGCTCAACTTCATCAACAATTTCACAACCACCATAATAACGCTTTCCAGGATAGCCTTCAGCATATTTATTGGTAAGTACAGAGCCTGTTGCCTCCATTACTTGTTCACTTGTAAAGTTTTCAGAAGCAATCAATTCAATACCATTGATTTGACGTTCCTTTTCAGCTTTAATTAATTCAAAAATTTGTTCGTCACGTTCCATATGTTGTAGGTTTCAAAAAGTTATACGCAAAATTAATAATAAGATTGCTTTAAAACCATAAAAAATAAATATTTAAACACTATTTATTAAACAGTCATCAACATTTTAATGAAAGGACAAGGGACTTGAAAATTTATGAAATTTCATTGTATTAAGAAATGTTTATAAATAAGCGTCTTTTAGTCAACTATTAAAAGTTTAAACCCTCTAAATTAATTAATCTATAAAATTGTAGTAATTATTTTTTTAGACCTGTAAAATTGATACTTTTGAGTGTCTATTTAATTAATCATGTACAGTATCTATATTAAGCCAAACACTCTCTGCTCTGAATCGTTGTATTCAAACATTTCGTTTGCAATAATTTCAATGTTTATTATTACCCTTTTGGGTCTGATTATTATATAACTCTCGTCTCAAACTATTGTTCAATACTAAACAATCGTTTTTCTAACAAATCAAAAAAAATAAAATGAAAGTCTTAAAATTTGGTGGAACATCCGTAGGTTCCGCAAAAAACATACAGAAAGTTATAGAGATTATAAAAAATGAATCTTTATCAGAAAATGTGACAGTTGTTGTGTCTGCAATCGGAGGCATCACAGATAAATTACTTAGAGCTGCCGAAAAAGCAATTGAAAAAAACAAAAACTACAAAGAGGATTTTGAATCATTACGCTTAAAGCATATTGAGGTTGTAGACGGGTTGCTCACTGGTGAAGCACACGAAACAACCTTAGACATTGTCTTAAACCACCTTTCTAAGCTAGAAAAAATATTAGATGGTATTTATTTAATTAATGAGTTATCTCCTAAAACTACCGATAAACTTTTAAGTTTTGGAGAATTACTTTCGTCATTAATTATTTACGAAACGATGAAATTACATGACTTAAACATCCAATTAAAAAACTCACAAAATCTAATTGTTACAGATTCAAACTTCACCAACGCAGCTGTTAATTTTGGAGAAACAAATGAAAATATTAGGACCTATTTTAGCAGTAATGACAAGATCATAACCATACTTCCAGGATTTATATCAAAATCAGAAAATGGAGAAATTACAACACTCGGTCGTGGAGGCTCTGACTATACAGCGGCAATCATAGCAGCTGCAATGAACGCTAGTGTGCTTCAGATATGGACAGACGTAAGCGGAATGTTTACCACAAACCCTAAGGCAGTAAAAAATGCTAAGCCTATCAAAAAACTATCCTATTTGGAAGCTATTGAATTATCTCATTTTGGCGCTAAAGTATTATATCCACCTACTGTACTACCCGTACTCTCAAAACACATCCCTTTATTAATTAAAAACACCTTAGCTCCTAATGATGAAGGTACCTTAATTACTCATATTGTTGAAAACAGGAACCCTAACCCTATCAAAGGAATTAGTAACATTAATAATGTTGCATTATTAACACTACAAGGAAATGGCATGGTTGGTATACCAGGGTTTTCAAAACGGTTATTTGAAACACTTGCTAGAGAAAAAATAAATGTAATTATTGCAACTCAGGCTTCTTCTGAGCATTCCATTTGTATTGGAATTGCAGACAAAGAAGCAACGCTAGCTAAATATGTTATTGATAAAGAATTTGAGAATGAAATATCTCTTTTCAAAATTGATCCTCTAGTAGTTGAGTCAAACCTATCAATTATAGCAGTTGTAGGAGATCAAATGAAAAGCCACCAAGGAATAAGCGGTAAAATGTTTAGCACCTTAGGAAGAAACAATGTCAATATTCGAGCCATTGCTCAAGGGGCTTCTGAACGTAACATATCTGCCATAATAGCGGAATCAGATGTAACAAAGGCATTAAACTGTTTACATGAACGCTTTTTTGAATCAGAGACAAAACAAATTAACTTGTTTATATCAGGAGTTGGAAATGTTGGAAAATCTTTAATTAATCAGATTGAACAACAGAAAAAATATATAAAAACAAACCTGAAGGTCAAGTTAAAAGTCATCGGTTTATCTAATTCTAAAAAAATGGCTTTAGATAAAGGCGGAATTGATTTAAAAGACTGGGAATCTGTATTAAAAAATGGTGAAAAATCGGATCCAATTGGCTTTTTTGAAGCTACAAAAGCGCTTAACCTTAGAAATTCCATTTTTATTGACATCACAGCTAGTGATCTTGTGGCCTCCAATTATGCACTCTATTTAAAACACAGTATCGCCGTTGTTGCTTGTAATAAAATAGCCTGCTCTAGTAGTATTGAAAACTATTTAGATTTAAAGCAGTTGTCACACAAATACAATGTTCCTTTTTTATTCGAAACAAATGTAGGTGCAGGACTTCCGGTTATAGATACTTTAAAGCACCTTATAAATTCGGGGGATGAAATAAACACTGTTCATGCGGTTCTTTCAGGAAGTTTAAATTATATATTTAATAATTTTAACGAAAACACTACCTTTAACGAAGTGGTGAAACAGGCACAAATTGAAGGCTACACTGAACCAGACCCTAGAATTGATTTAAGTGGTGTTGATGTTGCTAGAAAATTATTAATTTTAGCACGTGAAAGTGGCGAAATGCTTAATATGACAGATATAGAAAATGAAGCTTTTTTACCTGAACAATGTATGGCTGCTGATACTGTTGAAGCATTTTATGAAACTTTAAAAGCCAAAGAGAGTCATTTTCAAAAGTTGTTTTCTGAAGCAGCATCCAACAAATGCAAACTAAAGTATGTGGCAGAATTCAAAGACGGAAAAGCGAAAGTGGGTTTAAAAGAAATACCCGAAGGGCATCCATTTTACAATTTAGAAGGCAAGGACAATATTGTGATGTTTTATACCAATAGATACAAGGAACAGCCAATGATTATTAAGGGTGCAGGCGCAGGTTCTGAAGTGACAGCTTCAGGCTTATTTGCTGACATCATTAGAATCTCAAAAAATTAACTAAATGAATGAAATAAAACTATTTTCGCCTGCTACAGTCGCCAATGTGTCTTGTGGCTTTGATGTATTGGGTTTTTGTTTAGAGTCTATTGGAGATGAAATGATTATTCGAAAAACAATAAACAAAGGCGTTAAAATAACTAAAATTGAAGGCTACGACCTTCCTTTTGAAGTAGACAAAAATGTTGCTGGTGTTTCTGCAATGGCTTTGTATGAGGCTGCTAATCCAGAGTGCGGATTTGAAATAGAAATTTATAAAAACATCAAGCCGGGAAGCGGCGTTGGAAGTAGCTCTGCAAGTGCAGCTGGAAGTGTCTATGGAATGAATGTTTTGTTAGGTAGCCCTTACACTCCATTAGAATTAACCGCTTTTGCAATGAAGGGAGAAGCTATTGCAAGTCAAAGCGAACATGCAGATAATATTGCACCTGCTTTATTCGGAGGCTTTACATTAGTAAAAAGCTTAGAACCTTTAGAGATTTTACAAATACCTACACCCGAAGATTTGTTTGCAGTCGTTATACACCCACAAATTGAAGTAAAAACAGTTGATGCAAGGAAAATCTTACCAAAAGATATTCCCTTAAAAAAGGCCATTACCCAATGGTCAAATGTAGGAAGTCTAATTCACGGATTGCACACAAACGACTATCAACTAATAAGTCGTTCTTTAGTAGATGTGGTTGTAGAACCCTTTAGAAGCCAATTAATTCCTGGATTTGAAAGTATTAAAGACGCTGCTTTGAAAAATGGAGCCTTAGGCACAGGAATTTCTGGATCTGGCCCTTCAGTTTTTAGTTTGTGTAAAAGCCATTCAACGGCAACTAAAGTTGAAAGTGCTATAAGACAGGCATACACAAAACAAACTATTGCCTTTGAAGTTTATGTATCTAAAATTAATAGGGATGGAATCCGAAAACTAAACTAAAATTAAAATGAACTATTACAGTTTAAATAATATAGCTCCCAATACCACTTTTGAAACTGCAGTTATAAAAGGACTTGCTCCAGATAGAGGCTTGTATTTTCCTAAAAATATAACGGCATTGGATCCTTCTTTTTTTGAAACAATTGAAACTTTATCAAATGAAGAAATCGCCTATGAAGCCATCAAGCAGTTTATAAGCCCAGAAATTCCTGAAGCTGTTTTAAAAACCATTGTATCCGAAACACTTAACTTTGACTTTCCTGTTGTCAAACTCACAGACTCAATATCTACATTAGAATTATTTCACGGTCCTACAATGGCTTTCAAGGATGTAGGTGCACGGTTTATGGCGCGCTGTTTAGGCTATTTTAATAAGAACAACTCTAATGAGGTAACTGTATTAGTGGCCACATCTGGAGATACCGGTGGGGCCGTTGCAAATGGGTTTCTGGGAGTCAAAGGAGTAAGGGTCGTTATTTTATACCCTAGTGGGAAAGTAAGTAACATTCAAGAAAAACAACTAACTACTTTAGGGCAAAACATTACCGCCCTAGAAGTAGAAGGCACTTTTGATGATTGTCAAGACATGGTGAAAAAAGCATTTTTAGATGATGAGCTTACTTCAAAAATGCAACTCACGTCAGCGAACTCAATCAATGTAGCTCGATGGCTTCCGCAAATGTTTTATTTCATGTTTGCGTATAAACAGTTAAAAAACAAGTACAAAGACATTGTTTTTTCAGTTCCAAGTGGGAATTTTGGTAATGTATGTGCGGGTATGATTGCACAAAAGCTAGGCTTACCTATTAAACATTTCATTGCTTCGAATAATGACAACAATGTTGTAACTCGCTACTTAAAATCTACTAATTACGAGCCAAAGCCTTCGGTTCAGACCGTTAGCAATGCAATGGATGTTGGAAACCCAAGTAACTTTATTCGTATTCAAGCCATTTATGACAATGATTTTGATACTTTAAAATCAAATCTATCCTCTTACAGTTTTACAGACACACAAACCAAAGAGGCTCTAGACGAAATTTATCAAACAACTGGCTATGTTGCGGATCCACATGGTGCTGTAGGATATTTAGGAAGTAAATCCTACTTGTCTACCAATAAAGAAGCACATTGTGTCTTTTTAGAAACAGCTCACCCCACTAAGTTTTTAGATGTTGTGGAATCAGTTATTGATATTGATATTCCGTTACCAGAACAAATTAAGGCAGTCATTGATAAAACCAAAGTAGCAACACAAATTAATAACTACAAAGAATTTAAGGCTTTTTTAACGCAGCTATAAAGAGCTTCAGTTCCTATTTTTGTTTAGATTTGTAGTGAAAAAAATAATATTCACTATGAAAACAATTGCACTCCATTCAATACACGAAGCACTTAATGCGAAGATGGTCCCTTTTGCCGGATATATAATGCCTGTACAATATGAAGGAGTAACGATTGAACACCAAACTGTTCGTGAAGGCGTTGGCGTATTTGATGTATCTCATATGGGCGAATTTCTTATTGAGGGTCCACTGGCGCTTGAGCTCATCCAAAGTGTTTCATCAAATGATGCCTCTAAACTAACAGTAGGAAAAGCACAATACAGTTGTTTACCTAACGAATTGGGGGGGATTGTAGATGACTTGATTATTTATAAACTGAAAGAAAATTCCTATTTACTAGTCGTTAATGCTAGTAACATAGGCAAAGACTGGGATTGGATTGTTTCTAAAAATTCAATGGGAGCCGAAATGAAAAATGTTAGTGATGACTATTCACTATTGGCTATTCAAGGCCCAAAGGCAGTGGATGCGATGCAGTCTTTATCAAGTGAAGATTTATCAAGTATTAACTTTTATAATTTTACAATTTCTGATTTTGCAGGAGCTAAAGATGTGATTATTTCGGCTACCGGATATACTGGAAGTGGTGGTTTTGAAATTTATTGTAAAAACTCAGATGCCAAACAAATTTGGGAGCGCGTCTTTGAAGCAGGTAAAACTTACGGAATTAAACCAATTGGATTAGCCGCAAGAGATACATTGCGACTAGAAATGGGGTACTGCCTTTATGGAAATGATATAAACGATGAAACCTCACCAATAGAAGCTGGCTTGGGATGGGTCACTAAATTCACTAAATCCTTCACAAATTCTGAAGCTCTTGAGCTTGAAAAACAAAATGGAACCGAGCGTCGATTGGTTGGTTTTGAGTTATTGGAACGAGGAATTCCAAGAAAAGACTACCAAATTGAAGATACAGAAGGAAATGAAATTGGAATTGTAACTTCTGGTACAATGGCACCATCACTAGGTAAAGGAATTGGCTTAGGATATGTTCTTAGTCATTATAAAACTGTAGGGACCGACATACGTATTGCGATTCGTAAGCATAAAGTATCTGCAAAAGTGGTTAAACTCCCATTTTATAAAAAATAATACGTTTTAGTTATGGCAACATTAAAAAAACACCGCGTACTTATATTGGGAGTTAGTGGTTTTTTGGGTGGTGTTATTTATAGAGAGCTCCACCCCTATTTTCAAACATTTGGCACCTATAAAACTTCGAAATCAATACTAGAAAAAAATACACATTTTCATCAGTATGACTTTGAAGAAGATGATATTTTTAGAATCTTAAATTTAGTCGAACCCACTATTATCATCTCATCTTTGAGAGGCGACTTTTCTGCACAACTCACAGCTCATAAACACTTGTATGAGTATGTTAATCAAAAAAAAGAATGTAAAATTCTTTTTTTATCATCTGCTAACGTATTTGACGCCTACAGTAAATTTCCAAGCTACGAAAATGACACGACACTTAGTAATAGTGTTTTTGGCCATTTTAAAATTCGACTTGAACAATTATTTCTAAAATTACCGGCCAAAAAAGCAGCAATTATTAGGTTACCTATGGTGTTTGGCCAGCAATCACCACGTAATAATGAGATTAAATTATTAGTTGAACTAGATGAGCCAATAGAGCTATTTCCAAATCTGATAATGAATGTGATTACGGCCAAAAAAGTATCTCAACAATTACATTATATAATAAACAGGAATAAATCTGGGATTTTTCATCTAGGAAGTACAGACTTGGTATGTCATGATGATTTTATAAAAGAGATTGTCTCAAAAATGAGTTTTATTAATGCTAGATATAAACTTGTATATACCACTAACGATTCCCGCTATTTAGCAGTCTTACCAAGAGACAATAAACTTCCTAAACATCTTCAAATGCAAAGTAAGGATGTACTTGACGATATGATTTGACTATTTAGTTCTCATAATATTTGTTTTTTAGCTCAGCATTTTTATTTTTGTTAAACTTAATAAATAGGAACCTATGGGAAGAGCTTTTGAATTTCGTAAAGCAAGAAAAATGAAGCGTTGGTCAGCAATGAGCAAGGCATTTACACGTATCGGAAAAGACATCGTTATGGCTGTAAAAGAAGGCGGTGCCGATCCTGATAGTAATTCCAGATTAAGGGCCGTAATTCAAAATGGAAAAGCTGTTAATATGCCCAAAGACAATATTGAAAGGGCCATAAAACGTGCGAGTGATAAAAGTCAAGGGGATTATAAAGAGGTTTTATTTGAAGGCTATGCCCCACATGGAATAGCAATATTAGTAGAAACAGCTACAGATAACAACACCCGTACCGTTGCTAATGTAAGAAGCTATTTTAATAAATGTAATGGTAATATGAGTACTTCCGGTTCGGTAGTTTTTATGTTTGACCATAGCTGTAATTTTAGAATTAATGCTGAAGGGTTAGATGCAGAAGAAGTTGAGCTTGAATTTATAGATTTTGGTGCAGAGGAAGTGTTTGCAGATGATGATGGGATTTTAATTTACGCCCCCTTTGAAAGTTTTGGAGCGATACAATCGGCTTTAGAAGCGCGAGAAATAGAAATACTATCTTCTGGATTTGAGCGCATTCCACAAGTTACGAAGCCCCTAAATGAAGAGCAAGTAAAAGACGTTGATAAATTATTAGAAAAACTAGAAGAGGATGATGACGTTCAAAACGTATATCATACCATGCAAGAATAGTTAAGAATATTCGGGAACTTTACCTTTAACACCTTCAAAAAATGAACGCATAAACTTAAAATCTACTTCAATATCATCTGTTGTAAAAAAGGGTTCAGAAATACAATTAATTTTATTTTCAAAATCAAAAGTGATCATAACCACAGGTACATTGGCTTTTTTGGCAATGTAGTAAAACCCTGTCTTCCAAGTGTCTACTTTTTTTCGGGTTCCTTCAGGGGCTAATGTTATACGAAAGACTTCTTTATTGTCAAACAACCTAGCGATCGCATCCACTTGGTTATCATTGCCATTACGTTTAATAGGTGCACCTCCAAGAGCTCTAAAAAACCAGCCTGTTAATGGATTAAATAAAGACTGTTTCCCAACAAAGTTTATTTGTATTTTGATAATCGCACGCAATAAAATTCCAATATAAAAATCATGCCAACTGGTATGAGGAGACGCAATTATAACAGCCTTTTTCACAGAACTAAACTCCACGAAACCCGTAAAATTCCACCCCAATAAGCGATGGTATATAAATTTTGAAATTGTTTGCATGTTTACATTTTAGAATAAAGATCTTTTAACGAAGACCTTGTAATTTGAGACTTCCAGTCTTTTCCAATAGCATTTTCCCATAATGGCTCAAGACTAAGAGCAACATCAATCATGATGTCATATTGCTGAGTTGTTAGATTTGCACAGATACCCTTAGGTAACGTAATATTATGCTTTTTCTTCATCTTTTTAAATAACTTTACGCCTTCTGGGTAAAATGCTTCAAGATGATCAAAAACAATGCAATTCCCAATGCCATGTTTAGTCCCTAATAAAAAGGACATTCCATAACTCATTGCGTGTGCAATTCCCACTTGTGAGTACGCAATACTCATACCACCGTGCCAGGAGGCCATCATAAGTTTATCTTGACTTTCTTCAAGACCAAGGGATCCTAAAAACACCTCTTCACAAAGCTGTAATGCAGTTTCGCCATATGTTTTACTAAAAGAGTTTATAAAATTTCCGTTTAGAGATTCAATACAGTGGATATAACAATCCATCCCTGTATAAAACCATTGATCTTTAGAAACGCCTTCGGTTAACTCAGGGTCTAAAATCACTTGATCAAAGGGAGTAAAATCACTATTAAGACCTAATTTCATGGTTGGACCGGTCAAAATGGTTGTTCTTGAGACTTCAGCGCCGGTTCCGGAAATTGTTGGAATACCAACGTGATATATCCCTTTGTTTTTTATCAAATCCCACCCTTGATAGGCTTCACTAGAACCGCTATTTGTTAACATCAAAGCTACTGCTTTGGCTAAATCCAAGAGACTACCGCCTCCAATTCCAATAATACCTGAGGGTAAAATACTTGAGTTTAAAATAATTTTTTCAACTAATGCATCAACTTGGGATGTCTTAGGCTCTTCGTTAGCCGATATAAAAATAACTTGATCACTATAAAGCAATGGAATTTTTGAAGTAAATGCTGTTTGACTCTCAAATACATCATCAACTAAAAATATAAAAGGTGCTTGCTCATTTTTACGCTTGGGAGCAATAATTTCTCCAAGTAAATTAAAGCTGCCACGGCCAAAAACAACTTTGGCGACCATAGGGAAATTTTTAAAACTCATAAATTAGAAACATTTAATTTCATAAAAAATTATTTACAATTCAAGTATTCTTGAAACTTATCGACAAATTGAGCAACATGATACCCATCTACCAACGCATGATTGGCACTAATTGACACATTCATTATTAACTTATCCCCTTGTTTATAGGTTTTGCTAAACCCAAATTTAGGAATAGACTCCTTTAGGCCTGAAAAAGGCTCTTTTTGTGATGAAAAACTAAACCAAGGTAAGGCAGAACAATGAATACAATTTAAGTCATAAACTGGAGGATAAAGTTCTGAAGAGTTTTTAATTCGTTCTTTTTCATTTACAATACTGCTATTAAATTCTTCAAAATCATCAGAGAAAAGAATGTAACTAAACCCAAAGGTCTTATCCTCTCTTAACATTGTTGCAGAGGTATGTATCAATTCTAGTTCAAATACTTCATCGTCAATAATTCTATATTTAAAATTTTCAGTTTGATTGACAGATTTCATAAGGGCATGTAAGTAAACAGCAAAAAAACTATGATTATTGTCTTTTGCTTTTTTATGAGCAATAGACATATCGATAGGAACTGTAACAGCAAAATAAGGGTTTGTGAACGCATTAAAGTGATGGTAATGTTGCTTGCGACTCCAACTGTTTAAATCTATTTTTTTCAATATCAAGTAGCTTTAATTATTTTCTCTCAAAATATTTTTGGCACGTTCTAAATCTTCTAGAGTATCGATTTCAACTCCTTGAACATCCGTTTCAACCATTTTAATTTTTTTTCCAAACTCTAGATAACGAATACATTCTATTTTTTCAGAAGCTTCTAACATTTTCATAGGGAAATTTGTAAAATCCAACAACGCTTGTTTTCTAAAAGCGTAGACTCCTTTATGCTTAAAGTACTTGGTGGCAATAGCCTCCTCTCTTTGAAACGGAATTGGACTTCTTGAAAAATAAAGAGCAAAATTACGCTGATCCACAATAACCTTCACTGTGTTTGGGTTTTGAATTTCTGCAGGATCTGTAATCTGAACCATTAAAGATGCTAAATCAATTTCTTTATCAAAATCATTTTCAAGCACACTTATAACTTTCTTTAAACTTTCATAGTCTGTAAAAGGCTCATCTCCCTGAACATTAACAACTATATCGCACTCAATACTTTGAACGGCTTCTGCAATACGATCACTTCCAGATTCATGTTCCAGAATACTCATAATAACACGACCACCATGACTTTTAATTTCTTGAGATATAATCTCACTATCTGTCACTACATAGACATCGCTAAATAATTTAGTATTTATTGTCGCTTTATACGTCCTTAGTATCACACTTTCCCCTTCAAGGTCCTGCATAAGTTTTCCCGGAAAACGAGATGCACTATAGCGGGCAGGAATCATGGCAATTATTTTCATTGAATTTTAAATTGATGGTTAATCAAAATTACGTAAATTTTAATAAATTAAATATGTGAAAACTGTATATCTTTAATCTTCAAAATAATCATCTTTAAACCCTATGAGATATAGCTTTTCTTTGGCACGGGTAATGGCTGTATACAGCCAACGTAGATAATCACGGTCAATTCCATTGGGTAAATAGGGTTGTTCAACAAATACAGTGTTCCATTGTCCACCCTGAGACTTATGACATGTTATTGCATACGAAAACTTTACTTGTAAGGAGTTTAAATACTTACTTTTCTTAACCCCTAAAAACTTCTTATAGGAAGATGATTCGTCTTCAAAATCTTTTAAAATTTCTTGATATAGCTTGTTAGATTCCTCATAAGGTAATGAAGGTGTTTCTAATTTAATAGTATCCAACATCAGCACCGTTTCAAATGGGCGCATCTTAGGGTAATCTACCATCCTAATTTTTACTTCGGCAAATCGAAACCCATACAACTCTTTGATACTAAATATTTCTAGTACTTCAATAATATCTCCATTGGCAATAAACCCTGCTTCACTTGTTGGCTTTAACCAAAAATAATTATTTTTTACAATCATTAAAAAGTCGCCAGCTGTTAATTCATTTTCGTTAAACAGAATACGTGATCTAATTTGTTCGTTATACAAGTTGGCCCGTTTATTGGAGCGGACTATTAGTGCGGTATCTTCATTTCCTAGTGTACTGTAAGCATCATTAATAGCGTCCAAAATTTCATATCCATCATTCAAACGAACAATATCCTTAAACCCTTTTAGATTAAACTGAAAAGAATCAAAGAAAGAATTTGAAATGGCTTCCCTTAAATGAGTGGCATTAAATAAAATTCCGGAATCCTCCCCTTGCCTTACCACTTCATCCAGTTCTAAGCGAATCACTTCTTTGTTATAGTTAAGCTCTAGGTTAGACTCATTCAAAGCGGGGCTTAGATCTAATTTAACAGGGGGTAGCTGAGCGGTATCTCCAATAAGTAATAACTTACACTGGTGGCCTGAATATACATACTGAATCAAATCGTCCAACAAGGAGCCACTTCCAAATAATTTAGCTTGATTAGAAATATCAGATATCATTGAGGCTTCATCTACAATAAACAAGGTTTTTTTATGCTTATTTGGAGCAAGCACAAAGGTCATCTTGCCATTTTTTTCTGGTCGTGGTGCATATATTTTCTTATGAATAGTAAATGCTTCACTTTTAGAGTAATTACTAATAACCTTTGCCGCTCTACCGGTGGGAGCCAGTAAAACTGCCGTTTTTTGAGCGTGCCATAGGTTTTTGACCAAAACCCCTATAATAGTTGTTTTTCCAGTACCTGCATACCCCTTTAATACAAAAAGCTCGTTGGCAGCTGTACTGAAAATAAAGTTTGAAAGTTGCTGTAAACCAATGTTTTGTTTTAATGTTGGTGTAAAAGGAAAACTTGTTTTTAGTAATTTATAAAAGTCATTAGAATCCATTGAGTCGTAGTGCAGATAATTATTTATTCAAATATAGAAATGATTTTTACTAACATTCACTTTATTGAATAAAAAAAAATTGTAGATTTGTGAAGTCTCATAATAATTAAAAAAAACTATGGTAATTTTAGGAGTAATCTTAGTCATTGTACTGGCATTTGTAATTGTTTATCTAATTGATAAATCAATTCCAAAAAAATATAAACCTTTTATTCTTTTGGGCTTATGGGCTTTGATAATTTATTTAGGCTACATCACAATCATGTCTGTTTATGGAGAGATTAAATTCAACCAACTTAAAGAGAAGCGTTACAAGGTCGTAATAGAAAACCTTAAAGACATTAGAGATGCTGAATTAGCACACAGATCTGTAACCGGACAGTTTCAACCAAGTTGGGATAGTTTAGTAAAGTTTATTGAAAATGAAAAATTCACTATCACACAACGTAGAGATTCCACTATAATTGACAAAGAATTAACTCGCTTATATGGAGTAGACACTACAAAAGATATTGTGATCATTGACACCCTGGGGTTTGTTCCTGTATTAGACTCCTTATTTGGGGTGGATACTCGTTACAAAACCATGATGAATGTTCCTGGTATTTATGAATCAGAGAAGTATAGAGAATGGGTAAAATCTTTACCGTCGACAAATGAAAATGAAAAAGAAATTAAATTATTGATGGGCAATAGTGAAATATTTCAATTAAAAGCAGGGTTTTTGGAACAAAACGGGACTAACATTCCTGTATTTGAAGCTTCTGTTTCGAAAAAAGCAATCCTATTTGACCAAGACAAAAACTTAGTAGATTTAGAATCTAAAGTGATTTCGGTAGAAGGTGTTAACGGCCCAATTTTAAAAGTTGGATCAATGGAAGAAATAAATACTAACGGAAACTGGCCAAAAAATTACTCAGAACAATAACATATCAGAATCTATAAATGAATTGTCCATTCAAGTTAGCTTGAGTGGACTTTCTTTTTTTGTTTTGAATTCAATGACCCTCAAAATTGATTATTTGGAGTCTGTGAATTTTGATAAAAAACAAACCCCTAAAGAACTTTTAGATCAACTCATTCATCACTTCAATACTACTAAAGCTTTAAATAAAAAGTTCTCTAAAGTATCTGTTATACATTGTAACGAACTAGCCACATTAGTTCCTAAACCGTTGTTTGACGAGACTAACTTAATTGACTATTTAAAGTTTAATTCAAAAATTCTAAAAACAGACTTTATTACTTATGACCAGCTAAAAATTGCTGATATAATGGTGGTTTACGTTCCTTTAATAAATATTAATAATTTTATTTTTGATCGCTTTGGAAGTTTTGAATACAAACACAGTGCCTCCATTCTCATCAATCGTGTGTTAACCATTGGGAAAAACACAAAACATTCAAAAATGTATGTCAATATTGAAGCTACTCATTTTGAAATAGTCGTGATTGAGAATAATTTTTTAAAGTTTTACAATCGCTTCGATTTTATTACTAGGGAAGATTTTATCTATTATTTATTATTTACTGCAGAGCAACTACAACTAAATCCAGAAGAATTCCCGCTAGTATTAATGGGGTCTGTTGATACTAATGATGAATTATATAAAATCGCTTACAAATACATAAGAGATGTAAACTTGCTAAATAGCGACTCCATGCTATACAGTAATGATTCAAGCTCCAAACATTTCACATTACTAAACAGCTTATAATGCGTATCATTTCAGGAACTTTTAAAGCCAGACGAATTATGGCTCCCAAAAAATTACCAGTTCGTCCAACAACTGATATGGCTAAAGAAGCGCTATTTAATATTCTTAACCACCGCTATCATTTTCATGACATCTCCTTCTTAGATTTATTTGCTGGAACTGGAAACATAAGTTATGAGTTTGCTTCAAGAGGAACCGAGTCTATAATCGCTGTAGATCAAAATTTCCATTGCACAAAGTTTATTGGAAAAACAGCTGAAGAGTTTGAAATGCCCATCCAAGTTATCAAAGCTGAAGTTTTCGGGTTTTTAGAGAAAACTAAGCAACCTCAAACTATAATTTTTGCAGACCCTCCTTACGAACTAGAGCATGAGAAGTTTATGAAAATTATTGAACTTGTATTTGAAAATCAGCTACTTGAAAAAGAGGGGGTTCTTATTATCGAACATTCAAAACAAACAGATCTTTCTGAATCACCACATTTTTCGGAAGTAAAAGGCTACGGCGGCAATCGCTTTAGTTTTTTCGAAAACTAAAAAAAAAGCAGATCTATAAGCCGGATTCTGTATCACACAACGTGTAATCCTTATCATTTATCTTCGCTTACTATTGCTAGCAAACTTTAGCTGCCTACCCTTCAGCATCGCACGTGACGCGCTCAAGCACTGATATACATGACATTGCACCCTATAGAGTTTACCTGGTTTCACTACAGCATTACCTGTACATTCTTTCTGTTGCACTTTTCCTAGCCTCACGACTGGTGGTCGTTAACCACTATAGTACACTACGGTGTCCGGACTTTCCTCTCCTCGTTAAAACGAACAGCGATAAGGCGATCTGCTTTGTCGCAAAAGTACACAAATTGTTAATAACTCCTTTTAATTTAAGGGGGTTTAATTTACTCATTACTAGATGAATTTTTTAAATTTGTTTCAACAAGATATTTATGGAACCATTTATTGTATCGGCCTTAAAATACAGACCCCAAACATTTAAAGATGTTGTTGGGCAAACTGCTATTACCAATACTTTAAAAAATGCAATTGATCAAAATCATTTAGCGCAAGCTTTATTATTTACAGGTCCTAGAGGGGTTGGTAAAACGACATGCGCTCGTATTCTTGCTAAAATGATTAATAGTAATGATTCAGAAAATGAAAATGAAGATTTTGCATTTAATATTTTCGAATTAGATGCCGCTTCCAACAATTCTGTGGATGATATCCGTAGTCTGACAGATCAAGTACGAATCCCTCCGCAAGTGGGTAACTACAAAGTGTATATTATTGATGAAGTTCACATGCTATCAACTTCTGCCTTTAATGCATTCCTTAAAACATTAGAAGAGCCTCCTAAGCACTGTATTTTCATTCTTGCGACCACCGAAAAGCATAAAATAATACCTACTATTCTTTCTCGTTGTCAAATTTTTGACTTCAAAAGAATTACTGTAAATGACGCTAAAAATTACCTTAAAGTAATTGCTGATGAACAAGGGGTTACTGCAGAAGATGATGCCTTACACATAATTGCTCAAAAAGCAGATGGTGCCATGAGAGATGCACTTTCCATTTTTGATAGAGTTGTTAGTTTTTCAGGTAAAAACCTCACACGTCAGGCCGTTACTGAAAATTTAAATGTTTTAGATTACGACACGTTTTTTGAAGCGACCGATTTAATATTAGATAACAAAATCCCTGACTTATTGGTGCATTTTAATTACATATTGTCTAAAGGATTTGACGGACATCATTTTATCACTGGACTTGCCTCTCACTTCAGAGACTTGTTAGTTAGTAAAACGCCACAGACTATTGAACTTCTTGAAGTTGGAGACGATACCAAAACTACTTACAAAAAGCAATCGGAATTAACATCTCAAGCGTTTTTAATCAACGCAATCGAGATGGCCAATGAATGTGACTTAAAATATAAAACGAGTAAAAATCAACGACTCCTTGTCGAACTTTGTTTAATGCAGCTTGCCTCTATCAATTTTGATGGAGAAAAAAAAAAGCCTAGTGGATATATAATCCCTGCCTCCTATTTTAAATCTAACAATGTTTCTGATGTTAAAATAAACAGGCCAAATACCCCCCCTGTTAAGACTACAACTGCTGTTGTTGAAGCACTCGAAAAAACAGAACCTATCAAAGAGGTCGTTCAGAAAATTACGCCCCCTATTCCAGTTATTCAAACGACTCAAAGACCTGCTTCAGGACTTTCACTGAGTAGCATTCGAAAGAAAAAGGAACACCAAATTAAACTCATGGAAGTGACGATTAAGGAGGAGGACTTACCAAACGACCCATTTACAGAAGAAGACCTCCTTAAATACTGGGCTGTCTTTGTTACTAAATTAGAAACTGACGGTAAGTATAATCTCGCGGCTATACTTCAAATCGATACCCCAAAACTAATCGATGCCCACACCATTGGCTTGGAGTTTCCTAATACTACTAATAAAATTGAAGTTGAACGTCAACAATTTGAATTACTTCAGTACCTAAGAAAAGCGGTGAATAATTTTTCAATCACTTTAAACATAAAAGTGAACGAAATGATGGAGAAAAAATACGCTTACACCCCAGAAGATAAATATGAAAAATTAGTAGAAAAAAACAAGCATGTTGAACTTCTACGAAAAACATTTGATTTAGATTTATAATTTATGTTAGGATTAAAATTACCTTCAGACCCAAGATGGGTTAATATCGCTGAGAAAAATTTAGAAGAAATTTTATCAGACCATGCCTTTTGTGAGCAAAAAGCAGCGAGCACTGCTATTTCACTAATTGTAAGTTTTCCTGAGTACACAGAGTTAGTTAAAGAAATGATAGCGTTGGTTGAAGAAGAAATGAGTCATTTTAAAATGGTTCATGACTTAATACTAGAAAGAGGGTTCAACTTAGGTCGCGACCGTAAAGATGCCTATGTATCAAAATTATTACAGTTTTTCCCTAAAGGCGGCAGTCGAACCACACAATTGGTGCATCGGTTGCTATTGGCAGCCTTAATTGAAGCTAGGAGCTGTGAACGTTTCCGACTTTTATCAGAATATTTGGAGGATAAAAAATTAGCTAAGTTTTATAGAAAACTTATGATTAGTGAAGCTAACCATTACACATTATTTTTGGGTTTAGCAAGGCAGTATGGCGACAGAAATGAAGTAGATCAAAAGTGGGACAGTCTGTTAGAATACGAAGCTGAAATCATGAAATCACTAAGTATTAGTGAAAGTATTCATGGCTAAAACTATTAAGGCATCAAATGTTTGGGGAATAACTTGAATTCCACTTGCCCCTTTTTTAAAGCATCCCAACTTGATGATTTAAAATTAATTTTTACAATTCCACAAGTGGGAATATTTTCAATAGCGACATCTCCTAATTGGTTTGCAAGCGCAGTTAATGCATTATTATGTCCAAAAATAAACACCTTTGAAAGCTGTGGTCTTAAAGTTGCTATAAATCTTTCTAGCTCCAAATGATCGAAAACATATAAATGATCTGTGTAGGTAACAATATCGTCTTTAAAAACATCATTTTTCAAAAAAGCTTGACACGTTTCTCGGGTACGTACGGCATTACTGCAAAACACAGCCTCAGGTTGAAAAGATTTAACAAGCTCTAATGAAGACATAAAATCAACATCAAATAACCCCCTTTTGTTCAAGGGACGTTTTTGATCAGGAAGATTAAACTCCCACGATGATTTAGCATGTCTAATAAATGTAAGGCTTTTCATTATTTTAAGGGGACAAACGATCCATTTCCCAGCTATTATTAGCAGACTGTTTGAATCTAATTCTATCGTGAAGTCGGTTTGCACGACCTTGCCAAAACTCAATTTCAACAGGCTTCACTATGTATCCACCCCAAAATTCTGGACGTTTCAAGGGTTTGTTCTCATATTCATTTTCTAAAGATTCTAGTTGTGTATCCAAAACATCTCTGTTTTCAATAACTGCACTTTGCTTAGAAGCCCAAGCGCCTAGCTGACTTCCCTTAGGGCGCGAAAGAAAATAAGCATCGCTTTGTAAAGGATCAACTTTATTAGCAACTCCCTTAATGATAACCTGGCGTTCTGCTGCTTCCCAATGAAAAGAAAGACAACATTGAGGGGTATTCGCTAACGCCCTCGCCTTTTCACTTTCATAATTTGTGTAAAACACAAAACCAACTAAACTAAATTTCTTTAAAAGCACCACACGATTTTTTGGAAACCCATCGCTACCAATAGTAGACAAAGTCATCGCGTTTGTTTCAGTATCCTTAAAATGCGTATCCACTTCGTTAAACCATGACTGAAATAAGACAAATGGGTCTTTATTAATAGACTGCTCTAAAAGAGAACCTTTATCGTAGGATTTGCGGTAATTCCCTAAATCTTTTTCCATATTGTTGTGCTAATTAAAATCAAATTTACATAAATATAATAGTTTTAATAGGCTTCAATTATTAAATTTATTGTCTGATAACTAATTGTTTAAGATATGATATTTGGAGGCTTACTAACAGGTTTAATTTTAATAGCTGTAAGGTTACCGTTAAGAAAGATCCGGATCTATTAGCAGGATACAATACTCTTTCTAATGAAAAAAAAGAACAAATTGACATTGAGAAGCTAACAAGCATTGCCAAAAAACTTTAGTTATTACGGGAGTTTGCGCTATATTGGTTAGTGTATTGTTGACCGCATTCGAAATTAAAGAATCCACTCAGTTATACACCATTTGTGGTTTGGTTATTTTTGGTGTTATTTACATATCAGTCAAATCGATCCGATTAAAAACTAAATAAGTTTAAAGGAATATACCTATAACATTTCTTTTAAATAATGTTCAAAACAAAATAACCTCCATTAATAGGATAAACGTTTGTAATTTGTATTTTTGTTAAAACCTCAGTAACAGGAATGGCTAGATCATCAACGAATAAGACCCCAAAAAAACGTATTTCTAAAATAAATATAACCCTTACCAATTCTCAGCGATTGGTATTGGGAAGTTTCTTAGTAATCATTGGTGTTTTATTATTTACGGCACTTTTATCCTATTTATTTACTGGTGAAAATGACCAGAGCTCATTAGGCGATTTCACAAACCGAGCAGTACAAACTGATAATTGGCTAAGCAAAATTGGAGCTTGGGTTAGTGAATTACTAATCTATAAAGGTTTTGGGGTCAGTTCATTTATTTTTTCTGGGCTTATTTTACTATCTGGTATTTCAGTTCTAGCAAATTCATCTAAAAAAAGACTTTGGCGTAATTGGTTTTGGGGAACTCTAATTGTTATGTGGGGTGCTATCTTATTTGGATTTGTATTTCACAGCGCTCCAAAATTAGGAGGTTCTATTGGATATGAATTAAACATATTATTTCAAGACTATATTGGTAAAATTGGAACTGCTCTATTACTAGTTTTTGGTTTTATAACCTATATCGCCATACGCTTCAAGGTAACTCCACAACAAATCGGGAATCTATTTGTACGGACTAAAAATGAAATTAAATCAGAATTTTCTGATGAAAAGTCTTCATTAGAAACCTTAGTTGACACTAGTTTTAGTGAAGAAGGAACTTCAGCTAAATCATCATTTGAACTTCCTTTGGAAAACCTTGAGCCCACCATTTCAAACCATTCAAGTATAGATTCTGAAGATCCAATAGAAATTATTAAGCCTCCAAAAGACGAAAAACCGATTGAAGAGTCCGTTGAGATGGAAATTAAAATTAGTGAAGAGGAAGTTTCAGAGACAGACAACCTGGCAGCAAAACTAGTTGAAGATTTTGGGGAAGTTGACCCAACTCTAGAATTATCAAAGTTTCAATTCCCCACTTTAAACCTTCTTAAAAAGTACGACACTGAAGGGATAACTATCAACCAAGAAGAGCTCGAAGAAAATAAAAATAAAATTGTTGAAACTCTCAGTAATTATAAAATTGGAATTGCTAGTATTAAGGCCACTATAGGGCCAACAGTTACCTTATATGAAATCATTCCAGAAGCTGGCGTTAGAATTTCAAAAATAAAAAACTTAGAAGATGATATTGCCTTATCACTTTCTGCATTAGGTATTCGAATCATCGCACCTATTCCTGGAAGAGGAACTATTGGTATTGAAGTGCCTAATAAAAATGCGACTATTGTCTCAATGCATTCCGTTATTGCATCTCAGAAGTTTCAGAAATCAGAAATGGAACTTCCAATTGCATTAGGTAAAACTATTAGTAATGAAACTTTTGTAGTCGATCTAGCAAAGATGCCTCATATGTTGATGGCAGGAGCTACAGGGCAAGGTAAATCTGTTGGGCTTAATGCTGTGTTAACCTCACTGTTATACAAAAAACATCCTGCAGAAGTTAAATTTGTATTAGTCGATCCAAAAAAAGTAGAGCTTACGCTTTTTAATAAAATTGAACGTCATTACCTAGCAAAACTTCCAGATAGTGAAGATGCGATCATAACTGATAATACCAAGGTTATAAACACCCTAAACTCTTTATGTATTGAGATGGACAATAGATATGAGATACTTAAAAATGCATTTTGTAGAAACATAAAAGAATACAACGAGAAGTTTAAAGCACGTAAACTAAATCCAAACGATGGACATAAGTTTTTGCCTTATATTGTTTTAGTAGTCGATGAGTTTGCAGATTTGATCATGACAGCTGGAAAAGAAGTAGAAACTCCTATAGCTCGACTGGCACAGCTCGCTAGAGCCATTGGAATACACCTTATAATTGCCACACAAAGACCGTCTGTAAATGTAATTACCGGAATTATTAAGGCAAATTTCCCTGCACGTATAGCGTTTAGGGTAACCTCTAAAATTGATTCTAGGACTATTTTAGACAGTTCTGGAGCTGACCAATTAATTGGTCGTGGAGACTTATTATACACTCAAGGAAATGAAATGGTTAGAATTCAGTGTGCTTTTGTAGACACCCCAGAAGTTGAAAAACTTACAGAATATATTGGATCCCAAAAAGCCTACCCAAGTGCTTACATTCTTCCCGAATATATTAGTGAAGACTCTGGCACAAGTATTGATAATAATATCAATGAAAGAGATCAACTTTTTAGAGAAGCCGCAGAAGTTATTGTCATAGCGCAGCAAGGCTCTGCATCACTTTTACAACGAAAACTAAAGTTAGGATACAACCGCGCTGGGCGCTTAGTAGATCAATTAGAAGCCGCAGGAATTGTTGGGTCATTTGAAGGAAGTAAAGCCAGACAAGTATTAGTTACCGACTTGGTAGCGCTTAACCAATTACTAGATCAAGAAATTACAAATTAAAATGAGAAATAATATCCTATTCATACTAATGCTCTTTATCTCTTTCTGTCAAGGTCAGATTCAAGATCCTGAAGCGCAACAACTGCTAGACGAAGTGAGTGCTAAAGCAAAAGGCTATGATAGCATGACACTAGAGTTTAAATATGTACTTGAAAATACGGAAGAAAATATTAAGCAAGAAACAAGAGGTGACGTCACCTTACAGGATGATAAATATGTATTAAACATCTTAGGCATCACAAGAATATTTGATGGAAAATCCCTCACAACAATTAGTCCTGAAGATGAAGAAGTTACGATCTCTTCAAATAACACAACAGACGAAAATACCATCACTCCTAGTGAATTACTGAGTTTTTACGAAGATGGATATAGTTACAAAATGGATGTTATTCAAAATATAATGGGGCGTAAAATCCAATATGTTAAATTAAATCCCATAGATTCTGAATCTGAAATCAAATATGTTTTACTTGGAATTGATTCAAACACTAAACATGTATACAACCTGATTGAAATTGGAACTAACGATACAAAAACAATACTAACTATCAATTCATTCAAAACAAATCAACCCCTATCTAAAACATTTTTTGAATTTGACGCTAAAAAACATAGTGACTATTACATCAATCAATTAGATTAGGGTATAAATTGAAACTACTAGACCGCTACATATTAACTACTTTTCTAAAGACCTTTGTTAGTGTATTCACAATACTAATGATGATCTTCTTACTGCAATCTGTGTGGGTATATATATCTGAGTTAGCAGGAAAAGAATTAGAAATTGAAATTATATTTAAGTTTCTTGTCTATGTATCTCCAAGGATTGTTGTTTTGGTTTTACCCCTTACAATATTATTAGCCTCTATAATGGTGTTCGGAGGGTTTTCCGAAAACTATGAATTTGCTGCAATGAAGTCAACAGGAATATCACTTCAAAGAGCCATGAAGAGTCTGAGTATATTTATTGTTTTATTGGCCGTTCTTAGTTTTTTCTTTGCAAATAGTGTGATTCCACTGGCTGAATTTAATTTCTTTAATCTTCGAAGAAACATTGCAAAAGTGAAACCAGCGATGGCCATTGCTGAAGGTCAGTTTAATCAATTAAATGATATAAATATCAAGGTTTCAGAAAAGAGTGGTGACAATGGTCAGTACCTTAAAGATGTGATTATTCACCAAAAAAAGGGTGGTGTGACTGGAAATTATACCGTTATTAAATCAAATACCGGAGAATTCATAAGTGATGAATCTTCAAACGTCTTACAACTCGTTCTTATAGATGGCAACTATTATGATGAAATTCAGCCTGCAGATTACACAAAACGAACCAAGAACAAACCACAGGTAAAAAGCACCTTTGAAAAGTATTACATTAACATTGATCTTTCTAAATTTAATGATATTGACTTTGAGAGTCAAGATAAAGTCACTAAGCATACCATGCTAAATGTCATTGACTTAAACACAGCTTTAGATTCACTTAAAAAATCCAGAGATCTATTATTTAGTAATTTTTCAAAAACAATGTTACAGCGAAGTAATCAACCTAGCTTAAATCGAAACTATAAAATTAGTGAGAAAGATAGCTTATCTAGCGATTTAGAGATTTTAAAATTATTTAAGGCACAAAAAGCTATTCAGCTAATTAATCTTTCGGAAAATTCTGTCAAAATAGCTGCAAAAGATTTAAAAGTAAAAACGAAAAGAATGTTACTCTCCAAGGTTAACATTAACAAACATATTGTTGCATTACATGATAAATTTGCCTTAGGCCTGTCTTGTATTATATTGTTTTTTGTTGGCGCACCATTGGGAGCATTGATACGTAAAGGTGGCATAGGGCTTCCCTTAGTGATTGCTATTTTAATCTTTCTAACGTATCACTTCATTAGTATTTTTGCAAAAAACAGTTCAGAGGATAGTAGTATGGATCCAGTCTTGGCTTCTTGGCTTTCATCTTTGATTTTATTACCATTTAGTATTTACCTAACAAATAGAGCGACTAAAGACCGTGCACTAATGGACTTTGATAGTATATTAATTCCTTTGAAGAATTTTGTAACTTCTTCAAGCGATACAGAATTAAGTGGAAACCTTCCAACTTCTACAGAAAAGATTAGTGAACTAAAAGAATTTGAGAACTCTCAACTAATAGAAATCATTAAGGAATATCGGAAGTTAGGGTGTAGCTTAAAATATAAGAATTCTGCTCTACAAACACTTAATCAACGTGGAGTTAGTGAACTTGAACTAAAAATGAGTGGGCATTTAACAAATCCAACTTATGAAACTGCACTACGAGTTTATATAGACTTTAAAGAAAATTCTAAATTGGGACTCGTTTTAAATATTATAACACTATTAACGGGGATAATTGGATATGTACTTAACAATATGGCTACGATAGCTTTGGGAGTTTATTCGTTGGAATCGCAATTGTTAACCTCATATTTTATTTAATTGTATTTCATAAGTCAATCCTAAATCAAGCTCAATTTTATGAAATAATTTCTATTAATTTCTTTAAAAAATCGTTTATTCTAATCATTTTAGGGCTGCCGTTATTTTATTTATATAGAAGCTATTTCATACGTAAAATAGAAGAAGAATTATTGAAAATAACTTAAGTATTGAATTACTTATAATATCTTTACAAAAAAAAATAAAATGTCTATTTCCGAACAAAATCTGCAAGACGCTACAAAATTAAATAGTATTGAAGATGCTATAAATGACATCCGGTTAGGGAAAGTTGTGGTAGTTGTAGATGATGAAAACAGAGAGAATGAAGGAGACTTTATTGCTGCGGCTGAAAAAGTAACCCCTGAAATGATCAATTTCATGGCCTTGCATGGACGTGGACTTATATGTGCCCCATTGACAGAAACACGTTGTGATGAATTGGAATTAAATATGATGGTTCAAAACAACACGGTATTACATAACACCCAATTTACAGTATCTGTCGATTTGATTGGGAATGGTTGTACAACTGGAATTTCTACTTCAGACCGATCAAAAACAATCAAAGCCTTAGTGGAAGTAGATACCAATCCAAATGACTTAGGAAGACCTGGTCATATCTTTCCATTAAAAGCGAAAAATGGAGGTGTACTTAGACGTACAGGTCATACGGAAGCAGCAGTAGATTTAGCACGACTGGCAGGCTTACAACCGGCAGGGATATTAGTCGAGATTTTAAATGATGACGGCTCCATGGCCCGATTGCCTGAATTAAGAAAAGTAGCTCAAAAATTTGACCTCAAAATTATTTCTATTGAAGATCTAGTCGCCTACAGAATGGAACACGACTCTCTAATACAAAAAAAACAAGACTTTCAAATCGAAACACGCTTTGGCGATTTTCGTTTAAGAGCCTACCAACAAACTACTAATGACGCTGTGCATATCGCACTTACAAAAGGAACTTGGAGTACTGATGAAACAGTGCCAACAAGAATTAACTCTACATTGGTTAATAATGATATTTTAGGAACGCTGACAAACAATGCCGATCATCAGTTGGATAAAATGTTTAAGCAAATTAATAAACATGGGAAAGGCGCTATCATTTTCATTAACCAAAGTACCCAACCTGCAAACCTTCTAAAGCGATTAGACATTGTTAGAAAGACCCAACAAAAAGGATCTGTAGTCAAAGCTCCAAGTATTAAAATGGATACAAAAGACTTTGGAATTGGCGCTCAGATTTTGCATGATTTAGACATCCACAAACTAGGACTTATATCCAATAGCGAGCAAACGAAACGTGTAGGAATTATAGGATATGGCCTCGAAATTATTGAATATATAAAGTACTAAGAAGTACTACTTCGGATAAGTGAGGCCATCGTTTTAGCTCTTTGCATAACTTCCAGTTCTGTCCAAGACAACTTTATCAAACAGGATATATTGCGACCTATATAGTGATCAGACTTCTCAAAAGTTTTATGCTCTAGATAAGACAACCCATCTTTCAATTCTTTGCTAAGCGGAACTAATGACTTTTGGTTAATTAAGTGTTCCCATTTTCGAATGTAATGCCAATTATTATCATAATAATGGAAACAAACATCAATACCATTAATTTTGAATGAACTACTCACCTTACGAGCAGTCTCTAAATCATCTAAGAAAAAGTTTAAAAACGCATAACTTTCTTCGCCTCCATCAGGAACGGTTCTAAAAGTTACCCCAGGTAAATTCTCTAACTCATTTCTAATGATTGTATAATGCTTTTTTTGGATGGCTATAAAATCATCTAAACGACGAAATTGAGCCAAACCAACGGCTGCATTTAGTTCGGAAATACGAAAATTATACCCTAAAAACGGATGTGTTTCTGCCCCTCTATCTGTACCATGATGATCATGTCCGTGATCGCTGTAGTGATCGGCATTTGTGTAGTAATCGTTATTATTAGTAATCATAACTCCGCCTTCCCCACAGGTCACTGTTTTTACAAAATCAAATGAAAAACAGCCCAAGTCACCAATTGTACCTAAGGCTTGACCTTTATAGGTCCCTCCTATAGCTTGGCAAGCATCTTCTATAAGAATTAAATCATGTGTGTTACAGATTGATTTTAAAGCCTCTAAATTCGCCATACTGCCACACATATGCACAGGCATAATCGCTTTGGTTTTTGGGGTTATAGCAGCATGAACAGCATCAATGTCTAAAGTCAAAGTATCATCAATATCAACTACCACAGGGGTGGCGCCTAACATAATAATGGCTTCAAAACTAGCCACAAAAGTAAAACAAGGCATAATCACTTCATCACCGGCTCCTATACCTGCTGAAGCAAGCGCGAGACTCACAGCCGCAGTACCGCTAGAAAGGAGTTGAGCATGCTGAACCTCAAATTGAGATTCAATTTCTGCTTCTAGCTCCTTGGCTTTCCAGTGCCCTTGGCGCATGCCATCAAATCCATAACGCATTAATACACCGCTGTTCAATACATCTTGTACTTCCTTTTTTTCTGCGTCTCCAAATAACTCAAATCCAGGCATAAGCTTTATTTAATTTCTATAATAGAATCTGTAAGGTCTTTTCTTACTTTTTTCATGTTTGCAAACATATCATCTTCTGCACGATAGCCAATGGGCATGACAAGCGCCGAACGCAATCCTTTTTCCTTAAGCTTAAAATACGCATCATAAGCTACCGGATCAAAACCTTCCATTGGGCAGGCATCAATTTCTTGAGTCGCACAAACGGTAAGCATGTTTCCTAACGCTAAATAAGCTTGTTTGGCACCCCAGTTAAATATTTCGTCTGTTGACTGCTTCCCAAAACTAGAAATAATACTGTCACGAAACGAACTTAAAACAGCGTCTGGTGTGTTACGTGTCGATTTAATGTTTTCAAAATAGCTGCGGATGTAAGCTTCATCAATATTAGTGTCTACGCAAAACACACATAAGTGAGAGGCTTGACCCACCTGTTTTTGGTTGCTTGAAAGTGGAACTAACTCTTGAAGAATAGATTTATTACTCACTATAAGCAATTTTACAGGTTGTAATCCGTAAGAACTCGCTGTTAGATTGAAGCTTTCCTTTATGACTTCTATAATATCATTGGGTATAACTCTTGATGAATCAAACTTTTTGGCGGCATAGCGCCATTTTAGTGCCTTGATAATGTTCATTTATATTTTTTCTCAAAAATATAAAATAATACAGAGCTTTCAATTGCAAATTTTACTAATTAAAATATAAAATACATTAAAAGGCTCAAAGATACAAAAACACAAAATCGACTAAATTGAATACCTTTTACAAATTAAAAAACTTCAAATATTATATGTTTACACTCAAAATTTACAATCATTTTATCTGTGCCCCTAGCTATTATTTATCAACAATAGTGTGTAAACTGTTTAATCAAGCGATAAACAATATGTTAAAAATAATTTACATTTCTTATCCATATCAATTCATATATAATAGGTAGCCCTTCTATGAAAAAAAAATACTTACATTAATTTTTAATTTTAAAATTTAAAGTTTTTTGCTTCAAAAATTACCGCTTAGCTTCATCGTCAAATAATGTAAATTAAATCTTAGCCTGGTAGGTAAATAAATCAAAGTACCTCCCTTGTTTGGTTATTAATTCATCATGGTTTCCACGCTCGGCAATACGCCCATTTTCAATCACTAAAATCTGATCTGCTTTTCGAATTGTACTCAAACGGTGTGCAATTACTATGGTGGTTCTATTTTTTGTTAACTCAGCTAAACTTTTTTGAATTAAAGCTTCGCTTTCTGTATCTAAATTTGAAGTCGCTTCATCTAAAATAATAATTTTGGGATCGGCTAAAATTGCCCTAGCAATGGCAATACGTTGCCTTTGCCCACCAGAGAGCTTCACGCCTCTTTCTCCTATCAATGTTTCTAAGCCATCATCAAAACGATCTGTAAATTCATTTACATAAGCTGCTTTTACGGCCGCTTGCACTTGGGCTTCTGTAGCTTCGGGTCTTGGGAACGTTATATTTTCTCGTATGCTGCCTTCAAACAAAAACTCATCTTGCAAAACCACGCCTAAATGCTTTCTAAAGCTCTGTAATTTAACTTTCGACACATCTTTACCATCTATGGTAATGATTCCAGATTGAGGGTTTAAAAAGGTCGCTGATAAGCCAGCGATGGTCGATTTTCCGGAGCCCGAGCTGCCTACCAGTGCAATTACAGATCCAGAGGGGGCTTTAAAGTCTATATTATGGAGAACTTCTTTGTTTTCTTCATAGGCAAATGACACGTCATTAAATATAAGATCCCCTTTAAAATTTTCCAGTTCAATGGTACGGTTTGTATCGTCTTCTTCAGCTTCCATGCTCATTAACTCTTCCGTGCGGTCTAATCCTGCCAAAGCTTCTGTTAGTTGACTTCCTATATTACTCATCTGAACGATCGGAGCCACCATGAATGCCAACAGAAATGTGAATTGCAGAAAATCTCCAGGCGTAATTTCGCCTTGAATCATATAGTGACCTCCAATACCCATAATTCCTGTGGTTGCTAAACCAATTAAAAAGGTGGAAGAACTTGTCATTATAGCTGTGGCGGTTAAACTCTTTTTAACATTTTGAAAAATAGCGTCTACCCCTTTAGCAAAAATTTCACTTTCCTGAGCCTCGGCATTAAAGGCTTTAATCACTCGAACCCCCGACAAGGTTTCTGTTAATCGTCCTTTTACATCGGCATTAATTTTTCCTCTAGCCCTAAAAATTGGACGTATATATTTGAATGCCTTAAGAGCAATTACTGCAAAAATAGACAGTGGAATAAACGTAAATAATGTCATCCATACATTCATTTTTAATAAAATAATTAAGGTTAGAATGGCTGTAAAAGAGCCGCCCACCAACTGAACTAATCCAGTGCCAATAAGGTTCCTTACCCCTTCTACATCACTCATGATTCTTGACACTAAAGCGCCCGATTTGGTGTTATCGAAAAAACGAATCGGTAATGACAATACTTTTTTCTGCACTTGAGCTCTTAATTCACTAATTAAATACTGGGCTTGGATACTTAACACTTTAGTCAGTAAAAAAGAGGTGACTGCTTGAACAACAATAGAGCCAATAACTATAAAAATTAAAGAATACAACAGGCTGTAATCATTATTAGGAACCACGTCATCTAGCAACACCTTACTTTGCAATGGAAGTACAAACCCAGATAAGCTTCTAATGACAATAAGTAAGAGGCCTAGAAACACCAAGTTTCGTCGGGGCCAAATAATTGTTTTAAAGGCTTGTTTTAAGGTTACTTTTGGTTTTCTCTGATCTTTAATTGTGGGTTGTTTTAGGTCTTGCATAGATGTAATATATGATGCAAATATAAGGCTGAAAAAAAAGACTGCTGGTCTTAAAAATGAATCTTTTGTTAATTTAAATTTCAATGAATCCTAAATATATAAAAGCACTTTTAAAAAACTGGTCAATTTTGGAGATTGACTCTATCCTAAAGTTTATTATACTAAAAAAAATGAAACAAAAAACCCATAACATATGTTATGGGTTTTCTAAAGCGGAGAGCAAGGGATTCGAACCCCTGGAGGTGTGACCCTCAACAGTTTTCAAGACTGCCGCATTCGACCACTCTGCCAGCTCTCCATCGCGGTGCAAATATAATAGGTTTTTGGGTCTTTCAAATACTTTTATTAAATATTTTAAAAAAAATAAAAGCAGCATTAAAATGGATCCTTATTATATTTGTAACTTCACTTTTTAAGTAAACATAACGAGGATGAAATGGAAGGAAGCTCTAAATGATTTTTCTTTATATCTAAAGATTGAGCGAGGGATGTCCAAACATACCGTACAAAACTACACCCTTGATGTACAGAAACTTATAATGTACCTAGAGAGACATAAGATGGCCTTAGGACCCCTTCAAATAACCAGCCTACAGATTCAAGAGTTCATTTATGAAATAGCGAAAGAGATGAACCCAAGAACCCAATCAAGATTAATTTCTGGTTTGCGTAGTTTTTTTGATTATTTAATTTTTGAGAATTATCTAAAATCAAACCCCTTAGAACGCATAGAAGCCCCTAAAATAGGGCGTAAATTACCAGACACACTTTCAGTTGGTGAGATTGACCTTATTGTGAGAGCTATAGACCTTAGTGAGTCTAATGGCGAACGCAACCGCGCTATCATTGAAACCTTATACAGCTGTGGGCTTAGAGTCAGTGAATTAACAGCTCTAAAAATCTCTGATTTATTTTTTGAGGAAGGGTTTATAAAAGTAACGGGGAAAGGAGACAAACAACGTTTTGTTCCCATTGGGCCTTTGACGCAAAAATATATAAACCTATACAAAGATCAGGTTCGAATTTCAATGAAAATTGAAGCGGCTTTTAATGACACCTTATTTTTAAACCGTCGTGGAAAACAACTTTCAAGAGCTATGATTTTTACAATCGTAAAAACCTTGGGAGAAAAAGCAGAGATTCAAAAAAAGATTTCGCCTCACACTTTTAGACATTCATTTGCGACGCATCTTCTTGAAAATGGAGCTGATTTAAGAGCCATTCAGATGATGCTAGGCCATGAAAGCATTACAACTACCGAAATTTATATGCACGTTGATAAAAGCCATCTTAAAGACGCCATGCTAAAATTTCATCCTAGAGCCTAAAAAAGCAGCTCGAAAGCTACTTTTATCAATATCAGAATATTATAATATAAAATTAATTTATAATAATCGTTTTGGTTACACTCATAGAGTCTTTTGTGAGTTTTATAAAATACATCCCTGTATCAAAATCTTGCAGATCAATTTCTAAATCAGTTTCAGAATTAATTGTCTTACTCAGAATTTTTTGGCCTAAGGTAGTGTATATAGTAAACGCATCGGGTAAGGAATTCATCGGAGACGCAATTGTAATTTTTGAACGTGTTGGATTTGGGTATAACGTAATTGATGATGTATTAAACCCATTTAAACTTAAAACTCCTGCGATATTAAATTGTTTAGACGCGCTGGCAGCAAACTCACCGCCAGAGTAAAAAGTGTTACCAACAGTACCATTAACGATTGGTATTAACTCATAACTACCCTGACCTTGATCACAACACATCCCATCTCCGTAAATATCACTAATTGTAAATAGGTAACATAGACCAGGAGCAAAATCAAAAGTTTGGTCTAGTGTTGTACCGTTGTCGTTTTCACCATAATCGCCTCCTGAATATAAAATTGATCCTTCTGAATTTTGAAACATCCAAGACGTTTCTTCAGCATAATTATCAAATTTAATTTCCAATCGAATTTGGGTGGCTTCAATCTCAAAACCAATCTGTATATACTCTGTTTTTACTTTAGTTATAGTCTCTAAATTATTTGAAATAGATAGGGTAACATCATAATTTCCTGCAGCAGAGTAGGTATGTGTAACATTTTGAGTTGTATAATCTATAACATCATCACCATCCACATCCCATGACCAAGAGGTAGCTCCAACACTAGTGTCCGTAAACGTTACTGTTGCAGTGTCATCACAAATTGTTGTGTTATCCGCTACAAAGTCGGCTGTAAAGGTTGGACAGTTTAGGTTGTTTCTAAATATTTGATAAATGGCATTCATTCTAGCATATTGTTGATCAGAAAATACAGTTCTACAAATCTTCCTAGAGTAGGACATGACATTTAGAGGATTGGGTACAAAAACTTCATTATTTGCATCCGATAAATTTCCAGTATAATCACAGGAAGAATCTACCACACTATTGGAAAGTTGTGGATCGGCATTGGTATCACAAATATTGTCTCCAGTAACATTACAATTAGACCCATCTACAAGTTCTTCGGTTAACTCTGTGTTGCTTGGACCATGAGTGTGATTCAATCCAAAAAAATGTCCAATTTCATGCGCTAGCGTAGACCCGTTCATCGCGCAACTGTTTTTCATTAAAATGAGTTCAGGCCCTGGAGGCAGGTATGCATAGCCACATACCGAGGAACCTGTAGTAGATCTAGTTACGCTATTCGTAAAATAAATATTGAGAACGTCATCTACTCCATAATCAGTTGACATATCATCTTGAGAATCCGTTTGGAAATCATACAATGCGGTATCGTCTATATAATTGATAGCTTCACACAGAAAAAAATTAAGATTAGCATTGGCATAAAATGTATTGACGATTTCGAGTGCATCAGCTAAATCCGTTACAGAGAAGCCTTCGCTCCCATCAGTTTGTCGAATTATATGGGCTTTAATTGGAACAGAAGTCAATGCTGTAGAGTTTCTTTGCATAGCAGTTCTACTCATAAATTCATTTTCCAATTGTTCTATTTGATTTTTCATGCGATTAAAATGGGCTTCTGATTCAGGCGTCGAAATTGTACCGCAAGGTTCATCTTGAGCAAACATGAATGAAGAAAATAGCATTGAAATAAATAGTAATGTCGAATTTTTCAAAAAAATAAAAGTTAGTTAATTAGTGTGCAAATATAATAAATTTAACGGTGGTTAATTTAATATAACAAGTAATTAGCTAATAACGAGATAGACCAAGCGATCGCTCGTATTTATGTGAGCAAAACTTGAAAGGAAACGCAACCGGGCTATTTTAGAAACCTTATACAGCTGTGGGCTTAGAGTCAGTAAATTAACAGCTCTAAAAATCTCTGATTTATTTTTTGAAGAAGGCTTTATAAAAGTTAACCTGAATACGCCATGCTAAAATTTCATTCTAGAGCCTTAAAAAGCAACCCAAAGGCTGCTTTTTAATAACTATAAACCTGTTATTCTATTTAGCAATATTAACGGCACGTGTTTCACGGATAACCGTCACTTTTACTTGTCCAGGGTAGGTCATGTCTGTTTGAATTTTCTGAGAAATTTCAAAAGATAAACTTCCTGCTTTATCATCTGTTACTTTTTCACTTTCAACAATGACCCGAAGTTCACGACCTGCTTGAATTGCGTAGGCTTTTTGAACGCCTCCAAAACCAAGAGCGATATCTTCTAAATCTTTTAAACGTTGGATATAAGAATCTAAAACCTGTCGTCTTGCACCAGGTCGTGCCCCTGAAATAGCATCACATACTTGTACAATAGGAGACATCAATGACTTCATTTCAATTTCATCATGGTGGGCTCCAATCGCATTACACACTTCTGCATTTTCTCCGTATTTCTCAGCCCATTGCATTCCTAAAATCGCGTGTGGGGTTTCCATGTCTGCTTCCGCATCCGGAACTTTTCCAATATCATGAAGGAGTCCTGCACGTTTGGCTAGCTTAGGGTTGATGCCTAGTTCTGCAGCCATCACCCCACAAAGTTTAGCAACTTCTCTAGAGTGTTGTAATAAATTTTGACCATAAGACGATCGGTACTTCATACGCCCTACTGTTTTAATTAATTCAGGGTGTAAGCCGTGAATTCCTAAATCGATCACAGTTCGTTTACCAACTTCAATAATTTCTTGTTCTATTTGTTTTTGAGTTTTCTTAACAATTTCCTCAATACGGGCTGGATGAATACGCCCATCAGTCACTAATTTATGTAACGATAAACGCGCCACTTCTCTTCGAACCGAATCAAAACAAGACAGTATGATAGCCTCTGGTGTGTCGTCAACAATAATCTCAACCCCAGTAGCGGCTTCAATGGCTCTAATATTTCGTCCTTCACGACCAATAATTCGCCCTTTTACATCGTCA
>Ga0209712_10000126_pt1 | contig 64671 bp, 53 predicted proteins | sample ArcOceMetagenome_FD_187443 | JGI IMG/M metagenome (GOLD analysis project Ga0209712, IMG submission 187443) | Marine eukaryotic phytoplankton communities from Arctic Ocean - Arctic Ocean - Greenland ARC118M Metagenome (SPAdes) (version 2) | ecosystem: Environmental > Aquatic > Marine > Oceanic...
CTGGAAAAAATTGAGGGAGTGGAGATTGAGTATTTGTTTACGAGGTAATCAGGTAATCAGGATTTTAAAATAATGATTCCACATCACGCCTGATAAACAAATAAACAAATAAACAAATAAACAAATTTCCAAAAATCACCTCACCAAAGTAACCTCCCCAATCACCTCTTCCACCCGACCATTCAACAAATTCAAATACGCCATCCGATAAATAAAAACATCCGAAGGACAAGGTTTACTCCCATCATTTCCATCCCAGGCAATTTTCCCATCATAGATTTTTTGTCCCCAACGATTAAAAATTATGATTCTTTCCAACTCGTAATATTCTCCAGCAACAGGCCCAAAAGTATCATTCAATCCATCTCCATCTGGCGTAAATACATTTGGTATTGTTAAATTTAACGGGCAAGATTCATCTGCCAATTTCATAAAATTAATCGTATCAGCATCGACACATATTCCATCAGATACTTCGATATAGTATTCACCAATTTCTTCGATTTCGATAGTCGAAGAAGTCGCACCGGTGTTCCACAAATATTCCGCAAGAGGAACTTCACTCTCCACCGACAACTCCACCGGAAAGTCATTGCACAACACAAAATTAGGTGTAATCGAAATAGCTAAATCTTTTACAAAAATATTTTTCTCAAAACTATACGCACATCCCAGAAACCAAACCGTCTGCGTCAACACATAATCGCCTGCCTCAGAAAAACAATAATCAAAATTTAAAGAATCTTGTAACAAGACATTTACATTTTGACTTTCGAGCTTCCATTCGATGCCGTGAGCGAAAAAATTATATATGTCAGTAGAGGTTTCGCAGGAATTGATACAGATGGTATCGGGGAAATTAAATTCAGGATTGGGTGGTGGTGGGATGTCGCAGAAGTTTTCATGTTGCACTTCAAAAGGTTCTAAAAGTAACCCAAAATCATCAAGATCATTGATAAAAAATGTATCTATTTGAAACTCTCCAAAGTTAGTATTGATAATGGTAGATTCTAAACAAGTTGGAAATGTTTCGCAATTTGGGAGGTTCCCTAAAGAATCTGTTTTAACCATGATTTGAAAAAAACTAGTTTCATTCATCGCATTAAAATGGAAATTAGTTAACATTAACAAAGATCCATCTTTCATCACATCTAATTGAGGTTGATAAAATGGGTATCCTTTTTCCCAAAGAATCTCTCCATCAGAATTAAGCTTCGCTAAAATAACTGGAAATGCCCCGAAGGTAGAATAACCTAACATCACACTTCCATCATCTGCAACACTCAATTTTACATCAGAAAATTCAAAGTTTTCAGCATGATATACTTTTGTCCAAACTTCATTTAAATTTTCATCTAATTTTATCAAAACAGCATTTTCAGCATTATCTGTAAATGGATAATCTTCAATACTTTTTCCTAATAAATAAATCTCTCCCAATGCATTGATGTAAAGTTGGTCTATTTCATGATCTAATATTTTTTTCCATGAAAGATGATTTCCCATGGAATCTACCTTTAGTATAAACCCTTCATCAAGTCCTGTTTCATTATAATCTTGAAATTGTCCGCTAATAAAATAATTTCCAGATGGATGAGATTCCACATTTTGCACCAATAAATCATAGGAAGTATAAGATGTATCAATCAATCGAAAACCTTTTTTCCAAATTGTCTCTCCATTGGAATCTAAAAAGTAAGTATCAAAAACATTTGGAGTATTGGCAAACCTTGGTGTGGCTACCATCAATACACGATTAGCGTTATCAATTGCAAAATCTCCACTAAAATGATGCGTATATCCATTTAATCCTCTTATCCACCCTTCTCCTGTATTTACATCAAGACTCAATATGTTTAATCCATTAAAGTAATTTAGTCCTGCCCAAAAATTAAACTGCATGACGGTAACCCTATCCTCATAATAAGAAGCAATATTCCCCCAATTTGATCCAGTAGCTAAAGAATCAAAGTTATAGGTAAATCCAACATTATTACCCACGCCATTAGTAATATCAATTATGTGATTTTGAATATTGACATTTGTTCCTGATGCTCCAAGTGCAAGAATTTTATTGTGATTATTAACTACTAGATTTTGATATTGGATACTTTGTGGGGTATTAATAGTAATAGAATCACCAGTCATTTGAAATGAGGTTGGTTGTGCAACCAACCTCATTTGATTAGAAAAGATAAATAGGATTGATATGATAAAAATACTTTTCACGGGATATAAAATTTTTAATATTAAATTTTTATATAACAATTGGGGTACAACCGCATTCTCCACCAATCTCTAACATAACCGTTCCTAAACCTACTCCGCTTGCAACATCAACAGTTATTAAGTCTGAAGCAAAACCATATCCTTGTCCATCTCTACAATTGGGATCAGCATCTTTTTCACTACAAAATATTTGGATAGTTAAACTAGAAAAATTATTTAATGGTACAGGTACGCAATTGTTTGTAAAACTTTGAAGAAAATTATAATTAAAAGGTCCAGTTGTATTTCTAGGCACACTACAATTAAATGGAATTAATTCAAATGGATCAATTGTCAAAGTTCCGTTATGTGTACAACTTGATGGGAAGTAACAATTCGGATCCGTGGTTCTATTTTCACTTAAGTATTCAAAACAACCATTCGAACATGCAGTTGTACCTGAAGCATCCAAATAATTTAATACAACCCCATGGGAAGTTGCGTTTGCATCTGGTGCTCCAATTGTAGCAGATACAATTCGATAGGCACAATCGCATTCACTTCCTCCTCTCAAATCATCTGGAGAAAATTCTATCTCATTTTCATCACTAAAATTGAAATTTAATTGATCGAAAGGAACATCATCTTTTAGCTGTTGGACTAAATCATTATATGAATGATTTTGGTTCTTATCGGTAGGTAAAAACTCTATTTCTTGGGACTTATCACAAGAAAAGAAAAGAAAAGAAAAGAAAAGAAAAGAGCGCTGACGCTCCATAGCATTGATTTTTTCATGTTGAAAAAAATTAAAAGGTGTAGGCGATATTGCCACGAGTTGCTCCCACCTTCTTTTTATTTTAACGGTTTTGGGTAGAAATACAACTCTTAGTATAAAGCTACGGTTTGCCATTTACAAATTATATTTTTTTAACATTTATTTTTTCTAAAAAAAATCACCTCACCAAAGTAACCTCCCCAATCACCTCTTCCACCCGATCATTCAACAAATTCAAATACGCCATTCGATAAATAAAGACATCCGAAGGACAAGGTTTACTCCCATCATTTCCATCCCAAGCAATTTTCCCATCATAGATTTTTTGTCCCCAACGATTAAAGATTACCATTCTTTCCAACTCATAATATTCTCCAGCAACTGGCCCAAAAGTATCATTCAATCCATCTCCATCTGGCGTAAATACATTTGGTATCGTTAAATTTAACGGGCAAGTTTCATCTGCCAATTTCATAAAATTAATCGTATCAGTATCGACACATATCCCATCAGATACTTCGATAAAATATTCACCAATTTCTTCGATTTCGATAGTCGAAGAAGTCGCACCGGTGCTCCACAAAAATTCCGTAAGAGGAACTTCACTCTCTACCGACAACTCCACCGGGAAGTCATTGCACAACACAAAATCAGGCGTAATCGAAATAGCTAAATCTTTCACAAAAATATTTTTCTCGAAACTATAAGCACATCCCAAAAACCAAACCGTCTGCGTCAGCACATATTCTCCTGTTTGAGAAAAACAATATTCAAAGTTTAAAGAATCTTGTAACAAGACATTTACATTTTGACTTTCGAGCTTCCATTCGATGCCGTGGGCGAAAAAATTATAGGTGTCAAAAGAAGTTTCGCAGGAGTTAATGCAAACGGTATCGGGGAAATCAAACTCAGGATTGGGTGGTGGTGGGATGTCGCAAAAATCAGTAAAACCAAAATCTATCGGCTCCACAAATACCTCAATAAAATCTAAATCATCAATCGTAAAAGTATCTACTTGGAAATCGGCGAACGCTGTTTGGATATTCGTAGCATCCAAGCAGGCAGGAAAAATATCGCAATTTTCAAAGTCACCTATGCTATCGGTCTTAGCGATAATCGTTTGATAAAAAAGATTATTATCTGCATCAAAATGCTGTTGCGTCAACAGCAACAAAGAACCATTCGGCATCACATCAATTTCTGGTTCATAAAATGGATATCCTTTTTCCCAAAGAATTTCTCCGTCAGGATTAAGCTTCGCTAAAATTACTGGAAATGCGCCGAAGGTAGAATACCCCAAATAAACATTTCCATCATCCGCCACATTCATCGTCACTCTCGAAAATTCAAAACTCTCTGCATGATAGACCTTTGTCCAAATCTCGTTGAGGTCTTTGTCTAGTTTTACCAAAACGGTATTTTCTTCATTATCGGTGAAGGGATATTCCTCTTGCGTTTTTCCTAATAGGTATATGTCACCAAAGGCATCGACGTGGATTTCTGTTAGTTGGTGGGAGATTATTTTTTTCCAGGCGAGGGGGTTGCCGAGGTTGTCGGTTTTGAATATGAAAAATTCGTCGGGTTCTTGGTCATAAAAATTTTCTGTACCAAATTGACCTAATGTGTAAAAAAAATCTTCAGGATGACTAACTACTTGTCTTGCTTGAAGCCAATATTGTTCGTTTGTAGTATCTATTAATTCATATCCTTTTTTCCAAATTGTAGTTCCTAATGAATCAAAATAAAAGGCATGAAATTCAATAATAGAATCTAATTGTGAGTTTGTAGGACGATTTAAAACAGCATAGATATTATTTAATGAATCAACGTCAAAATCTGCATTATCGCCGTGAATAAATGAAGAATCTACCACCATCCATGCCTCCTCTGTTGTATAGTTAAAATTAAAAAGATTAAATCCTATATATGTTCCTGTTTGTGGAAATCCTGCTTTGTGAATCGCTGTTACCTGATTATTTAGTTGAACAGAATTCGTTGCTAATAAAATAGGTACTAAAGGATCAGTCCAAAATTTATAACCATTTTGTATTCCTGTTCCATCTGTAATATCCATTAAATAGAACCTCCCTTTTCCTATCCAGCCATTACCTAATACTGAAATATCACCTTCTTTATTTACCAATACTTCTGCATAGTTAATGGTATCAATATCTGGAATCATTTGGAATGAATTAGATTGGGAAAAACTAGACTTCCATAATGCTAATAATATAAATAAAACAATATTTTTTTTTTTCATTTTGACTTATAAAATAAAATAGAAGGCTTGAGCTATAAAATAGTGCTCAAGCCTTCTAATATTAATTAAACATTGGTTCACAACCACAACCCCCTAAAAAGAAATCTGGAGTATTTACATCAAAGTCTGTAGCAGATATTATCATTTTAACAATAGGTGAAGCAAAACTATGCCCATTAATTCCATCTTGAACATCATCACAATCATTTGGTAGATCAGGATTTGCCACTACATCACTACAAATAATTTGGAATGTAAGACTCACTTCATTATTTGCAGTTGATACGGAATTAATATTATTACAATTACCTATATATTCTAAATACGAGAAATTGATGGGAAAACCAAGGTTCCAATATCTTGGCATAGAACCACAATTAAAAGGAATTAAATCAAAAGGGTCGGGATTCAGATTGGGTAAAGGAGTTGCTCCATTAGGAAAAGGTGTACAAGTTCCAGTTGCCCAATGATCTCTATTGAATGTTTTTGGTCCAAAAACAGCAGTACATGAGGGTCCTGAAAAAGAAAGTTGAGTATCCTCTGATGAAGGATCATGCTCTGGCACAGTAATATCAATTATTCGATAAGAACAATCGCATTCATTCCTTCCATCTGGACCTGGAGGTTTTGCAGAAGGATCATCATTTCCTCTTTTTTGAGCAGAAAGTTTAGTTTGCTCATTCCAAAATTTATGTAATTCATCTATGGTAGTAAAGGTACGGTCGGTAGAACTTGTAAAGGTAAGTGTCTCGTGAGGTTCTTGCATTAGTTTCATCAGATCATCTGAACCATCATCAGGTAAGTTTACTTCTTGGGACTTATCACAAGAAAAGAAAAGAAAAGAAAAGAAAAGAAAAGAGCGCTGACGCTCCATAGCATTTGTTTTTTCATGTTGAAAAAATTTAAAAGGTGTAGGCGAAATTGCCACGAGTTGCTCCCACCTTCTTTTTATTTTAACGGTTTTGGGTAGAAATACAACTCTTAGTATAAAGCTACGGTTTGCCATTTACAAATTACATTTTTTTAACATTTAATTTTTAATTTTTCAAAAAAAATCAGACAAGCATAAAGTTACGCTTGTCTGATTCCCCCATCAACTGATCAACTGATCAACCAATTAACTATTCCACCCCATCATCTACTGATGCACCGTAATATCCCCCATTTTCATAATCGTACTTCCATCCAGTTTACAAATCCCCGACAATAGATAAATGTAAACTCCTTCCCCTACAGTCCTACCTTTATATTTTCCATTCCAAGCAAAATTGCGATCATTCGATTCAAAAACCAATGCTCCCCATCGATCAAAGACTCTAAAGAATTCAATCTCTTCAATCGTTCCAGAATACATTTGGTAAGTATCATTAATGCCATCTCCATTTGGAGAAAAAGCATTAGGCATCGAAATTAAGTCTTCGCTACACTCATTTATTTTTCTCACGCTCACAATTTCAGAATACGAGCAACCCGTCTCCAAATCCGTAATAATGACGGTGTAGTTCATCGAAGCATCAATAGTGGCAGTTGGACTGGAACAATCTGCACAACTTAAGCCAATACCTGGCGTCCATTGATAAGCGAAATCTCCAGCGTCCAAAGTAGCTACATCTAATAAAATTGGATCACCAGGAAAGTACCGATACACTTGTGCTACATTCAAAGTCGGATTGTCTAAAACCTCAACAAGTGCCGAAGTAGTATCTGGTGGACAAGTGCCCGATTGAGCAATGACGGTATATTCAGTTGTCTCCGTTGGTGATGCTGTGGGGTTTTCGACATCAAGATTCGAAAGTCCTACTGGCGGTGACCATAGATAAGTATCAGCGATTCCTATCGGTTGCATAATCAATCCTTCTCCCAAACAAATACTTTGATCTAATAAATCAATTTCAGTTTTTTCTATAATTTCTACCCTCATCGAATCAGTCAAAATACAATCTCCATTTTGCAAGGAAAAATAATACGTAGTCGCCGCGATTGGTGTGGCAACTGGATTAAAAATATCGGTTTGATTCAACGTGGCAGCAGGTGTCCAGGAAGGAATTCCTTCTCCAAAACCAGTCAATTGCGCTGACGATCCAACGCAAGCTGCCAGATCCTCACCAGCATCAATATCTTCTGGTGTCAGAATATTTACCGTAATTGTATCAAACATTTCGCAACCAAAACCGGAATCAACTCTAACAATATAGGTCGTAGTCTCAGTTGGTGAAGCAACTGGATTAGGACAAGCTGCACAACTCAATCCATCTGACGAAATCCAAAAAGGATTATTTCCATTAAGCACCTGAAGGTGTGCGGTGTCACCTTCGCAAATCGTTCGATCCTCTCCCAACAAATTTTGGAACTCATAAAAAACCGAAACCATCGTCGAAGCGGTACTCGAGCAACCAGAACTATTAGTGACGGTAACGGTATAAGTTGTATTTAAAGCTGGACTTGCAATTGGATTATTACAAGCATCATAACAAGTCAATCCTAACGCTGAAGCATCCCAATCATAGCCCACTAAATTATCTCCTCCTGTTGCAAAAATTTGCGTCACATCATTTGCACAAATAGTTGTATCATTAGAAATAGTAACAATCGGAATTGCCTCTTCTCGAACATTCACCGTAACACTTATGGAGTACGTACAATTTTCAGCGCTGATCGCAACGAAAGTATAGGTAGTCGTATCTAAAGGATTTACTGTAGGATTTAAACAATCCGTGCAACTCAATGTGGGATCATTTTCCCAATAAAAACTAACTCCTGTAGTGTCTGACAAAATGGAAGCAACCAAGTTAACTTCCTCTCCTTGACAAATCGTCGTATCTTCCGAAGCCTCCATTTCAATAACTGGATAAATAAAAACCATTTTTAAAATAGAGTCCATACATCCTCCATTACTCGTCACTCTCAATTGAACAGGTGCATTTTCACCTGCCAAAAACATATAATTTGGATTCTGCATAGTTGAAATGGAAGGAGGACTAGTTGGAGAAAAAATCCAATCCCATTTCTCAATAAAACCTGTTGAAATAGTCGATCCATCGGTAAAGGAAACTGGCAAAGGTGCACATCCTTCATCTGGCGTCATACTAAATTCTGCCACAGGAACTTCACCGACAGAAATGTAATCTGTTTTCACTAAAGTATCTTTACAGGAACCATTATCAACGATCATCATCACATCAAAAGCTCCAGGTATCGTATACAATACCTGTGGCTCCAAATCAGTTGAAGTCGCTGGATTACCACCTTCAAAAAACCACTCGACTCCAATGACGGGTATAGATGAATTGGATAAATTAGCAAAAGTAACTGGTGGATTATTATTACATAATTTAGTTTGACTTGCAACAAAACCTGCATCCAAAGCAACCAAAGCAATCGTGTCTTGCGGTGCAATTGGACGAATACAACCTTCATCATCAATCAAAATCAAATTAGGTACAAAGTCATAATTTTGCGTATAATAATGAGAAATGGTATCGGTCATTTTATATCCACTTGTATCCAAAACTCCATCTCCAAAATCCCAAATGTAAGTATAAAAACCATTTGACTCTCCGTAGAAATTCACCTCTGTAGGTATGCATGGATTATCCATTTCAAAAGTGAAAGAACCTTCTGGCCCAGCCAAAGAAATAAAACTGCCAATGGTCAACGTATCTCTACAAACATCGCTAGCTATAGCAATTACCGTTACATCAAAAACCCCTGGAACAGTATAAACATGCGGTGGGTTCTCTAAATTAGAAAATCCACTTCCATTTCCAAAGTCCCATTCGTAGCTACTTGCATTTTGAGATAAATTTTCAAAATTAACAACCAAAGGTGGACAAGAAGCTGATGAAACATCTGAAGTGAAATTCGCCACAGGATTAGTAATCACCACATAATCATCCAAACAGTATACATCGGTACATCCGTTTACATCTGTCACAGTCAAGCAAACCGTAAAAGTTCCTTCGATCAAATAATCATGCGTTGGATTTTCATCTGTAGAAGTTTCTCCATCTCCGAATGTCCACTCATAAGTCAAAGCTGTTCCATGTGATTGATTTAAAAAATTAATCGTCGAAACCGTGCAACCTAAAGTGTCTCCTTTGAATTCTGCAAGCGGTTGTGTCACACTCACCGCATCTGGAATTTCCAAACTATGTTGACAATTCCAATCATCAGTAACGGTCAACAGAACTGAGTAATTTCCAACAGAATCAAAAGTGAAACTTGGATTTTGCAAATCAGAAATAATATATCCATTTCCAATATTCCAATCCCATGACATCACATTTCCATAAAGACTCATACTATTTTCCAAAAAACCTACCTCTAGTGGATTACATCCAACAGTAGGCGTTAATTCAAAATCAGCAGTTATACCATTCACTTTTATTTCCTCAGCAAAAATCAACGTATCTTCACAACCATTGACATCTGTAATGATTAATTGAATATCATCATATATACCTGGTGTTCCAAAAACTACTTCAGGATTTGGACTCAAAGGATCTGAAAAAGTAGCACTCCCTGAAGTCCAAAAATAGGTGTCTCCAAACACAGAATTATTCTCAACCAATAGCGTCAAAGGAGCACATCCCTGCGTCGTATCGAATGAAAATTCTACTTTTGGTTCTGTGATATAATAGGCTAACTCGGTGGTATCTGCACAGCCAGTTACTGAATTATAAGTTTCCAAAGTAATCAAATAACTTCCTGTATCTGGAAAAGTATAGGAGGTCATCTCCATACTTGAAGTATCATTCATCGTCGTTGGATCTCCAAAATTCCAAATGAGTGTTTCTGCTCCAATCGAAGTATTCATGAATTGAAGATCATAGGGATCACTACATTCTTTTTCAAAATTAAACATTGCTTTTGGAGCCAGCGTATGAATAAAATCTTCTATTTCCAACTCGTTGCTACAACCATAATGGAATACCGCTAACTTTACATCAAACACTCCTGTATTAATATATTCATGTTCTGGATGTTGAATAAAGGAATAAATACTATCCCCAAAAGACCAGAACCATTCGTCCGCAAATGAACTTGATAAATTGGTAAAAACCAAATTTTCATTAATACACGCAGCAGTCGGAGTTACTTCAAAATTCACATCTGGTTGCATCCCAACACAAACTTTTTTATTAAGTATAGTTGTATCGGCACAACCTAATTCATTGACTACTGCTAAAATAATATCATAACATCCCGTATCTGAAATCGTAAAGGAAGGATTTGCATCTGTCGAAGTCAACAATCCACTTGGTGTATCTATCTCCCAATACCATTCTACAATTGGAACTACAGTTGTAGAAGCATCGGTCAAACTAAAAGTTAACGGAGCACATCCTTCAATTTCACCTGCAAAAACAGCTGCATTTAATTCAGTAATTTCTACTGTATCTACCACCATTGTATTCGAACATCCTGCGGTATCCGATACCGTTAAATAGATTGGGTAGATCCCAAATTCTGTAAAAGTAACACTTGGATTGGGATCACTTGAAACTCCTGCCTCGCCATCTTCCCCAAATTCCCAAAACCACACATTAGTATTTTGAGCTGTTCCAACAAAACTTGAAGTATGCGGAAGTGTACATCCTATATTATTACCGACAGTATAGGAAGCACTCGGCAATTCATTTACTTGAATACAAATATCAGATGGTAGTGTAGTCGAACAACCATTTTCAAACCGAGTCAAAGAAATAGTAAAACAACCTGGCGTTTCAAAAGTATAGCTTGGATTAGAATCATCAGAAATTCCTCCATCACCAAAATCCCACATCACATTATCTGCACTCGAACCTGAAATATCTTGAAAGTTAACTGGCGTACCTGCACAAATTTCTGTTTGGTCAAAAGTAAAATCAATCGGAAAGCCAACTGAAATATAATCTTCTAAAACTAAAGTTTCCGTACAACCTGTTACAGCATCTACACCTGTAATTGTTATATCATAAGAACCTGAATTTTGATAACTCACCGTAGGCGGATTAGCTCCAATGTAATTAGCACCATTTCCAAAACTCCAAGTATATTCAATATTTGGTTCTATATTTTGATTGGAAAAATTTACATTAAATGGTGGCGTACATTGAAATTGACCATCTGAAGAAACTTGAATATCTGCTAATGGCGAAACCACAATAAAATCCTCTTTATTCACAACTCCCACACAACCATTTTCATCTGCAATCGTCAAACTAATATCGTAACTATCTGATATAGTATAACCATTTTCAATCGAAGTCATCGTACCATCATCAACAATTACTCCTTGGTTACCACCAACTCCCCAAATCCATTGTGTAATTGCTCCATCTGACGAACTCGACAAATCTTCGAAAACTACTTCCAGCGGCGTACATCCAGAAGTATTATCAGCGGTGAAATCTGCCGTGGGAATTTGATAAACTTTGATATATTCTATTTTACATTCCGTATCAGCATCTCCATTACTATCCGTAACGGTCAAACAGATTTCATAAAATCCTTCTGGAAAAATCCGTCCAGCTTGCTGAGTACTCACCACGACTCCTCCCAAATTCCAATTCCAATCGGTAATCGTTCCATTGGTCGAAGTTGATGAATCAGAAAATGAAACGGCCAGCGTCCCACAACCTTCTGTGATGTTGGCCGAAAAATCTGCATTCACCTGTGCTATATTTTCTGATAAAAATAAGCCGATCCATGCCATCGAAATAAGTAGTTTTCTTAAATACATATAGATTATATTTGAGGAAATCCTAAGCCAAAATTTGTAAACTTTGGCTTTAATAAAATTTTAAAAATCTAAATTGAAAGTTATGTGGTATGGTTATGTTGATGTGTATTTCATTTAAACCCTGCTAATAATTCAGGTATAGAAAATCACAATTGATTGATTCACAATCAGTTATAACTTTTCCAAAAATAAAATAACGAAATATAAGACGGGGGATTTTTTTTTTATAAAACTAGTTTCTTCTGGGGGAAGAGTATCCTTTTTCATTACGTATGATATTGAGAAAATGCAAAGATGATGCCTAAGAAATTTGAGTTATTAACAATGCTTCAAACGTTTAATATAGAAAGCTAAAAGAGGTAAATTATTTAGTATTTTAGAGCAAAAAATAAAGCAATGAAAATAACTAAAACCTTAATCATCCTAACTTTATTTTCAATAATTTTAAGTTGTGAAATAAATCAACCTAGCGAAAATAAAAATCAAACCTGCAAAAGTATGATCTTAGATTTCCAAAGGTTAATTGAGCATAAACTTAACTATTGCGAATTAGATAAAGATTGCAAAGTAGTAAATGGAATTTGTCCTTTAGAATGTTTTTTCATAGTTCATGAAGATAATTTGGAAGATGTTAAGTAGATGAGGGAAAAAGGTGAGTGAGAAATGTAGTGGATGTGTTTATAAATGTTTACCGCCCCCTCGAAAATTAAAGTGCTTCAATGAAGTCTGTCATCCTGATATCGAAGAAAAATATGTTTACTTTTTGTTTGGTTCAGATTGTGATAAAATAGTAGAAATGTATCGCGAAGATATAATTGGAAGAACGTACGAAGAAATCGACTTGCATATGCTCGACTTTGAAATTATAAAAAAAGACTCCAGCTCAAATCTTAAAAGAGCTCCAAAGGGAAGAGTTAATAATCGATGAAAAAGGAATAATTGAATCTATTTCATACTTAGAATAAATAAATAGATAGATAGATAGATAGATAGATAGATAGATAGATAGATAGATAGATAGATAGATATGCCCAACTTCGAAATAGATAATCTTGACCATGTTGCCATTCGAGTTGCAGACCTCAATCGTTCTGCCAACTGGTATCAAAATACGCTTGGTCTAAAAAAATATCGTTTGGAAAAATGGGGCGACTTCCCTATTTTCCTTTTGGCAGGCAAATCAGGAATCGCTCTTTTTCCCGAAAAAGAAAATAATGTTACTCCTCAAAAAAGTGACATTGACCATTTCGCTTTTAAGGTAACCAACGAAAATTTTCAAAAAGCAAAAGCAGAATTTGATCAAAAAGGAATCAAATATATTTTTAAAGATCACTTTTATTTTCATTCTCTTTACCTTCGAGATCTGGATAATCACACAGTCGAGTTAACTACCCTAATAGTAGATGAAAAAGAATTTTACTAATAAGAATTAATACTCCGACGTGGCTGTCTGCTTTAGCAGACCTAAAAAAAGGAGAGCAGCAACTCAAAAAAAAGTAAAAAATTTACCCCATTTTATAATTTTTTTCAAGGTCTGCTAAAGCAGACCACTACGTGTTACACGTATTACAAAACCAAACAGAACATGTCAAACAAAAAACTAACCTTCTGGCCTACCACCGCTCTCGTCGTCGGCAACATGATCGGCTCAGGTATATTTTTACTACCCGCATCGCTCGCTGCATTTGGTGGAATTAGCTTAATCGGTTGGTTGGTCTCTTCGATTGGAGCCATTTTACTAGCCATTGTTTTTGGCAATCTTAGCCGCCTCCTTCCTAATGCCGACGGAGGACCGTATGCCTATACCAAAGTCACCTTGGGTGAATTTCCAGCCTTCCTCGTCGCTTGGGGATATTGGGTTTCCGTGTGGTGCACCAATGCCGCTATTGCAGTTGCCTTGGTTGGATATTTGACCATTTTCTTTCCAAGTTTAGGCACTAATCCTTTGGCCTCCGTTTTGACTGGACTCTCCTTTATTTGGTTTTTCAGTTGGTTAAATTCCAAACCAATTCGCACGATCGGTTTCGTCCAGTTAATCACTACAATCCTAAAAATAATTCCAATTTTATTCATTGCCTTAATCGGAATTTTCTATATCAATTCAGATTTTTATTTTCCTTTAAATTTGAGTACCGAGTCAAATTTTTCCGCCATCGCAACCACGACTACTTTAACCTTTTTTGCATTTTTAGGAATGGAAAGTGCCACCATACCAAGCAGTAAGGTCGAAAATGCCTCCACAACCATTCGCAAAGCCACCATCTTCGGAACCATCATTACCATCATTATTTACGTACTCAGTTCAGCAGCCATCATGGGAATTATTCCAGCAGAAACCTTGGCTCAATCCACCGCACCCTTTGCCGATGCCGCAGCTATTTTCTGGGGAGAGTCCGCCAAATATTGGGTCGCAGGTGGTGCAGTTATTTCGACACTCGGCGCATTAAATGGATGGATTTTAATTCAAGGACAAATTCCGATGTCGGCAGCACAAGACAATTTATTTCCAAAAGTTTTTGGAAATAAAAATAAACATGAATCTCCAGCCATTGGCATTTTTCTTTCGAGTATCTTGGTCTCCATTTTGATGATGGTAAACTATACAGAAAGTTTGGTCAGCGCATTTACTTTTATGATGACGCTGTCTACCCTCTCGGTCATCATTCCTTATATTTTTTCGACCGCAAGTTATGCGATTTTACTTTTTACAAAAAAAGAAAAAGGAGCAACGGGGAAACTCATCATTGCATTTTCAGCATTTTGTTTTTCCATTTTGATTATTGTCGGAAGTGGTCAGGAAGTAGTGTTCTGGGGATTTTTGTTGTTGATGTCAGGAATACCATTTTATGTTTTATTGAAAAGAAACTGAGTTTCTTTTACCAGATATTTAGACCTTTTTTTTCATAGACTTTTTTTAAAACTTCATCAAAAAAAATTCGTATTACCTTTTTATGAAGTTTAAAAAACAATAAAGAATTAATGAACCCAAGATTTTTTATCCACTCTGATATTAAAAAAGCTGAAACGCTTCCCGCGACTTTTTACCGCGATGCAACTATTTTTGAAGAAATAAAAGAAAAGATTTTCGTAAAATCATGGCATTGGATTGGCGACGAAAATTTAATTCCTTTTTCGGAATCTGTTTTTCCAATGACCCTTTTGGAAAATTATTTAAATGAACCCATTTTCCTTTCGAGAGATAAAAATGACGAAATTCGATGCTTGACCAACGTCTGTACTCATCGAGGAAATATCGTGGTGCAACATCCTACCAAAACTAAAAATTTAACTTGTTTCTACCATGGTCGTAGATTTGAATTAGATGGAACTTTCAATCGAATGCCAGAATTTAGTGAGGCAGAAGATTTCCCTCGTCCTTGCGACAACCTTCATCAATTCCCAGTTTTTAATTGGAAAAAATTCCTTTTTACGAGCCTTGATCCAATTTTTGACTTCTCTGAAATAGCTAACAAACTCAATGAACGCGTAGGTTTCCTACCGCTACATGAATTCAAACTAGACAAAAGTCGTGGAAAAGATTATATCATCAATTGTCATTGGGCATTGTATTGCGATAATTATCTAGAAGGATTTCACATTCCATTTGTGCATGCAGATTTGAATAGTGTTTTGGATTATGGGAATTATAAAACTGAAATTTACGAGCATTTTAATTTACAAATCGGGTACACAGACGATGCGCAAGAAGTATTTGATTTGCCAGAAGGACATCTTGATTATGGGAAAAAAGTAGCGGCATATTATTATTGGATTTTTCCAAACATGATGCTTAATTTCTATCCATGGGGATTGTCGATCAACATTGTAAAACCAATCAGTTTAAACAAAACAAAAGTCTCCTTTATCTCTTACGTTTATGATGAAACAAAATTGGATAACGGCGCAGGAGCATTGTTAGACAAGGTGGAAAGAGAAGATGAGTTTGTCGTCGAAGGAGTGCATCAAGGATTAAAATCTCGTTTTTACAAAGCGGGTAGATTTTCTCCAACAATGGAAAAAGGGGTGCATCATTTTCATTCTTTACTAGCAAAATACTTGGGCTAAATAAAATGTAAGTGTATTGTTACTCAAATCATTTTTCCTTTTCACATGCTATCGGAACAATCGCCGAAGCATTATCTAACAATATATTCCCGTTAGGAATTTCAATCGTTGGAGTTTGAAAGAATGCTTCCAAAGCAATAAAAGTCAACTCGTTTTTTGGAGTAAAAGTAAAAGTATATTTTTCCCAATCTGTATCTTTTATTAATTCACTTTCGGCTAATAGTTCAGCTGTATCACAAAATCCTTCGCCTCCCCAAATTCTCAATTTAATCGGAGTTGTAAAATCAACAAGATCTTCACTTCCCCGAATCAAACTTTTATATTTAGAAGAAGTGCACAAATAAATACTAAAAGAATAGCATGTATCAGGACTAAGAGGTTCCTCTAATTGTTGAGCAACAGATTCCCAGGATTCATTTTCTCGAACGACCATTCCTAAATAAGTATCCTTATGAAAAGCTTTTTTGGTTACTCCAAAATTATTCCTTCCTGATGAATCATCTATGGGGTGAACATCCGGAGGTGTTTCCATTGGATAGTTCATATCACCGCAATCATACCAAAAACGTGGTTGCTGTCCAGGTCTTGCCCAATCCTCAAAACTAGAATTATCCAACCGAATCACTCCATCCTGAGCATTCCCTACCATCAAAAAAAGAAAACAAAAAAAGAAAAGCAAGAATTGAAATTTAGCATTTTTCATGGTGGAGCGTTTATATTTTTTTAGAGAAATAAAATCTTAACCACTAATTATTTTTCACAACACCTATATACAAATGATCTTGCTCAACTATCCATTTTACATCTTTCCTTTCCTCTCTCGAATTGATTATTTCATAAGTAGCTTCAGGCAAAAGTTCATTTCTTAAGATGACCTCCATACTTTCTTTTCTTTTGTTAAAATTCCGCTCTCGCAATCCACCAAAATCAATGATTAATTTATGATTAGGATTGTTGATTATTGAATTGGCAATCCAAGCTGTTGACAACATTCCTTGGGGTGTTAATCGGTTACTTTGAAATTTAATCTCTTTTGCAGCTTTTTGAATTTTTGAAGCCATAGCCTTATCTTGATATTCTTGTATGCTTTCTTTTGAAGAATTTTCAAGTTGAGTTTCTTCTTCATTTTTTTCCTTAAAATCATTTTTCTCCAATTCGAATTTCGCTAATTGTTTTTTTGCTTCCGCAGCATCACAAGAAATTAAAAGAATTGGAGATCCATCATCGAGCATAATATTTCCATTGGGAACTTTAAGCGTAGGAATCTGAAAATATGCTTCCAATACAATAAAATTCAATTCTTCTTTTGGTGAAAAAGTAAAACTATATTTTTCCCATTCTGTATTTTCTACTAATTCACTTTCTGCTAATAATTCATGTGTATCACAAAATCCATTGCCTCCCCAAATTCTTAATTTAATCGGTGTAGTGAATTCAACCATTTCTCTACTGCCTCGAATTCCACTTTTGTATACTTTAGATTTGCATAAATTAATACTAAAAAAATAGCAGGAATTTGGACTCAATGGTTTTTTTAATTCTTGAGCAACGGATTCCCATGATTCATTTTGTCTAACGACCATTCCTAAATAAGTATTTCCATGAGAAGCTTTTTGAACCACACCAAAATTATTACTCCTTCCAGGAAAATCGTTAGTAGGATGAACATCCGGAGGTGTTTCCATTGGGAAATTAATATCTCCACAATCATACCATCCACGTGGTGATTGCCCAGGTCTAGGAGCACTTTCAAAACTAGGGTTATTCAATTGAATCACTCCATCCTGAGCATTCCCTACCATCAAAAAAAGAAAACAAAAAAAGAAAAGTAAGAATTGAGTTTTAGTATTTTTCATTGGGGAACGTTTATATTTTTTTAGAGAAATCAGAGCTTAAATATACAGATTAAAAAAAAAATGCCTGCACTTTTAAAATTAAAAATGCAGGCAACGTCAATCTTTTTTTTTATTATGAGAGGAATTATTCTTTCCCTCCTTTTAATTTATCTTGATAATTTTTCAGCGCAGTCCAATCTCCATCAGCTGCTAACTTTGCTTGTTTTGGCCAAGTACTAGGATTCGCTAATTTGTATCGTGAACCAGCAGCATCTAAAATAACTTGAATATCTTCTACCTTAGATTCTGACAATTCTTTCCAAGTTTTGATGCCCCCGTCTTTCAACAAACCTTCAATTTTTGGTCCGATGCCTTCAATGACTTTATGGTCATTTTGTTTTACGTTTGCAAAACCTAAAAATTTAAGATATAATTGTTCTGCCTTCGAATCGCTTTCTTTTCCATCAGGACTTCCGAGCACTTTTTGCAAGACTACTAATTTATCCCAATTATTTTTATCGGCCAAATCTGCTTGCTGTGCCCAAGAAGATGGATCATGCATTTTATATCTAGGTCCAGCATTATCCAAAATTTCTCTCAATTTAGCCGTATCCGTTTGAGATAAACCCTTCCAAGAATTCACCCCTTCCGCTTTTAGCACTCCTTCAATTTTTGGACCGATACCTTCAACGATTTGTAAATTACTATCCGCAAAGGCTAAAGCGTAACTTGAATTTTGTCCTCTAGAACCTTGCTTTTCGCCTTGCTTATTTTTGCCCTTACCTTTTTTATTTTTTTTCTTCTTTTTTGTTTTCTTCTTCTTTTTACCTTCGCCCGGTTTAGATTCTTCCTCGGTAGGTCTAGACGCAAGCAACAATTCTAATTCAGTAATTCGAGCTTCTAGCCCTTCTCTTTCTGCTGAAAAATCTTCCGTATCCACATCCGTAGCTTCATGAAGATTCATTTCCATATCTCCAAAATTAGTTTTTAGATGAGCGTAATCCGCTTCCATTTTAGTATTTGCTTCGTAGGACAAAGCCAATTTCTTTTCCAAGTCAGCAATGCGAGATTGCTGCTCTTCCAAGGCTTGAATATGTTCATCATTATTTGTTTCACCAGATTCATAATCATTAGAATCTAACTGCGTTTGCATTTCTGTAAATTTGTTTTTTAAGGCAGAATAATCGTCTTGCAATTTAAAGTTAGTACTTCGAGACTTTTCCAATTGCCCCTCCAAATCAACGATATGATTTTCCCATTTCGAAACATCTACATCATTGCCTCTGCTAGTTGATTCGATTTGAGTATATTTTTCTTCCAATGCTCTGTAGCGAAAATCCGAGTCTGCCAGTTTTGATTTTACGGTAGCGAATTCACCACTTACTTTTTCCCGATCATACTTGGCTTGTGCTAAGTCAGATTCTGTTTCGGTGAATTTCTTTTTCCAATTTTTAATATCACTATTAAGCCCGTTCTTTTCTGATTCTAATCGACTGCCTTTTGTCCAATTCCATAATAACCAGCCTAAAATCCATGCGCCCAATAAAAGTAAAATTAGCCACCAAGAACAGTTTGGACACAAATCAAAAATTCCTAAATATATTGATAAAGTCATTGTTTTATTTTTAATTAAAATGATAAAAAAGTATCTGTGTGTTTATCTGTTTAATTGTTTATCTGTTTATTTGTTTAAGTATTGTAATCGTCAATAAACAGATAAACACATAAACAAAAAAACATTACTTCAAAGTGATCTCCACTCTCCTATTTTTATGTTCTCCTTCCCGAGTTCGATTTGAAGCAATTGGATAATCTTCTCCTTTAGTATTAATTGAAATCTTGTCTTTGTCTGCACCAAATTTTACCAACAAGTTTTTAATCTTAATCGCTCGTTGCAAACCTAAATCATCATTATAGGCATCATCACCAGTACTATCAGTATGTCCATTGATGTGGGCAGATTTCCCTGTCTGAATCAGATGTTCTGCCAATTCAGGGAGATAATCACCCATCTCTTTATTCTCCTCTTTATCCGAAGAATTGAAAGGGAAATTGATCGTGATATTATTTACATCAAATAATCGAATGGTCGTTTCATCTACTCTCGATCTAGTCACCCAGTTGAATTCGGAAGCCTCGAAAGGATTATCTTTTGCACCTTCTATGTCACCTACCAATTTGCTGTTGATGATAATCCGATCTTCATCAATAAAATCTGTAAACAATTTTCTCAGTTCATTAGCTCGAGCTCTTCCCATGTTTTCAAAACCATCAGGAATTTCTTCATCTGAAAAATAATGACCCGTGATTTCAAGATCTTTATCATCTTCCAACCCATCCAGTATTCCATCTTGGTAGACTCTAAAATTATCAGAAACAATTGGGGCTTGGCCAGACCAGTTAAATGTTGGTGCTCCATCGTCTGAATTAGTATTGGAAATATCATTGGACGAAAGGTCATCGTCAGGTGGGTCCTCTACCGTTGGAACAACTGCTGTGGTGGTTCCATCACCGCTGCAAATTCCTGCAATTTTTTGGGTGTATAACCAATGCCCCACGATCCCGTAGAGCACGGTGAAAATCAGTAAAAAAATGGTTCTTAAACTCATAGTTATGTTTTTAAAAAAAAAGGGTAATTAATTCTTTTTTTGTATTAGCTAATATAAAAAAATTAAAATGAAAAACATACTAACTCAAGAGATTGTAATTCCCCTAAAACATAGACGAAAAGAACACGAAAAAGAAACGTTATTTGTGGTTTATACGTTTAAACAAATTCAAAGAAGTAAATAGTTACCTATTTTTTCAAAAATCAAAATCACATTTAAATGAAAATATTAGTTATCGGAGGAGGTAATATGGGATTGACTTATGCCCAAAGTTTTTTGAGAAGTCATATCACCAGCAAGGAGGATATGATGATCTTAGAGAAGTCGCCAGAGAAAGCAGCGATCCTTTCAAAAAAAGATATTGGCACCGTTTACGGTTCCCCAGAAGGTTGTTTCACCAAAGCGGACTTAATCATTTTTGCAGTCAAACCACAAGATGCAAATGTATTGTTTGAAACGTTGAAACCACTAGCGGATAGCCAACAAGTTTTCCTTTCTATTATGGCTGGCGTAAAAATCGAAACTATTTGTGAAGCGCTCGGTGTTAAAAAAGTGATTCGTGCGATGCCTAATTTACCTGCTCAAATTGGAATGGGTATGACTGCTTTTACTTCTTCCAATGAAGTGACTCGAATTGAATTGGTCATGGTACAAAATCTACTCAACACGACGGGCAAAACTATTTATGTTGAAAATGAAAAAGCGATAGATGCTTCAACTGCGATTTCTGGAAGTGGACCGGCGTATGTTTTTTATTTTATGGATGCGATGATGAAGGCTGCCAAAGGGATGGGTTTTAATGAATCAGAGGCGGAGCTTTTAGTGAGTCAAACTTTTAAAGGTGCCGTTGATTTGTACAATAAAAATAATTTTTCTTGCGAGGAATGGATTGCCAAAGTTTCGTCCAAAGGTGGAACCACGGAAGCTGCAATGGCTGCTTTTTATGATAAAAAACTGGATGAAGATATTATTACTGGGGCCCAAGCGGCTTTTGACCGAGCGGAGGAATTGGGAAAAGTGAAGGTGTTAAAATAATCCACTCACCCGTGTCACGGTTCCAAAACCGTGACACGGGTATATTTTCCACTAAAGTTTTTTCTTCCAAATATGCGTGCCACGGTTTTGGAACCGTGACACGGGAGTTCGTTACTTTTTTCTTCGTCTTCGTTATTTAGAAAAAAATTATGAAGCTTTTTCTGTCTCATTTTTTAAACTCCAGAAAGTTCAGTTTTCAAGCAAAACCAATCTTTCTTGAGATTTTACTGCTAACTTTCCCAATCTTTCTTTTTTCTCAAAACCTAGTTCCAAATCATTCTTTTGAAGAAGTGGAAAACTTACCGCTCCGTGGTCCAAAAAGAAATTCCTTTGAATTTGAACATAAAAGTGGGTATCTCTCTTTCCAAACTAATTTAAAATATTGGAAGGCCGCTTCTGACGCCACTCCAGATTTAAGAATTATTCCGAAAGCATATTTGAGGGAATGTCAAAAAGTTTATAAAGATTGTAATGTTGCTAAAACGGGAAACCATGTTGCCGGAATTATGACATTTTAAAAAAATACTAACACAGATGTTTTTCGAGAATATATCCAAATCAAACTCAAAAAAACACTCAAACCTGGTATCAAAACTTACTGCGAACTTTGGATCCAAAAAGACCGTCAAGCAAAACTAGTTTCCAATAATATTGGTTTTTATTTTTCCCAAAAAAAATTCTATGAGGAGACGGAAGACTGTATTGAAAAAGCACCGCAAGTTAATCATGCAGAAATTATAAATCAAGAAAATCTTGAATGGGTAAAAACGGAAGGCACATTTATTCCTGACCAACCACTCCTCTATTTGACCATTGGAAATTTTTATAACAATGAAAATACAAAAGTGGAATCCTTTGAAAAATTCCGAGGAGCATCTTGGACTCCCGCCTATGCGCATTATTTAATTGACGATGTGAGAGTGTGGCAAGAAGGTGATGTACCTGAAGAAAAACAAGTTTTTGAAATTACTCAAATTGAAAAAAATCAACCCATCGTTTTAAAAAATATCTTTTTTGATTCTGACCAATCTATTTTAAAATCTGCTTCTTTTACTGAACTGAATCAGCTTTTTGATTTTTTACAAAAAAATAAAAACGTCAAAATTGCGATTCATGGTCATACTGATAATCGAGGAAATGATCCTTACAATTTGAATCTTTCCGCCTCACGTGCGCATACTGTTATGGATTTTTTAATAAAAAAAGGAATTGCAGCGGAGCGACTACAATCTAAAGGTTGGGGAGAAATTCAGCCGGTGGAAACGAACGACACAAAGGAAGGAAGAGAGAAAAATAGAAGGGTGGAATTCTTGATTTTGGAAAAGTGATTTGGAAATTTGATTATTAAGCCATGACACGATTTCGAACCGTGCCATGACGAAATAAACCTATTTTTACATAATTCCTAATATCTCTGCTTGGATCGTTTTTGATTTATCCTTGGTGTACCAAAGTTGTGCATTCTTTTTTGCTTCCTCCCAAATCTCTTTGCTATCCTCTGGATGATTGGCTGCATTTGATTTTGCCTCCATCACCATTTCTTGCACTTCAACTGGACGTGGCCCCCAACTATTTAATACTTCCAAACTTTCAGAATCGAGTACTATCAAAATGGGAATAGATCGAGTCCCATTAGTTAAAAATTGATCCATCACTTCTAAATTTTCATCTCGGAGGATCATCTTCAAACTGATATTTTCATTCTCTTCCGCCAACTTATTGAGCACAGGAATAATTTGCGCAGCATCTCCACACCAAGCTTCGGTGATGACGAGCCAAGTAATTTTTCGATTTTCTTTTTGAATTTGAGCCAAAGCATTTTCTGTCAATCGAGTGGTTTTATCCAATCGCTTCATCCTAAAAATATTCAACTTAGTGTAATTCATGATCGCCTCGCTATGATTGTCGCCAGTACTTTTCCCTTGCTCAAATAGCTCATTGACGTTTGTTCGGTACTCATCATAAGTCCACGCTTTTTCGATGATATCTCTAGTTATTCTTTTCATTGATTTCCTTTTGATTGTTAATATTTAAATTTGCGTTCCTAAGTTTTTAAAACAGCAAAACAGACTTGAAGTTTAAAGAAAGAAACAGACTTGTCCTGAGAGAGACAAGTTGACTTTAAGTATGAGTAAAAGTCTGATTTACTTGGAGATTGCCGAAAACAACTCCTTTTTAATTTTCTACAACTCATATGTCGGCTAACATCCAGTATAAAACACTTCAACTTTTTTCAGTATTTTGAGAATATTCTAATTTTGGAAAAAATTAAAAATTAAAAATCCTAACCTATGAAAAAATTAAAAATCAATAAAACTTTACTCTCATTATTCTTTATACTCACATTTAGTTTTAGCTCAAAAATTTCTTCTGCTCAAACGCTGGAAGAAATTCCCAATCCAACTGATTACTCCTTAAATTGGTTTTCAGGTGGCGAAGAGGGAGATTTATTTTTCGAATATTACGATCCTAATTTTTATACAGATTTATTCCATTATGATGGAATGGATTTGAATTCAATTCCATTTATGGGTGATTTGAATTTCCCATTTTACTCTCATGAATTTAATGGTAATTTTTACTTTACAGCCTACGATGCGAATTTTTATCAATTCTTAATTGAGTATGATGGAGGAGCTAATGCTATCGAGTTGGTCATTCCAACAGGGCTTCAGTATGGAGGATATATCGGTGAGTATAATGCAAAAATGTATCTTTTTTTATATGATACAAATTTCAATACCTTATTATATGAATACGATGGAACCAACCTCACCGAGGTGGCTGGGCCAACAGGTTTGACTTTTGGCAACTTCGTTTCCATTTTTAGTGATGTGATGTATTTGTCTTTTTATGATTCGAATTTTGATTATCAGATGGTGGCATTTGATGGAACAACTTTCACTCCGATTGCCAATCCGCCAGGGGTGCAATATTCATTTTTTATCGGTGAGACGGACGATCAAATGTATTTGTCCTTTTATGAAAATTTAAATTTCACTAACTTTTTATACCTATTTGATGGTAATACATTTACAGAAATTGCTAACCCAGTTGGCTTTGAATTTTCTTGGGTGGTATTCTTAGATCCTGATGGAGGAACTTCTTATTTGAACTATTACGATCCGAATTTTTATAGTTTCATTTTTGAATTGAATGGAAGCACATTAACCCAATTACCTCTTCCTACGGATTTCCAATTCCCATTTTACGTCAATAGATTTGATGGTCGTGATTTCTTTGGAATGTATGATCTTAGCTTTAATCAATTCCTATTTAGTTATGACGGAACTGATTTTGTCGAAGTCGATGCACCTGCTGGTTTCACATTTACGCAGTACGCTGATACAATCGGTGGTGATGCATATTATGCTTATTACGACATTAATTTTAATACTCAATTGACAAAATTGGAACCGGGAAGTAATTCAGTTCTTGAAGTTACTGGCCCAGCAAATTTCACTTATAGTAATTTCGCAGCTTCCGTAAATGATAAACTTTTCCTAGGTTATAATAACACCAATTTTGAACAAACACTTTTCATTTATGATGGAAATGAATTTATCGAAGTGGTCAATCCTTTGGGAAAAGTCTACAGTTTTATGATGACGGAAGATCAAGAATTTTTATATTTAAGATATAATGATCTTAATTTTTACCAAGGAACTTTGTACAAATTACGTCCAAACTCCATCCCAACTTCAGCTGATAATTCTGTGACTACTTTTATCAATATTCCTTATTTCTTTAAACAAAATGATTTCTCATTTGCTGATACAGATGGAAGTGATACGTTGAATTCGATCATGATTACAGAAGTGGAAACAGTTGGAAATTTATTCCTCGACGGTGCGCATGTTTATGTTGGAGATATTATTTTAGTAGAAGATTTGTCCAATTTAGTTTTCTTTCCAAATACGGGTGACGAAGCATTGAATTATGATTCGTTCAAATTTAGAGTGTCTGACGGAGATGACTTTAGTGATGAAGAATATGTGATGACGATCAATGTAGTTGATCCCGCAACATCCACAGAAGATAATTTCCTACATGCAAATATATTGTTATTTCCAATTCCAGCAGATCAATTTACCACACTTCAAATCAATGCGACACAAGCCATTAAAGCATTAAATGTGAGAATTGTTTCGATGAATGGGCAAGTTGTTTTACAACAATCGTTTAATCAAATTGGAGAAGCATTTCAACATCAATTTAATTTGACCAGCTTGGCAAGTGGACAATATATTTTACATGGAACCTCGCCAAATGGAATTGTGGCGAAGGTTGTTATAGTTGGCAGATAGCAGTTTGCAGTCGAGCTCATCAATTTCAAAAAAAAAGCTGAGTAAAATAATTTACTCAGCTTTTTTTTATGGATTTTTTTTGGAAAAATTATTTCCCGATTTTTATCAACTCAACATCAAAAACTAAAACAGAATTTCCAGCAATTCCACCTCTTGGGTTTCCTTGAGGACCATATCCTAAATTAGAAGGAATAAAAAATTCATATTTAGCTCCTTCTTTCATCATTTGCAATCCTTCTGTCCATCCTGGAATTACTCCAGATACATTAAAAGATGCTGGCTGACCTCGCTCAACAGAACTATCGAAAACAGTTCCATCAATTAATTTACCTGTATAGTGAACGGTAACATCATCAGTTGCAGTTGGTTGCGCACCGGTTCCTGCTTGAATTACTTTGTACTGCAATCCACTTGGTGTCACTTGAACGCCTTCGTTAGCTTTATTTTTTGCTAGGTATTCTTGACCTTCAGCTACATTTTTAAGGCCATCTGTTTCTTGTTTCTTCTGAGCAGCAGCTTGAGCCATTTGACCAAATGCTTTCATAACTGCATCAGCTTCTTCCTTCGTCAATCTAGCTTCGCCAGCAACAGCTTCTCTAATTCCATTGGTAAAAAGGTCTAAATTAATCTCATTTTCAGCTCCAACATCTTCTTTGATTTGCTTCAAATTATCAGCAACCATAGTTCCATATGCATAAGAAGTAGAATCTTTTTGATTGGCCATTGGTAAGCTTTTGCCACCTCCAGTTGTTCCATCACAAGCTGCAAAAAGTAAAGCCATCGGAATAAAATATAATAATTTCTTCATTTTAAATTTATAATGTGTTATCAATATGTTTATCGGCAGCGAAATTACAAAAATATTTTCCAATCAAAAGAAATATTTGTTAAGAGAATGTAGTCCAGATTGTCGCCTGTATTTCAACGTTTACTAAACCTCGAAGGTTTAGTAAACGTAAATGGAAAATAAAATCGATAATCTGAACCGCATTCTGTTAAGGATGAAAGATGGATTTCATCATTTTTAAATTCAGATTTAAACATTTATTTGTATAGATTAGTTGAATTGAGTATCTACCATGGTCGTATTAACCATTCATCATTTACAGTTCACCATTATTTTATTTTATGCTAAAAAATAAACTCCAAGCCCTTTTTAATCCCGAACAATATCATGGTTGGGGAAAAACGACAAAATACTTTGAAGGGTGGTATTATAAAATTATCAATGCTGATGAGTCGAGGGCCTTTGCATTTATTCCGGGTATTGCGATGGATGAAAATGGAGAGCAACAAGCCTTCGTGCAAGTTTTGGATGGAAAAAAGCTAACGGCGGAATATCATAAATTTGACGCCAATCAATTCATTCCAGCGCCAGGGAAATTTGAAGTCAATTTAGCTAACAACTTTTTTTCAACAAAAAAAATCAACTTAAATTTACCCACCGCACAAGGTGAATTAACTTTTGACCAGCAAATTCCTTGGTCGAGTTCTTGGTATTCGCCCGGCATCATGGGCCCATTTTCCTTTGTCCCTTTTATGCAATGCTATCATGGGATTTTGAGTATGGATCATACGATTCAGGGAACTTTAAAAATCAAAGGAGAAGAAATTGATTTTTCCAACGGAAGAGGATATATGGAAAAAGATTGGGGGCGTTCTTTTCCAAGTGGTTATATTTGGATGCAGACGAATCATTTTTCTCAACCTGGAATTTCACTAAAAGCTTCGGTGGCAAAAATCCCTTGGATGGGGACTTCCTTTGTTGGATTTATCGGTGGAGTTTGGTTGCATGATCGGTTGATTGAATTTACGACTTATAATTTTACGCGCTTGCGGAAGTCTTTTGCTAATGAGAAAAAAGTGGAATTGGTTTTGGAAAATCGAAACCATCGCCTAGAAATATTTGCACATCGAGAAGCAACGACTTCGCTGGCCTCTCCTATTTTAGGATTTATGGATGGAAGAATTGAAGAAAGTATGACGGCGAAAATTGAGGTAAAATTATTTGATAAGAAAAATAAACAGGTGTTGTTGCATGATACGGGTAGGAATGCCGGATTGGAAGTGGCGGGAAAGGTGAGTGATATTTTGGTGGGTAAATAGGTTATATTTAAACATGAACTACAAACAATCTATTCTTGGAAGTTCCATTGCATTTATTTTAGCCACCAGTTGTTGTTGGCTTCCTTGGCTAATTATTGCCATTGGCGGAGCGACTGGATTAGCAGGATTGAATGCAGGACTCGAAAAATTTAGTGGAATATTTATGCTCGTAGGAATTGGATTTTTAGGATTCGGTTTCTTCCAGTTTTACAAAAAGAAAATTCAAAACATGAAAAAAACAGCCGTTTTAGAATCAACCATCACTTGCCCAAAATGTAATCACCAAAAAGAAGAAATCATGCCCACCAATGCGTGTCAATATTTTTATGAATGTGAAAATTGTAAAACTATTTTAAAACCAACTGGAAATGATTGTTGCGTTTATTGTAGTTATGGTACTGTTCCTTGCCCTCCGATTCAGTTAGATGAAGCATGTTGCTAGGAACGGTAAAACAATAACTTATAACATTTGACCAAAAGAAATAACCTATAACTATGACCTTCCGAAAGGCAACAAAACAAGACCTCCCCAAAATTATCGAAATGATTGCCAACGATAAATTGGGAAAACTCAGAGAAGATTTTCAAGATCCACTTCCTGCAATATATTATCAAGCCTTCAAAAATATCGATCAAGATAAAAACCAAGAATTGATGGTCATTGAAAATAAGAAACTTGAAATTATCGGAACTTTACAATTGAGCTTTATTCAATATCTTACTTATCAAGGCGGTATCAGAGCTCAAATAGAAGCGGTCAGAATTCGAGAAGATCAACGTGGAAAAGGAATTGGGGAGCAATTATTTCTCTGGGCAATCAACCGATCAAAAGAAAGAGGCGCTCATCTTTTACAATTAACCTCCGACAAAAAAAGAACGGAAGCAATTAATTTTTATGAAAAACTTGGATTTACTGCTTCTCACGAAGGAATGAAATTACATTTTGGAAAAAAATAAATATCAATACAATTGGAATCCAAACTAGCCACCACCCTCGACATTCACCAAGTCATCGCTCTCCAAAAACAAAACCTTTTTGCCAACCTTTCTGAAACAGAACGAGAAGATGGATTCGTCACCACGCCATTCACTTACGCTCAAATCAGAGAAATCATCGGCCAAAAAGGGCTGTTTGTAACTGAAATAGAAGGGGAAATTATCGCTTATGCTTTTGCAGGAAGTTGGAAATATTTTTCTCAATGGAAAATGTTTAAAGTAATGGTCGCCAGTTTCCCAAAATTAGTCTTCAATGGCAAAAGAATAAATACCCGAACCAGTTTCCAATATGGTCCAATTTGTATTGACAAAAAATTCAGAGGAAATGGTGTTCTACAGTCGCTTTTTGAAAAGATGAGATTAGAAATGATAAAAAAATATCCAATAAGTATTACTTTTATCAACAAAGAGAACAAGCGTTCCATTTATGCTCATACTCAAAAACTACATTGGGAGATTATTGACAAGTTTGAATTTAATGATAATATCTATTTGACACTTGGGTTTGATCTGAAAAATTCTGTTTTATAAAAAATACTTTCGTTTTTTCAAAACAAAACACCTCCAAAAAACCTTTAGAGTACAAGTTTTCAAAAATCTTAGCGTTCAAAGCTCAATACCTTTTACCTAGCCATTATTTTTTTTGATAAAAGTCACCTAATAAAAGTTAAACTAGTTTGCTCATTATTAGAATTAAAATCAATAGCTTACGCTGTTTTTAAAGCAACTACTTTTTCGATTTTACGATTAATTACTTTACCAGTTTAAAACTTTGACAAATGAGTGTACCTAGTGTTAGGTTCAATAAGAAAGACAGACCTGAATTTTATAAAGAACTAAACCGAAGAGTTAATAAATATTTTAAGGAGAAGAATCTTTCCAAACATGCCAACTTAAACATGAAACTCAAAACAACCTTTATGGTTAGTTTGTATTTCATTCCGCTTATTGTTCTGCTTTCTGGAGCATTGACTACTTTTTGGCCAATCTTTTCTGCCTATATTTTAATGAGTTTGGGAATGTCAGGCATCGGTTTATCTATCATGCACGACGCCAATCATGGCGCCTATTCTAGCAATAAATCAGTTAATCATGCCCTCGGATATTTGATCAATTGTATTGGAGGATATCATGTAACTTGGAAAATTCAGCACAATGTTTTGCATCATTCCTTCACGAATATTCATGAACATGATGAAGATTTAAATCAAAATGTGATGCGTTTTTCCCCCAACCAAGAACGAAAACCTATTTTCAGGTTTCAAGCATATTATTGTACCCTATTTTATGGGTTGCTATCTATTTTTAGATTTGCAGTCAAAGACCTTCAACAACTTTTGCGCTATCATCAAATGGGATTATTGAAAGACCAAGGTCTCTCTTTCCCAGCAAAATTAGCTGAATTGATCACCGTAAAATCATTGTACCTCATCATTACTTTGTTAATTCCGATGTACATTCTACCGATTGCTGTGTGGCAAACGTTTTTAGCATTCTTTGTGATGCATTATATTTCAGGGTTGATTTTCGCCTACATTTTCCAACCTGCCCATATTTTAGAGGAGGTTGATTTTTATAAAGTGGATGAAACTGGAAGTGTGGAAAATAATTGGGCGATCCATGAAATGAGAACTACAGCAAATTATGCTAACGGAAGTACTATTTTTGCATGGTTTATCGGTGGATTAAATCATCAGGTAGAACATCATTTATTCCCACATGTTTGCCATGTTCACTACAAAAAGATTTCAAAGATTGTCAAAGCTACTGCTGAGGAATATGATGTTCCATATTATGCTCACAAAACATTTTTTGATGCAGTAAAAAGTCATCTTACGGTCATGAACCAATTGGGAACTGGCGAGTATGATAGAAAATTGCAAGAGAAAAAAATGCAATTAGAACTCGCTAAAGCTTAATTTTTTTTTATAAAAAAAGTAAAAAGGCTAAATGATTTATTGATCATTTAGCCTTTTTTTTTAATAGAGAATAACAATTTCAAAGTAATGTTTTGAGAAACAAGCACACAAACCCTAATCCTCAAACTTCTCAAATTCTTGTTCTAAAATCGTTATTCGTTACTCCCCTCGCTCATTTCCTTCGAATATTTACATATTACCAACATTTCCCCTACCTTTGCACCCTTATTTAAAATAAATCACAATCTAGGCCTAATAAATTAATGTTAAAAAAGGGAAAGTAAAACGTCCAACCATAAATTATTAGAATTTAAGACTTAAAAAGATATATGACATTTCAAGATTTAAACATTGTAGAACCGATTTTAAAATCTCTTAAAATCGAAGGATACACCCACCCTACTCCAATTCAAGAGCAATCAATTCCAATTCTTTTACAAGGCAAAGACCTATTAGGTTGTGCTCAAACTGGAACTGGAAAAACCGCTGCTTTTGCGATTCCGATTATTCAACATTTGTATAAGGATAAGACTCGACAAGTTAATCGAAGAAAAATAAAAGCTCTTATTGTCACGCCAACTAGAGAATTGGCGATACAAATTGGCGAGAGTTTTTCTACTTATGCAAAATTTACCAATATTAAAAACACCGTCGTCTTTGGAGGAGTTAAGCAAGCACGACAGACTAATGCTTTGCGAGACGGAGTAGATATTTTAGTAGCTACACCGGGAAGATTATTGGATTTGATGGATCAAGGTTTTATCAATTTGAAAAATATCGAATACTTTGTTTTGGATGAAGCAGATCACATGTTAGACATGGGATTTATCGTTCCAATTCGAAAAATTGTTTCAAAATTACCGGAGCGAAGACACTCTTTATTTTTCTCTGCGACGATGCCTCCAAGCATTGTTGAATTGTCTGGAAAAATTTTAGGTCGCCCTGAAAGAGTAACCATCAAACCTGAACAAGCAACTGCCGAAAAAGTCGAGCAAGCTGTTTATATGGTTGCCAAATCCAACAAAACAAATCTACTGATCCATATCCTTAAAGAAAAACAAAGTGATGCAACGCTGGTTTTTTCACGAACCAAACATGGCGCTGATAAAGTTGTAAAATTACTTCAACGAGCAGATATAAAAGCTGGTGCCATTCATGGAAACAAATCTCAAAATGCTAGACAACGTGCATTGAAGGATTTTAAAGAAGGTCGAATGGAGGTGCTTGTTGCAACGGATATTGCAGCGCGTGGAATTGATGTGAGCGACTTGTCATTGGTGATCAATTACGATTTACCAAATATTCCAGAAACTTATGTTCACCGTATCGGTCGAACTGGTCGTGCAAGAGCGAGTGGAATTGCACTTTCATTTTGCAACGAGGAGGAAAGAGCTTTTTTGAAAGATATTCAAAAGTTGATCAAACAAAAAATTGAGGTGATCAACGATCAACCTTATGTGGATGATTTAACTGAAATCATTGAAAAGAAAAAACCACAGCAACGAAATTTCAAACGTAATAGACCTCAGGGACAGGGCGGAAGTCGGAGTAGACCAGGTGGACGTGGAGGAAGTGGTGGTGGAAGTGGTGGTGGAAGAAGTGGAGGTGGAAGAAGTGGAAATCCTGATCCAAAACCACCGAGTCGACGAAATTAATTTTTTTAATAAAAATTAAAATGTCAATCTACATCAAAAATTATAATGGTATAACTTCCATTTAACTTTTGATTTTGATTGACATTTTTTTTTGCTTTAAATTCTCTACTGTACACTTTTGAAAATACCAAGAAATTTTACTTTGGAAAATTAGCTTTAGCAATTTTCATTTTACAACACCTTTCTATTTCCCCAAAGCCACTCAAACCATTTGGGAAACTTCAAATTCTTCTCCTACAAATCTATCTTAAAAAAACGCACACTCCTTCCATTTTCCATCCTCTTTTCCTTAAATTGCGATTATCTTTTTTCAAAAAAAAACAATACACTTACATGAAAGTATGCATTGCCGAAAAGCCAAGTGTCGCTCGTGAGATCGCTTCCATCTTAGGAGCAAAAACTCGCAAAGACGGATATTTCGAAGGCAACGGCTATGCAGTTACCTGGACCTTTGGACATTTTTGTACGTTGCTCGAACCAGACGAATATCAAGCTCATTGGAAAAGATGGGATTTTGATTGCTTGCCCATGTTGCCCGAAAAATTTGAGACTAGGCTGATGAAAGATGCGGGCGTCAGAAAGCAATTCGGCATCATCAAAGCATTATTCAAAAAAGCAGACGTCGTCATCAATTGTGGTGATGCAGGACAAGAGGGAGAATTAATTCAACGATGGGTCATCAACGAAGCCAAATACAAAGGCAAAGTTTTGCGGCTATGGATTTCATCCTTGACATCGGAAGCGATCAAAGATGGTTTTCAAAATTTGAGGGATGCTAACCAATTTGATAATTTATATTTTGCAGGTTTTTCGAGAGCGATTGGCGATTGGATTTTGGGAATGAATGCGACTCGATTATACACTTTAAAATATGGCGGATACAAACAGGTACTTTCTGTCGGTCGAGTTCAAACGCCAACTTTAGCAATGCTCGTACAGCGGCATCACGAAATTGCCAACTTTAAACCTGAACCATTTTGGGAATTACAAACCCTCTATCGGGAGATAATTTTCAATTGCGAAAAAGGAAAATTTCTCAAAATAGAAGAGGGGGAATCTTTGTTGGAAAATGTAAAAGGTCATCCATTTACCATCATCGATGTGATCAAAAAAAATGGGAAAGAAACCCCTCCCCGTTTATTTGATTTGACGAGTTTGCAAGTACATTGTAATAAACGATTTTCGTATTCTGCCGATCAAACTTTAAAAATTGTTCAAAAATTATATGAGCAAAAGGTGGTGACTTACCCTCGGGTGGATACTACTTTTTTACCCAATGATGTTTATCCAAAAATTGGTGGAATTTTGCAAAAGATGAATTCTTACAGTCAATTCATTCAACCACTTTTGGGAAAACCGATTCGGAAATCAAGTAAAGTTTTTAATGATAAAAAAGTAACGGATCACCATGCGATCATTCCAACTGGTTTTGAAAAGAGACTAGTTTCTCAAGAGCAAAATGTTTATGATGCAATTGCTCGAAGATTTATTGGCGCATTTTATCCCGATTGTTTAGTGGCCAAAACTACTGTTCGAGGGGAGTCCAACCAAGTGACTTTTAAAGCGCATGGAAAAGAAATATTGGAAGAAGGTTGGCGAGTGCTTTTTCCAAAACCTAAAAAAAATAACAATACATCTACAGACTCAGATTCTGACGATAATAAAAAGAAAAAAGAGGAAGAAGAAAGAATTTTACCTGCTTTCCAAAAAGATGAATCAGGCCCACACGCCCCGTCTTTGTTAGAAAAAATAACCTCGCCTCCCAAAACTTATACAGAGGGCACCTTGCTACGAGCGATGGAGACCGCAGGTAAAAATGTAGACGATGGCGAGTTGCGAGACCTGATGAAAGAAAATGGAATTGGTCGTCCTTCCACGCGTGCTGCGATTATCGAAACCTTATTTCGCAGGAAATATATTGAGCGAAAACGGAAGAATATTTTACCCACCGATACGGGTGTTAAACTCATCGACACGATCAACAATCCCATGTTGAAATCTGCCGAACTGACTGGTCAATGGGAAAAACAATTGCGAGATATCGAAAATGGAGAATACTCTCCCAAAACATTTATTGACAATATGAAAGGGATGGTCACCCAATTGGTCGATGAAGTTAGGATGGCAAAATCGGTGAAGATTTTTTCAGATGTAAAACCTGATACAAAATTTGCCAAGAAGAAAAAACCTGTTGTAAAAAATAAAATCGAAGGAGCCAGTTGTCCAAAATGCCAGCAAGGAAAATTGCTCAAAGGGAAATCTGCTTTCGGTTGTAGTCGATGGAAAGAAGGCTGCAAATTCTTGTTGCCCTTTTCATTTATGGATAAAAAAATTCCGGAGAAACAATTGTCCCGACTCATTGCCCAAGGTTCAACAATCCAAATCAAAGGGTTCAAAAAGGAGGGAAAAAAAGTAGATGGTAACTTAAAATTCAATGATAATTTTGAGTTATTTCTCAAAGAAAAAGAAGCTCGAAAAGTAGGCAGTCAACAAATCAAAACTACTGTTGTTAAAACGAGTAAAGATTCCATGCTTTGTCCAAAATGTAAAATTGGAAAAGTTATAAAAGGAAAAACCGCCTACGGTTGCAGCACTTGGCAAAATGGATGTACGTGGCGTTTTACATTTGACGACATCCGAAAAAAGACAGCAGGCAAAACAGTAACCAAAGGATTAGTAGAAAAAATCCTACGTAGCGGTTCGCTTTAGCTGACCATAAAAAATCGTCCTTAAAAAAAATGATCAACAAAAAATATAACAATACAATTACATTTATAAAAACATAAATAAAACCATGCAAAAAATTCAAAAATATTTAAAAGACAATCAGAAAAGATTCTTAGAAGAGTTACTTGACCTCTTAAGAATTCCTTCGGTAAGTGCCGACCCAGCATTCACAAAAGATGTAGCGAAAGCCGCAAAGTTCATCGCCAATAACTTAAAAAAAGCAGGCGCTGACCATGTTGAAATTTGCGAGACTAAAGGTCACCCAATCGTCTACGCTGACAAAATTATTGACAAAAACTTACCTACTGTTTTGGTGTACGGCCACTATGATGTGCAACCAGCTGACCCAATCGAGTTGTGGACTTCTCCCCCATTCGAACCCGTGATCAAAAAAACAAAAATCCATCCCAAAGGAGCCATCTTTGCTCGCGGATCTTGCGATGACAAAGGGCAAATGTTTATGCACATCAAAGCATTTGAAGGAATGTTAAAAGCAGATGGTTTGCCATGTAATGTGAAATTCCTGATTGAAGGCGAAGAAGAAGTTGGTTCTAGTAACCTAACTCCTTTTTGCAAAAAAAATAAAAAGAAATTGGCTTGCGATGTCGTGCTAGTTTCTGACACAGGAATCATTTCCAACAAGCAACCTTCGATCACAACCGGTCTGCGTGGATTAAGTTATGTCGAAGTCGAAGTGACTGGACCGAATCGAGATTTGCACTCAGGACTTTACGGAGGAGCGGTGGCGAATCCGATTAATATTTTGAGTAAGATGATTGCTTCTTTGCATGATAAAAATGGAAAAATTAATATCCCAGGGTTTTATTCTGACGTGGTAACGGTGAGCAAAGCAGAACGAAAGGAAATGAATAAAGCGCCTTTTGTTTTAAATAATTACAAAAAATCTATCGGGTTAAAAGATATCAGCGGCGAGAAAGGTTACACGACTTTGGAGCGAAATTCAATTCGTCCGACTTTGGATGTAAATGGAATTTGGGGAGGATATATTGGCGAAGGAGCAAAGACTGTTTTGCCTAGTCAAGCATTTGCAAAAATAAGTATGCGATTAGTTCCGAATCAAGATCCTGATACAATCACTAAATTATTCACCGCTCATTTTAAAAAAATTGCACCAGCTTCAGTTACCGTAAAAGTGACGCCTCATCACGGCGGCGAACCTGCGGTAACTCCAACTGATACCGTTGAGTACAAAGCTGCTCACATGGCGATGAAAAAGACTTTTAAAAAAGATCCAATTCCACAACGTTCTGGTGGGAGTATTCCTATCGTTTCGATGTTTGAAAAAGTGTTTGGCGTGAAGACGGTTTTGATGGGATTTGGTTTGGATTCGGATGCGATTCATTCGCCGAATGAGCATTATGGCTTGTTTAATTTTTATAAAGGGATTGAGACGATACCTTACTTTTTTGAGTATTATGCGGAGTTGAAGAAATAGGTTTATCAGCGACTGGCTTTGAGCCAGACTCTGATTTCTCATCTTCCTTTTACTCTTTCGAGAAAATAAAATCGGAGGCTGGTTCGAAGCCAGTCTCCGACAACGCTTAATTAATGAACATCAACAAATCCAATTATAGTTATCACAAAAAGTTATTTAATTTATTAATCAATTTTCAGTTTGGATTAATGAATCTGACTATAGATGTTCAATTCCACCCCTCCAATGTTTTAGAAAGTTTTGAAAAAAAATCTCTTACTCTTGCCATCAAAGGCTTAAAGATGGGATTAGGAGACTGCCTCACTATGAGGAGTCATTTATCAAAAGAACAGAAAAATGATTTGAATAAAACTTTAAAAGAAAACGACTTTCCAACTCTTGAAGTTTTAGCTTTTAAAATTCGAAATACTTTTAAAAGGGTTATCAAAAGAGGTAGAATAAAAAACAAAGAGGAGTATTACATAATTATTGAAATTTTATCTGATATGGAATATGAAATTTCGATAGAAGAAAGGTTAAAATTAAATGAGTTAGTTTCAGATTTCGAATCGAAAATTAAATAATAAATGGTCTTTCAGTACAAATATTCTAGCAATCGCAAAATGAGATATGAAATATAATTCCATAAAACATAAGGAAGACTCATTAACAATCTGCATTTCCGATTATAATTTAGAGGACAAATCTAAATGGACGAAGGAAATTTACAATTCTCTAGCTAAACGAATATTAGGTAAATCCATTTATCTTTTCACTTTGCAACCAACCAAGAATTCCTTAGGATTTGATTATGATAATCCAAAAAAACTATGGCTTTCCAAAAAGCCCTATTTGATGAATTTCATTCCAAATGTTCAAGAAAAAGAATGGCTGGATATTTTTGAATCAAGAGAATTTGAAAGAGGATTATTGAGAGTTGTGATTACAGACTCTAAAGATATATTAAATCATACAGACCTCATGTTTAGCCAGAAGATTAATGATTTCCCTTTTCAATTATTATTCTTTGAAGATGATGGTGACTCCTTCAATTTTTTTAATTTGAGAGATTTAGAACATGAATTAATTACTGGAAATATTACTTTTGATGAATATTGGAAAAAATAAATTAATCACTAAAATAAATAAAAAACCATGGGCGGAGACTGGAAAGACTTCTTCAGAGCAATACAACTCAACGACATCGAACTCGTCAAATACCACATTCGGACAGGCATCAATCCCGATTATCAACATCCCGAATATATGACTGCACCCTTGATGGAATGCATTCGTTTTGGGCATTTGGAGATTGCGGAATACTTGCTCGAGAATGGAGCTGATGCCAATGCGCTAGAACATAATAGTACAACGACAGCCATGAGCATTGCAAAAATGTTAGATAATCAAGATGCGATAAAGTTATTGAAAAGATATATTTCGAAATGATTTTCGAAACATTATTTTTTAAAATGCTTTACTAAATCCTTTTTAATTTTTCTGGCAAATACTTTAGAGTGCAATTTGTAATATCTTTTAATCATTCCGACAGTAGCTATACTATAACTATGTCCACTTCCTGTACCACCCATTGCTGCTCTAGAACCATTTTTTCCAATCCTTGAACTATATGTTGCCACAATATCTCCCGTCTTACCATCTAGTAAAGTCACATTTATGCTCAAATAACCATGCGGTGTTTTCTTGTATGAAGCATCCCCATTAATTTCTTTTTTAGATCTGTAATATGCCCCCACAGCTTTAATATGCAACAAAAAGGGTTGATCCATTTTTTCAGCAAATTCCATAATCAATTTATTAGGAACTTCCGGAGGAGTTTTTTTCTTAAATTCCATCCTTTCTTTTAATGCAATTCTTCCTTTCAAACTATTCTTTTCCTTTATGTATCTGAGACAATTATTTAAATTATAATATAATTTCCTTTTCTCTTTTATTTCTTCTTTCGACAATTTATCCATTGGAAAGTCAACTAACTTGATGCCTTTAAAATTTAAATATCTTTTAAGATAATTTTCAAGATGCATTTCAATATCTCCTTGATATGGAGGTTGGTGAGTTTTCTTAACATTAGTTTTGAGCTTTCTAAATGCATCGACATAAGCTCTTTCATTCAGGTCAATATTGATAGGTAATAGCCCTATTTCCGTTTGTGAAAATAAGTTTATGGAAAAATTAAGAATCAAGAATAGAATTAGAACAGTATAAAAAATGCGCTTATTGAATAACGTCATATGTTAGTTTTTGAATTGCTAAGGTAAAAATACAATAAAGGAAAAAATAATCATTAAAATGATATTTTTCCAAATTTCCTAAACCCCAACCTTTTCCCTATTTTTACTCCTCGAAAATTTCAACCGAACTATTAATTTGAAATAAAACCAATAATCATGAATTTGAGAAAAATGTATTTATTCACGTTTTTATTCCTCTTGATCGGCAACCTCTCTTTTGCCCAAGACGATAAAAACATGCCTTTAGATGATATCGAAGTTAGCCCATTTGATTTTGGAAAAATGTGGACTTTCGAAAACTTACCCTTAGATTATTTCGAAAAAACTTACGGATTCCGACCTTCCGAAAAATGGATTGAATCTGCAAGAATGTCTTCTTTGCGATTTGCAAGTTGGTGCTCTGCGTCATTCGTTTCGCCAAAAGGTTTGATTATGACTAATCACCATTGCTCGCGAGATGTAGTAACCGCATTGCAAAAAGAAGGAGAATCTTTTGAAAAAAATGGTTTCGTGGCTAACGGTTATGACCTCGAAAGAAAAGCAGATGGTTTGTTCGTAGAGCAAATGGTGCAAGCAATTGACATCACCGCTGAGGTAAAAAAACGAACTAACTCAGCAGGTACCGATGCCGAAAAATTAGAATTACGTGGAAAAGCACTCGAAGAAATCAAAGAAGAATATGCCAAAAAGAAAGGCTGGAATGGTTTGCGTTTGCAAGCGGTTACTTTTTACAGCGGTGGAAAATTCTCTTTGTATGGCTATAAAAAATACGAAGACATTCGCCTCGTTTTGATTCCTGAGGGAGACTTGGGATACTTCGGTGGTGATCCAGATAACTTTACTTATCCTCGCTATAATTTGGATTGTACATTCTGGAGAGCTTACGGCGACGATGGAAAACCATTGGATACTTCAAAAAATTATTTCAAATTCAACGGAGACGGAATCCACGAAGGCGAAGCAGTTTTCGTAGTTGGAAATCCTGGAAGTACGGAAAGATACCGGACGGCTGCACAATTAAAATATGATCGTGATGTTCGTTTTCCAATCCGATTAAGAATGATGGGAAATACAGATCGCTTGTTGAGAAAAAGATATGAGTCAGAACCGTCAGAGGATTTGATGAATGAGATTTTTGGAAATTCAAATGGATTAAAAGCCTTCACAGGAATTTTGAAAGGATTGAAAGATCCTATGTTGTATGGTCGTAAATTAAAAATGGAGCAGAAGATTCGTGCTGGAAATCCTGGTGTAGATTATTGGGATAAGTTGCGAGACAGTTATGCTGACCTCGAAAAATTAGGGCCTTCCTTGATGATGATGAATCCGGGTCGACGAGATGTAGCTGCACCAAAAGCTTCCTTAGAGTTGATGTTTGCAGCGTATGAATTTGGACAGCAAATCAAAAATGACGGATCGAAAGAAGATAAAGAAAAAAGTAAAGATGCCATCAAAGAAATGATCAAAACCATCGATACTCCTTTGGAGCGAAAATTATTGGCGATGCTATTGAGTGACTATGATGAGTTTTCTCCAGACCGTCCCTTGGAAGGTGCGGATGCTGCTAAGTTTGTCGATAACCTATTTGACTCTTCTAATCTTTTGAAAAGGAAGAAATTGAAAAAGGGAATGAAGGAGAAAAATTTCAAAAAAGCAAAAGACCCATTTGTAAAATTATCCAATCAATTAGCCGAAAGGTTTTTCAAATCAGTAGATGCCTTCCAGTCTACTGGCCCAACTCGTCGAGCGTTGGAAGCACAAGTAGCCAATGCAGTTTTTAATGTATATGGTTCAAGCTTACCACCCGACGCAACTTTCACCCTTAGGTTAGCTGATGGTGTGGTGAAAAAATATGACTACAACGGAACTGTTGCGCCCATCAAAACGACTTACTTTGGAATGTACGATCGGTGCTATTCTAACGATGGAAAATTCCCTTGGTCTTTACCTGAAAAATGGATGAACCCTCCGATGGAATTATTGAAAGCACCTTTGAATTATGTTTCTACCAACGACATCATCGGAGGTAATTCTGGTAGCCCGATGATTAACAAAAACTTGGAAGCGGTAGGTTTAATTTTCGATGGAAATATCGAATCGCTACCTGGTAATTTTATTTTTGATGAAGTGTCTAATCGAACGGTTTCCGTTCACGCGGGAGGAATTTTAGCTGCGATAAAATATATTTACAAAGCAGATAAATTATACGACGAATTGACTGGTAAGTAAATTCGTTTGACCTTTTACGTTCGCTTACTAGTACTTAAATAACTCGTGTTCAGTTATTTATAAAACAAAAAAGTGGTTAGCAAAATAAAATTGCTAACCACTTTTTTATGTAAAATCAAAAACGTAAAACGTCCATCGTAAAACGTTTCCCTTATTCAATCACCTCAACATATCCACCATACACCCATTCATCTTTTCCGATGCGATACCACTTCCCTTCCACGGCAAATATTTTGACTAAAGTACCTCGTTGAACTTTACTTATCTTAGCATTATTCGTCCCCGGTCCTTTTCGAACATTTAAGAAACTTGGAGCGATGATTCGACCAGTTTTGACTTCAATAATTTTCATTAATGGCCCATATCCCCACCGATCTGCACCGATACGATACCAGCGACCTTGGATGTCAAAAATTTCGACAGGCGTTCCATCTTTTAAAGTATCTACAATTGGGTGATTTGCACCTGGCCCAGAGCGAACATTTAAGTCAGTTGGATCAATGACGATTCCATCTTTTTTCTCAAAAGTTATTTCCACATAATGCTTATGCAAGTATTCATCCGCCCCTACTCTATACCAATTACCTACTTGCTCATACACTTCAATTTTATCATTTTGATGCAAAACCTTTACAATTGGATATCTTGAACTCGGCCCTTTCCGTACATTCAAATCACGGGTATTGACAAGACCTTGTTTGATTGGATTTTCTAATTGAAAATTCAAACCACGGTTGACTTTTTCCTTAAATTCTTGCCATGGCTTTTCATCAATCATCATCAACGGACATAACTTACCGGTGATATCATAATGTCGATATAACTCATTGGTAGTGAAATTATATTTATTCAAAAGATACTGCGCTAACTCCACAGAGTTTTGATACGTTTTATTCCAATCACCATCTTTGTTCACGCACATTTCAAAACCAATCAAAAAATAGTTTGGCGTCAAGTCCGTTCCTTCGATAATTTTTTGTCCCGTCGGCTTGTAATATCGACCTCCCACGTGGTAACCAACTTCATGATCTGGCAAGCATTGTATGATGCTACGATCATCCACATTATAATGAGCAGAAGCATATCGATCAGCAGTATTAAAATAATTTCGAGTACGACGAGCATTAGCCCCAGTTGATTCGTTGGCAGTCCAATGCACCACTATTCCTTTCAATTCTCGAATCCGATACCAACTTGCGTTTCGTAAAGCTGGTCGATTTCGTCTACTCGTCAAGTACATTTTTTCTATGGGTAACATAGTGTTGTTATTTTTTAAAGTTATGTGGCTAAAGTAGGGAAAATTGTTGAAATGTAAGATTGTTGTTAGAAAAATAATAGTCTTGACTTTTCAATTGTAAAATATAAAATTGGATTCGTAGTTTTGGGGTTTATTTTAGTGTAGAATCAAATAAGGGTTTTCCCCTTCGTTGCGCTGAGTATCTATTTTTTTATAAAAAGAACTCCACATGACGTTGAATAAAAGGATCTCTAAAGTCTGCGGTAAAAACACAATACATTGATAATCAAAGTTTTAAATAATCATTTCCATGCGAATAGATATTTTATCAGCCGTACCAGAATTATTGGAAAGTCCAATGCAGCACTCGATTATGAAACGAGCGCAAGAGAAAGGATTGCTTGAAGTGGTCATCCACAATATTCGAGATTATAGCCTCAGCAAGCAAAAACAAATCGACGACTACCAATATGGTGGTGGTGCTGGCATGGTCATGATGGTCGAACCATTGGCGCGATGCATCGAGCATTTGCAAAGCGAACGAACTTACGACGACATCATCTACATGACGCCCGATGGAAAAAGATTAGACCAATCTGAAGCTAATTTTTTATCTATGAAAAATAACTTAATGATGATTTGCGGTCACTATAAAGGTATCGACGACCGCATCCGAGAACACTTTGTTACAAAAGAAATTTCGATTGGAGATTATGTCTTGTCAGGAGGAGAATTGGCAGCAGCAGTTTTAGTCGATTCAATTGGAAGATTAATTCCGGGAGTACTTAATGATGGAACTTCTGCTTTGTTTGATTCTTTTCAAGATGACCTTTTAGCTCCACCAATTTATACTCGCCCAGCAGAATACAATGGTTGGAAAGTGCCTGACCTGCTTCTTTCAGGAAATACAAAATTGATCGAAGAATGGCGACATGAACAATCTTTGAAAAGAACGGAGGAACGACGACCAGATCTTTTTAATGATTAATGGTGAACGGTGAACGGTGAACGGTGAATAGTTAATACCATTTCGTAATTACAGAGTGGTATTAACCATTCACCATTAATCATTAATCATTAACCATTATTAAACGACGTCTGTTTTTTTCCAACTCGTCGCATCAACCAAAGTGTAATACCATTTTCTTTGTCCACTCTTTTCGGCACGTTGCAGAAGTTTTAGCCAAAAATCATAAAACGTTTCCGTATCATAAATTACTTGACAACCTGCTGAGTAACCTTTCACTAAAACATTCGCAATAAAATCCACCTTTTTCGTATCATCAAAACGGGTATTATTTCTCACATTTTCCCGATGAAGATTTGTGTTAATTTTTAAACCAGTTCGCAATATTTTTTGAAGAGAACTTGTTTTTTTGAGCGGAAGACTTTCCAATTTTTTTATTAAATCTTTTACTTTTAGATATACTTTTTTTGCCTCCTCTTTGGAAGGGCGAATGCCCACCAAAGTTCGATGATAATCAGGGCCAGCTTTACCATCGATATCACTTAATTTTGGATAAAATTCAAATTGACGTTCGATGACTTTTATCACCCATTCATCTTTAATTTTTGCAATGACTTCACTTTTTTTCAAGTTCTCCATATCTGTCATTTGCTTTTCATCCATCCCACTTGCATCACTTAGCATCTGTGCAATGACATCTCTACTCGCATCATTAAATCTTTTATCATACCATCGATTAACCATCCATTTTTTGGCTTCAAAAAGATTTATTTTTCGTTTTGATCCTAATCCTTTTTGGGAAATAGTGACTATGCCATTTTCAGCTTTTTCAATTTTCATGGGGTTAGATTCAGCCAAACTTTTCATATTTTGATAAGGTGCGATTTTGCCATCCGTCCCAAACTGACTGAGCCAATAATAAATCTCAGACATAGTTAAATTCAAATCAAAAATCTCTTGCAAATTAAATTTTGCATTAGTACTTCCACCCTTGATGCTACCTTCAATTCCATAAGTAGTTAACCAATGATTTCTAGGAAAAATAAAAGTATTCCCACCTTGGTGAAAATTAAAACCTTGGTCAATTTCCCATTTATAATTTCCATTCCGTGCACTTCGGACCAATAAGTTTCGTGTCCTCCCTGCAGGTTGTCTTCCATGATGAAATCCAAACAAAGCGGAGAGTGTTTGTGGAGCAACTGTTCGATGTCGATTCTGATTACCAGGCTCTGTAGTCGCTATATTTATTTCGACTTTTGGATTCCCTGATTCATCCTTCCAACAGGCGACCAAACTATCATTATACTCAGTTGCTATCATTCGATCTAAATTTCTCCTAAGTCCAACTAAATTCGTAACTCCTTGACTATCAGACCATAAACCATTCCTAGCAATTACAATTTTTTTGAAAAAATCATACAAAGCTGCCTCACCATCTTTTAGAGATGGAATTGCAATTTTATTACCACCTGCATCTTTTAGTGATTTATTATCTTTTTCATTTGTGAAAACTACCTTAGACTTTTTGATAATATTACTAAGAAATCCTTTGCCAGGTTTGCCATCTATAGCTTTTAAAATAGTCTTTAAATTACTAGCACTAGGAGGCATTTTTTTCTTCTTATCAGCAAGTTGTAGTTGGATGACATATCGAACTCCATCGTCAGGAATAATCAATAAATTATCTTCATTTACGCCTTTCAAATTTGATGGTCTACTATAAGCATCTCCATTTTTTTTATGGACAAAATCCATCAACTTGACAATTCCATTCCAGTTAAAATAATTAGAAATAAATTGACGACTTGCTTCAATTGAAATAGATTTAGATGCGGATTGACCCCCAGCAGAAATATTAATAACAATACTATTACCAACTTGCTGAACTTCATTTCCAGGATCAATTCGAGTTCCTGTCGAGCCTGTTTCAAATGAATCAGGTACATGTGTCGGTTCTACTGGACGAGGTTTGGGTTTAGGTAAAGCTTTCACCGTTGTAACTAATTTTTTCAACGTTCCAAAACCGGGATCAATCCTCCCGTCAGGTGAAGATGAACCAACTACATCCTTTTGAAATTTCCGAATGGCTGCAATTGTCAAGGGTATTTTTGATCGAGGAATTTTTTTGGTAATCTTTGGTAAGTGCTCTAGCTTAGTGGAAAAGGATTCAAACTCAGAAGTTAAAATTACTTTAGAAGAACTACTATTTGAAGGAAGTAATAAATCTAGCATTTCTTTTTTAAAGGCAGATTTAGATAAAATTCCTATAGAAAATAAAGCGAGTTGTATTTGTGCTAAATCTTTAGTTTGGTTAACAGCTTTAGTCGTATCTCCTACTTTTTTTTGAATTGTAATCATTCTTTCTTTGGTTTGTTTTTTTGAAAGATTATTTGATTAAAGGTAAATAAAATATAATAATAATTACTTCTATTCTCACTACAGATTAACACGAATTTTCACAAATTTTATAAGAAAGAAATTGTCTGTAAAAATCTGTGCTAATCCGAGTTAAGCTGTGGTGAAAAAAATCACTCGTACCATTTCAATGCGCTAATTAGTTTTCTCTTAATTTTATTTCTCAAAATTTTCGGACTGATCACCTCCATCGAATTTCCAAATCCTAAAATCAATCTCTCCAGTTCAAAATTGAGGTGTACTTTTATTTTTATCCGAAATCCACCATTGGGTAACTTTTCCAAAACCTCCTGCGTATGGTGTAAAGGTTTAGTAATCACATAAGGTGCATTTGATTGGTCGATTTCCAAAACTACTTCCTTGCATTGCTCGTCATTTAATACGGTTACTCCTATTGTATTTTTATAATAATCATCTCCATTAAATTTTCCTTGGATATATTTAGTTTTTAGATCAAAATCAATTCCTTCTATTCGATCCAAAGCCAATGTCAACAATTGTTTCTCGCGATTTTTTTTTCCTACCAAAAACCAACGATTATTAAATTCCTTCAGAATATAAGGATGCAAAATAATTTCAGATACCTCTCTTGCCTTAAATGATTTGTATTTAATTTTCAAACAAATCTTTTTCAAAACAGCTTGGTACAAAACATCTAAATATTGCAATCCTTTTAAATTTTCATTTTTATCCAAATGAATGATGGAAGATTGATGCGTTTTTTCTGTGTAAACTTTGTCTTCCAATTTTTGAATAATTCCTCCTAATTCTGAAAACAACGAAAAATCCTTAAACTGTTTCAACATCTCCACCGTCTCCGACAACACGCTCATATCATGTTCGGTCAAAGGAATATTCGTGATGGAATAATTCTCGGCTTCATATTTATAATACTTTCGATCATAAACCACAATCGGTGCATTATACCCCAATTTATCACTTCGCATCAATTGGATATCCAACTGAATACTTCGCTTGCTGACATTGACATCTTTATTTTCATACTCATACAATGCCTCTGAACATTCGTCGATCAAATCATCCAAAGTCCATTTTCGATATCGGTTTTGCAAACATTTATCAATGGTTTTGTAGCGAATAAGTGCATTTTTATTGAGTGCCATTTTATTTTTTATTGATGTTAAATAAATAACCGACGATTTTTCATCCTATAGCGGTGTTAGCGCTTCGAGCGCTAACACCGCTATAGGATAATTATTTTTTGATAAAAATAAAATATTTTTCCAACTACGCAAAAACATTGCGTAGTTAGTTACCAACTTTGTTTTGTCATTAAGAAATAACAAACGAATTAAAAATTAATAAAAATGAAAGAGACCTCAAAAATCAACGGGAACACATTAATCGATTTAGGATTTATTTCAGGAAAATGGTTTCCAACCGCTTTGGATCATATCAATGAAAATCAATTAAAAGGAGAAGCGATGTTAAATTTCTTGGAACAATTCAGACGTGACCCAGAATTAGAGTTACACGCTGAACCAATTCCATTTATGAAAAACATCAAAGCTGAAAATGAATTGGAAAAAGAAAATATCAATTCAGTTATTAACACCATGAATATCGTTATGAAAACTCCGACCGTAGTTGCAGGAGCGATTATGCCTGATGCTTGCCCGACTGGTGCGGGAACTATTCCGGTAGGTGGAGTCGTTGTTACCAAAAATGCGATTCACCCTGGGATGCATTCCGCAGATATTTGTTGCTCGGTGATGTTGACTGACTTTGGAAAAGCTGAACCAAAAGAGATTTTGGATGCAGCATATTCGATTACACATTTCGGACCAGGAGGAAGAGAGAGAAATGACCAGTTTAGATTTCCAGCTGAATTATTGGAAGCATTTGAAGGAAATAGAATGCTGAACGATAAGGATATGGTTCAGATGGCGAGAAAACATTTAGGAACGCAAGGAGATGGAAATCATTTTTTGTTTGTGGGGAAATCTGCCAAAACTGGCAACACTATGATGGTGACTCACCATGGTTCAAGAGGAGTTGGAGCGATGCTTTTTAAGCGTGCGATGAAAATTGCAGAACGTTTTAGAAAAGAATTATCTCCTAAAACATTGAAGCAAAATGCTTGGATCCCATACGAAACAGACGAAGGAAAAGAATACTGGAAAGCATTGCAAGTGATTAGAAAATGGACAAAGCAAAATCATATTTGTCTTCACGAAGCAACTGCAGCAAAGGCTGGAGCAAAAGTGGAAAACAGATTTTGGAATGAACATAACTTCGTTTTCAAAGATGGAGATTTATTTTATCACGCCAAAGGGGCGACTCCTTTGGATAAGAAATTCATGCCTGATATTACTGGGCCTCGTTTGATTCCGTTGAATATGGCTGAACCAATTTTGATTGTCGAAGGCGAGACGACTCCCAATAACTTAGGTTTTGCGCCACACGGAGCGGGGAGAAATATGAGCAGAACCAGTCATAGAAAATCGAAAGGAGAAACACCAATCGTAGCTATTTTTGAAGAAGAAACAAAAGGGTTGGATGTTCGATTTTTCTCCAACGAAATTGACATTACAGAGTTACCTTCTGCCTATAAAAATGCAGCTACGGTGAGAAACCAAATGGATGAATTTGGATTAGGAGAAGTGATTGATGAAGTGATGCCTTATGGTTCGATCATGGCGGGAAATTACAAGATCAATCCGCCGTGGAAAGTTCGTAGGGATAAAAAGAAAGCATTACGCAATAGCAATGCGTAGTTAAAATATTTTAATTAAACCGTGACACGGTTTTAAACCGTGCCACGGATATATTTCTTTAAAGAAAAAAGTAGGTCAAGAATAAGTTACTTCAAAAACATTTAGGCTGTAAATACTTACTCCATTACCTACTTATTTTTTAATAAAAACCAACTACGCAAATTGATTGCGTACTAACAGTCTAAATTTGTAATAGAAAAAAACCAGGTCAAGAATAAGTTACTTCATCACCAACTTTACCATGTTATTACTTATTCAATTACCCGGTTTTCATGGAGACAGTAGCTCAATGGGTAGAGCATATGGAAAATGTTTGCTCATTACCTTTCAACTCCTCTTCACTATTGTGGAATGGAACAAGGGTCAATTCAAACATACTTCATATAATTGGAATCATAGGACGTGGGTTCGAATCCTGCCTGTCTCCCAAACAAAATAAAGGGTCAACATTATTTTACTTCAAAGGTTCGAATCCTTACTCTCGCAAGAGAGAACTTGGTAAAACAAATGATGAATTACCTTTTGAAATCAAGGTCAATTGCTTCTTACTCCTGGGCTTACGCCCACCAAACTACCACTTTGATCTAGAAGCAACATTACCTGGTTTTTTTAGAAAATTTCAATTTTAAAATTTAATTATCATGAAAACTGATTTGTTAAAAATCGCCATCCGACAAAAAGCTATTTTCATTCCTAACGAATGGATGGTTAATAAGTCGACGTCTGAAATCAATGAAACCACAAGTGTTTTGATGGCCAATTGTGCACACTTGGGTTTTTCATTTTCAGAAAATTTATTACATGCGATCAATGGAATTTCTCCAAAATCAAAATTGGAAGTTTTCGAAACATTGAAAGAAGTGACTGGTGTCAATAAAAACTGGACGCCACTAGTGAAGCAATGGGACATCCCAACTGGTGAGTCTGTTTTGGATCATGTCATCACTTTTTTTGCCAATGTTTTTCAATCAAAAAAAGGAACGACTTTGCCATGTGGGCACTTGATTCCAGATAATACTTTTCAATTAGATAGATATAATGGTTGCCCATTTTGTGGAACGCCTTTTACTTTTGGAAAATTGAAATATCAACCAAGTAGCAACAAATTGAAAATGTTGGACTTGTGGACGGAAGCAAATTTACAGAAATATTTGTTGGATTTATTGGAATCTCCAGTTGCTTTGGATGCAACTCAAGTGGTTAGTTTGAAAGTATTAGTGGCGAGTTTTGATATTCCAAAAAACTCAAAAATTGGAATCAAAGAAACCATGATGATTTTAATCGATGCTTTGGTCGAGCAAAATAAATTAGCGCATGCCGGTGAATTATTTAAAACGCCAAATGACATTTTACGATACTTGTGGTATAAGCATACTGGTTTTTTGCAAATCATTGAGCCAAAAGTTATTGCTTCACGAAAAGCAAAAAATACTAGAGGTTTTTTAACAACTGGACTTGCGATGAAGAGGGAAACATTGCAACAAACGAATGAGTTGAAATTAAAATTTACGAGAACAGAATGTCGAGAATATGCAACTTGGTTGAACAACTTGGAAATGGATATCGCAAAGCAATGCGAAATCATGCATCCAAAAAGAAGCATGTGGGTTCGTGTAATTCGAGCATTGAGATTGACTGAATTTGCGAAGCGAAAAGGTTTTGAAAACTTGGCGGAGTTGCTTGATTTGTTTTATAATAAAAAGTACGAAGTGTGGAATGGAAAAGTGCAACACTACAAGTTAAAAAGTGATGCAGAGAATACTTTTAAGTTATTGAAACAACGACCAGGTTTGTTTGCACGATCTTTATTTTCGACGATGTTGTGGTTTGGAAAAGACATTGCCATCCAACAATTCCGAGAGGTGATGGATCAAGTTCCAGCTCGTTTAATTTTCACATTGAATATGTATGCGGAAGTTTATTTTGATAAAAATGCCATGCGAAGTGTTAAACCACTTGGTGGCGTTTCAAAAAAAATTGCAGCCAATAAGATGTTGAATCTTTACTCTGATGAGGAATTGGATACCATGCAATCCATGATTCAATATTTGAGTATGGATATTATTGTGAAAAATTTCGAAAAAGTCGAAAACCCAAATCAAACTATTTTCATTGACAATGCATTGAAAAATATTCCAATCGCTATTGGAGATCGAAGTGAAAACATACAAGATTTGCCAAGTGCTTTGATGGGGACTCGTTTCCCTGTAGAGGGTGATACTGTTCGATTATTTTTGCAATGGGGTGAAGGTCTTCCTGCTCAACATTTAGATATGGACTTGAGTTGCAAAGTTGCATACGAGGACAAAACGGAATTTTGTTCCTACTCACAATTGGTGATCCCAGGTTGCAAGCATAGTGGTGATATTCAAAAAATTCCACACCAAGTTGGAACCGCTGAATACATTGATATTAACTTGAAGGAATTGGCTGACCGAGGTGCAGAATATGTGAGTTTAACTTGTAACGCATATACTAGCGGTGAGCTTGCTCCAAACCTAGTTGTCGGTTGGATGAATAGCAAATCACGAATGAAGGTTTCTAGAAAAGGTGTAGCGTACGATCCAACTGCAGTTCAACATCAAGTGCGAATTAAAAAGAGTTTGACAAAAGGAATGGTGTTCGGAATCTTGGATATTCAGCAACGTGAAGTGATTTGGTTAGAGATGATTTTTGATGGACAAGTAGTTCAAAACATGAATTCAATTGATGTCAAAACTTTGTTGAGAAAGTTGGATGCTAAGTTCAAAATCGGAACATTGCTTGAATTAAAAGCAAAAGTTCAAGACTTGACAATTGTTAAAGATTCGTCTTTGGCAGATGAAGTTTATGATATGAATTGGGCATTGAATACTGCCGAGGTAAGCAAACTTTTTTTAAATTAGAATACAATTATTAAGCGCCAATAAATTGATTTTTATTGGCGCTATTTTTTCCATCTACTTTTAATTCCATTTTCCAAACGTCATCGAATCATAAATCACCTGATGAACATTCGGTCGCACATTCATCTCATATATTTTTCGATTATTTCTAGTTGGAAAAACTCGATTAGAAAAAAAGATATAAATCAATTCATATTCTGGATCGACCCAAACGAAAGTTCCGGTGTAACCTGAATGTCCATAACTCGATGGACTTGCATCTTTCGCCACCGAACTTTTATCATAATCATATTCCAAAAGCGGCTTATCAAAACCAAGTCCTCTCCGATTATTATTTTCTGTAAATTGATATTTCGTAAACTCATCAATGGATTTTTGAGCAATAATTTGTTGATCACCGTAGCTTCCTCCATTCAAATATAGTTGCATTAATTTCGCTAAATCAGTTGCCGTTCCAAACAAACCTGCATTGGCAGAAACGCCTCCCATCATGATTGCTCCTTCGTCATGTACCGTTCCGTGAATTTGAATTTTCCTAAAAAAAGTATCTCGCTCCGTGGGAATAATTCTTTCTTTTGGGAAAAAACGTTCTGGATTATACGTCAAGGTGGTGGCCCCAATGGGTTCGTAAATTTCTTTTTTCAAATAAGTTTCAAAATCCATCTTCGTCATATCAGCAACCATTTCTGGAAAAAGATAAAACGCTAAACCTGAATATTTATATTCCTTCACCTCACTCACCGGCGATTTGTAAATGGCTTTGTAAATACGTTTTTTGTATTTTTTATGAAGAAATAAATTGTCCGTAATTTTAATGTTATAATTTTTGGTTTGTTTATTTTTTAACGTTCGCCATTTGTATTTTCCATTCCTTTTGATGGTCGTAGTCCAATATGGAATCCAAGGTTTTAGTCCTGCTTGGTGTGCTAAAATTTCACGATAAGTTAGATCAGATTTATTTGATTTCTTGAATTTTGGGAAATAGGTTTTAAAGGGTTGATCAAGTCCAAATTTTCCTTCTCCATGCAATTTCATCAACGCTGGCAAAGCGGTGGTAATCTTCGAAACAGACGCAAAATCATATAAATCAGTTAGTTGTACATTTTTTTCATTTTCATAAGTATGAAATCCATAGGCTTTATGAAAAATGACTTTCCCACTTTTTGCAATCAAAACTTGCATGCCGGGGAAGGCTTTTGCTTCAATGGCTTCCTGAGCAATAGAATCTATTTTTTGATGTAAAAAAATTGAATCCATCCCTACTGATTCGGGAGTACCGAAAGTAAGTTGAGTACCTTTAGAATTCATCACATCAATTGGCTTTTCCTCTAGTCCACTTTGTCCATCACAAAAATTAAAATTCAAAAACAGGATCAACAAAAAGAAGACGGTTTGTTTTAAATTCTTCATTTTAATCAATTTATTTTTTCCTAAAACATTCATTATTTACTAGTTTATATTTGATACTCACAATAGAAAATGTAAATTTTCAACAAAGTAAAAGTATTACTTATTTTTATGCTACCAATTTTAAACCTAAAAGAATTTATCTCATCAACGAAAATTAGCTTCTCAAATACGACGCTCCATTAATATCCAAAATTGCTCCCGTCATAAATTCAGTTCCTTCCGAAGCCAAAAACAAAACGCCTCTGGCCACTTCTTCAGGTCGAGCGACTCTTCCGAGTGGACTTTGATTTCTAATCACTTCTCCCCTTTCGCTATTTAAAACTGGAGCGACACGATCCGTTTCGATAAAACCAGGTGCAACCGTTCCCACAAAAATATTCCACTTTGCCAAAGCCATAGCGAGCGATTGACCCATCGCATTCATTCCAGCTTTACTTGCTCCGTAGGCAGGCATGTCAGGTTCACCTCGAAAGGCACCTCGGGAAGAAACATTGACAATGCGACCACCGCCCGTATTTTTCATTTCATGCGCCGCACAAAAACTAAGATTCGCAGCAGCTTGCAAATTAACGGTGATCGTTTCATTCCAAGCTTGTTGCCATTCTTCATAACTAACCTCAGCTATTCGATGATATTTGATCACCGCAGCATTATTGACCAAAATATCAATTTTCCCAAATCGCGCAACGACGCTTTCCAACAATGCTTTTACGGAATCAGGATTTTTCAAATCTGCTTGAATCGAAAAATGACCTACTCCTGTCAGCTCCAGAATTGCTTGTTGGGCTTCTGCTTTACTTGTATTAAAATGAACAGCCACTTGTGCACCAGCTTTGGCGAATTCAGCTGCAATCACTTTTCCAAGACCTCTCCCCGCCCCTGTTACTAGTACTTTTTGATTGGTAAAATCCATAATTATTTTTTTTAGTGAAAAAAGAAGGTAATTTAAAATCAATTGTTCAATTTTTTTCTATTTTTGCAATTCTTCTACAAAAAAAGAGTCTGTAGCTCAGTTGGTTTAGAGCATTACCTTGACAGGGTAGGGGTCGGGGGTTCGAATCCCTCCAGACTCACAAACACAAAACCTACTTCGATTCATTTGAAGTAGGTTTTTTTTCGAGATATTGCGCATACAACTTGGGTCACAAGTTCAAACCTGTTTTCTCGAATTCTATTCTTTCAAAGTCATTTTATTATCTGGAAAAAAAGAAACAAGAATTAAAAATTAATGCTTGCCCCTTTAGTAAATATGATCATGAAATTATTAACTATGTTACTCGCTGCATGAACATCCTCATCTGTGAACATTTAGCATATTCATTTTATCTACTGCAGAATTGTAACAGAATGAAATACGCTGTCCATTAGCATGTGCTAAAGCTAATTTTTCTCTAAAATCATTTAAGTCAGTCGTACAATTCGCACCTGTTGTTCCATAAATATCTCCTTCAAGACTCATAAGAGTAAGACGAGTATCGCCTTCACATCTTAACCAATCAATACAACCTGATTTTCCAATACCAGATACAGTTCCTACCGAAATGAGTTGCCCAGTTTGGATTAGTTGTAATTGTTTTGAGTTAAATATAAGCCTAGAGTTAGCTAAAAATACAGTTGTTGCATTAGGTGTAAATGTAAAAACTGATGACTTTGCTGTAATAAAATATTTTTGTTTTAAAAAAAAATAAAGTCAAGTGCATTTGGTTTTTTTGGTGCTAATTAACTTGTGTCGTTATTAGAGGTAGCCAGCAAAAGATATATTTCACAAATGGCAAAAAAAATAAATATTAATTTTAAAGAACTAAGGAACTCCAGGTTTTAAAAGGATTTTTCGCAAAAAAAAGTTGCCTGATATTTATTCAGGCAACTTTTTTTAATTTTCAACTTTGAATGATAATATTCTAAAGCATTGAAATTACATTTGTAAATGTAATTTTATAATTCCATCGTCATCATACCTTTTCGAGATCCTCCCCTCCTCTACCAACAAATCAACATACCCTAAAATCATAAACATTCCACTAAAGTCTGGTGGCATTTGTTGATACGGATACATCTTCCGATTGATTTGATAAGGAGTTGAAAATCCATTTTTTATCGCTTCAAAACATTCTTCTTTTCGCATCTCAATTCGTCCTAATTGCTTTTCGATCATCGCATTCGCATCGACGAAAACTGGACCATGCCCAGGATACACCGTTTGAATATCATATTTTAGCAGCCGCTGAAATGAAGCCAACAACTCCTGTAAAGATCGAGTAGGTTGCCCCAAATTATTTACATCTTCCACGATAATCGGCATCGGCGTAATCGGCAATAACATATCACTTCCAAAAATTCTTTTTTGTTCTTTTTGTAAAAAGACGAATTGATTGGGACAATGACCTGGTGTATTTAAAATTTCCCAATCCTCCTCTCCTATTCTCAACAGATCACCTGCTTGATAAAACTGAACTCGATCCATCGCTTCAATCTTTCTTCCCATTATTTCTCCTTCGAAAAAATGAAAGACTTTAGCTAATTGTTCTTTTGGAAAACCTAAGGATTTAAATAAGCTAGCATTAAATTCTCCTTGGATTTTTTTCATTTCTGCTGGTCGAGAAAACCAACCTTCAATAACTTTTGGGACTCGAACAATTGCATCAGAATGAGCCATTATTTCAGAAAGCAATCCGATGTGATCTCGATGTTCGTGAGTGATAATGACTTGTTCAATCTCACTTATTTTAAACCCATGTGCATTGATTCTTTCTTGCAGGTGTTGCCAGTTTTCTTCAGAATATAACCCACAGTCAATTAAGGTTAATTGCTCTCCGGGGATGAGATAGCAATTGACGGTCTGGAACATTATTCCTAGAGGTATTTCAATTCGGATAGGTTCGATTGGCATTTCTAATTTTTATTTTTTGAAATTTTAAATTTATAAATGCATCCCGCCATTCACCGGTTTTACATCCTCACAATCACTAAATTCAAAATCAAATTCTCCTTTTTTCAAATCCAAAACTAATCGGTGTCTTGCTCCTACCCTTTCTGAATCAGCAGATTCATAACCTGCATCACCTTCGTACATGCAAACCATCTTTCCATCTTTCGGTTGTAAAACAGGAAGGATAAAAATGGGTTCTTCTTCTTGCATTTTTTCTTTTGCTTCTGCTACAGAAAGACATTTTCGAATAAGTTGAAGGCTCATGATAGTGGGTGGCATCATCGCTAATTCCCCTTCCTGTAATTTGTTCAAAGCGACTTGTGGATGCAGCCAAACATGTTCTTTAATTTCGCTGTCATCTATTGTCACCTCTGATAATTCTTCATTTATTTCTCCAAAAAAAAACCAGGTCGCATATCGTCGAGGTTCAGCAATTGGAGTTGTCCAATGACTAAAGAAGATAAGTTCCTCGTGTTGAACATCAAGATTGGCTTCTTCTTTCGTTTCTCGAACAGCAGCTATTTTTGCAGCGTCCAAATCATTTTCACTTTGCTCTATCTCATCCGCTTCTATTTTTCCTCCAGGGAAAACCCACAGTCCAGCTGCAAATGCTAAAGCTTTATTTCTTTTTAAAAGTAACACTTCCAATTGTCCTTCAAAGTCTCTGGCAAGCATGATGGTGGAAGCGGGTTTGGCAATTTTCATATTTTGAATTTCAATGAATTGGAAATGAATTAAAACTTGAAGGTATAAAAAGGGATTGTATAATTAGATAAAAATGAAGACCACTACAGAGTTTTTAATACCACATAGGTTGTTAGTAATTTACTTAATTCTTTTTTATATTTTCTCTTTCTTTTAGTAACAATTTCACACTCTGATAAGCTAATTTCCATTTTTCGGTATTTTTAAATTGTATAGTATTGTCTTTCTTTAAATCTGGATTAATATCAAAATCTGATTCCTCAAAAGACTCTTCACATTTATGCAACAATTTCATATAGCTGAGTAGTCTTTTTGTATTCAGGCTTTTTAATTCTTCAAATTTTATCATTTTTGGTAATCGTTTCATTGGTCTATATTTTTTTTAGGGCATAATTATCATTTACCCCAATATACTTTTTTCTTATATCTTAAATTATTTGGGAATAATATATTATTGAGCTCAGGTTTTGTTCTTTTTGCTTGCCGCTAACTATCTTTTCTATGTGACTGCGTGTCCGTATGAATCTAGTGATATAAATTTTCAATTAACACCCCAATCTTTTAGAATCTCCTCAGAATTTTCCCCAGCTGCTTGCGATCCAAATTTCACTTCTGATTCAGTTCGACTAAATCTTGGTGCAGGCGCAGGTTGAACGATTCCATCTAATTCCATATAAGTTTCCCGTGCAACGTTATGAGGATGCTTTTGCGCTTCGAGATAATCCAGAACTGGCGCAAAACAAATATCTGTTCCTTCCATCTCATTACACCACTCCTCTCTAGTTTTGGTTTTAAAAATGGTGGTAAATTGCTCTTTGTATTCAGCCCATTTAGAAGGATCATTTTGGGCTTTAAATTCTTCGAGATTGAGTCCTAATTTTTCCAAAAGTAAAGCATAAAATTGAGGTTCGAGTGAGCCAATCGAAATATATTTTCCATCGCTCGTTTCATACACCTCATAAAAATGGGAACCTGAATCTAAGAAATTAGAACCATGCTGAATATTCCATATCCCCATGCCGTCCAATGAATTAAACACCGACATCAGCACAGCAGAACCATCAGTCATGGCAACATCTATAACTTGTCCTTTTCCAGATCTCTGAGTTTCCACCAAGGCTGCTAAAATTCCTGTGACCAAAAACATTCCACCACCGCCATAGTCGCCAACTAAGTTCAAAGGTGCAACAGGAGCTTGTCCTTTTCTTCCGATGGCACGCAATGCACCAGTCAATGAAATGTAATTAATGTCATGTCCAGCAGCAGTTGACAAAGGGCCATATTGCCCCCACCCAGTCATTCGACCAATAATTAATTTGGGATTTCTTTTTTGTAAAACGTCTGGACTCAAACCTAATCGCTCCATCACATTTGGTCGAAAACCTTCAAATAAAACATCTGCTTTTTCTACTAACTGTAAAAGCGTTTCGATGTCCTTTTCATCTTTTAGATTTAAAGCTATGGAACGTTTACCTCTGCGGTTACAGTCAGGAATTCGAAACTTATGGGGGTCAGCCTTTCGCTCTATTAAGATCAAATCTGCTCCCATATCGGCAAGCATCATCCCGGCAAAAGGTGCTGGACCGAGTCCTGCCATTTCGATAATTTTAATTCCTTTTAATGGCCCCATGATTTAAAACTTAGTAAGAATGAAAAAATAAATTATTGATTCTGGATAAAAAAAGTGATGAGTCTAAATATAGCTTTTCAAGGCATTTAAAACTCATTACTCTTTTTTCCTAATTGAAATTTACTAAACTTCAGCTGGTGATTTTTTTCCATAATCATGAATTGAATGTCCAGCCTCCACTAATGCTCGCAAGCTATCAGGAACTGAAAATCTCGGCCCATATTTATTAGCAAAATCATCGCACTCCGCTATGAACGTTTTCCCTCCAACAAAATCAATATAAGACAACGCTCCTCCCGTGTAAATTGGAAATCCCCATCCTAAAACTGAACCCAAATCTCCATCAACTACGCTGCGCAAAACTCCTTCTTCCAAACATCGGTAAGCTTCAACCGCTTGACGGTGCATGATTCTTTTGGCAATAGTTTCTTTGTCTAAAGTATCAACATTGGAATTGAAAATTGTTCCCAACTCACTCCATAATCTTTTCTTTTCTCCTGCTGGGTAATCATAAAATCCTTTCCCATCTTTCTTACTAGTTCGGCCATGCTCTTTGACCATTTTTCTGGTAATCTGATAACCTCTTTCTTGAGCTGGTGATTTAGTTGGAGTAGGATCACTTTCATAAACGTGCATACTTAACGTCAATGTCACTTCATCATGTACCGCCAATGGGCCAACTGGCATTCCTTTTCCTTTTGCAATATTTTCAATCATCGCAGCAGGCACTCCCTCTTCCAACAAAAACATTCCTTCACTAACAAATGTACCGAAGCATCGAGAAGTATAAAACCCTCTTGAGTCATTAACTACAATCGGCACTTTTCCAATCGCAACCGTATAATCAACTGCTGCTGCAATTGCTTTCTCTTTTGTTTTTTCTCCAACGATAATTTCTACCAAAGGCATTTTATCAACTGGCGAAAAGAAATGTATACCAATAAAGTTTTCAGGTCTTGTTGAAGATTTAGCTAACAATGAAATTGGAATAGTAGAAGTGTTCGAAGCATATACTTTGTCAGATGCTAAAACTGCTTCGGTCTCTTTCGTCACTTTGTCCTTCAAGTTTGGATCTTCGAAAACTGCCTCAATCACCAAATCACAACCTTCCAAATCCGCTGCAGAAACAGTCGGATGAATTCGAGCTAAAAGTGCTTCCGCTTTTTCTGGAGTAGAACGTTTTCTAGAAATTGCTTTGTCCAATATTTTTTTAGAATAAGCTTTTCCTTTTTCAGCTCCTTCGATAGAAATATCTTTTAGTACGACTTCCATTCCTGCTTTGGCAGAAACGTAAGCGATACCTGCACCCATCATTCCAGCACCTAAGATTCCTAATTTTGTTACTTCATATTTTGGTTCCGTTTTAGGGCGAGCCTTTCCTTTTTTGGCAGCTTGCATTCCCATGAAACCGGTACGAATCATATTTTTAGCTTCCTTACTTCCAACTGCTTTGGTAAAATATCTTGCTTCGATTTCTAACGCTCGATCAAAGTTGACTTGCAAGCCGTCGTGTACGATACTCAAAATATATTGCGCTGCTGGATAATTTCCGTGCGTCATTTTTCTAACATTCCCAATCGCTCCCATCATGGTTTGCGCACCCATTGGACTCATCAATCCACCTCCTGGAATTTTATGTTTTTTATTATCCCAAGGTTGAACTGGATTCGGATTTTCCAAAATCCATTGCTTTGCTGCAGCGAATAATTCTTCTGGAGAATTGGCTAGCGCATCAATCAAACCATCTTTCAATGCTTTGTCTGGTCGTGCTTGTACACCTTGAAGTAGGTAGGTTAATCCTGTTTGAATTCCAGTTAAATAAGGCGTTTTGGCAACTCCTCCACCGCCTGGCAAAAGTCCAACATTGATTTCTGGAAATCCAATTTTAATCTTTGGACTATTTAAAACTATTCGATGATGACAAGTCAAACATAGTTCGAAACCTCCACCCATGGCAGTTCCATTGATGGCAGCTACGAAGGGTTTTCCACCTGTTTCGATTTTTCGAAATGACTGGTGCATTTTTAAGATGCTTGCAAATTGTTGTTCTGGGTTTCCGCCCATATTTTTTAACTCTCGCAAATCTGCGCCGGGCATAAACATGCTTCTGCCTGAGGTTAGGATGACTCCTTTGATTGATTCGTCAGCGATTGCTTCGTGTGCAATTTTTATATATTCATTGATGAATTCTGTGCTAAAAAGGTTGGTTGGATTGTTGACTTGGTTGATGACGAAGGTTGCTACGCCATCGGTATCAATGGTAAATTCGAATAAGTCGTTTTTTATATTTTGCATTTTTTTTGGTTTGTAAATTTTTAAATGTGCTTGGTTTATACCAAACTTTGTGCGACTTGATGCAATCAATTCATGACTGCTGTGTTCGGCTGAAGCCAAACCCACGTGTTATACCCGCTCAATAATTGTTGCAATGCCCATTCCGCCGCCTATGCAAAGTGTTACTAATCCTGTTGATTTATTTTGTCTTTCTAATTCATCGATGACAGTTCCTAGTAGCATGCATCCTGTAGCACCGAGCGGATGGCCCATTGCGATTGCTCCACCGTTCACATTTACCTTGTCAAATGGAATGCCCATGTCTTGCATAAATCTCATTGGAACTACTGCGAATGCTTCGTTCACTTCATACAAATCAATATCGTTTTTGTCCATTCCGATTTTTTGCAATGCTTTTCTACTTGCAGGTGCAGGTGCAGTCAACATGATCGTTGGATCATCTCCAGCTACGGCAACAGAAAGAATTCTTGCTCGTGGTTTCATTCCCATTTTTTCTCCAGCAGCTTTACTACCGATCATCGCTAAGGCTGTTCCATCTACAATAGCAGATGAATTTCCAGCATGATGAACGTGATCTATAAATTCTATTTCTGGATATTTATCAATTGCTACTGCATCAAATCCAGCCATTTGTCCCATCATCGCAAAGGCAGGATCAAGTCCCGCTAAAGTTTCCATCGTAGTAGATGGACGAATATTTTCATCGTGATCTAAAACCGAAATTCCATTTAAATCTTTAATGGAAACTCTTGATTTGAATCTATTTTCTTTTTGTGCTAAAGCAGCTCGCATTTGAGAATGGTAAGCAAATTCGTCTACATCTTTTCGGCTGAATCCATATTTCGAAGCAATCAAATCTGCTGAAATTCCTTGCGGTACAATATGTCCAGGAAGTGCAACACTTGGATCCATCATCAATGCTCCACCATCAGATCCCATTTTTACTCTCGACATACTTTCTACTCCACCTGCAATAATTAAATCTGAAAAACCTGACTTCACATAAGCAGCCGCTTGATTAACTGCCTCCAATCCTGAACCACAAAATCGATTCAAAGTCACTCCACATAAATGATCGCCATAGCCAGATTGCTGTGCTGCGGTCTTAGCGATGTTGGCACCTTGATCCATAATTTGAGTGACGCACCCTAAGATTAAATCCTCCACCAATGTTGGATCAAAATCATGTTTAGCTCTCAATTCTTTAAGCAATTGAGCCACTAAATAAGTTGGCGTTGTTCCATTCAACGCTCCTTTTCGATTACCTTTTCCTCTTACTGATCTGAGGGCATCATAAATATATGCTTCCATGTTTTTCTTGTTTTTTTAAAATGAAAAAAATTATGTTTTGGAGTGATGAGCTATAAATAATGAATGATGAGTTTTTTTTACGAGAGGGACTCATCACTTCTAACTCATCAATATTTACTTACTTCTTATTTTTTAAACTCATCATAAATTCTACGACCTTAGCTTTCAATTCTGGGTCACTATTAAATACGACCGTTTCTTTTGCGATAGCGGTGATATCTCGTTCGACAACCACTTTGTAAAGTCCTTTTCGGAAAATCCTTTTGGACTCCGCAAATACTTTTGGGAAAATTTTGATTTGTTTTTGCAGATAGGCTTCTGCTCTTGGTAGCACTTCTTCCACTTCGACCGATTCATCCACTAGTCCTTCCGCCAATGCTTCATCACTATTAAATAGTCTGGCTTCCTGAACTGCTTTCCATGCTTTTACTTCGCCCAAATGATATGCGTACACATCGCAAAGCATTTCTGGAATTTGCATTTGCATTTTAAATTCATGCATGCCGACTACATGTTTTGGGCCTTTTCCCATCACTCGATAATCGGTACACAAGGTCAAAATCGTTGCGCCCGCAGGTGCATAACCAGTGATTGCACAAACTAATGGTTTGGGAAACTTGACCATCGCTTGCAAGGTCAACATGTAGGATTCCCAAAAATGAATCATCCCTGCTTCGCCCAAAGTCGCTAAAGACATCACATCTAATCCCCCACTAAATGCATGTGGACGACCTGATAAAATTACGCCTTTGACATTTTTATCTTTTGCCAATGCATCAAATATTTCTTTGAGGTCAAGTAATAATTGGGTATTAATAGCGTTGACTTTACCATTATTGAGTTGGACAATGGCGTAATCATCTTTGATTTCGATGAGGAGGGACTTTGCTTCGTAGGTGGTTGATTGCATGTTGGTAATTGATTTTATTGATTCTATATTGACTTGTATTACAAACTTAAAATTTTATCCAAACTTGCCAAATATTTGCTCTAAAAATGACAACTTTACCATCATAAGTATTCTATTTTTTAAACTAGTATTATAAAATCCACGAAGTGGTTTAATATGAATAGCCACAGGTGGAACCTGCAGTTAATGAATAAAAATGGGAAACAACGCTGAAAGTGTTGAATATAATTTTAGCATTCAACACCTTCGGCGTTGACATAACTATAATTTATCTACCTCACAGGTTCTACCTGTGGCTATTCATATTAAACCACTTCGTGGTTTTTCAAATAATTATTTTTTACAACATACATTACTAATTGTTATCAATTTTGGAAAAAAAGCTACCAACTGTTCATCTTGAATTTATCTCTGACTATATCTGTCCTTGGTGTTATATTGGAAAAGCTAGACTGGAACGAGTGAAACAAATATTGAAAGATGAAATCAATTTGGAGATTCAGGTGTCTCCATTTTTGCTTTACCCCTCTATTCCAAAAGGAGGAGTTGATAAAGCAGTCTTTTCCAAAAAATCAAAACTGGGGATGGGCAGAAGTCTTCGAGCTGAAGCTAACCTCGAAAGTATTCAAATCAATTATAAAAAAATCGAACGAATTCCAAATAGCTTGGAAGCTCACCGATTAACATGGTTGGTGGAACCTGCTTTGAAATATGAGTTGGCCAAAAGAATTTTCCATGCTTATTTTGAAGATGGAAAAAATATTGGGCAGGTTGATTTTTTAATGGAGCAAGCCAAACTTGTTGGAGTGGATAAAAATATTTTAGAAAAATTTGCTTCAACTGCTGCAGAAAAAGATGAAGTTGATTTGGCGATTCGAAATGCTAAAGATGAATTTGTTTCGGTGGTTCCAAGTTTTCGATTAGATCATAATTTTTTAATTCCAGGATTGCAATCGGTTGAAGTTTGGGAAAAATATATTCGTCGAGCTGCGAAAATCCAGCAAAGGGAAGAATAAAAAAGGCAGATAGTTTTCACTACCTGCCTCCGTTATATTTATTATTTCAGAAATCTCCTTCAAGTAATTTAGTCAAAGTTCTGACAGATTGCATTCCAGATTCTCTCCAAATAACTTTCCCATCTTTGAAAAGGATAAACGTCGGAACACCTCTCACTTGCATACTCTGAGCAAGTACTTGATTTTTATCAACATCAATTTTTATAATTTTAGCCTTGTCTCCAACCTTAGAAATGACTTCACTCAGGATAGGTGCCATCGCTTTGCAAGGGCCACACCAGTCTGCATAGAAATCTACTAAGACAGGTTTCTCACCCTTGATCAGATCTTTGAATGATACTTTCTTTTTCATTTTTTTTAATATTTAATATTTCTAAAACACCAACTCTTAATAACAATACCCAAGGCGAACCATGCCAGATTAGATCTAACCAATCAGTCAACAACTGTCGATTGTGATGTTCCTTCCAATTTTAGCATTGGTTCACCAGGAGCAAATCAGACTTATGATCTGAATTCGATGATTCCAGTTGACACGACATCTGTTAATTTTGTTTCCCCAGGTGGAACGGCAGGATCTACTAATTTTCCAAATGCGACCTTAGCTGGCGAGACTGATGGAGATTTTGTGTACTACCAAGAAACGAGTACTGAACTCTTTAGTTTGGGAATATACGCTGATAATTCTTCAGATAATTCAGGTCAGTTTTTCACTTCATCATTCAATCCACCTAATAAGGCATTTGAAATTCCAACTACTTATAACACTAGTTTTACAGACACGAGCACTACAAGTTTTACGCAGGTAGATAACTCTGGCTCGGGAGATTCAATTCGAGTGACCATTAATTAACTTTAGTGACGATGTTCTTTTTGATGGATACGGAACAGTTATCACTCCCAATGAAACTTTTGATGGATTGCGAGAAAAAAATATTTCTACCACTACAAATACAATTGAGATATTTACATTTGGCATTTAGATTAGTTTGAATTCCTTCACAACTGTAGATACTTCATATAATTGGTATGGCAATAATGCTATTGGTTTAGCAAGCGCTAGCATCACAAATGGTCAAATAACTG
>Ga0209712_10000128_pt1 | contig 63822 bp, 51 predicted proteins | sample ArcOceMetagenome_FD_187443 | JGI IMG/M metagenome (GOLD analysis project Ga0209712, IMG submission 187443) | Marine eukaryotic phytoplankton communities from Arctic Ocean - Arctic Ocean - Greenland ARC118M Metagenome (SPAdes) (version 2) | ecosystem: Environmental > Aquatic > Marine > Oceanic...
ATTTTTCACCTTCAAAGCCTGTTTTATATCTTTTTTAAATACAGAAAAAGTAAGCTTTATTTGGTGTCTAACCCGCCAATAAATATCTTTACATTTGCAATAACCAAAAGAGAATACGTCTACTTGATTTACGATATGTATCCGCAAGTCTTGGTGAAAAATAATTTAATAAGTACGTCTTCATGGCTTTACAACTATTGGATTTATTTGAATAAAAAAATGTTTGACAATGCGAAACACGTCTTCACTCTAAGCGATGGGATGAAAGAGAATTTAAAGTATATTTCTAGGCCAGAAGAAGTGAAAGTAGTACCTGTTTGGACTAATACTACTTTTTTTAACGACATTCCTAAAGCAGAGAATATTTTCTTAAAAACAAACCATTTGGAAGGTAAATTTATTGTTGGTTACTCTGGTAATCTTGGTAAAACCCATCCCGTAGAAAAAATAATTGAGATCGCTGAATACCTAAAAAATACTCAAGATATTCAATTTTTAATTATTGGTGATGGAGAAAAAAAACTGATGTTGGAGAAAATTCAAGCCCAAAAGAAACTACCGAATCTTAAGATTTTAGATTTTCAGGCTACGAAGTTATTTCCGCATGTTTTGGCTGCCATGGATATTGGTGTTGTTACGCTAGAAATAAACGCTACAGATCTAAGCGTGCCCTCAAAAACCTTTGATCTCATGTCTGCTGGGAAGCCCATTTTAAGTATTGCTAGTAATAACTCAGAATTAGCTGCAATTATTGCAACAAACCATATTGGTCAAAATTTTGATGAAAATGCGTCAATTGAGCAAATGGCAGCTTATATTTTAAAATTAAAGAGTAATCTTGATTTGTATGAAGAAATTAGTGAAAACTCAAAGCGTAATAGCCTAAAGTACACACAAGAGAATGCAAAACAGATGGTACTTAGATTATTGCCAACAAAATCAGTTATTAATAAAATACTATAAATTTTTATTTACATTCATGTATAATTTTTTTTTAAAACCCCTATTTGATTTTACCTTTGCATTAATTTTATTTACACTAATATTTCCAATATTTATGTTGCTAGTTATCTTTTTACTTTTTTTTCAAGGTGGGAATGTTTTTTTTACACAGTTAAGACCCGGTAAAAATGAAGAAATTTTTAAACTTTACAAGTTTAAGACTATGAAAGATACTATAAGTACCGATGGAGAATTGTTGCCAGACCATCTAAGAACAACTCGTATTGGTAAATTTGTGAGATCTACCTCCTTAGATGAAATTCCACAATTATTGAATGTTTTAAAAGGTGAAATGAGTTTTATAGGACCAAGACCTCTTTTGATTAAATATTTACCAATGTATAACAACGAACAAAGAAAAAGGCATGATGTTAAACCGGGAATTACAGGTTTAGCACAAGTAAAAGGGAGGAATAAAATAACTTGGGATAAAAGATTTGAACTTGATTTAGAATATGTAAATAATCAGGGCTTTATATTAGATTTACAAATTTTTTTACTCACAATAAAAAAAGTAATTTTAAGAGAAGATATAAATACTTCTAACAATGAAACAATGAAATCATTTAAAAACTAATAAATTATGAAAGAAAATTTTATAAATGCAATGTACGAAGCCTTTGAAATAGAGGCCACAGAAGAATTAGATTTGGAGACTGAGTTTAGAAATCATGACAATTGGGATTCTCTAACTAAATTGTCTTTGATTGCTGTATTAGACGATGAATTTGATATAATAATTGAAGACGATAAACTCGAGACTTTAAATACATTTAAGGATTTATTAGAATTTATATCAAATAAATAAATGCCTAAGATTACATACAACAAGATTGGAATTACAGCTATATCTGCTGCAATTCCTATCTGCTGCAATTCCAAAAAACACAATCAAAAACCTTGAATACACAAATCATTTTGATGAGAATGTGGTTAAAGAAATTGTTGATAAAACTGGAATTAAAGAAAGGCGTTTTGCTCCTGATCATCTAACTTCATCTGATTTATGTTATCATGCTGCAGAAAAATTAATTTTAGATAACGCTATTGATAAAACTGAAATTGATGTTTTAATATTTGTGTCTCAAACTCCAGATTATAGAATGCCTGCTACTTCTATAATTCTTCAAGACAGATTAGGTCTTTCTAAAGATACAGCAGCATTTGATGTTTCATTGGGGTGTTCAGGATTTGTTTATGGTTTGACTATGGCATATAACTACGCTAATTTAAGTGGCATAAAAAAAGTTTTACTTTTAGATGGCGAAACACGTTCAAGAATATATCATCCAAAAGATCGTAAAACTGCTTTTTTATTTGGTGACGGTGGTATCGCTTGTTTAATTGAAAAAAAAGATAGTTTTTTACCATCTTTTTTCTCTCTTAATTCAGACGGTAGCAAACAAAATTTAATAAAGGTGGATGCAGGTGGTTATAGAAATCCATCTTCCATAAACACTATGAAAGAAAAAGTAGTTGATATCCATGGTAACGTTAGAACAGACGAACATGGTTACATGAACGGTGGTGATGTTTTTAACTTTCTCTTGCGTGAGATTCCTAAAGATATAAAACAAGTTCTTGATTTTTCTGATACAAATATAAATGATATAGATTATTTTTTATTTCATCAGGCTAATAAATTCATGAATGATTATTTATCAAAAAAAATGAAACTAGACAAGGATAAAGTGCCACAATCTATATCTAAATATGGGAACACTTCTTCAGTTTCAATACCATTAACTATAGTTGATCAATTAAAAGGCTTACTCAAGAAAAAAAATCTCCTACTCTGTGGTTTTGGTGTTGGGATGTCTTGGGCATCAGCTGTTATAAATGTTGAAGAATGTAAGGTTTCAGATATAATTGAAGTTGAATAAATGGAAAAATTATTTAATATAAACAATAAAAATATTTTAGTTACAGGCGCCTCTTCTGGAATAGGAAGAGCTTGTTCTATTTTATTAAGTCAGCTAGGTGCAAATATTTTTTTAGTTGGAAGATCAAAAAGTCGATTAGCTGAAACCTATGAAATGCTTTTAGGAGATAATCATCAAATTTTTGAATTTGATTTACTCGAAGTTGACAAAATTAAATTTTTTGTTAAAGATAATTTTTCTGTTATTAAGTTCCATTCAATTGTCAATTGTGCAGGTGTGTCTCCCACAAGTCCATATTTGTTTTCTACACCTAAAAAACTACAATCAACACTTTCATTAAATGTGATGGCACCCTACGAGTTGACTCGAACTGTAATTAAACATGCTAGTAATTCTGAAATGAGTATAGTATTTATAGCTTCTGTTATGGGTATGGTAGGTGAAAAAGCTAAAAGCATGTACAGCTTATCAAAAGGAGCTTTAATCGCTTTGACAAAATCGTTAGCAATTGAATTAGCTGATAAAAATATACGAGTGAATGCAATTTCTCCGGCTGTTGTAGATACACCTTTGATTAAAAATTCAGAATACTATAAATCTAAAGAAGGAATGAATAAAATTTTAGAAAAGCACCCTTTAGGAATTGGTTTAGATAAAGATATAGCATTATCTGTATTATTTTTGGTTTCAGATCAATCAAGATGGGTAACTGGACAAAACATGGTAGTAGATGGAGGATACACATCAAAATAAAAAAAAATTATGAAAAAAATTATTATAGTAGGCAGCGGTGGACACGCTGCTGAAATTGTTGAATACATTGAATTTATTAATTATTCTAAAGAATCTGAAAAAGTTACTTATCAAATACACGGAATGATAGATGATAATTATGATAATTATTTAAAATATAATTTCAAGTATGAATATTTGGGTAAAATATCGAATCATAGTTTAATACATGATGTATATTACGTTATTGCTATTGCTAATCTAAACTTCCGAAAAAAAATTACAACTAGTTTGATTAAAATTGGTTGTGAGTTCACAAATATTATACATCCTAAAGCTATTCTCTCCCAAAAATCTATTATTGGTATTGGCAATGTAATTTCTCATAATGTTTCTATAGGTCCATTAGTGAATATTGGAAATTTTAATATGATTAATTCACGAGCTACTATTGGACATGACACTCAAATAGGTGATTTTAACTTTATATCACCATTAGCTGCGATAGGAGGTCATTCTGTAATTGGCAACAATAATTTAATTGGAACAAATGTATGCACGATACCAAAAATTAAAATTGGTGATAATAATAAAATAATGGCTGGTATGATTGTAGATAAACCCATCAATGACAATCAAGTTGTTTTTTATAGATTTAAAGAAAAAATAACTCATAATATAAAGAATTAAATGAATTCAAAAATATGGCTGTCCTCTCCACACATGGGAGGGACAGAAAGGAAATTTGTTACAGAAGCATTTGACTCCAATTGGATTGCTCCTTTAGGGCCGAATCTTAATGGTTTTGAACAAGATTTAGAATCTTATTTGTTAGAAGATAGATTCGTTGCCTGTGTGGTTTCAGGTACTGCTGCCATACATTTAGCATTGCGCTTAGCAGGTGTTTCTGTTGGAGATGAAGTACTATGTCAAAGTTTTACATTTGTAGCTACTGCTAATCCTATCATTTACCAAGGGGCAATACCCATTTTCATAGACAGTGAATTAGACACCTGGAATATGTGTACTGCAGCACTAGAAGTAGCTATTATAGATAGAATTTCTAAAGGGAATAAACCAAAAGCTATTCTTGTGGTTCATTTGTATGGCATTCCTGCTAAAATTATAGAAATAGCTGCCATTGCAAAAAAATATGATATTACACTAATAGAAGACGCTGCAGAAGCACTTGGATCTAGCTTTAAGGGTCAAAAATGTGGCACTTTTGGTGATTTTGGAATCTTATCTTTTAACGGGAATAAAATAATTACTACCTCTGGTGGAGGGGCGTTGGTTTGTAAGACAGAAGTAAATAAACATAAAGCTGTTTTTTTAGCAACTCAAGCTAAAGATACTGCGCCACATTACCAGCATTCAGAAATCGGTTATAACTATAGAATGAGTAATGTCTTGGCAGGAATTGGTAGAGGACAGATGGAGGTCTTAGATAAACATATTAGCCTACGTAGGGGCATGAATCAATTTTATAAAGCGTTATTTAAAGACATAGATGGAATAAGTATATTTAAAGAACCATCAAAAGATTATTACTCTAATCATTGGCTGACTTGCATTCTTGTTGATGAAGCTAAAGTGGGTTTCTCTAGAGAAGAGCTCCGATTGCATTTAGAAGAAAATAATATTGAGTCAAGACCCTTATGGAAACCAATGCACCTGCAGCCGGTTTTTAAAGATGCAGCCTATTATGGAGGTACTGTTTCAGAATCCTTATTTGAAGATGGCCTTTGCTTGCCATCTGGTTCTAATTTATCTAATAATGATAGAGATAGAATATCTAAAGTCATTAATTCATTCATACACAATTTGTAGTATGTATTGTTTAATTATTTTACTTTAAATAATTTATAAGAAAATATAACATATATTTGTTATTTATAAGCTACCCCCAATGCTATTAAATAAGAACAGTAAGTTCTTGTATACCTACATAAGTAGGCTCAAGAATTTTTCACATAGAAAACTTGAATTATATTCATCTAAATGGTTAGTGTTAACTATTGATATCTTTATAATTAATATATCATTTGTCTTATCCTATCTCTTAATAGAAGAAGCCTCTTCTAACTCTGACATGAGTATATTAGGATATTATCTCCCTTTAATATCTTTGATAGGGTTATCTTCTTTTTTAGTAGTAGGTTCTTACAAAGGTATTATCAGGCATACAAGTGCAAGAGATAGTTTTAACGTTTTAGTTGCAACCACTTTATTGTCCTCTCTATTACTTTTTTTAGTATTTACCATAAAACTTTTCGGTATTCTAGAAAGTATTAGGATTGAAGTATCTGTTATAATTATACATTACTTATTAAATGTTTTTATTTTGATAAATTCTCGGTATGCATTCAAATCATTTTTCCGATTTATTACTATCAAATCAGTAAATACCACAAATGTTCTCATCTATGGTGCTGGACAGTCTGGATTGATAGTTTATGGTGCCTTAAAAAGAGACACAAAGAACAATTATAAAGTCATTGGTTTTTTAGATGATGACATCGTTAAGATTGGTAAAAAAATAGATCAAGTAAAAATTTTGAATCCACAAAACATTACTTCATCCTTTATTGAAAAACACAGGATCAATGAAGTTGTTATTTCTATTCAAAATATTAGTCCATCTGAGCTTCTGAAGATTTCAGATAGTTATATAAAAACGAATCTAGAGGTAAAAATCGTACCCCCACTAAAAAGTTGGGTTGATGGAATCATAAAAGTGAACCAAATTAAAAAAGTTAAAATTACAGATTTATTGGGTAGAGTACCTATTAAAATTGAGAATTCAATCATAAAAAGAGAAATATCAGGTAAAAGAATTTTAATTACCGGAGCTGCTGGCTCTATAGGATCAGAGATCACAAGGCAATTATCTAAATACAAGTATGACCAATTAATTTTAATTGATCAGGCAGAATCTCCTTTGTATGATTTACAACAAGAATTAATTCAAAATAATAAACATCATATTATACCTGTAGTTGCTGGAATACAAGACAGAAGTAAAATGGAGGAACTTTTTGAGACGTATAGACCTCATAAAGTTTACCATGCTGCTGCTTACAAACATGTTCCTCTGATGGAATACAACCCATATGAAGCCATCAAAACAAATATTCTAGGTACCAAAACATTGGCAGATATTTCTGTTAAATACAGTGTGGAGAGTTTTGTTATGATATCTACAGACAAAGCCGTAAACCCAACAAACATCATGGGGGCTACAAAAAGAACAGCGGAGCTTTATATTAGTTGTCTTAGTAACCAAAACAACAACACTAAATTCACAACAACTAGGTTTGGAAATGTTTTAGGGTCAAATGGCTCTGTTATTCCATTATTTGAAAAACAAATACAAAAACGATTGCCATTAACAGTAACACATAAAGACATTACAAGATATTTTATGACTATTCCAGAGGCTTGTAATTTAGTGTTAGAAGCCGGAACGATGGGAGAGGGAGGAGAGATTTATATATTTGATATGGGTAAATCTGTAAAGATTTTTGACATTGCGAAGAAAATGATTTATTTATCAGGGCTTAAGTATCCTGAGGATATTGATATTAAAATTAGTGGTTTAAGGCCCGGTGAAAAACTGTATGAAGAATTGTTGGCAAATGGAGAAAATACAATACCTACTCATCATAAAAAAATTATGATAGCCAAGTTAAAAGACATTGATTGTGATTTTACAAGCACTATTATTGAAGAATTGAGTCGTGAAAACCAATTTATGACTGATTATGAAAGGGTCTCTCTATTGAAAAAAATTGTACCTGAATACGTTTCGAAGAATTCAATTCACGAAAAATTAGATAAGATATTTATCTAATACATATTTACTATCCTTTAAAAAAAATCATGACTACCACTAAAATTAAACTTTTACTAATTTGTTCTACACTATTAATTACCTCCTGTGTATCCAAAAAAAACATTACCTATTTTCAAAATGATCTAGTAGATCAGAGTAAGGTATCTAATAGTTATAAGACAGTATACAAACCGGATGATTTATTGCAAATAAATATCTCATCAATAGATATGGAAGCTGTGATGCCATTTAACTTAAGTTCATCAGCCAGTACTGAAATGACGAGTTCTAACCCACAAACCTATTTAATTGACTCGAATGGTGAAATAGATTTTCCAATTTTAGGGAAACTTACCATAGGGGGCTTAAGTAGAGAAGATGCTGTTAAATTATTTAAGGATAAATTAGATCCAACCTATGTTAAATCGCCTTCCATTAATATTAACATCACAAATTTTAAAGTGACTGTTCTAGGGGATGTATCAAAACCAGGAACCTTCATGATACCCAATGAAAGAATAACAATTCTTGAAGCCATCGGCTTGGCAGGAGATTTAAATCTCTCTGGACAACGACAAAATATTTTGGTGACTAGAGAAGAAGGAGAGAAAAAAGTATTCCACACCTTAGACTTATTGTCCAATACTCTTTTTACATCACCTGCCTATTATTTGCAACAAAACGATGTGGTCTATGTAGATCAAAATTATGCCAAATCGCAAAATGCAGCAAGCAATCAAAGTACAACTTTTATTTTTTCTACTACCTCTATAATTTTAGGTTTGATTAATATATTTATCAGGAATTAGTATTTAAAGAACTCTCTCAAAATTAATATAAATGAACGAATTTAATGAACAGAATGATTCTTTAGACATTAGAGAAGAAATTGGAAAATACCTGAGACATTGGAAACTATTTTTATTGTCCGCAATCTTTTTTTTAGTTGCTGCTTATTTTAAACTGAGATATTCAACACCACTATACAGTGTCTCATCTTCCATACTGATAAAAGACAACAAAAATGCTGGTATCTCCACTGAACTTGCAGCTTTTGAAGATTTGGGTATAGTTGGGGGTACGTCAGCTAACAACCCCGACAATGAAATTGAAATTTTAAAATCTAGAAATATCTTAGGAAAAGTTATTGACTCTCTTCAACTTAATGTTTCATATTTTTCTGAAGGTAGAGTGAGTACATCTGAGATGTATAAAGAGAATTCACCTATCTTTTTTGTTAAAACAGGAGTTTTCAATAAAAGCAACTCCAATTCATTTATTGTAAAAATTGTAGATAGTATCAATTATGAGTTTGTTGGTATTGATGGTGATCTAATATCTTCACATGCTTTTGGCGAATCAGTTACAATAGACAACGAAACTTTTATAGTTGAAAGTAATAAAAATAAAAAACCCAAAGAAGAAGAGATTGTAATTGTAAAAATTTCTTCAAAAAATTCATTAATTAACCAACTAAAAAGTAGTATTAAAATCACTCCATTAAATGAAAATTCTAGTATTTTATTGTTGAATTTGAATGGCTCTGTGATAGAAAAAGCAGAAGATATCTTAAACGAACTAGTGAAGCAGTATAATACAGATGCTATTAGTGATAAAAATCTAATCTCTCAAAATACCAAAGATTTTATTGATGACCGTTTGAGAAAAATTAAATCTGATTTATTCCTCATTGATGATAAAGTAAAAGAATTTAAAGATAGTAAAAACATCACAGGTCTTTCTGAAGAATTTTCTTTGACTCTAGGTACTTTAAAAGAAACAAATGAACGTATTAGCCTCGTTAGAACTCAAATAAGCCTTGTTAATTGGATCAAAGACTTGTTAGTTGAAAAGTCGACAACCGACCAGATACTACCAACGAGTCTAGGCTTTGACTATAATGGCTTAACTGATGGAATTTCTAAATATAATGAACTAATTCTGTTGAGAGACAAAGCTTCTTTAAATGCAGGTCCTAAGAATCCTATTTTAATGCAACTTGAATCTCAAATAGAAAGTGTAAGATCGAATTTATTAAGTAGTTTGTCTCCAATTTTAAAGTCATTAGATATTCAACTGAAAGATTTGAACAATGAGGCTAATATAGTTTTATCTCGTGTGAAATCTATCCCTGCAACTGAGCGAGGTTTCATAGACATTGCAAGAGAACAAGAAATTATTGCAAGTTTATATCAATATCTATTAAAGAAAAAAGAAGAAACTGAAATATCATTAGCAGTAACTGTTCCCAAAGCTAAAATTATTGATGTTGCTTATGGATACAAATCTCCAATAGGATCAAATAGACAACAAACATATCTAGGGGCTTTTTTTATTGGAATGCTCCTTCCATTCGGTTTCGTTTTTCTTCGTAATTTATTAGACAATAAGATATATTCAAAAAAAGATATCTCGAATACTATACCTGTTCCTTTTTTAGGTAGTATTCCTACTTCAGATGAAATAAAAACCTTAATTGTTACTAGTGGTGAAAGAACACCAACCTCAGAAGCTTTTCGCTTGATTAGAGCAAATTTAAATTTTATCATACCAAACATAAATAAATTGGGCAAAACAATATTTGTTACTTCAACCACTAGTGGAGAGGGGAAATCATTTGTTTCTATTAATACTGCAGCAGCCTTAGCTTTATCAGGTAACAAGGTTTTGTTGATGGGGATGGATTTTAGAGCTCCTAAAATAAATGAATATCTTAATCTTCCTGATAAAAAAGGAATCACTAATTATATCTCAGATTCTAAATTAATTTTTGATGAATTGAAGTTTAAAATTCCGAACATTGATTCTTTAGATATTATTTCTTCAGGAGTAATACCACCAAACCCTTCGGAATTAGTAACAAAAGATAGAGTAGAAGCCTTATTTTTAGAAGTAAAGCAAAAATATGATTTTATCGTTGTAGATACAGCTCCTGTAAACTTAGTGTCAGATACCTTATTAATAGCTAAGTATGCAGATATGTTTATGTATATTGTTAGAGCTAATTACTCAGATAAAAGATCGTTGGTTGTGCCACAAGAATTGTATAAGGAAAATAAACTACCCAATGTAGCCATTATTTTAAACGACATAGATAGTAGACGTGATGGTTATGGTTATGAAGGTTATAGTTATGGAGGTTATGGTTATGGAGGTTATGGTTATGGAGCTACTGAGGTTAAAAAACCATGGTACCGAAGAATCTTTAGCTAAATAGTGATAAACAGCTTAAACTACTTCTTAAAAACAACACTATTGTTTTTAAGAAGTAGTTTAAGCTGTTCTTTATTAGTATCTGTTAGCAATGACTCTATATGGTTTAAATGTTTTGTATTATGCAGGTCTGTACCTACAAAATCATACATTCCTAAATTAAGTAACTTTTTACTTATCTTTTGGATGTTTTTACCATAATATTCTGAAACTGATAATAAATTTAGTTGAAAAAGACAGCCTGCATTTTTTAGTTTATAAAATTTTTCAAAATCATTATGATAAAAATTATATCTTTCCGGATGCGCCAAAATAGGTTTATAACCTTTTAATTGAATTTCAAACAATATGTTAAAAATATTTAAAGGAGGGTTGAAATAAGACATCTCCACTAATATATAATTGTCTTTCAAAGTCAGAATATCATTTTTTTCGAGTAACAAAGAAAATTGCTCATCTAGCATATATTCTGCTGCTACATCAATTGAAACATCAGTAATATTTCTTTTAAGTAATTCATCTTTAACTTTTTGTAGTTTTTCTTTTATAGCAGTTGATGAATTTTGATAAATATCTCCTAACACATGAGGTGTTGTAATAAAATTTTTAATTCCTAAGTCAGACATTTTTTTAATGAGTTGAATACTTTCATCTAAATCACTAGCTCCGTCATCTAAACCAGGAAGTAAATGAGAGTGGATGTCCACAAAAGAATTTGAAAAGAAATCAGAAATTTTATTTTCTTTTTTTTTGAAAAAAAACATAGATAATTTTTTATAAATTTACGTTTTTTAAATTATTTACAACACGAAATCGATTGAGTTTTTTATAGCTATTGCACAGACAAAATACTTACGATATATTTGATAATATTATACAATTACATATGATTTTAATAGCTGATGGTGGTTCTACAAAAGCCGATTGGATTGCGCTAGACACTAATAAGAATGAACTCTTTAGAGTGAGAACGCTAGGCTTAAATCCAGCTGTTATATCTACGGAGGAATTAACAAACCGCATTATTAATATGTTTCAGCTCATTAATGTAAAAGATGAAGTGAGCCATGTATATTTTTATGGAGCAGGATGTGGTACTGACAAAGCTTGTAATCTTTTAAAAGATGTAATGGAGGGTATTTTTACAAATGCAAAAGTAACTATAGCAGAAGACATGCTTGCTGCAGTATATGCCGCTGTAGGCAAGAGTCCTGGAATGGTTTGTATATTAGGAACGGGCTCTAACAGTTGTTATTTTGATGGAGAAAACATGCATATGAAGGTAGCGTCATTAGGATACGTTTTAATGGATGAGGCTAGTGGTAATTATTTTGGAAAACGTTTGATAAGAGATTATTATTACGGATTAATGCCCAAATACATGGTGGAGAAGTTTGAAGCTGATTTTAATTTAGATACCGATACTATTAAAACAAATTTATACCAAAAACCTAATCCAAATATGTACTTAGCATCATTTGCTAAATTTATGTTTGATTTTAAAGACGAAAAATACGTAAGAAGGTTAATGAAAAAAGGCTTTGAAAAGTTTTTTAAGTATCGAATCTTACCTTACAAACTCCATCGAGAAACGCCAATTTATTTTATAGGTTCTATCGCTCATTACTTTAGAGAAATTTTAGATGATGTTGCAGAGAAAAACGGTTTAAAAATTACAGGAATTATTCAAAGACCAATAGACAATCTTATTGAATACCATAAAAATCATATTAATCTATAAGATCTAGAAGCCTTTCTAAAGCCATTCCTCTGGAGCCTTTAATTAAGATGTAATTATTCTTAAATGTACTTATATTAAGTTGTTTTTTCATCGATTCAACACTATCGTATTTTTCTTCGGCAGTTGTTTCATAATAATTTTTACCAATAAAAATGAATCGATCTATTTCCAAATTTTCGCAGATATTAACAATATGTTGATGCTCCTTAGCCGAATCTTCTCCAAGTTCAAACATATCACCTAAAATAACAACCTTTCTAGTTTCTTTAATTTTATTGAAGTTATATAGTGCTGCTAAAGTGCTTGTTGGATTTGCATTGTAGGCATCCATTAGAATTTTATTATTATTTTTCACCAGTACTTGAGACCTATTGTTAGTAGGTGAATAATTACTGATGGCAGTACTAATATTTATAGTAGAAATATTGAAATATTCTCCAATAGAAATAGCAACTCTAATATTGTCTAAATTATAAGTTCCTACAAGATTTGTAAGGATTGTTTTGTTAGTATACTTCAATTCTAAAAAAGGTTGAATAGACGAAATAGTAATCGAATTATTCAATAGTATTCTTTTAATTTTTTTGGTTAATTCTACCTGTATTGTATCATTAGAATTAACAAATACAATCTTATTTTCTTTTTCAAGATAGGTGTACAGTTCAGACTTTCCTTTTATTACTCCACCAATCCCACCAAAACCTTCCAAATGAGCCTTTCCGAAATTCGTAATACAACCAATATCAGGTTCACATATATTAGTGAGGAATTCAATTTCTTTTTGATGATTAGCTCCCATCTCTACAATACCTATTTCTGTATTGTTTGTAAATGATAACAGTGTTAAAGGAACTCCAATATGATTATTTAAGTTTCCTTGAGTTGCTTTTGTATTGTATTGCGTCATTAAAACAGCATTTAATAACTCTTTAGTTGTTGTTTTTCCATTACTCCCTGTTAATCCAATAACCGGGATTTCAAGTTTTCTTCTGTGGTAATTAGCTAATTTTTGTAATGTTTTTAAAACATTGTCTACTAAAATAGTTCTTCCTTCTATCTCACTCTCTTCTTCGTCTATTACAGCGTATTTTGCTCCTTTTTTTAGTGCTTCTATAGCAAATTTATTTCCATTAAAGTTGTCTCCTTTTAAAGAAAAGAAGATGGAGTTATTTCTAATATTTCTAGTATCAGTATCTACTAAATAATTAGTTGAATATATCTGATATAAATCTTTAATGTCCATAGGTTACATATAAAAAAAACCTCATTGAAAACTATTCAATGAGGTTTGTACTATTTTTAGTTTAAAAAAAAGGATTATCTAGAAGGGTTTCTAGGTGTTCTTTTTTTATAATTCAACACACCAACCACATCTGTAGCACATCTAAACCCAATGTAATTTGTTGACATATATTCTGGTAAATACCTCCTTTGTGATGGATCTAGCCAATAGGCTCTATCTTGCCAGGAACCACCTTTGTGGACTCTAGTTTCATTACTAATTAAAGTTGCACGTTTTTTAATATCGTATTGATTTAACTTTCCTGTTTCTGGATCTTTTGTATTGATCGGTGAATTGTACATTCTTGATTTACTTGTAAATTGATCTTCATCCTGTCCATACAATCGATTCGAGAAATTGTCTCCATCGTTCTTATCAAGATTAGATGCCGTATTATAATTTCTTCTCATAAAAACGTCATCTTTACTAACAGGCACATATTTAATTTCACCAGGGAGTTCTCTAGCTATTATTTTACCGTTAGGTAATGTATCATATGCTACCATGCTATTTGGAGTGTCACCAATTACAACAACACTTCCAGTTGAGTCTATTAATTTTTTCGTAAAAATATTTCCTCTGAAATAATTAAAGTCGTTTGCTTCTGTATCAATTATTGGTCTGTAAACATCTTGAACCCATTCTGCTACATTTCCTGACATATCATAGAGTCCATTTGCATTTGGCTTATATGACTTGACTTTAATAGGTATATCAGATCCATCTTCAGACCATCCTGCTAAGCCACTGTAATTTCCTTTTCGTTGTTTGAAATTTGCTAATTGATCACCTTTAGAGCGATTAGATTTGTTTCTGGTATACTTACCATCCCAGGCATATTTTTTTCTACCTCTAATATTGTTAAACTCTCTGTTTCCATTATTAGCTTTGGCAGCATATTCCCACTCTACTTCAGTTGGTAATCTAAATTTTTGGGATAATATACCATCTTGAGAAGTTACTTGTCTTCCCGTGAAGCTTCCCTTAGCTGGTTTAGGAGCTCCTTTTTTTCGTATTTTATTATTTGGTAGCCCTCTTTTGTAAACTGCTGAATCACCATCAAATAACTTGTATGGATTTTCTAAATACAAATCTGTATCGAAAAAATTTCTTATGGTATCATTCCCTAATACGTTAGATAACACTCCTTTATCTATTAAATTTTTTAAATTAACAGCACTGGTTCTCCATTTACAATATTGTACAGCTTGTATCCAACTTACGCCAACCACAGGGTATTCCGAATACGCAGGATGTCTAAGGTAGTTTTCAGACAAAAGATTTGTATTTCCTAGACTACTTCTCCAAACTAAAGTATCTGGCAATGCAGAGGAATAGATGTTCTTATACTTTTCCTCTTTTGGTGGAAATACATCTTTGGTTACTTGAAGATACAAAAGGTATTCTGAATTTGTAACTTCTGATTCATCCATATAAAAAGATCGAACATGCATTTGCTGTGGTGTGGTGTTCCAATCAAACATTACATCATCTTGAACTTGACCCATGGTGAAAGTACCACCTTCAATAGCGACCATTCCATTTGGGACTTTCTGTCCTTGAAATGAGGTCCCTTTGATGTAGCTTCCATATTTTGGATCATTAAAGTTCCATCCTGTTAGAGAGGATTTATTATTATTAGTTGAATTACAACTAAAAAGTAAAATCGCAGTAAGTAAAAACAGTGATATTCTATATAAGTTCTTCATATTTTATTTCAAAAAATAGAGTTTTATTTCAGTTCAGCAATTTACAACAAAATTGTATTCTTACAAGATGAATTGTAAATTTTAATAGTCTTGATATTCTTTTCAATATATCTCTAACGATTAACTTTTTTTTTTATTATCATATATCAATATTTTTCATAAAATATATCCACATTATTTGCGTTCTTTGAAGAATGCTTATGATGATTAAACGAATTATTACTTTTATATTTTTATTCTTTTCTATAGTTGCCTATAGTCAAGTAACTAACTCCGTTCTTGCAAATGGTGATTGGTATAAATTTGCTATTGACACCACTGGTATATTTAAAATTGATAGGTCTTTTTTACAACAGATAGGAATTTCAACAAATAATTTGAATCCAAAAAAAATTCATATTTATGGAAATGGCGGTAATTTATTACCAGAATTCAATGGAGATTTTAGACATGAAGACTTACAAGAAAATGCCATCTATATCAAAGGCGAAGATGATACTTCTTTTGACACGAATGATTATATTTTATTTTATGCAAAAGGACCACATAGCTGGGATGTAAATGCAGAATCTGGCGAGGTAAGTCATCTTCAGAATATATATTCAGATACATCACATTACTTCATTACGGTAAATGAAGAGGATGGTAAAAGAGTACAAAACTCAGTTGCTGTTTCTGGGAACTCAAATCTACTTATTACTTCTTTTGATGATTATATTTTTTATGAAAAAGAAAACATCAACCTTTTGGCAGCGGGTAGGAGATGGTTGGGTGAGGAGTTTAGTATAGAAAATCAACAAACATTTCAGTTGCCATTTCCAAATGCAACCCAAAACCAAGACTTAAAAGTAACGTTAGGAGCAGTGGCAGTCTCTGGTTTATCATCACTTATGGAAGTGACTGTGAATTCTCAAAGTATTTTTAACCTTAACTTCACAGCATCTTCCTCCAGTTTATTTTCAGATAGACTTGGGACTGGAATACTAACCAATAATTCTTCGTCAACAATAGATATTTCTATAGATTATAATAATGGAGGAAACCCATCGGCAAGAGCATATCTAGATTATATTGAAGTTTCAGGTAAAAAAGAATTAATCGCAGACGATTTTCAATTTTCTTTTAGAAGTTTTGAAGTTGCAAATACTTCCGGTATTGCTGAATATCAGATTCAGAATTCACAAAATATTTTTCAAGTTTGGGATGTAACCGATCCAATTAATGCAACGAACATATCAAATGAATCAGCTACAGGGTCCTTTTCTTTTAAAGCTACTACAGGTGTTTTGAACGAGTATATTTTAGTAAATCAAGATGATTATTACGTTCCTGAAACGATATCTAATTCGAGAGTAGAAAACCAAAATTTACACTCAATAAAGGATGTCAATTACTTACTAATAACTACGAATGAATTTGCTGAACAAGCTCAGAGAATTGCAGATTATCACATAGAGAATTCTGGAATAACAGTCCAAGTAGTCATGCTAGATGAAATTTACAACGAATTCTCTTCCGGTAGTAAAGACATCACCGGGATTAGAGATTTTATCAAACATGTTTATGAAACAAATTCAACAGATGATGATAAGTTAAAATACGTTTGTTTTTTTGGAGATGCTTCTTATGATTATAAAGATCGCATCATAGGGAATAACAATATTGTTCCAGTATACTTGGCTGACGCAAGCTATGATCTAGCTTATTCATATGTTACGGATGATTTTTTTGGAATGCTTGAAGATACCGAAGGAACAATGGATCGCTCACATTCTATAGACGTAGCAACTGGAAGAATACCCGTATCTACCCAACAGCAAGCTAGAGATGTAGTTGATAAAATATTGAGAGATTATAATGTTGATTCTTTTGGAGATTGGAGAAATACCATTACGTTACTTGCTGATGATATAGATGATGATCTTTCAGATACTGGTATTCAAACAGGAGTAGAAACTATTGCTGATGATATTAAAGTTAATAAACCTGTTTTTAATATCAATAAAATTTATGCAGATGCGTATGTTCAGCAAAATTCATCAGGAGGTGAACGGTATCCAAGTGTAAAGGAAGCAATCACTAGGGCTATAGAATCAGGTACCTTAGTCTTTGATTATTTTGGTCATGGTGGTGAAGATGGTTTTGCGGCAGAAAGATTTTTGGATATTCCACAAATAAAAGGTTTTAAAAATGAAAACACACTTCCCCTATTTATAACCATTACTTGTGAGTTTTCTAGATTTGACAATCCGATAAGAATTTCGGCTGGAGAAAATGTTTTTTGGAATACAACTGGTGGAGCAGCATCTATGATTACAACCACCAGAGAAGTGTTTATAAGTGTAGGGCAAGCTTTTAATAAGAGTTTAATGGCAATATTATTAGAATTTAACAATGAAGATTTAACCATTGCAGAGTCTCTAGTAAAAGCAAAAAACAACTATTCAAGTATTCAAAAATTCTTTATATATTATTTTGGAGACCCTGTAAAAAAATTAGCAATTCCTGAGCCAAATATTAAAATAACAAAGATGAATGGTGTAGATATTACCCAATCTATAGATACACTTAAAGCCTTATCCAAAGTTAGTTTTGATGGAATTGTTACAGATAATTTAAATAATATTTTAACTAATTTTAATGGAAGTTTATCCACAACTGTGTACGATAAGCCAATAGATAAATCTACCTTAGACAATGATAATTTTGGTATTGTAGAAATTTTTGATTCTCAAGAAAGTAAATTATTTAGAGGATTGGCTACTGTAGAAAATGGAAATTTCAACTTTGAATTTATAGTGCCTAGAGATGTCAAAATTGCTTATGGAAATGGTAAGTTAAGTTTTTATGCTACTAATGAGGTTATAGACAAGGCTGGCTATACTAGTGATATAATTGTAGGAGGTATTAATGAAAACCCACCAGAAGATACTACTGGCCCTGAAATTCAATTATTTATGAATGACGAATCTTTTTTAGATGGCGCCAATACAAATGCATCACCAAATCTAATAGCAAAATTATTTGATTTGAGCGGTATTAATACTTCAGTCACAGCTGTAGATCATGATATAGTTGGAATTTTAGATGGAGATGAATCTAATCCAATAATTTTAAATGATTTTTATCAAACAGAATTAGATGATTTTACTCGTGGTAAGGTGGTGTATCGATTACGAGATTTAACAGTAGGACCTCATACTCTTAAACTAAAGGCATGGGATACCTATAATAATTCTTCAGAAGCTATTTTAAATTTTGTAGTGGTTAGTGATTTGACTATAACTTTAGATAATGTTTTGAATTATCCAAATCCATTCGTAAATTACACCGAATTTTGGTTTAACCATAACAAGCCAAATGAACCCCTTGAAGTTCAGGTGCAAATATTTACTGTTTCAGGAAAATTAATTAAAACAATCAATCAGCAAGTTCAAACAACAGGTAATTTATCAAGAAATATTTCTTGGAATGGTTTGGATGATTTTGGAAATAGAATAGGTAAAGGTGTATACATATATAAATTAAAAGTAAGGTCAACTGCAAGTAATATATCAACAGAAAAGTATGAAAAATTAGTTATACTATAATAAATTACGATATTTACGTTCAAGTAAATTAATAAAAACAAAAACATGAAGAAAATAGCATTATTGTTCATTATTTACATTTCAAGTATTTTTGGTGCTCTAGCGCAAACAACTGGAGGAATAACAACAGCCACCCCTTTTTTATTAATTATACCGGATGCAAGATCAGGAGCAATGGGAGATATTGGAGTTTCTACTTCAGCAGATGCAAGTTCTCTTTTTCACAATCCATCTAAAATTGCATTCAGTGGACAACAGGTGATGATTGGTTTAAATTATTCTCCATGGCTTAGAAATCTAACAGATGATATTTTTATTGGAAGCGCTTCTTATATTAATAGATTTAGTGAAAATGCTGCTTGGGGAGCTGAGTTCAGATATTTTTCTCTAGGTCAAGTTGATTTAACTGATAATGTTGGAAATCCTACAGGAACTATTAATCCAAATGAATTTGCACTCTCTGGTACCTATGCATTAAAATTGAGTGAGACATTTTCTATGGGAGTAAGTGGTCGTTATTTTAGATCAAATTTAGCTTTTACAGGTACAAACTCTACCTTACAACCTATCAACTCTTTTGCGGTAGACGTGTCTGGTTATTACCAATCATTTGAAGAGAATTACGGGAGTTTTAACGGACGTTATAGGATTGGTTTTAACATAGCGAATATTGGTCCAAAAGTATCTTACGTTCCAGGACAAGATGATTTTATTCCAACGAACTTAAAATTTGGAGGTGGTTTTGATTTTATTTTAGACGATTATAACATTTTAAGTGTAAATACTGAATTTACAAAACTCTTAGTCCCTTCTCCACAATTAGATGGTTCTGATCAAGACACAGGGTTTATCTCTGGTATGTTTAGTTCATTTGGGGATGCAGATGGAGGTTTTAGTGAAGAATTAGAAGAGGTGACTTATGCATTAGGTGCAGAATATCTTTATAACGATGCATTTGCATTGCGTGCAGGGTATTTTCATGAAAGTGAAAATAAAGGAAATAGACAATTTTTCACAATGGGTGCTGGATTTAAAACGAACGCTCTAAATATTGACTTATCATATTTAATCAATTCATCTGATGTAAATAATCCATTAGAAAATTCGCTTCGTTTTTCTTTATCATTTGATTTAGGAGAAATCTATGACGATTATTAATATTACGATCTTTTAAAACAAGATGTTCTAATGAGAGAGATGAACACAGGTAGTACTGCTTTTATATATACGGATATCAACGAGTTATCTGATGTTGATAAAAAATTAATGGAAGCAGCTATTGAGATTACAAAAACTGCATATGCACCGTATTCTGGTTTTAATGTAGGAGCTGCTCTTTTGATGGATGACGATTCTATTATTACAGGAAATAATCAAGAAAATGCAGCTTATCCCTCAGGAATATGTGCTGAACGTGTTGCAATCTGGAAAGCTGGCTCCTCCTTTCCAAATAAAAAAATAAAAAAAATAGCCATTACTGCTGTTTCTTCCAATAAACAATTAGATAAACCTGTGGGTCCTTGTGGTGCTTGTAGACAAACAATGTTAGAGTATGAAATCAACCAAGCCGAAGATGTTGAAGTTATCTTCATGGGTGAGGTAGGTAATGTGGTAAAAACAAAGTCTATTGCATCATTATTACCTTTTTCTTTCGACAGCTCTTATTTATAATGTCTCTGTATTGCAATTTTAAAATTATTTAGTTAAATTATAGTAGTTTGAACATCGTAAAAACAGTACAAATTAAAAGACAAATTCAACTAAAAACAGTTTATTTATTAGATACATAATATATACACATGACATCTTCACTCATTACCGGCACTGGATCTTATATCCCAGAAATTAAAAAAGAGAATAAAAAGTTTTTAGAAAATCGATTTTTAAATTCAGATGGTACAGAAATACCTAGTGATAATGCGATTATTATAGAGAAATTTAAAGCCATCACAGGTATTGAAGAAAGAAGATATGCTGCATCTAAATACAATACATCAGACTTAGGTTTTTTTGCCGCCCAAAAAGCAATTGAAGATGCAGCCATAAATCCGGAAGAGCTAGATTATATTATTTTGGCACATAATTTTGGAGATACTAAGTCAACGGCTATTCAAAGTGATTTATTGCCAAGTTTAGCAACAAGAGTAAAATATAGATTGGGAATTGAAAATCCTAATTGTGTAGCGTATGATATTTTATTTGGCTGTCCGGGTTGGATAGAAGGTGTTATTCAAGCACAAGCATTTATAAAAGCAGGTATTGCCAACAAAGTACTGGTTATTGGAGCAGAAACGCTGTCTAGGGTTGTTGATAAATACGATAGAGATTCTATGATATATAGCGATGGAGCAGGTGCTTGTATTGTTGAAAAGAATGAGGGGCAAGACGCTGGTATTTTAAGTCATGCCACACAAACTTTTGCAAAAGAGGAGGCTTATCATTTGTTTTTTGGAAAATCTTTTGAAACTCAACAAGATCCAGATGTGCGTTATATAAAAATGCATGGAAGAAAGATTTATGAGTTTGCATTAAACAATGTTCCTGCCGCAATGAAATCTGCTTTAGATAAAAGTGGCATTCCAATTGAAGAGGTGAAAAAAATATTCATTCACCAAGCTAATGAAAAAATGGATGAAGCAATTATTAAACGTTTTTATAGACTCTATAAAACATCTGTTCCAGATGGTGTGATGCCTATGAGTATTCATAAATTAGGAAACAGTTCTGTTGCTACTGTTCCTACATTATTAGATTTAGTTTTAAAAGGAACTATCGAAAATCAATCACTTTATAGGGGAGATGTTATCATTTTAGCCTCTGTTGGAGCTGGTATGAATATTAATGCGGTAGTTTATAGATATTAAATTGTAAAATTTTATAAACACAAAGCTTTCATTTCTAAATTGAAGTACTATTTTTGCACATGCAACAACACCAGGTACTTATTTTAGATTTTGGATCGCAATACACTCAATTAATTGCGAGGAGAGTAAGAGAGTTGAATATCTACTGTGAAATTCACCCATACAACAAACAACCATCAAACGCAAACGACTTTAAAGCAGTTATTTTATCTGGCAGTCCTTCTTCTGTTAGATCTGAAGATGCCCCGCATCCAGATTTGTCAGAAATTAGAGGAAAAAAGCCCATGCTAGCTGTTTGTTATGGAGCACAATATTTAGCTCATTTTTCTGGTGGAAAAGTAGCACCATCAAATACCAGAGAGTACGGAAGAGCAAATCTCTCTTTCATAAAGGACAACGAAACTTTTTTTTCAAATATCTCTGAAGGAAGTCAGGTTTGGATGAGTCATTCAGACACCATTAAAGAGCTACCAGCCAACGCTGTGCATTTGGCTAGTACTTCTGATGTAGAAAATGTAGCTTTCAGAATTGAAGGTGAAGATACGTTCGCAATTCAATTTCATCCTGAAGTTTACCATTCTTTAGATGGGAAACAGTTGTTAGAAAATTTTCTAGTAAAAATTGCAGGAGTAGCACAAACTTGGACATCTGATTCTTTTGTGGAAACAACAGTTTCAAACATACAAAAAAAAGTAGGAAATGATAAGGTAGTTCTGGGCTTGTCTGGAGGAGTAGATTCTTCTGTTGCAGCAGTTTTATTACACAAAGCAATTGGCGAAAATCTGTATTGTATTTTTGTAAATAACGGATTACTTCGCAAGAATGAGTTCGACAGTGTACTTAATCAATACGAAGGGATGGGATTAAACGTTAAAGGTGTAGATGCATCGGCACGTTTTTTGACCGCTTTAAAAGGATTGTCTGATCCAGAGCAAAAAAGAAAAGCTATAGGAAACGCATTTATTGAAGTTTTTGATGATGAAGCTCATAAAATAGAAAATGTAAAATGGTTGGCACAAGGAACTATTTATCCAGATGTTATAGAGTCAGTATCTGTAAATGGAGGACCCTCAGCAACGATTAAAAGTCATCACAATGTAGGAGGATTACCAGATTTTATGAAATTAAAAATTGTAGAACCTTTACGAATGATTTTTAAAGACGAGGTAAGAAGAGTAGGAGCTTCTATGGGAATTGATCCTGAATTATTGGGTAGACATCCGTTTCCTGGACCAGGTTTAGCAATTAGAATTTTAGGGGATGTTACATCAGAAAAAGTAGCTATTTTACAAGAGGTAGATGCTATTTTTATCAATGGGTTAAAAGAAAGTGGATTGTATGATAAAGTTTGGCAAGCTGGCGCCATATTACTGCCTGTCAACTCAGTAGGTGTTATGGGAGATGAAAGAACCTATGAAAAAGTAGTGGCATTAAGAGCTGTAGAAAGTACAGATGGAATGACGGCTGATTGGGTGAATTTACCTTATGAGTTTTTACAAAAAACATCCAATCAAATTATAAATAAAGTAAAAGGTGTCAATAGAGTCGTATATGATATTAGCTCAAAACCACCAGCAACTATTGAATGGGAATAAAATTATGAGAAAGTTTAAATTAGTTATCATCTTATTTTTTGTTGTCATAGCAACTTCTTGTGGTCAACAAAAAGAATATATTTCTTACACAGTAAAAAAAGGTGAAACCATGAAGGTTATAGCCAAACGTCTAGGAATTAAAACAAAAGATTTATTGCGTTTAAATCCTACTATAGGAAGGAAGCCTTCGCCTGAAACAGCTATTATTATACCCAACAATAAATTTGATCAAAATTCACCCATTGATACTACAATTGTTAAAGAAACTGATACTATAGTTATTGTTGATGATGTGAAAGATATACAAGACTCACAAAATAAATTTTTAGTTCATAAAGTAGTTAAGGGAGACACTTTTTATAGTCTAACACGTGCCTACAATGTCTCAGAAAATGAATTAAAAGCGTTAAATCTATCTCTAGAGATTTCGGGCTTACAATTAGAGATGTTGCTAAAAATAAAACCAATTGTAGCTGAAAATATTTTTTTAATCTATAGAGATACTATTTCAGAGGCTGCAGCTGTAAAAATAGCGATGATGTTGCCCTTTAGAGCCATTGAATATGACACCATTGATGCGATAGATATTTTTAAAACAAATAAGTTGTCTAATATTACAACAGATTTGTATTTAGGTGCTCATGTAGCTTTAGATTCTCTAAGGAGATTGGGGATAGATGTGGAACTTTCTGTTTTTGATACTGGAAGAAAAAACACAAAATTAGATTCAATTTTATCTGTTACAGACTTTAATGATATAGATGCAATTATCGGTCCTTTATATTCCGAAGAAGTTCCAAAGGTTGCTAATAGAGCAGGTGTACCAGTTATTTTACCAGTATATTCTAAAAAACAATCTAGTTTCCAGTCATCAAAAATTATTAAAACCTTTGCGGACAGAGAAGTGCATCAAAAAGAATTAGTAGCTCATATTTTAAGAAGCTACTCTAATGAAAACATCTTAATTATTGGAGATAGTACAGCCACTTCAATTAGGAATAGCGATCTTATTAAATCAGTATTATTAGATCATGATTCTATTACTGATGCTCTAATCATACATCCTAATCAAGGCTATATAAGGAAAGCTAATATTATAAATGCTTTAAAGGCCGAAATTGGTAATTGGCTAATTTTTGCTACAGATGCTAGTGTTATTGTTTCTGACGTAGTTAATAGTTTGATAAGTCTACCAATAGAAGAGGAAGACGAAGATACAGATGAAAAAGAAGTTGACGACAAAGAGAAAGATGATAAACCAGAAATGCAAATACTACCTGAAGACACTGTTATTAAGATTTTTGGATTCAATAAATCGTCTCAGTTTGATATAATTGACAATAATAAATTAGCAAAACTTGGGTTTACCTATACAAGTGATATTTTTATTGATGAAGGCTCGCCTAAAGTTCAGCTATTTAATAAGCAATATCTAGAAAAAAACTATGCATATCCCTCTTATTATGCAACTAAAGGATTCGACATTGTCTTTGATGTAGTGATGAGATTGGCTTCTGGAGATCCTTTAAAAGAGACTTTTAAGAAAGGTATTTCTACTAGGCTAGAAAGTAAGTTTAACTATAACAAAAGTTTATTTAGTACATCTACTAATACTGGTATCTATATACTTCAATATAATCCTGACCTAACCATAACTAGAATAAAGTAGTGTAAAAATAATATATAATCATAAAAAAACTCCTGATGTACATCAGGAGTTTTTTTATGAATTGATATAATTAAATTTTCTTCATTTGTTGTTTCATCATTTGCATCTGTTCTTTTAACATACCGTGTTTGTCAAGTTTTTTTGCTTCAGCCATTAAGGTAGTCGCTTCACGTTTTCTTCTTTTTGTCATGGCTATACCAGCTAATTGTAATTTAGCCATTGCTAAATCATGATCCATTGCCAAACCTAACCGAACAGCTTTTCGTAAATACTTTTCAGCTTGCGTCATGTTGGTTTGGGAAAGCATAATTCCATGCAAGTAATTATAGTATCCTTCTTGTTTTTGAGTGAGTGCAGTACTTGGGTTTTTTATATAAGTCAACCATTTTTGTGCAGCTGGGAAATTTTGTTTTCTTAATTGTAAAAATGACAGTAAAATAAATTCATTTTTGAAATACAATAAGATAAACATTCCTGTTAGGAATAAAATAGCGATTCCGTTCCCAATATGGACTTGCCAAAATTCTAGGACAGACCATACTATGGTTAAAAAGGCTAATGCTAATTTTATATTTTTATGAAACATATGTTCTTTTTTTGTGAGTACTAAAGTACACTATTCTTTTATTTTTTGTAAAACTTTCTATGTTTAAACCATGCAAATACTCCTAGTATACCTATGAAGGTTGCAGAATAAAATACTGAATTAGGAGTAATTACTTGATCACCACTTGCGTAGGAATGCAATCCAGACAAATAGAAATTTACTCCAAAATAAGTCATCATGATGGCTCCATACGCCATAATAGACCAGAGATTAAATGTGTACCGGCTTCTTAAACCTGGTATCAATCTCATATGCAATACAAATGCATAAACCATAATAGACACCAAGGCCCATGTTTCTTTTGGATCCCATCCCCAATAACGTCCCCAGCTTTCATTAGCCCACATTCCTCCTAAGAAATTACCAATGGTTAACATAATTAAACCTATAGTAATAGCCATTTCATTAATGGTGGTAATTTCTTTAATATTTAGGTCCATTTTTTTCTTATTCTTTTCTGTGGTGAAAGCAGTTAAGAACAAGGCTACAATTCCTAAAATCATACCCAAAGAAAAAGGCCCATAACTAGCAACTATAATAGATACATGAACTAGTAACCACCAAGAATTTAATACTGGCACTAAATTTGCAATTTCTGGATCTAACCAGTTTTGATGGGCAAATGCTAAAATAACAGCAGTTAAGAAGGTGGTTGCCGCAATGGTTAATGACGATTTTCTTCCAAATGCCAAACCAAACAACATAGTAGCCCAAGCAACATAAATAATAGATTCATAGGCATTACTCCATGGTGCATTACCACTTATATACCATCGGCTTAGCAATCCTAAGATGTGAAGACCAAAGACAAGTATTGTTATTCCTATCAGAACCTTTACAACCAAAGCTATCCATTTTTTATCATTAAAAATTTGTAGGATCACAAAAAATATTAAAAACACACTTACATATCCATAATATTTGGCAAGTTTCTTGAAAATTTGTAATTTATTATAGGTTATTTCTAGATCTATTTTTTCTTTGTTTGGATACACTTCTGCACCATATTTTTGTTGAAACTTTTTAATTCCAGCTAATAGCTTATCAGCCTCCGTATAATTATTAGTTCTTTTTGCATCCTGTAATAACCGTATGTAAACAGGTAAAGATTGTCTTACAAATAATGAATCTTTTCCAACATAGTTTGCTCTAGAGCCTTCTGGAAAAGAAACCCATTTATTATTTTCATCGTTTAATTTAGGATAAATTCTTAAAACACTTAGACTCAATGCTTGAGAGAATAGGTAGATTCTCCTATCAATTTTAATGACATCTTTTTCAAATTTGTTCTGAACATTCTTCTTTTGTGCTTCTAGAACGTAGTCACTGATTTTTGATTGAGTTCCTTCGTAAAAATCTGCTAGAGCTGCATGTGTTGCATTTTCATCAACACCTATAATTTCACGAATTTCTGTGTTCCCTTTTTCTAAATAAATAAAGGGAACGTTAAACCAAAGTTTTGAGTTTTCTATAATTGAAAGAAAAACCTGACTAGGTTCCATCCCATTAAAATCTTCATCATGAGAAACCTTTCTTACCAATTCAGAGGCAAAGGTGTGCGCTGGTTTCATTCTACCGCCAACATCTTGTATAATGAGCGTGTTAAATTCATCAGCATGCTTCAAATCAACTAAGTTAGCTTTTAATACAGAATCAATTTGTTGATCAGATATTTTAGATAGATGACTTTCTTGAGCTTGAGTAATTCCAGAAACACTAATAAAAAGCCCAATAAAAAGGGTGAGGGCAGCTTTTTTCTTTTTAATTTTTTTCAATGTTTTCTTTAAGGAATCGAAACGAGTTCCTGGAGCAAATAGAATAGAAATCATTCCAAAATATAATAGAGAATACCCAATATAGGTAATTAGTGTTCCCCAAAAATCATGATTAACAGACAGATGAGTCTGTTCTACTTCACCAGAAAGATCATAACTAGCTTGAAAAAACTTGTAGCCTTTGTGATCTAATATATGATTCATGTAGATTTTATAATCAAATGTTTCATCGGTATCTATTAAAGTAATTTCACTAGCAAAAGCGGCAGCACTCTCAGAACCAGGATATTTTTCTAATTGAAAATCATTTAGTTTAACTTCAAAAGGTGTTTCTAGTAATTGAGGTCCGTAATCTATTCTAAAATTTAAGCCATTTAAAGAAAATTGAGTAGGTCTTTGTGGCGCATATTTTCCACCATATATTTCAATTTGTGATGTTTCTTCATCTACTGTTATGTCTAATACCAACGCATCTAATTTGGTGTCATCTTTTTTAGCACCTCTAATAGTTTTTAATTCGCCTTTTTTAACAGGTTCTGGAATTACAAATGGTAATTCACCAACTTTATACAAAGATCGTAGTTGAAATTCTTGAACGCTATCTTTAGTAACTGTTCCTTCAGCTCTATCAGCCATTCGCATCCAACTTCCATCGTTTTGTGTTTGTATTTTTAAGATTCCTTCTTCTCTAAAAAGATTGATAGTGCCAGAGTTATTAGGCGCTTCAAAGCCAACCAATACACCATGAATATTTTGTAAATCTCCTTTTTTGATATAATGCTCATGTCTTGAGCCACTGCTAGATTCTACAATAAATAAAAATTCTTCTCCAGTTTCATTTTCAAAGAACTTTTCTTCTGCCCAAGGAATATATTCTGCCAATTTTACAGAGAACTCTTGCTCTCTAAAATCATCGTATAAACTCCAAGTATTAGTTCCTTTTGCAGAGAATAAGGTAGATTTGTGAAATGTTTTTTGCTCTTCGTTATTGTCTATCACTAAGTTTACATAAGTAGTTTCAGATAGAAATTTATTAGTAGTCTCACCTTCATTAATAAGCATTAACCCTTCATAGCCAACATATCTTGTTACACCTGCTCCAATTAAAATTAAAAGGAATGAAACATGAAATAATAATACAGGCCATTTTTCTTTTCTTAGTAATCGATAACGGAATATGTTTCCAAAAAAATTGACGATAAAAAACGCCATAATAGCTTCAAACCACCAAGCGTTGTAAACCAGTGCTTTTGCAGTTTGTGTACCATAATCATTTTCAATAAAAGTAGCAACTCCCATAGCTATTGAAAAGGCTATAAAAAGAATTGCTGTTAAGCGTGTAGAATATAAAATGTCAAAAAATTTCTTCATCCGAAAGGGCTTTAAAAACTACCACAAATTTACGGATTAAACATTTAAATAGTGTCTGATTTTTTTCTTTTTAATGCTAAAAAAACCCTTATTAATTTGCGATTAATAAGGGCGTAATTTTATTTTGTTTTTGTTGGAATTGGTGGAGGACCTTCAGGAATAATAGCTTTGTAAACTTCATCTCCTTTTCGTTCTTTATATTCAGCTTTTACTTTGTCTACAAGTGCTGGATTTTCAAATAAATCTAACATGGTCATAGACATTGCTTTAGATGAATACAGCATTCCTTTATGCCCAATACTCATACCACCACAAGCTACAACTGCCCATGAATGCCAAGGAGTATCTTTTGGTGCAGTAGTTACACCAAGGTTTATGTTTGCTACATTCCAACTAACATCTCCTACGTCTGTAGAACCGCCTCCTGGGTTTTCTCTAGTATCTAGAAGTGGATTAATTGCACTATCCATTCCTACTTGCTCTTTTTTTGTTATTTCTTGTATTTTCTTTCCAAAAGCTATTTCATCATCTGTATATTCTATAGGACCCAAAAGTTCTAAGTTTTTTTGCATAATCTCACCACCTTCTCTATTTACCAATACCTCATAAATTCCAGAAATTAAAGAAATTTTATACTCTACGTTCGCAAGAATTGCAGCTCCTTTGGCCATTTCTTGAACACGTTCATAAACAGGCATCATTCCAGAACGTTTGGTGTCTCTTACGCGAACCCATATTCTAGCGTAATCTGGTACTACGTTTACAACTTGCCCACCGTCTTGTATGTGATAATGCATTCTAACAGATGGTCTTACATGTTCTCTATAATAATTAATACCAGAGGCATATAGCTCTAGAGCATCAGAAGCGCTTCGCCCATTCCATGGATCTGCAGAAGCATGAGCAGCTTGCCCAAAAAATTCAACTTTAAAATCTACGAGTGCTAGAGAACTTTGTACATCTGCCTTTGTTTCCGCAGATGGATGCCAGCTAATATTTACATCAACATCATCCCAAAGACCTGCATTGACCATCCAAATTTTTCCAAAGAACTTTTCTTCTGAAGGAGTTCCAAGAAACTTTACGGTTCCTTTAATCTTTCCAGCCTGAATTAGTTCTTTAATAGCGATAGCAGCGCCTAGGCTTCCTGCTCCAAATAAATTATGACCACAGCCATGACCAGCTGCTCCTTCTTTAAGTGGCGATTTTGTCGGTGTTGCTTTTTGAGAAATTCCAGGTAAAGCGTCAAATTCTCCTAAGACACTAATTACCGGAGAACCAGAACCATAAGTAGCAACAAAAGCAGTTGGCATTCCAGCAACACCTCTTTCTACATTAAAGCCGTTTTTTTCTGCATAACTAGCTAAAATTTCAGCAGACTTGGTCTCTTCAAAAGCTGTTTCAGCCAATCCCCATATTTCATCACTTATTTTGATAAGTTCATTTTTATGTTTTTCTACAGATGTAAGTAATGCCTTTTTATTTTTTGACATTCCTTTTTGCGCATAAGATGTAATCGACACAAAAAGTATCAATACAAATAGTATGATTTTTTTCATTTTTAAAAGAATTGAAAGTTAAGAGGTTTAAGATACTATTATTATTTTACAGAATCAATTAAAATAGTAATCATGTCTATAGCAGCTTGTGCAATTTTAGTTCCGGGGCCAAAAACACCAACGGCACCACAATCAAAAAGAAATTGATAGTCCTGTGCAGGAATTACACCTCCAACAATCACCATAATATCTTCTCTCTCATATTTTTTTAACTCAGAGATAACTTGGGGAACAAGCGTTTTATGACCTGCAGCAAGTGATGAAATCCCTAAGATGTGTACATCATTTTCTATAGCTTGTTTAACGGCTTCTTTTGGGGTTTGAAATAGCGGACCAATATCTACATCAAATCCTAAATCTGCATAACCAGTAGCAACTACTTTTGCACCCCTATCATGACCATCTTGCCCTAACTTGGCAATCATTATACGTGGTCGTCTTCCCTCAAGTTCTGCAAACTTATCTGTAAGTTCAGCTGCTTTCTTAAATAACTTATTATCTTTTATTTCTTTACTATACACACCAGATATTGTTTTATGTACTGCTTTGTGTCTTCCAAATGCAACTTCTAAAGCATCAGAAATTTCACCTAAGGTAGCTCTTTCTCTAGCTGCTTTCATTGCTAAATCTAATAAATTCCCCCTTTTAAGAGTGTCTAAACTATTAGAATTTAAACTCAATTTAGCGGTTTTAGTTATCTCTTCAAGTATTTCTTGTACTTTTTTTGAGTTTCTAGTTGCTTTTAATTGAGTTAATCGTTCTATTTGAGATTTACGAACAGCTTCGTTGTCTACATCTAGTATTTGCAATGGATCTTCTTCTTTTAATTGATATTTATTGACTCCAACAATAATATCTTGTCCGCTATCTATTTTTGCCTGTTTTTTTGCAGCAGCTTCTTCAATTCTCATTTTAGGAATTCCTTTTTCAATAGCCTTTGTCATTCCTCCTAATTCATCTACCTCTTGCATGAGAACCCATGCTTTATTGGCGATGTCTTCTGTTCGTTTCTCTACCTCATAACTTCCTGCCCAAGGATCTACTGTTTTGGTAATTTGAGTTTCTTCTTGTAAATATATTTGAGTATTTCTAGCTATTCGTGCAGAAAAGTCTGTAGGTAATGCAATGGCCTCATCAAGTGCATTTGTATGTAGGCTTTGTGTTCCTCCAAATGCGGCAGCCATCGCCTCAATGGTTGTTCTTGCAACATTATTAAATGGATCCTGTTCGGTTAAACTCCAACCACTTGTTTGAGAATGTGTCCTCAATGCTAGTGATTTTGGGTTTTTGGGATTAAATTGTTTCACAAGTTTTGCCCATAACATTCTGGCGGCTCTCATTTTTGCTATTTCTGTAAAATGATCCATTCCAATAGCCCAGAAAAAAGACAATCTTGGTGCAAACGAGTCTATATCCATTCCGGTTTCTAAGCCTTTTTTTATATATTCTAAGCCGTTAGCTAAGGTATAAGCTAATTCAATTTCTGAGGTAGCGCCTGCCTCTTGCATATGATAACCCGAGATAGAAATAGAATTAAATTTTGACATATTTTTACTTGTGTACTCAAAAATATCGGCAATTATTTTCATTGATGGAGAAGGTGGGTAGATGTAGGTATTTCTAACCATAAACTCCTTTAAAATATCATTTTGAATAGTTCCAGAGAGTTCTTTTTTATCGACTCCTTGTTCCTCTGCTGCTACGATATAAAAAGCTAATATTGGCAGTACTGCTCCATTCATAGTCATGGAAACAGACATTTTATCTAACGGAATACCGTCAAACAGAATTTTCATATCTTCAATAGAGTCAATTGCTACACCAGCTTTACCAACATCGCCTTCTACTCGTTCATGATCTGAATCATACCCTCTATGGGTAGCAAGATCAAAAGCAACAGACAAGCCTTTTTGACCAGCATTTAAATTTCTTCGGTAGAATGCATTACTATCCTCAGCAGTAGAAAAACCTGCATATTGTCTGATAGTCCATGGTCTTCTTACATACATGGTAGAATATGGTCCTCTTAAATTGGGAGCTATTCCTGCTACAAATCCTTCATGACTGAAGGTTCTAGATGCAGTTCTTTCAGGAAAAGATAGCGATAAATTTTGAAGCTCTTTTCTAGTCATTGTTTAGTTTTGTTACTATGTAGATTTTTATTTCAATACTTATCATCATTCCATTTTTAATCTATTTTGTTCATGTTGCTCAGATAGTCTTCTTTGTAGTATTGGTACAATTAATGTTTTAGAGTTTTTTTTCTTTAAAAACGGATAAATTTGAAGTTCATTCTTCATGCGATCATTCTGGCTAGGTAATTTATTGGTTCCTACTAGTATTAGTTCATTTTGATTAAATAATTCTTGTTGTTTTCCAGCATTTTCACTTATTTTATTTTGAATTGTTCCCTTTTTTAGTAGTTTTAAAAAACCTTCATTTTTTTCTATTTGCTTAAATAGTTGCAGCGCTTTTTCAGCAAATTGTTTTTCAGTATTTTCAATATAATAAGCTCCATTTGCAAATTTATGTGCTTCTGAAAGATAGGCTTCGTCTTTTAAAATTAACAATTGATTTCTAGCAATTCGCTCTCCGAATTCATTTGATTTGTGATATGTTGAGTCATAAGAAACATTAGAAATTGTATCAGAGCCCCCTAGTATTGCACTCATACATTCACTTGTGGTCCTTAACATATTTACGTTATAATCATAGATTGTTTTGTTTCGTAAGCTTGGTTTTGTGAAAATATGTATAGTTGTATGTTGAATTCCACGTTCTTTAAGTAGTACTTCGATTAGTATGCGGAAAGCTCTTAATTTTGCGATTTCAAAGAAATAATTACTTCCAATTGAAAATATGTAATGAATTTTAGGAGCAATAGATTCTCCAAATAATTCAATATATTCATTAGTATGCGCTAGAGCATAAGCTAATTCTTGAATGATCGTAGCACCAGCATTTTGATATAATGACGCGTCTACACAAATAGAATTAGCAACGGTATGTATAAATTTAGCTTTTTCTGATATATCTGCATTTAAATTTGAAAACCAATTTCCATTTTTTGCTAAATTACCGATAATGTCTATTTGAAAATAGATGTAATTACCCTTATAATACTTTTCTATTTCAGAAATAAATCCAGCATCAAGGAATTCAAAATTTAAATATATGTGAGTTTGTTTGGTATCTATTTTATCGAATAAAACAATATAATCAAACGTGTTTTTTGCTACAAACTGAATTGCAGTTGCTCCTCTTTCTAAGCTGTCTATTGCTATTTTATTTGCGATAAAGACATCATCTACAAAAATAGATTGACAAATTTTATACCCATCTTTGGGTAAGCATACATTGTTGTTGTGTCTGTCTTCTGCGGTATAAAAAGGTTTTATATGAATAGCTTCATTGGATTTCCATATTAAAGAATCATTATAATCTGCCCCTTTTAGGTCTACTTGAATCTTTTGTTTCCAAGCAGCTGGAGATACAGTTCTAAATTCATTAAATAAAAAATCGTCCATTTATTTTTTTAAAGTATCAAATTCTATAATATAAATATCCTCATTTTTCTTTTTCATCAAATATTTCTCTCTTGCAAATCTTTCAAGTTGAAGAGAGTCTTGTAGTTCTGTAATAGTTTTTTTGTCTTCATTAATTTCTTTTTTATAAAAATTAATTGTAGTATTCAATTCCTTTATTTCTTTCTTAAACTCCCTGTTTAGCTCAACATTAGCATCAAAAAAAAGCATCCATATTAAAAAAATAATTAATATGATACTATATTTATTAGTTACGTATTTAAATAATTTATTTTCTTTTATGTTTTTAAAAATCATAGAATTTAGAGACGTTCACTTATTACAGTTCTAACAATATCAACAGCTACAGTATTGTATCGGTCATTAGGTATTATAATATCGGCAAAATTTTTAGTTGGCTCTATAAATTGTTGATGCATTGGCTTTAGGGTGTCTTTGTAGCGATTTAATACTTCATCGATATTTCTACCTCTTTCTGTGATATCTCGTTTCAAACGTCTAATTAATCTTTCGTCTGCATCTGCATGAACAAAAATTTTAATATCAAATAAATCAAGTAATTCCTTATTGTTGAAAATCAAAATCCCTTCAATTATGACAACTTTTCTGGGGTGAGTTTTTATGGTGTCTTTTGTTCTATTATGAGTAACAAAAGAATACACAGGTTGGTTGATAACTTCACCATTTTTAAGGGCCGATATGTGTTGTTTCAAGAGATTAAAATCGATCGCTCTTGGATGATCAAAATTAATCTTTGTTCTGTCCTCATAGGAAAGTTTATCCGTCGCTTTGTAATAAGAATCTTGAGAAATAACACAAACTTCATCTGTAGGTAGTTCATTAATAATCTGATTTACAACAGTTGTTTTACCACTTCCAGTCCCACCAGCTATTCCAATTACAAGCATATTGTTATATAGTTTATTTGATAAATAATTATAAACAAATTTAACAAAATAATAATTGAATGAATAGAAAAATAAAACCTTTCAAATAAAGGTTTCTTGTGCTTGTCATGTTATTATGTTTATTTTGTGAGCCTCCCCTTATTATGCTGCATATTAAAGCATGAATTAAATTTTTTAATAAAACTAAAAAAAATCTTCTTAAGAAAGTAAACTTTCTACGAAAATTCCCCTCTTTAGTTTGTCGGGATGAGAGGATTATTTTCAATGATCCTCCACGGATATGTTGCAAATTAAAGCAGGCTTTAATTTTAAACTAAAACAAAAATATTCCTTAAGAAAGTAAACTTTCTGCGAAAATTTTTCTCTTTAGTTTGTCGGGATGAGAGGATTCGAACCTCCGATCTCTGGTCCCCCAGACCAGCACTTTAACCGGACTAAGCTACATCCCGATTTTTAAATACAAATATAAAATTAATAACAATTCTTTGGAATATTATCTTAAGTAAAAAATAATTTTAGCCGCTACTTATATGTAAATACAATTACTAGCAATACTCTTGAACTATTTTTATGAAAGTGCTTCTTTATAAATTTTCAAACAACGTTCTCTTGCAAATTTGTGCTCTACCATAGGAGTAGGGTAGGTTAGTTCTTGAAAGTCTGGAACCCATTTTTGAATATATTTTAATTCTTTATCAAATTTTTGAATCTGACTGGTAGGATTAAAAATTCTAAAATAAGGTGAAGCATCAACACCAGTTCCAGCTACCCATTGCCAATTTCCAACATTACTAGATATTTCATAATCATGTAATTTTTCTGCAAAATAAGCTTCTCCCCAACGCCAGTCAATAAGTAAGTGTTTACAAAGAAAACTACCAACAAGCATTCGAACTCTGTTGTGCATAAAACCAGTTTCATTTAATTGTCTCATTCCAGCATCAACCATGGGGTAACCAGTAGTTCCATTACACCACTTTTTGAACTCTTCCTCGTTATTTCTCCAATTAATTCTGTCATATTTAGATTTAAAAGAGTCTTTGTGTGTATGCGGAAAATGCCATAAAATCTGCATGAAAAATTCTCTCCATATTAATTCTTTTAAAAAAATTTTATTTTCTTGTGCTTCTGCTCTTGAAACCATTTGACGAATACTTACAGTACCAAAACGAAGATGAGGTCCTAGTTTGGATGTATTGTCTAATGCTGGAAAATTGCGAGTTTCTTCGTATTCATTTATAATTCTTGAATTAAAAATATAGTTTTTAATTGGAATTCTAGTTTCTGTGAAGCCTATGTCATCTAATGTTAAAAAAGTTGGTTTTACTGAAGAGTAAAACCTATCTAATAAATCTTCAGATGTGTAATTTTTATGCTCATTTATTTGGTATGCTTCTAGCCATTTTTTTGAATATGGAGTATAGACCACATATGGTTTTCCATCCTTTTTAGTAATTTCATTTCTTTCAAATATTACTTGATCTTTGTAAGTGTTAAATTCAATATTATTAGAATTTAAAAGCCCTTTAATTTCTAGATCTCTGCTTATGGCATAAGGTTCATAATCGTGGTTTATAAATACCTTAACAATATGATATTTATCTATGAGTGATTGAAAAATTTCTTTGGGATTACCATGAAACATATTTATTCCTGTTTCAAATGACTGTAAATGCTCATTCATTGTATTCAATTCTTTGTGAATGAAAGAAATACGGGCATCGTTTTTTGGAATTTTTTCAAGAATATCAGTGTCAAAAATAAAGATTGGGAGTACTTTTTCTTCAGATTGAAGGGCATGAAATAATGCTATATTATCATGTAATCTTAAATCTCTACGAAACCAAAAAATTGAAATTGTATCCATTACTTTTTATATTCTCCAAAGATTTCAATTAACTTTTTTTGTCGATACCTAAAAATTTCCTCTAGTTTTGGTTTCACCAAAAAAGGGTGAACAATTTGACCAAGTATACCCAGTGGAACTTTGTAGTCAATAATATCTTCCATTTCTACTCCACCATCAATTTCATGAATAAAATGTTTATGGTGCCAAAAAGCGTAAGGGCCATAAAGTTGTAGGTCTACAAAATATTTACCATCTACTAAGTGAGTAATTTCACTTATCCATTTGGCTTTAATCCTAGCTATTGGTGTTACACTATATTGTATAACTTGACCAGCGTACATGGGTTTGTTATCATTAGAAATGATGGTAAAATTCATTTCTTTTGGAGTTAAAGTAGATAGGTTTCTTGGATTTGATAAAAATTCCCAAGCCTCATTTAGTGTTATAGGTAATTTTTGTTTTCTATGAAATGTATATATTTTCATAACTAATTATGGATCAAAATATAAAGATTTAATGAAGTTGCTACACACAGCCAAATCATGTAGGGTAGTAGTAAGTAACTTACTTTTTTTTGCTCTTTTAAATATCTTAAAAAAAGATAAAAAATTAATGCTGTTAAGATTGTAATGACAAAAAGTGCAAATACAACTTGATGTTGATTAAAAAAAATATAATTCCAACTAATATTGAGAAATACTTGGGCTATAAAAAGTAACAGTTTTTTACTGGTGTACTTTTTGGTAAAAAAATACGATAAGTAAACTGAAAAACAAATCATGATGCTAGTCCAAGCAGCACCAAAAACCCATCCCGGTGGTGTCCATGGGGCTTTTATTAAACTTAAATACCAGGTAGTCATAGGCCCATTATTCATTAGCCAACTACCAAAAGATAATCCACCAAAATTGATGAATAAAAATAAAATTAAGTATTTAAATTTTTTACTGGTCACTTTTTTTCTAATAATTCTATTTTCTTCAATATCTGATCTGCCTCCATATATTTTTGATCACTAGCGCTTCTGTCAATGGATTGAAGGTCGTACCCTTCTTTCATTTTTTTCTTGTATTGATCTTCCAATTTTTCTACTTCAGATTTTTTTTTAAACATTCCAAACATACTTCTTATAGGTGTTTTTTAATTTTAGAACTTGTTGGAGATGTTATTGAAAAGTAATAATCAATTAATTCACCATCTTCATCGATTAAGTATTTTTGAAAATTCCACTTTACAGAAGAATTTTTTCTTCCATTTTCTATTTTCTTTGTTAGCCAAGTATACAAAGGATGTTGTTCGTTTCCTTTTACGTCTACTTTCTCAGTAATAAGAAAAGAAACACCATAGTTTACTTCACAAAATTCTTCAATTTCGCTTGAATTACCTGGTTCTTGTTTTCCAAACTGATTGCAAGGAACACCAATAACAACTAGAGAATCTTGGTATTCATCATGCAGTTTCTGCAAATCTTTGTATTGAGGTGTAAAACCACACTTTGAGGCTACATTTACAAATAATACTTTTTTTCCTTTATAAGATGAAAGATCAATTGATTTTCCTTGAAGAGAATCAATTTTGATATCATACAACGACTTTGATGCTGACATTTTTATAGGTTTATTTGTTGTTGTTAATGTTTTAATGAAGATAGTAAATGGATTCATTTTAGATTTTAAAACTTACAATACCACAATCCATCTTGAAAATTTGCCCAGAAATTGATGCTGACTTATTAGATATTAAAAATTCTGCCATATCAGCTACTTCTTCAGGATTTAGAAATTTCTTGAGAGGATGACGTTCTGTAATCATATCAATCATTTTTTCATTTCGTAATATCTTTGATGCTAATTCTGTATCAGTTACAGTAGGAGCAATAGCATTGATTCGAATTGTAGGTGCTAATTCTGCACCTAATGATTTTACCAAACCTTCAACTGCAGATTTTGCTGCTGCAACACTAGCATGATAAGGCATTCCAAGTTCTGTAGCTACGGTGCTGAAAAGAACTATAGAAGGCTTATTGCCTCTTTTAAGTAAGGGAAGATATTTCTGTATAGTTTTTACGGCACCAATCACATTAATTTCAAAATCACTTCTAAAATCATCTAATTTTAGACGTGAAATTGGTTTAAGATTAATACTACCGGGACAATAAACAATAGAATCTAATTCTTCCAAGTCAGGTAGCTCATCACTTAAAATATTACAAGAATGATGTGTTAAATTAACATGAGTTAGTGCAGGCGATATCCTACTAATATTAATAATTTGATTCTTTTCAACTAGTTTAGTAAGTAAGGCATTTCCGATGCCTCTACTACCACCTATAATTAAAATTTTACGCATTATTTAGCTAGATGTTAAGGGACGACCTTTCAGTCTTTTTTCTATTTTTTGTTTAATTACCGTTAATCGTTTCATTAAATCCATTAAATCAGGATCTTTGGATTCTTTGTAGATTTCATTTATTTCTAAAATCAACCCTTTTACTTCTCTTGAAGCTATAATACGATCACTAGTGGTAATAAATTTATGTTTTCTGTGCTCAAATTCAGTAGCTCTATCTATTATATCCATTGTTTAACCTTTTAAATAGTTCAATAATTCATTAATTTTAGAAGGAGTATTAAATTCCCCCCCGTAGTATGCGGTAACTGTTGCAGAAGTATCATCTTTAATACCTCTAGATGCTACACATAAATGTTTTGCATCAATAATAACAGCTACATTTTCAGTTTGCAAAGCTTTTTTTAAATCCTCTGCAATTTGATTAGTCAGTCTCTCTTGTACTTGAGGTCTCTTTGCATAATATTGAACAATTCGATTCAACTTCGAAAGACCTATCACTTTGCCAGATGATATGTAAGCGACATGTGCTTTTCCTATGATTGGCACAAAATGGTGCTCACAATTTGAGTAGAATGTTATATTCTTCTCTACCAACATCTGATTATATTGGTATTTGTTGTCAAATAAAGCAATTTTTGGCTTATTAATGGGATTTAATCCAGAAAATATTTCTTCAATATACATTTTTGCCACTCTTTTTGGGGTTCCCTTGAGGGAATCATCTGTAAGGTCTAATCCTATAACATCCATTATTTCTTTGAACAAGGTAGCAATTTTTTCTTTTTTCTCTTCGTCAGAAATCAAGAAGGCATCTGGTTTCATTGGGGTTTCTAATCCAGTGAATAGATGGTCATCACCAACATCCTCAAATGTAAGATCATTTAATTGATTGTTTTGTTTATGTCCTTTTACTAGTGCATTTGTGCTCATAATTTTAATCTTTTTTTAGTGCTGTTTTTAAGTACTCTAAGCTTAAAACAAAGCACTGATGTTATCTTTTTGATATAGAGTTATTGGAGATTTGTCTTTGTCTGGTACATTTAAATCTTCCGCTTTCAAATTCTCTTAGTTTGCTGTGTTTTGTTTTTCTTCCTTGAACTCGTTTTCGCCACATTTTGAAGCTTTTTAACTTCATTTCTGATCTCATCAAGTTTATTACCTCTTGCTCGCTAAGTCCAAATTGAAACTTTATAGCGTCAAAGGTAGTTCTGTCTTCCCAAGCCATTTCTATAATTCTATCTACAGCAATATGAGATAATTTATTCATAGGCTGGACTTGAATACTTTTCTTGATGTGTTGTTTTTAAATCAATCATTTTTGCAATAAATTTTTTATTTTCTTTGTATAGCATATTATTTTTAAAACAAATATATTTTCCTTGTGCATGAATACTTAGTCTGTCTGTTTTGTAGATTACTAATTGTCTGAAAGGTATCACCCAATTGTAATTATTAAGACCTTTGTTTAACAGAACTATAATTCCTTCAGGTCTAAGTTCAATATTTGCATAATTAACATCTGAGATTTTATTGGTATAATCAACAATGTTTTGACTTGTTTCTTCTATAATCATTCTTTTTGAACCTATACCTCCCATTTTTAATGACTGATAAAATGAAAATGGAAGACCTAACAAATCGTTTGTTAATTCTTTAGCTTCTTTGTTGGTATGTGTTGTTGAAAAAATCATAATTTTACAATCAAATGTAATTTTGTTTAACGACTTTATCAAATGGTTAGACAAAAATTAACAAATAATTATAGTATAACGAATCTGCTTAGTTCTTACTAAAAAATAAAAGTAATTTTAATAATTCTTTATTAGTAGGATTTGTTACTCTTTTATCTTATCAGTTAATAGAATATTTCTATCTGATAAGGTGTGTTTAAAAAGAATTCTATTGCTTTCTTTTCTAACCTCAGGATTTTTCTTCAAATTCCATAAAATATCTGAGGCTTTTTTTCTTGTTTTTTTTAGATCAACAATTGGGTTTGGGTAGTTGTCTCCTAGAGAAAAATCGTACATCTGCTGTTCTAAAGGAGTCATTAGATATGGTTCATGTGCAAAAACTGTATCTAAATTCTTGAGTTCTGGAACCCATTTTTTAATAAATTGAGCGTCTTCATCGTGTTCTATTCCGTTTTTTACAGGGTTATAAATTCTAAGATTATTTATTCCTGTTTCTCCTGCTTGCATTTGAAGTTGAGGGAAATGTATTCCTGGTTCAAAATCTAAAAACATTTGAGACAGGTGTGTAGTGGCATCTTGCCAAGGCTGCCATAGAATATGTGTAAAAAAGGAAACAGTTAATGCGCGCATTCTAAAGTTTAAATACCCAGTTTCTTGAAGACATCGCATACACGCATCCACTAAAGGATAACCTGTTTGCCCTTTTTTCCATGCATCCTGATATTTTTTTGAAATCGATTTTTTTAGTTTATGATAGCCCTTGTTTACACTAGCATTTTCCATAACATGTTCCATTTCAAATTTTTGAATGAAATGTGCCTGCCAGCGAAGCCTAGATAAGAAGGCTCCTATATGCTTAGCATTTGTTTTATTTTTTGCTTTTTGCCCCATCTGAAAGACCTCTCTCACAGAAAGGTTACCCCAAGCTAAATAAGGTGATAGTCTACTACAACTTTTCCTGGAAAGCGCTGGTTTAGAAATATGAAACATGTAGTCTTTATGTCTTTCTTTAAAAAAAGTATGTAAATATCTATACCCTAGAGTTCTTCCTCCTTTTTGAAATTTTGTATTAGATGGAGTCTCTAAAGAAATTGTATTAGAGATACTTTCTATTTTCTTAATATCATCTATAGTTAATAATTGATTTTCTAAAGGGTTAAATATCTCTAGATTGTTACTCATATACGATTCCCAATCTTCAAACCAATTTTCTCTGTGTTGTATTCCTCTTTGCACACCGTTATTGATATTTTCCTTCCATCCAATATTGTTATTTCTACAGTATCTTTTAAATTCTTTATCTCTGGTATATGTTGTTAAAATACCAGTTTCTTGATGCGAAAATAATGTGTCAATGGTATAAAAATTTTGAATTTGATTGCATAATCCTATAACATCAGAAGACACCGATAATATCTTAGATTTATGTTCTTTTAATTCGGTATTTGTATCTACAAGAGATTGCTTAATAAAGTTCCAATGACGAATATTGTAATGAGGGTCATTTAATAAGATTGTCTCAAAAGCATAAAAAATTAAAAACCGTTTTCCATTTATTATGGCCTTACTAATGGCTTCATTGTCGTGCAGCCGTAGGTCTCTTTTTAACCAAACTAGATTTATTTTTTCTTTAGTATTCATCAGCATTTTCTATGATGTGTTGTGCTTTTTCTTTGATAGCGACTAAATCAGGAGTTGGTAGTTTATTTAAAAGAGAATACATCATTCCCATTCTTCTATTTTTAGAAAGCTGATCTCTTTTGTCATCTAAAAAATTCCAATATAAACTATTAAATGGACATGCTTTACTCGTGATTTTTTCTTTCTTATTGTAATAACAATTACCGCAGTAATTGCTCATTTTATCGATATAATTTGCAGATGAAACATATGGTTTTGTGGCTATTTTTCCACCATCAGCAAACTGACTCATTCCTCTGGTATTTGTTAATTGAACCCATTCAATTGCATCGTTATAAATTCCTAAATACCAAGCGTCAACTTCATCAGGATGTATTTGCATTAGTAAGGCAAAATTTCCTGTAATCATTAGTCGTTGAATATGATGTGCATAAGCGTTATCCAAAGAATTATTAATGGTATTTTTTAAACAGTTCATTTTTGTTTTTCCTGTCCAAAAAAAGTTGGGAAGCTTGTTTTGATTGTTTAGGACATTTAATTCTTTATAAGATGGCATTAAGGCCCAATACATTCCTCTCATATATTCTCTCCATCCAATGATTTGTCTAATAAAACCTTCTACTTGAGAGATGTGAATTTCATTTTTAGAATGTCTGAATGTTTCTAGAACCTTTACAATAACTTCTTTTGGAGAAATTAACTTGATGTTCATCGCGAAGGAAATTCTAGAATGATAAAGATTCACCTCGTCTGTATGCATAGCATCCTGGTAGTCTCCAAAATAAATTAATAAGTGGCTACAGAAATAGTCTAATTGATCAAGTACTTCGTTTCTTGTTGTAGGATATTCGAAATTTTTTGTGTTGATGTTACCAATGGTTTGTATTTCTGCAATTTTAATCTCGTTCACTAACTCAGAGACATCTTTTAGGAATATTTTATAGGGTGGAATTAAGGTTTCTTTTTTCCATTTTTTCCGATTGCTTTTATCATAATTCCATTCGCCACCCTCGGGCTTAGTTCCTTCCATTAATACATGATGTTTTTTTCTCATGTATCGATAGAAATTTTCCATTACATATAGTTTCTTTCCTTCATAAAAGTTTTTTAATTCACTCCTATCAGTATAAAAATGCTCCGTATCAAAAACAGTATTTTTAATAGATATAGTCTTACAAAATTCGGTCAGTTGTTTGTCTAATCTGTATTCATCAGGAAATTGATATTCAAATCGTACTATTTTTTCTTCTTGAATAATCTGAAGAAGGTTTTTAACTAAATCTTGTTTATTTCTTTGGTCATTTATTTTATAATAGATAACCGTGTGATTCTTTGCTGCCAACTCTGATGAAAAGCTTCGCATAGCAGAGAAAAAACCTACAACTTTTTGAATATGATGCTGAACATAATCTGTTTCTTGTCGCATTTCAAAAAAACAATAAATAGTGTCAGGGTTCTCTTCTTGAAACCAAGAATGATTTGCATTAAGCTGATCCCCTAATATAAGTCTTAGTTTTTTCATTTTTAAAATAATGTTTGTTGTAGCCAGCGTTTTCTGAACAAATGAGATGAATCATAACGTTCTGCTTGTAATTGGGTATTAAATTTTCTATCTCTGGGGTCGTTACCAACGCCAGAAACATACATCCAATTTCCATAGTTGCTATGAACATCATAATCTAGTAACATAGCTTCAAAGTAGGCGGCACCAATTCTCCAATCTAATTTTAGTTCTTTTGCAAAATAAGAAGCAACGTTTTGTCTTCCTCTATTGCTCATCCAGCCTGTTTTTTTTAATTCAATCATATTGGCGTTAACAAAATCATCTTTTGTTTCCCCATCAATCCATTCTTGTATTGTTTTCTTATTTGCACTCCATGAATAATTTTTATCTAAAATGCCACCAATTTTAAAAATGCTGTTACCATGTTTTATTGAAATGTATTTAAAATAATCTCTCCAAATCAACTCAAAAATAAGCCAATAAGTAGACTGGTTTTTAGTTTCTTCTTGTTCAAACTTTTTTACATTCCAATAAATAGTTCTTGCAGATATACTTCCGTTAGCCAACCAAGGAGAAAATTTTGAACTATAGTCTGTGCCTATTAATCCGTTTCTTGTTTCTTTATAAAATGCTAGTTTCTTTGTTTCAAAGAAGTAGTTATTTACTCTTTTTTGTGCTTCAGTTTCACCTCCTTTAAAAGGAAAAGCAGTTTTATTTTCTTGCTGTAATGAATCAAAGCCCAATTCTTTAAGTGAAGGAATGTAAGTAATTTCATTACAAATATTTTCTGTAGCTAATTTTGAGATCTCACTTTCATTTCTAATAGAGACATACTTTTCTAACTTTTTTCGAAGGTTTGAAAAAACTTGAGGAATATTTTCAATTTTTAAAGTTATATCTTCTGGATGGTATAAAAATTGGTTATAAACCTCTTTAATTACAATATGTTTCTCTAGTTTTTCTTGAACCGCTTTTTTAGAACTAGCCTCTTCTTGTGTCCATTCTTTTTGCTTATAAATAGCGTTAATTTGATAGGTTTCACAAACATCATTAAATCTATTTTCTGGACTGTCTGTATAAACAAGAAGAGAAATATTTTTTTTTAATAATTGTTGTTGAAGGTCATTTAAAGATTCTAATAGAAATTGTGTTCTAAAGACATCCATTTTTTTAAATCCATATTCATTTACCTCAAATAATTTTGGATCTATAAAGTAAATGCCTATTATTTTCTTATGATTCTCAAATGCAGATGCAAGTACATCATTGTCATGAATTCTCAGGTCGCTCCCAAACCAAACCAACCCTGTTGTTTCTTTTTTTTCTAGTTCTTTAATCAATTGTACATTATTTTTGAGGGTTTCTTCTACATCGTTCACTACAATACTTAACTTGTTCCCAGTTTTTTTCCCATTTTTTTCTCCAAGTGTATGGTTTCTCACAGGCAACACAAATTTTCTCGGGTAAATGCTGTTTTTTCACACGCTATGTTTTGATGATTTTATTAATCATACCCTTAAAAACAAACCAATGTAGAGGAGTTACTAGATACCAATACATTCTACCTGCAACTCCTCTAGGTCTAAAAGTTGCTGTTTGGTATAAAACACCTTCTTCAATTTTAAATTCTAACCAAGCTTCTCCTGGTAATTTCATTTCTGCATAGAGTAATAATTTTTGTTTTTTTTTGTCTGCATATATTACTCTCCAGAAATCTAATGCATCACCGTTAAGCAGTTCGGTAGGACTTCTTCGACCTCTTCTTAAGCCTGTACCTCCATATAATTGATCTATAAAACCTCTGATTTTCCACAAGAAAGTTCCATAATACCAACCATTTTCACCTCCTATAGACCAAATTTTATTGATGGTATTTTCTAAATTGATAACTTCTCGTTGTTTGAAATCTTTAAAACATCCGTAACTAGGAACATTAATGTACTTATGAATGTAATCCTGGAGTTTCCCACTACTGATGTATGAATCTTTCCAACTAGAAATGATGCTGTTTTGTTCTATTTTGACAAAAGCTAATTCTACAGCTTTTATATAATTCATTGGTTTTACCTCTAATATTGAATTGATAGCTGATTTTTCTCCAATAATTTGAATCCCCATGCTATTTACTAAAGAAGAAGCTAATTTATAAGAGGTTGAGGTTACGAAATATAACCAATAAGAAGAAAGCTTTGGCGTCATTATCGGAACTGTAACAATGGTTCTTTTTAGTCCACGAACTTTTGCAAATTGTAGTAACATCTCTTTGTAAGTAAGTATCTCAGGACCAAAGATGTCATAAGATTTACGATACAATTCTTTTTTTCCAATTGCATTAGATAAAAATGACAAAACATCTCGAACTCCTATAGGTTGTGTTTTGGTATTTAGCCATTTTGGAGCAATCATAAAAGGTAGCTTTTCAACTAGATCTCTAATTATTTCAAAAGAAGAACTACCAGATCCTACAATAACACCCGCTTTAAAAGTTGTCAAAGCATATTGTTTGGATTGAAGCGTATTTTCTACATTTTTTCGTGATAGTAAATGCTTAGAAAGTTTAGTGTCGTTAGTAATACCGCTTAAGTAAATGACTTGCTCTACTGTTGTTTTTTCTAGAGCTCTCTTAAAATTTAAAGCACAACGTTCTTCTAAAATATGAAACTCTTTTGCTGAGTTTGACATAGAATGAATAAGGTAAAAAGCAATATCAAATTGTAATGGGATTGAACTTAATGAATCTACTTTTAAAAAATCTATTTCAATAAATTCTATGTTTTCTTCTTTTGCATATAAATGCTCAATTCTAGCAATGTCTCTTACAGTGCATATTAGATGATGGCCTTCGTTTAATAAAATGGGAATTAAACGTTTTCCTATATATCCTGTTGCTCCTGTAATGAGAATCCTCATGCTATTTCATTGTTTTTAATTTCTTAGGTCTTTGGTAATCAAATCGGGTATTGTTTTTTGCAACAGCATAGGCATCTAACCCATTAATAGCTGCTACTTTTCCTTTTGCTAGGTCTAAAAACCCGTCTTCTTGTAAAATATCATCTTTTACATAGAGATTTTTAATCTCTGCAATGACGTGAATTACATTATTTGATTTAATATGATATTCTTCCACGAACTTCATTTCCATTTGAACTGGAGACCCTTTTACAAAAGGGACAATACAATCATTGTGATATTCAGCTTCTAGTTTTGTAATATCAAATTCTGACACTTCCTCCTCGTATTTAGCAGATGTATGATGTGCATCAGCTAGAATATCTTCATAAATATGATTGATTGTAAATATACCAGATTCCAGAATATTTTTATAGGTATCTCTTGGAACAGTTGTAGGTCTTATTATAAAACCCAGTGTTGGAGGGTTAGATCCTAAATGAGTTATAGAACTAAAAACAGCAACATTAGTGATACCTTGTTTAGAGATAGATCCTATCAAATTTGCTGATTTATAACCAGAGCATGAATTGATTAAATTGATTTTTTTAATCTTTTCTAAATCATTTATATGGTCTCTGGTGAAATGCATTTATAGTTTTTTGTAATTATTAATTTGAATCTCATTTGCTTTTAAATCAAACATTAAATTGTAGAGACCAAAGAAAGTTCTGTTAATATAGATGAAATGTTTTGAACCTCTATTTCCATTCATTTTTCTAAGCTCAGTGCTTTTACTGTATCTTTCACCAAGTTCTGTAATTTTACTAAAGAAAAGAGGATCAGAAAAATCAAATACTTCTTGATTAAATGGTTCTGTAAATAGACTTAGTAATTCATAAAATAGTTCTTTAAAAAAATCAATTTCTTCAGGTGAATCATCTGCTCTTAAAATTTCTAATTCGTATAGTTTTTTTAAGAAAAATTCTGGATTTTCTATGTTTTCTTCTATTGCTAACTCAAAATAAGGGACATAGAATTCTGTTGGAATTGATTTCATACAACCAAAATCAAGCGCTATCAAATCACTTTCTTTGGATACTAAGAAGTTTCCTGGATGTGGATCCGCATGTACTTTTTTTAAGTTGTGAAGCTGGTGCATATAAAAATCCCACAATGCTTGCCCAAGTTTGTTAGATAGTACTTTATTGTTGTTGTAGGCAGTAAACTCAGATAGGTGCTCGCCCTTCATCCAATCCATGGTAATGATTCTATCCGATGAAATTTCAGGATAGTAATTTGGGAATTTTAAGTTTGGAATGTGATTACAATTTTCAACGATTTCTCTGCTCTGATCTAACTCTAAAATATAATTAGTTTCTTCTACCAACTTATCTTCAACTTCTTTAAAATATTTATCAGAATCTTTACCTCTAATATTAAACATTTTTACCGCTATGGGCTTTACAATTGATAAATCTGAAGCAATACTATCTGCAACACCAGGGTATTGAATTTTGACTGCTAATTTTTTTCCATATTTTTCAGCTTCATGAACCTGACCAATACTAGCTGCGTTTACCGATGTAGCATTGAATTTGTCATAAATTTCATTTGGATGTTTTCCAAAGTATTTTTTAAATGTTTTTATTACCAATGCAGGAGATAATGGCGGAACTGAAAATTGTGCTAATGAGAATTTTTCAACATAGGCTTGGGGTAGAATACTCTTTTCCATACTCAGCATCTGAGCAACTTTGAGAGCACTTCCCTTTAATTTTTTTAAACCATCATAAATGTCTTCTGCATTATTTTCATTAAGACGTTGTTTTGCTTGTTCTTCAGATTTAGTGATTTTGTCACCATAATACTTTAGATAATTTACACCTACTTTGGCACCAGTTTGAACCATTCTTGTGGCTCTTTGAATTTTAGATGTAGGGATGTTGTCTATGGTTTTCATTCAGCTTAATTATTGTGAATTTTTTCTTTAAATAAAAACTTACCAAAATCAATAATACTTTTAAGAGGAGTTGTATCTATAAGATCAAAACTTGCTTTTACAGATTTTTCAATAAAAATATCTGTTTTTTCAAAAGAGGATGATGTATCGTCTAACCAAAATTTCATAGTAATCAACAGTTGAAACCATGCCGATTCTTTTAATGATCTGAGCTGTAATTTTTCTAATCGTTCTTCATTTAAATCGATTGTTTTGATATCTAGACCCTCTATAAATTCTGAAAACAATTTTTTTAGCTCTGTTAGTGCTCCTAATGATTTTAATTGATTCTTGTTGCCAGCTATCGCATGAACCACATAACTTCTGTTGGCGGTTAAGTTTTCAAAAAATGTATAGTAAAAACTCAATAACTTGTTACGGGGATCAAAGTCAGCATAATCTTCGCTCTTTTTTAAAAGAGTAATTGTGTTGTTAAAAAAGGCTTTGAAAATTCCTTTTTCAACAATATCAAATGAACCAAAGTATTTGTAAAATAATGCTTCTTCAAAATTATTTTCTTTAGCAAAGCTAAAGACAGATGAAGGTTGTTTGTTGTGGTTGAGGACATATTCCATGTACCATGAAATGATGTCGTTTTCTGTGATGTTTTTCTTTTTTGCCATGACTTGTAATTACGGTATAAAAATACGAAATGTTTAATGTTTGAAACTAAATATTAAACAAAATGATTTGTTAAAATTTATAAAATAAGTAAAAGTTACTATTATTGGTTTTAGTAGAGAAGATTAGCAATTATTGAAAAATATGTAAAAAACTAAAAATAGTTTCGATGCTATTAGAAGACTTACTCCCTTTGGTCGCTGAGGCTTTTTTTAATCAAGTTCTTAAGTAAGCAGAAACTTAAAAAACAAAAGCCTTGTAAATACAAGGCTTCTATTGTCGGGGTGGCAGGATTCGAACCTGCGACCTCCTCGTCCCAAACGAGGCGCGATAACCGGGCTACGCTACACCCCGAATAATTTCGGTTTGCAAATCTACTCTATTATTTCTATACACTAAAATTAAAACACGAAATAACTAGTTTAAATTGATAAAAAATGTATCGTTGTATAAATTGATTTTAGTTAATAATTAATTTAAAAATTTAATTAATTTCAATCTTGTAGAAAATCAAAAAAAATTATATTTGTGATTGTAAAATAGAAATAAAATGTCTGAAAATATTGAAAAAATAAAATGTCTTATAATAGGATCAGGTCCTGCCGGTTATACTGCAGCTATTTATGCTGCAAGAGCAGACATGAAACCTGTGATGTATACTGGACTTCAAATGGGGGGGCAACTAACTACCACCACTGAGGTAGATAATTTTCCAGGCTATGCAAATGGTACAGATGGCCCAGCTATGATGGAAGATTTAAAACATCAGGCAGAGCGTTTTGGAACTGAGGTTCGTTTTGGAATGGTAACTGAAGTAGTTTTAAGTTCTGAGGTAGGAGGTATTCATTATATCACAGTAGACGGCTCTAAAAAAATTGAAGCAAATACTGTGATTATTTCTACTGGAGCTACTGCAAAATATTTAGGCTTAGAAAGCGAACAACGATTAATTGGAGGAGGTGTGTCTGCATGTGCAACCTGTGATGGGTTCTTCTATAAAGGACAAGATGTAGTGGTTGTTGGTGCCGGAGATACAGCTGCTGAAGAAGCAACGTACTTAGCAAATATTTGTAAAAAGGTTACTGTATTGGTTCGTAAAGACTATATGAGAGCTTCAAAAGCAATGCAACACAGGGTAAACAAAACAGAGAACATAGAGGTATTATACAATACCGAATTAGATGAGGTTTTAGGAGATAATGTGGTTGATGGTGTTAGGGTTGTTAATAATATTTCAGGAGATAAAGAAGAAATTTCTGTCATGGGATTATTTATTGCTATTGGTCACAAACCAAATACTGACTTATTTAAAGATGTACTGGAAATGGATGACACAGGCTACTTAATTACCGAAGGGAAAACGACTAAGACAAACTTGCCTGGTGTTTTTGCTGCTGGAGATGTTCAAGATAAAGAATATAGACAGGCGGTTACAGCAGCAGGAACAGGTTGTATGGCAGCTTTAGATGCAGAAAGATATCTAGGTGCTTTAGCATAAAAATAATATAGTTTTAAAAAAAAAGATTGTAGAAATACAATCTTTTTTTTCTAAAAAATTGAAATTATAATTCCTCATAAAATGCTATCTAGCAATTGTTTACCAATTTATAGCAGCAATTTGATAAGAAATAAATGTATATTGTCATCGAAAAAAATAGATATAAACGATTAAACACCTTAAAATATGTGCACTAAAATACCTCTATTAAAAAACATGCTTTTCACACTTGTTTCTTTTTCATTTTTTTTAATTGGTTGTAATAATTCTGGTTTAGATTATACTATTGAAACAGATTTAAATCCAAATAAAATTTCACCATTAACAGCAATGTTACATATAAAGACTGACAAGCCATCTAGTGTTAGTGTAAAAGTTCTAGGAGATATTCCTGTTGAGCAATCTATTGAAGATTTTGAAACTAACATATCTATTCCTGTCTTGGGCTTATATCCTAATAGTTTGAATAAAGTTGAGGTAACTTTAGATTTCGAAGGAGGACAGCAGATAGATATAATTGAAATTCAAACTCAGGAGATTCCTGACTTTTTTCCAGAAATTAAAGTAGATAAATTAAAAAAAGAACAAATGGAGCCAGGCATGCATGCATTGGACATTCACTTTGCTAACTTTGGAAAGTTTCGCTCTGCTCCAATCATTTTTGATGATCAGGGAAATATAAGATGGTATTTAGATTTAAGCTTTCATGGTGCTATGGTAGGACCATTTCAAAAAGTTAAAAATGGAAATATTTTAGTTGCTGGAAGAAGAACTATTTATGAATTTGATATGCTAGGCAAACAAGTCAACAAAACATTAATAGATAATAATTATGGAATCCACCATGATGTATTAGAGTTACCAAATGGTGACTTATTGCTTTGTGTTGGTAAAAGAAATGCTTTTATAGAAAAAGATGGTAAAACAGTTTTGTCTGATAGTGATTTTATGATTCACTTTGATAGAAAAAAATCTAAAGTCGTAAAAGAATGGGATTTGGCAAAACACTTGGATGTTAGTCGAGATGATTTAAATTTCTTTAGGAGAGGTGATTGGCTTCATATGAATGCATTAGAATTTGATCCTAGAGATAGTACTATCATTGTTTCTGGAAGAAACCAAGGATTATTAAAAGTATCTTGGGATGATCAGCTAAAATGGATCATGTCGCCAAAACAGAATTGGGGGAAATCAGGTAGAAAAGGTAAAGGATATGAAACGAAACCTTACTTATTGACCGCTGTTAATAATGAAGGTATTCCGTATTCTAAAGATATTCAGACAGGACATAAAAGTGCAGATGATTTTGATTTTCCTTGGGGTCCACATGCTCCATCATTATTGCCCAATGGTAATATTATTGTATTTGATAATGGGCCTTTTAGAAATTATAATAATCAGAAGAACTACTCTAGGGCTGTAGAATATGAGGTGAATGAAGCAGATAAAACCTTCAAGCAAGTTTGGCAATATGGTAAAGAAAGAGGGGCTAAACTATTTTCTAGTATTGTAAGTGATGTAGACCTTTTACCAAAAACAAAAAATATCTTAATGACCTCCGGATTCGTTAGTCCAAAAGATAATCACAGAGCAAAAGTCGTTGAAGTATCAATTAAAGACAATACAGAAGTTTTTGAGGCTACAGTATTTTTAAAAAGTATAAATAAAGGGAACAAGCCTGGTTGGGGACAAACAGATGTTTTGTATAGATCAGAAAGAATGGAATTAAAAAACTAGAAATATTTTTTAGATTACATGTTTAATTTAGAGGTTGTGAAAGCAATCTCTTTTTTTGTATTTAGAGATGAATTTTAAATAGTATAAAAAAAAGGCCATCATAGATTGATGGCCTTTTTAAACAAACAAAATAGTATAACTAATTTATAAGAAAATAGTTACAGTTAAAAACAGTACTTATTTTCAGAATTCAATTTTTCTGCTATTTTATTTCTCAAGGATACTACATTAGGATAATTGGTATACTTTGTAAAACGTTTTAGCCCCATTAACATCATGCGTTGTTCATCACCTTCAGCAAAAGAAATAATTCCTTCTTTTCCGTTTTTTATGATAATTTCAACCGCATTGTATAAATAGAGTTTAGCCATTGCTATCTGAATTTCCTGAGCATCTTCTCCAAATCTCTTAGCATTTTTCTCAGCACGTAACAGCGTAGACTCTGCCATATAAACTTCATTTAAAATATTTGCTGCCGCCATTAATAATTGCTGATGCTCTTCTAAATTAGGCCCATATTTTTGAATTGCAGAACCAGCAACCATTAAGAAAACTTTCTTCATTTTAGCAATCATTTCTTTTTCTTCTGCAAACAAGACAGAATAATCAGGAGTGTCAAAAGAAGGAATCCCCATTAATTCTTCTCCAACTGCTGTAGCAGGTCCTAATAAATCTACATGACCTTTCATTGCTTTTTTAATGAGCATTCCAACAGATAACATTCTGTTAATCTCATTAGTTCCCTCATAAATTCTTGAAATACGCGCGTCTCTCCAGGCAGCTTCCATAGGAGTTTCTTCTGAAAAGCCCATACCACCAAAAATTTGAATGCCTTCATCTGCACAAGCCTGAACATCTTCAGAAACTGTTACTTTTAAAATAGAACATTCAATGGCATATTCTTCAACACCTTTTAATTCTGCTTCACTATGAGAATTACCATCAGCTAAACGTGCATTAATTCTATCTTCAATATCTTTAGCAGCTCTATAACTAGCAGCCTCTCCAGCATAAGTGTTGGTTGCCATCTCAGCTAATTTTGCTTTTATTGCACCAAAATTTGAGATTGAAGTTTTAAATTGTTTTCTCTCAGCAGCATACTTTAATGCAATTTCTGTAATTCTTCTTTGAGAATCTATACAAGCTGCTGCTAATTTAATTCTACCTACGTTTAATGCATTTACAGCAATTTTAAATCCACCACCTCTTACAGAAAGCATATTTTGTGCTGGAACAACTGTATCATTAAAAAACACTTGACGTGTTGAACTTGCGCGTATTCCTAATTTACGTTCTTCTTCACCTAATACTATTCCGTTAGAATTTGATGCGTCATACTCTACAATAAATCCTGTAATATTTTTATCATCTTCAATTCGAGCAAAAACAATCATCAAATTACAAAACCCTGCATTTGAAATCCACATTTTTTGACCATTAATTTTATAAGTCATTCCGTCTTCAGATAATGTAGCTACTGTTTTACCAGAGTTTGCATCAGAGCCAGCACCAGGTTCAGTTAAACAATAAGCACCCATCCATTCGCCACTGGCTAATTTTGGAACATATTTTTGTTTTTGTTCTTCTGTACCGTATAATGTTATTGGCATAGTGCCAATACCAGTATGTGCACCAAATGCAGTACTTAATGAGCCATTACCACTAGAAATATATTCACAAGTAATCATTGTAGATACAAATCCCATGCCCAGACCTCCGTATTCTTCAGGAACAGCAACACCTAAAAATCCAAGCTCTCCAGCTTTCTTCATTACCTCTTCGGTTAGCTTATAATCTTTTGCTTCAAAACGATCTCTATGAGCTACAATTTCACGATCGTTAAACTCTTTAACAGCATCTCGCATCATTATTTGCTCTTCAGAGAAGTCTTCTGGGGTAAATACATCTTCGCATTTAGATTCTTTTACTAAGAATTGTCCTCCTCTTAAAATCTCTTTTTCTAGTGTTTCCATACTATATTTATTACTATTTTTTTTAATTTAAAAATTCAAAAATACCTGCAGCTCCTTGTCCTGTTCCAACACACATGGTTACCATACCGTATTTATTTTTCATATTCCTTTTTCTCATTTCATCAAATAATTGAACAGATAGTTTTGCACCAGTACATCCTAAAGGATGACCTAAAGCAATGGCTCCACCATTTACATTGATAATTTCTTTATTTAACCCTAATTCACGAATTACAGCCAATGATTGAGAGGCAAATGCTTCGTTTAATTCAATTAAATCGATGTCTTTTTGTTGTAAACCTGCTTGCTTTAGTGCTTTTGGAATAGCAGCTACAGGGCCTATTCCCATAATTCTAGGTTCTACTCCTGCTGCAGCATAGTTTACCATTCTTGCGATGGGCTCAATATTTAATTCTTTTACCATGTCTTCACTCATGACCATTACAAAAGCAGCTCCATCACTCATCTGAGAAGAGTTTCCAGCGGTAACACTTCCGCCAGCAGCAAAGACGGCACGTAATTTAGCTAATGCTTCTTTGCTAGTTCCGGCTCTTGGTCCTTCATCTTTTGTAACCGTATAGCTTTTAGTAGCTTTCTTTCCGTTTACATCTAGATACGTTTGATCTACAGTAATTGGTGCAATCTGATCTTGAAAACGATTTTCAGACTGTGCTTTTAAAGCTTTCATGTGAGAGTGATAAGCAAATTCATCTTGGTCTTGCCTAGACACTTTAAATTGGTTTGCTACTGCTTCTGCAGTATTACCCATTCCCCAGTAATAATCTTCGTGACCCGCTTTTACAGTATTGTAATTTAATTCTGGTTTGTAGCCTGTCATAGGAACAGCACTCATACTTTCTGCTCCACCTGCAATAATACATTCTGCCATTCCAGCTTGTATCTTGGCAGTTGCCATGGCAATGGTTTCTATTCCAGATGAACAAAATCTGTTTACAGTAACTCCAGGAACATCTACACTATCTAATCCCATTAAAGAAATTAAACGAGCCATATTTAACCCTTGAGATCCTTCTGGCATTGCATTTCCGACAATTACATCATCTATTCGTTTTACGTCTAGTTGAGGAATTTCTTTCATCATATGCTGAATGGTTTCAGCAGCTAATTCATCGGTTCTTTTAAATCTAAACAATCCTTTCGGAGCTTTTCCTACGGCTGTTCTATATCCTTTTACTATGTATGCTGTTTTCATTTTCTTAGTTTCTTAATGGTTTACCAGTTTTTAACATATGCTGAATACGTTCTAATGTTTTACGTTCTGTTGTTAAACTTAAGAATGCTTCACGTTCTATATCCAAAAGATACTGTTCGGTTACTTTGGTAGGTTCTGATAAATCTCCTCCAGCCATTACATAAGCTAGTTTATTAGCGATCTTTTTATCGTGTTCTGAAATATAACGGCTAGCTTCCATAGAATCTGTTCCTACTAAAAACATTCCTAAGGCTTGTTTCCCTAATACTAAAACATCTTTACGCTCAGCTGGCTGAGTATATCCTGATTCTGCCATTAGTAAAGCATGTTGTTTTGCTTGCGCAATTTGTCTTTCTTTATTTACAACTACGACATCTTTTCCTTTTTGAAGTAATCCAATATCAAAAGCTTCATAGGCAGAAGTAGCTACTTTTGCCATTCCAATGGTTAAGAAATGTTCTTGTAATACATTTAATTGAACATCTCCCTTATGGAATAAATCGGATGCCCTCAAAGCCATCTCTTTAGAACCACCACCCCCAGGAATAACACCAACACCAAATTCTACTAACCCCATATAAGTTTCAGCAGCTGCCACCACTTTATCTGCATGTAGTGAAATTTCACATCCACCACCTAAAGCCATTCCGTGTGGAGCAGCTATTGTAGGGATTGATGAATAGCGCATACGCATCATGGTATCTTGAAAATATTTGATAGCATAATTTAATTCGTCATATTCTTGTTCAACAGCCATCATAAAAATCATCCCTATATTGGCTCCAACCGAAAAGTTAGCTCCTTGATTTCCAATAACTAACCCTTGATGATTTGTTTCAGCTAAATCTATTGCTTTGTTGATTGCTGTTAAAACATCAGCCCCAATAGTATTCATTTTAGATTGAAATTCTAAATTTAAAATACCATCTCCAATATCTTGAATGACAGCGCCAGAATTTTTCCAGACTTCGTTCGTTTTTCTGATGTTATCTAGGATAATAAATGAATCTTGTCCTGGTTTTTTAAGATGTGATTTAGCAGGAATATCATAATAGAAAGTTGCACCTTCTTTTACAGAATAGAAAGAAGTTTCACCGCTTGCTAACATTTCTGTTACCCAAGTCGCAGGTTCTTTACCTTCAGCTTTCATAATCTCAACTCCCTTGGCAACACCTACAGCATCCCAAATTTGAAAAGGTCCGTGTTCCCAACCAAAACCAGCTCTTAGGCCATCATCAATTCTGTAGAGTTCATCAGAAATTTCCGGAATTCTATTTTGAACGTAGGCAAACATTGCTGCAAAACTTTTTCTATAGAATTCACCAGCTTTATCTTTTCCTGCAACTAGCACTTTAAATCGATCAGCAACATTATCAATTGTCTTTGTTAATTCTAAGGTTTCAAACTTTGCAGATTTTTTCGCTCTGTATTCTAAAGTATTTAAGTCTAATGATAAGATTTCTCTTTTACCATCAGCGTTTTTAGTCATTTTATAAAAACCTTGTTTGGTTTTACTTCCCAACCAATTGTTTTCCATCATGGTATTTACATAATCAGGAATAACAAATTGATCTCTCATTTCATCATTTGGACAGTTATCTTTCACTCCATTAGCAGTATGAACTAGAGTGTCCAATCCGACAACATCTATAGTTCTGAAGGTGGCAGATTTAGGGCGTCCTATTACAGGTCCAGTTAGCTTATCAACTTCTTCAATAGTTAATCCCATTTCTTTCACAACATGAAAAAGGCTCATGATTCCAAAAATTCCAATTCTATTTCCAATGAAAGCTGGTGTATCTTTGGCTAAAACAGATGTTTTACCTAAAAATTTATCACCATACATCATTAAGAAGTCAGTAATTTCTTGAGTACATTTAGGACCAGGCACTACCTCAAATAATTTTAAATATCTAGGTGGATTGAAAAAGTGAGTTACCGCAAAGTGTTTTTGAAAATCTTCACTTCTTCCCTCGTTCATAAATTTAATAGGAATTCCAGAGGTGTTTGAAGTAATTAAAGTTCCAGGAGTTCGATATTTTTCAATTTTCTCAAAAACTTGTTGCTTTATGTCCAGGCGTTCCACTACAACTTCCATAACCCAATCTACCTCCTTAATTTTATGCAAATCATCTTCAATATTTCCTGTGGTAATTCTATCAGCAAATTTTTGAGAGTAAATAGGAGAGGGTTTCGATTTCAATGAAGTCATTAATGCATCATTAACCAACCTATTACGAACGATACTGTTCTCCATCGTCAGGCCTTTTGCCTTTTCTTTGTCATTTAATTCTCTTGGAACGATGTCCAATAAAAGAACTTCTACGCCAATATTGGCAAAGTGACAAGCAATACCACTCCCCATAATTCCGGAACCAACTATTGCTACTTTTTTAATTCTTCTAGTCATTTTGTTTTTTTGATTTGTATTATACCGCTTTTTTATCTTGAGTATTTTCTTGATAAATCATTTTTTCTGCGATGAGTTTATTTATAGTTGAGGTTACTTTAAAAAAAGCTTGTATTTCATCGTTAGTTACATGACTATTAATAACATTGTTAAAAATAATCACAGACTGTCTGGATAACTCTCTCATTTTCTTTCCATAGTCTGTTAGTTTTATGATAACACTTCTTCCATCACTAGGATTTTTTTCTCTACAGATTGCCCCTTTATCTTCCATAGTTTTTAAAATTCTAGACAGACTCGTTGGTTCCATACCCATTAAAGGTCCTAAAGCCGTTGAGGGTGTTCCTTTTTCATAATCAATGTTTAAGAGCACAAATGCTGTTGCCATGGTACTGTCATGCTTTGCTGCTCGCTCATTATAAAGTTTTGCAACAGCCTGCCAAGTTGCTCTTAATTGATGATCTATAGATTTACTTTTGTCCATTTTGTCAAAGATAATAAAATTTATTATGCACGCATAGTAAATTGAAAAAAATTATGCATGCATAATAAAAAAGAGTGTAATTAACTAAATCAAACCTTAATTTATGGATGTAAGTAATAAAAAAATATAATTATAATGTTGATTTCACTAAATTTGTTTTTTGATTATCTAAATGATAAATTCAAATAAGACTGGCACTTTTAGTTATTTTTTTTCACTTTTATTATTACTAAGTAAACAAAGTGTCCAATCATTCTAGAAAGACGTATTAGATTTTCATTCAAATGATATTGTTATTAGTAAGTTTTTTTCTAAATAGTTGTCAATTAAAGCTCTCGCAGATATTAAATTCAACTTTAAAAAAAAATTCACGAGTGTTATAAAAAAGAAAGTGTAATTAAAAATTAAGTTTATAATGAGTAAAATTTTAGTTATAGAGGACGAAGCAGCCATCAGAAGAGTACTAATTAAAATTATTTCGGAAGAAAGTGATACCTATTTGGTTGAAGAAGCTGAGGATGGGCTTCAGGGTATTGAAAAAATTAAAGATAATGAGTATGATTTAGTTTTGTGCGATATAAAAATGCCCAAAATGGATGGAGTAGAGGTCTTAGAAAAAGCAAAAAAAATAAAACCTGAAATCCCTTTTGTCATGATTTCTGGTCATGGTGATTTAGATACGGCGGTTAACACAATGCGGTTGGGTGCATTTGATTATATTTCGAAACCACCTGACTTAAATCGTTTGTTAAATACAGTACGCAATGCTTTGGATAGAAAAGTATTGGTTGTTGAAAATAAGCGATTGAAAAAGAAGGTGAGTAAGAATTATGAGATGATTGGTGAAAGTGACGCAATTACTCATATAAAAGAAATGATTGAAAAAGTTGCTTCTACAGATGCACGAGTATTAATAACCGGACCAAATGGAACAGGAAAGGAATTAGTTGCTCATTGGCTACATGAAAAATCAGATAGATCTTCATCTGCGTTAATAGAAGTAAATTGTGCTGCAATTCCATCAGAATTAATAGAAAGTGAGCTCTTTGGGCACGTTAAAGGAAGTTTTACAGGTGCAAATAAAGATAGGGCAGGAAAATTTGAAGCAGCTAATAATGGCACAATTTTTTTGGATGAAATTGGAGATATGAGTTTGTCTGCTCAGGCAAAAGTATTAAGAGCATTACAGGAAAATAAAATTCAAAGAGTTGGAAGTGATAGAGATATAAAAGTAAATGTAAGAATAGTTGCTGCCACTAATAAAGATTTAAAAAAAGAAATAAAAGAAGGAAGATTTAGAGAAGATTTATACCACAGATTGGCTGTCATTTTAATTAAAGTTCCTGCCTTAAATGACCGCAGGAATGATATCCCATTGTTGATTCATCACTTTTCTCAAAAGATTGCTAGCCAACAAGGTGTGGCAAAAAAAGAGTTTTCTTCTGAAGCAATTGCCTTATTGCAAGAGTATGACTGGACTGGTAATATACGGGAGCTAAGAAATGTAGTTGAAAGGCTCATCATACTTGGAGAGCAAGAAGTTTCTGTAGGTGATGTTACTTTATTTGCGAGCAAGTAGCTTTAAAGATAATTCAGGGTGTATACTCATGATTTTTTAATATAGTATGTTATATTATTTTCACTAACTTGTAGTATCTATTAAATTCTTTTTATGTTAGATAATAAAATACATTACAGAACTTGTAATTTATGTGAAGCTATGTGTGGTTTAGAAATCACATACAAAGAAAAAAAAGTAATTTCTATTGTTGGTGATAAAAAAGACCCTTTAAGTAAAGGTTTCATATGCCCTAAGTCTTTAGCATTAAAAGATCTGTATGAAGATCCAGATAGATTAAAAACACCTATAAAGAGAACAGAAAATGGTTGGCAAGAAATTTCTTGGACAGAGGCTTTTGATGAAGTGGAAATTCAAATAAAGAAAATTCAAGAAAAATATGGCAATAATGCAGTTGCCACTTATCAAGGAAATCCTAATGTGCATAATGTAGGATCAATGTTATATGGAGGACCATTTTTAAAAAGTTTAAAGACTAAGCAAAAATATTCTGCAACTTCAGCCGATCAATTACCCCATCATATTGCTTCTTTAAAAATGTTTGGTCATCAAATGTTAATTCCTATTCCTGATATAGAAAGAACAGATTATTTATTAATTTTAGGTGCTAATCCAGGTGCATCAAACGGAAGTTTATTAACCGCACCAGGATTTCCTCAAAAAATTAAAAGTATTCAAAAAAGAGGAGGTAAGGTTATAAATATTGATCCAAGGTTTACCGAAACTTCTAAGATCTCTAGCCAGCATTTATATATAAATCCTGGAAAAGATGCTCTTTTTTTATTGTCTTTGTTGCATGTGATTTTTGACCAGGGAATAGAAGATAAAACACACCTTTCAAATTATTTAAAAGGTTTAGAGGAAATTAAAGAAATTGTTAAAGAGTATTCACCAAAAAAGACTGCTCTTCTAATAGGCATAGATAGTTTAGAGATACAAAAAATTGCAAAAGATTTTATGAACTCTAAAACTGCGGTTTGTTATGGAAGAATGGGAGTTTCTACCCAAGAATATGGAGGAATTTGTCAGTGGTTAATTAATGTGCTAAATATTGTTACCAATAATATGGATAAAGTTGGTGGCGCAATGTTTACAAAACCAGCTATTGATTTGGTCTATATGACAGGCATACAAGGCAAAGTTGGTAACTTTGATAGATATCGAAGTCGTGTTCATAATTTACCAGAATATTCTGGAGAATTACCTGTAGCTACTTTAGCAGACGAAATCTTAACAGAAGGTGAGGGGCAAATAAAAATGTTTATTTGTACTGCAGGAAACCCAGTTTTGTCTGCTCCAAATGGTAAAAAAATGGAAAAAGCTTTAGAGAAACTAGATTTTATGGTTTCTATAGATATTTATTTAAATGAAACAAGTAAATATGCAAATATAATTTTACCTACTACCAACGGATTAGAAACGCTACATTATGATTTAGTTTTTCATCAGTTAGCTATTAGAAACACTGCAAAACTATCTGAAGTTTTATTTGAGAAAGATGAAAATCAAAAACATGATTGGCAAATATTAAATGAATTAACGGAAAGAATAACAGAGAAAAAGAATTCGTTAACACCAGAAATGATGTTAGATAATATGTTTCAATACTCTCCGTATAAAGAAGCTAATTTGTCTGTAAATAAACTAAAAGAAAACCCTAATGGAATAGATTTAGGATCTTTGCAGCCACTTTTAATAAAAAGAATTTTTACTGTAGATAAAAAAATCAATGTTTCGCCAAAAATCTTTATTGATGATTTAAAAAGATTAAATAAAGAGTTATGTAAAGATACCAAAGAGGAAGAAACTAAATATCCTTTTGCTTTAATAGGGAGGAGGCATTTAAGAAATAATAATTCTTGGATGCATAACTCTAAACTATTAATGAAAGGTAAAAATAGATGTACTGTTCTAATGAGTTCTAAAGATGCTAATAATCTTTCAATTACAGATCACCAAAAAATAAAAATAATATCTAATGTTGGTAGTATAGAATTACCAGTTGAAATTAGTGATGAAATGAAGGAGGGGGTTTTAAGTATTCCTCACGGTTTTGGGCACAATAGGAATGGAACAAAAATTAAACTAGCAGAAGAAAATGCAGGTGAAAGCATTAATGATTTAACTGATGATAATAAAATAGACAAATTAACAGGTAATGCTAATTTTAGTGGTACTAGAGTTAAAGTAATAACATAAAAAAAAGCTCTCTAAAATTTTTATTTTAGAGAGCTTTAAAATTTGTTTTAAACTAAATCAAAACGATCTAAGTTCATTACTTTAGTCCAAGCAGTAATGAAATCTTGTACAAAACGTTTTTCTCCATCATCTGAAGCATATACTTCACAAACAGCTCTAAGCTCTGTGTTAGATCCAAAAATTAAATCTGCACGAGTTCCAACAAAGTGAACATTACCTGTTTTACGGTTTTTTCCTTCAAATAGCGTATCATCTGTTGAAGTTGCGCTCCATGTATTTGATAAGTCTAAAACATTTGTAAAGAAATCATTGGTTAAGTTCCCTATATTTTCTGTAAAAACTCCATGATTAGAACCATCATAATTAGCTCCTAAAACTCTTAGTCCTCCAATTAGAACAGTCATTTCAGGAATAGAAAGTGTTAGTAGGTTAGCTCTATCAACTAATAAGTTTTCAGCAGCAATATTTAAACCAGATTTAATATAATTTCTAAATCCATCTGCCAAAGGCTCTAAATATCCAAAAGACTCCAAATCTGTTTGGTCTTGTGAAGCATCTCCTCTTCCTTGCGTAAAATCTATAGAAATATCATAACCAGCATTTTTTGCAGCTATTTCAACTCCAATATTACCACCTAAAACAATAAGATCGGCGATAGAAACTTCTTTGCTAAATTTTTGTTGAATTGCTTCATAAACGGCTAAAACCTTATTTAGTTCATACGGATTGTTTACGGCCCAACTTTTTTGTGGCTCTAAACGAATTCTACCTCCATTTGCACCACCTCTTTTATCTGAACCTCTAAAGGTTGAAGCAGAAGCCCATGCTGTAGTCACTAATTGAGCTGAAGATAAACCAGCATCAGTAATTAAATTTTTTAGATCTAATAGATCTGTATCTGTTAAAGTATAGGTTGCTGCAGGTATTGGATCTTGCCAAACTAATTCTTCATTAGGAACTTCTGGACCTAAATAACGATGTATTGGACCCATATCTCTGTGAGTTAATTTATACCAAGCTCTAGCAAAAACATCTTCAAAAGCTTTGTGATCTTTATGAAAACGTTTAGAAATTTCTAAATAAGCAGGGTCAGTCTTTAAAGCTATATCTGCTGTAGACATCATTAGAGCCTGAGTTCCATTAGCATCTCCTGCTTTTGGAGCTTTTTTTGCATTGGAAGCAGCTGTTGGAGTCCATTGATGAGCTCCGGCTGGGCTTTTAGTTAATTCCCAATCATAATTTAATAAGACTTCAAAATATTCATCATCCCATTGTGTAGGGTTTGGAGTCCATGCTCCTT
>Ga0209712_10000129_pt1 | contig 63586 bp, 62 predicted proteins | sample ArcOceMetagenome_FD_187443 | JGI IMG/M metagenome (GOLD analysis project Ga0209712, IMG submission 187443) | Marine eukaryotic phytoplankton communities from Arctic Ocean - Arctic Ocean - Greenland ARC118M Metagenome (SPAdes) (version 2) | ecosystem: Environmental > Aquatic > Marine > Oceanic...
GCTTGGCGACCATAGCGAGATGGAACCACCTGACCCCATTCCGAACTCAGAAGTGAAACGTTTTAGCGCCGATGGTAGTGTGGGGTTTCCCCATGTGAGAGTAGGTCATCGCCAAGCACCTCATTCAGTACTAAAAAACCCCTAGCCTTAATCAGACTAGGGGTTTTTTATGCATTGCTGAAAAGTGACGACTATTGTAACGACTTGCATCTGCCTAACTAAAAATTGGAAAAATTATGACATTAGAGTCCACATTACAATTCCTAGCAATCACCTTATTCCTAGAAGTTACCCCAGGGCCAGGAGTGATGTTTATCCTCTACCAATCAGCCTTTAGCTTCCGTAATGCTGTGGCTGGAACACTAGGCTTATTAACGTCAAATGTTATTTGGATCAGCTTAGTGGCCACAGGCTTAGCCCTAGTGTTAACTCAAAACCCCAGTGTGTTTGATACCTTGCGGTACGCTGGAGCTGTCTATTTGGTTTATTTAGGTTACAAAATCATTCGTTATGGCATTGGTAAGCCCAAGGCTAATGAAAATACCCATGCTGAGCAACATAAAAGCACCTGGTCCAGCTATCGCCAGGGTATGCTTACCTCATTATCTAACCCAAAAGCGCTGTTATTTTTTATGGCGTTGTTTCCTCAGTTTACTCGGCCAGAATACTTTATCGAGGATATTATTTATTTTGGTTTACTAAAAATGACTTGTTTGGCCATAGTTATGATTAGCTATGGCGTTATGGGGCGGCGAATGTTTAATTATATGGGCGAATCTACTTGGGCCAACACCATTTCAAGAGTGTTTGGTGGCGGCATAATCATTGCCGCAATCGCCATTGCACGAGGGTAATGTGGTGGTAGTCTGACAGACTTTGGTTGATCGCCCATGACCCTAGGGCAATAACCCTTTATAATAGGGTCATATTGGTTACTTGGGTGAGACATTATGTACTTTGACGAATTATATGCACCACTTAGAGACATGCAGGACTGGCAGCAAATAGCGTTCTCGGCTGCTCTATGTGAGCGCATCTTCCCTCACTATGAGTTATACGATAGCCTCTCAGAAAATAACCAAGTTAGCATTGCCAGAACAGCTTTAGACCAAGTTTGGAAGCAGCTATCCCTGCGTGGCAACATGAACGCAGATACTCAGCTAACCAAAATTGAGGCGATCGTGCACAGTGAAGAAGATGAAAGCTTTGGTGCAGGCCTAGCGTTTGACGCCCTTGTGGCCTTAATGGCGACTCTTCACTGCGTTGATCACGCAAGCTTTGAAGATGCGGCTAGCGTGGCCCACTTGTCACGAGAGAGCGTAGCTAAGTTTGTTGAACTCCATGCCGACGATGAACTAAGTGATGAGCAACTTATTCGGCATATATCCACCCATGAACTTATGGTGCAGGAACTGGCATTTCACGCTGATGTGATTAAGCTGTTATTATCTCAACCGATTGCAAAAGCCTCACAAATAGACCAGCTTAAATTGGTTGCCATAGCAGACGGCGTAAGCAATATCGGTATTAGCATGAGCCATGGGTAACGTCCCAGCCCGCGTGATAATTCCCCTTACCCTAGACCAAGCCCATAGCTGTTTGCCATTGGTTTACAAAGAGATATAAGTAATGACATTAGTTAAAGGGTTTGGCTACTTGCTCCAAGGGGCAAGACTACTTTCCCACCCTGGCTTAAGACTATTTGTGCTGCTGCCGCTATTGGTAAACATTATTATGTTTGGTGTGGGTCTGTTGGTACTCATTTCCTTCGTAGGCGGTTGGATGGGAGACATTGCGACCTGGCTACCAGAGTGGATGGGTGGAATAACTTCGTTCTTGTGGTTTCTTCTAGTCATTTTATTTGGCATGGCCGTATTTTTTAGCTTTAACTTGCTCGCTAATTTCATAGCCGCCCCACTGAATGGCTTGTTAGCTGAAAAAGTACAACTTCATTTAACTGGGAAAGAATTAGGTGTCACTAAACTTGGGTCGATTCTGGCGAGTATCCCGAGGTCTATCGGCCGAGAAATTAGTAAATTAACCTATTACCTCCCAAGAATTCTTATTCTACTGATACTAACCTTGATTCCAGGAATCAACGTGATAACCCCGTGGTTGTGGGTCTTGCTCACTGCTTGGATGATGGTTATTCAGTATGTTGATTATCCCATGGATAACAATGGCATAAGCTTCCGAAAAATGAAGCGTAGTTTGAGCCAGCAGCGCTTACTGCATCTGGGGTTCGGTGGTGGTGTGTCACTTTTGTTAATGCTTCCTGTGGTCAACTTTTTTGCCATGCCAATCGCCGTAGCTGGGGCCACAGCCCTCTATGTCAATGAGCATGAGCCATTAAATATAGTTGATTAAAAGACCAATCCACACGCTCAATGCTGCCCACTGACTATTAATGAAAGCTTTAAAGTAGTTTGTGTTCTGCCTAGTTCGGCCTAAGTGATTTTGATATATAAAAAACCCTGCCATAACGGCTAAGCCCACGTAAAATGGGCTATTAAGGCTATTTATTAGGCCTACAGTAAACAATAATCCTACACACCCTAGCTGAAACGCTGCAATTATAGCTAGATCCCAACGACCAAAAAGCACTGCCGTAGACTTTATGCCAATGTTCAAGTCATCCTCTCGGTCTACCATGGCGTAGTAGGTGTCGTAAGCAATAGTCATACAAACTGCTGCGCAGAAGGTAAGCCACGCGGTGAGGCCTGTGGCTTGTGTTTGTGCAGCAAACCCCATGGGTATAGCCATGGCAAATGCCGCCCCGAGGATCGCCTGTGGCCAATGGGTATATCGCTTCATAAACGGGTAAGCAGCTGCCAGGATAACCGCTACAAAAGACAAGGCAATGGTATAACCATTAGTCAACAATACTAATAGAAACGCGGCTAAACATAGGCCAAAAAATAACACCAACGCCTCCTTGGGGCTAACGGTGCCTGTTGCTAATGGTCTTTGTTTAGTACGTTGCACAAATCCGTCTACTTTGCGATCTGCGTAATCATTGATTACACACCCTGCAGCACGCATCACATACACGCCAACTACAAAAATCAGTAATACATCTAGCTTAGGCAAACCTTCAGCAGCTAACCAAAGCGCCCATAAGGCCGGCCAAAGAAGCAAATAGGTACCCACTGGACGGTCTAGACGCATAAGACTTTTAAAGTGGGGCCAGCGGCGCAGTATCGAAATCACAATAATGGTTCAACTTATAGCAAAGTCACCATGCTACCATATGCGTCTTTACTGTCGCTGCTGAAAGTGATCATGATGCCAACAAAAACCCATAAGCTGCTATTAATCTGCACAGGAAATACCTGTAGGTCACAAATGGCCCATGCCATCTCTCACCAATGGGCGTTATTACATGAATTAAACCTTGAAATTGAGTCTCGAGGTATTCGAGCAAAGGCAGGTGAGGCTACAACAGAAGAAGCTATTATAGTGCTAGGGGCAGCTAACATTCATTGGCAAGGTACTAGTCAGCCGCTCATAGCTGCAGACTTGCAGTGGGCAGATGACCTATGGGGAATGACCCAGGAACACTTAGATTTTGTTACTCAACTTGGCGCTGACTTAAACCCAGATAGCTTGCCCTGCTGCCGGCTGCTTGCAGGGGTTGATGAACTTGTAGATCCTTTAAACGGCGGGCTTGCGGCCTATGAACAGCTGTTTTTTAGGTTGCAAGAACTACTGCCTAAACGTCTTGCGGCAATACAAACGCCATCGGAGGCATAAATACTTCGGTTACCAAAATGCCCTTACTATCTAAATAAAATACAGATCGCCGCGCCCAATGCTGTTGTTGGCTATGCCTTTGTTGAAGGCAGGTAACTTCTAATGCGCCGCGCACCATATTAGGGTGCTTAAATAACAAAGCGCCCAATGGCTTGCTGCCAATATTTTTAAATTTCCGTAAACCACCACTAAGTGTGCTGTGGGGTATAATGCTTCGGGCGCACACCCAAACTTGGCCGTGACAAAGCAGCTCAACTTCGCGGATAATAGCTTTTTGGCGTGGTTTTAGGGCCAGTGCTTGAGCTTCAGACTGGCTTGGGACACCCCACTCATTACTAACCACACGCACTGAAAACTGGCCATGACTTGCATGGATAAGGCGTTGTGTTAATGACCCTTTATCCTGCAGCCAAGCTTGCCAGTGCCGAGGAATATTATGGCACATTGGCCGCCTGTAACTGCGCCACGTGGAGGGGTAAGGTTTTTGTGAATGAACCAGAGAAATAGGCACAGTAAGCTCATCAATTATGCGAAAAATAAAGGAACCATTGTATCAATAAGTTTAGCCCTAAGAAACTCTCCCAAGCTGATCACGAGGTGATTAAAACCACCCGCCTTTGGCTTAACCAAATGGTGCTAGGTTTAAATCTGTGTCCATTTTCACACAGTGTGGTGGCTCAAGACCAAGTGCACTATGGCGTTTGCAGTGGCACCAAAGACGCCCAGCTCAAGCAATTTTATGTTACCGAACTGCAGCGTTTGCTTGATGCTGATGAACAGACTATTGCCACTAGCTTGTTGATGTTTCCTCAGGGCCTAGAGGCCTTCGATGATTACCTAGACCTGTTAGATTGGTTTCAGCAGCTATTGGAGCAGGCAGAACTAACAGAGCATGTACAATTAGCATCATTCCACCCAAAATATCAGTTTGAGGGTGTGGCTTTTGAGGACCTTAGTCACTTTACAAATCGCTCACCTTATCCAACCATACATCTTCTGCGTCAAGCACAAATTACCAAAGCCCTTGCTCACGTCGCAGACCCTGAGCAGATATTCGCAGACAACATTGAAACACTTAATAAACTTGGCCGCCAAAAGGTTGAATTACTGTGCCCCTGGGGCAAATAGGAATGATTTTATGAAACTCCATATTCTTGCCGTTGGTGGCACTATCGACAAGGTCTACTTCGACGCCCTAAGTGACTATAAGATTGGACCACCTGCCGCTGCTGAAATCCTACAACGGGTTAACGTAAATTTTGATTACGACGTCAGCCAAGTGATCTCTAAAGATAGTTTGGACATGACTGATGCTGATCGTGAAGAAATTCTAGCGGCAGTTCAAGCTCATCCCGCAAAACATGTGATTATCACTCATGGAACTGACACTATGGTGGATACCGGGCAGGTGCTAAAGCAGGCCCTGGGGAAAACTGTGGTGATTATGGGCGCGATGCAGCCAGCATTAATGAAGCTATCAGATGCAGATTTTAATCTAGGTGTGGCTGTAGCTGCGGTGCAGGCGCTCCCAGAAGGGGTGTACCTGTGCATGAGTGGAAGAATCTATGATGTCGACAGGGTAGCGAAGAATCGCTCTGAGTCGCAATTTCAAGACGTCTGACAGAGCTTTAGTTAGTGATCAATAACTCATTGAGTCCATAATGCTCATCTAGCCACTGACCAATCACATTATTACCACAAAGGTGGTGGGCATAGTGCATGTGTAAGCAGCGGATTTGCTCCCAATCGCGCAACCCACCGATGCCATAAGTGTCTAGTAGATCAACATAACCCAAACGAGTAAGCTCAGCCAAGTCCTCTGATGAGCAACTTGCCCAGCGCTCGGCTACGTACTCTCGCTGATTTGCTTGATAAGCGGCCATCAAATCTGGCTCATCTTGCAAGCGCTTTTCTAGTCTTTTTACGGTGCCCACCATTTCTATCTGGCTAATGGCCTTATGAAGGTCCCTAGATGATAGCCAGTACACGGTAGGGAATGGCTTGTTATCAACTAAAGGACGCATCTTAAGCACTAAAGGGACACCATTAGCAGAGCTGGAAGCAATGGCTTTCAAACCTCTGGGGCGGCGGCCTAGCTGTTGTTCAATAGTCGCAAGTTGTTGGGGCAAGAGCATGATTGTTTGGGGGCTAGAAAAATGAGTAAGGGTTAATTATGGCACCCACGCGTTAGGTGAATGCCATCAGCACGTTATCTTAGTGACCTAAGATCTGGCTTAAAAATAACTTAGTACGATCATGCTGTGGGTTATCAAAGAATTCATGAGGTGTATTTGACTCAATGATTTCACCCTCATCCATAAAGATCACCCGATCTGCTACCTTTTTGGCAAAGCCCATCTCGTGGGTTACACATAACATGGTAATGCCTTCTTCAGCCAAAGACACCATGGTATCAAGGACTTCTTTGATCATTTCAGGGTCAAGTGCAGACGTGGGTTCGTCAAATAACATAATGTTAGGACGCATGCATAAAGACCGGGCAATCGCCACACGCTGCTGCTGGCCACCAGACAGTTGGCCAGGATACTTGTTAGCTTGCTCAGGGATCTTAACCCGCTCAAGAAACTCCATCGCCGTAGCTTCTGCTTCAGCCTTAGGGACTTTACGCACCCAGATTGGAGCCAAAGTGCAGTTCTCTAACACGGTTAGGTGCGGGAACAAGTTAAAGTGCTGGAATACCATACCTACTTCGCGGCGCACAGCATCAATGTTTTTAAGATCGTTGGTCAACTCAGTGCCATCCACAATAATGTCACCTTCTTGGTGCTCTTCTAGACGGTTAATACAGCGAATCATAGTTGATTTGCCTGATCCAGAAGGCCCACAAATGACAATTTTCTCACCCCGAGTGACGGCAAGGTTAATATTCTTTAGAACGTGGAAGTCTCCATACCATTTATTCATGTTACGAATTTCAATACAGAGATCGGTGGTGGCATTACTTTGTGTTTCTGACATCTTGATAAACCTTTAAAATTAGTTGCTATCGCTTGTGGCCGGTGTTGAGCTTGTTCTCAAGATAAAGAGAGTACCGAGCCATACCAAAACACGAAATAAAGAAGAAAACGGCGACGAAGAGATAAACTTCAGTCGACAAGCCTAGCCAGTCGGAGTCGGCAACAGACGCACGACCAATACCAAGCGGGTCTAACAAGCCGATAACGATAACCAAGGTACTGTCTTTGTATAGACCAATAAAGGTGTTAACAATACCAGGAATCGAGATCTTTAATGCCTGTGGCAGAATGATGAAACGCATGGCCTGGCCGTAGTTTAAACCCAATGACTCTGCAGCTTCTAACTGGCCTTTAGGTAATGCTTGTAAGCCACCCCGAATAACTTCGGCCATATAAGCGGATGCAAACAAAGTCACCATGATGAGAACTCTCATCAACAAATCAAACGTAGTGCCTGGAGGCAGAAAATAACTGAGCATAGTAGACGCTACAAACAGCAGGGTGATTAAAGGCACACCACGAATAAACTCAATAAAACCAATGCAAAAGTATTTGATAATAGGTAGGTCAGACTGGCGACCCAGAGCCAGCAGGATACCCAAAGGTAAAGAGAAAACGATACCAGTCACGCCGATTGTCAAGGTTAACATTAGGCCACCAAATAGGTGGGTGCCAACAGGTTCTAACCCGAACCCGCCAGTTAACAGCCAAGCACCAATAAAAGGATAAACCATAGCGAATTTTAACATTTGCTTGCGAGCTGGAATTTTATCCCACAATACTGCTGCACCTGCAACCACAAGAAGAAGGGTTGCAAGGTTAACACGCCAGCGTAGTTCAGCTGGATAGAAGCCATATACAAATAGGTTAAAACGTTCACCAATAAAAGCAAGGCAGGCCCCATCTGGAGCGCAGTCTTTGCGGGTTGTTCCCACATAGGTCGCGTCAATAAACAGCCAGTTAATCGCTGAGGGTAGGGCTAAGTATAAGAGGTAAATAGACACCAAAGTGACGATGGAGTTAGTGGCTGAAGAAAATAAATTTTCTTTTAACCAATAAATAACACCCACAGTGTTTTTTGGTGGTGGTAGGCTAGGATGCGTGCCCGGGGCATATGTTTCTTTAGTCATTGTCATCTCTACCTTAACGTTCCACTAGCTGCATACGATTGTTGTACCAGTTCATTCCTGAGGAAATGATCAAAGAAATGGCTAAGTAAATACCCATTACAATTAACATACATTCCATTTCTCGGCCTGTCTGGTTAAGAGAAATACCACCGATGGTAGCCACAATGTCCATGTAGCCAATCGCTAGAGCCAAAGATGAGTTCTTAGCTAGGTTCAAATACTGGCTCGTTAAGGGTGGAATAATTACCCTAAGTGCTTGGGGAATAACCACCAGTTTAAGTACGCGGCTGTTAGATATACCCAAAGCTTGGGCTGCCTCAGTTTGACCATGATCGATAGCCACGATGCCGGCACGGACTATTTCACCAATAAAAGCTGCTGTATAAAGGGACAAAGCTAACCATAGGGCGATAAATTCAGGGCGAATCACCATGCCGCCCTTAAAGTTAAAACCCTTCAGGGCAGGTACATCCCACTCAATGGGACTGCCTAAAATAAAGTAAACAGCTAGGGGCAGTAATACGATCGCCGCTATATTAATGAGGGCTACTGGGTATGCTTTACCCGTTGTGTCTTGAACCTTTTGCGCATGTCGGCTAAACCACCAAGCAAACGCTAGGCCGCCAACCACAAAGCCACTCACTACCCAAAATAAAGATTGGAATTCTGGGCTGGGCATTTGAAAGCCACGATTATTTAAGAAAAAGGTATCGCCAAAATTGTAAGAACCTTTTGGCCGTGGTAACGAGCTTACAATCAAGCCGTGTAGTAGCAAAATATGCAATAAAACTGGAACGTTACGCATATATTCAATATAAACATAAGCGATTTTTTGTGTTAACCAGTTGCTTGATAAACGCATCACACCCAGTAGAAAGCCAAGAATGGTGGCCAGCACAATACCAGCAACGGCAACTAGTAAGGTATTAATAAGACCCACAATCATCGCCCTAAAATGGCTAGACGTGGAGCTATATTCAATTAAGTGTTGGTTGATGTCATAGCTGGCATTATCCCATAGGAAGCTAAAATTGATGTCTTTGCCAATATTGGATAAGTTAACTACAGCGTTATTAATGATGAAGGAAAAAAATGCAAGGATCAGTGCGGCAGCGATAATCTGCACAATGATTGAACGGGTTTCTTTGTCGTACCAAGCGCGTAATAAAGGATTGGTATTGGATGTAGGAGTGCTCATAGAGTGAACCGTGCTACGTAGATATCAGCCGTCAAGGGTAGTTTACCAACTTAACATTTGACTAGTAATCAGAGGTGTAGCAACCAAAGACTATTAAGTTCCAGATATGAACTGGGGTGCCGTAGCACCCCAGTTTAGCACTGCAAATTCGTATTAATTAACGAATTGGAGCAGCGTAAAGTACACCACCGTTATTCCACAAGTTGTTTAGACCACGTGCAATTTCTAGCGGAGTATTTGGACCAACGTTACGCTCGTAGATTTCGCCGTAGTTACCACCCTGTGCAACAGCACGAGCAGCCCACTTAGCATCTAGGCCTAGCATTGCGCCCATAGAACCTTCAGAGCCAACCAAACGGTTGATGCCAGGGTTCTTGCCAACGTTGGCAGCAAGGTTCATTGCGTTAGCTTGGGTAACACCCATTTCTTCAGCATTGATTAAAGCGTTAACAACCCACTTGCCAATGTCATGCCACTGGTCGTCGCCGTGACGTACAGCACCACCTAATGGCTCTTTAGAGATGATTTCTGGCAACACAACGTGCTGAGTAGGATCATCAAACTTGGCACGGGTAGACGCTAAACCTGAAGCATCAGTTGTGTAAACGTCACAACGACCCGCTACGTAGTTAGTGAAACCTTCTTCATTGGTTTCGATTGGCACTGGCTCGTATGACATGCCATTAGCACGGAAGTAGTCAGCCAAGTTCAACTCTGTAGTAGTACCTGTTTGGATACATACAGAAGCGCCATCAAGGTCCATTGCAGAAGTTACACCTAGTGCTGCAGGAACCATGAAGCCCTGACCATCATAGAAGTTAACTGGCAAGAAGCTTAGCTTCAAGTCAACGTCACGGCTAAGAGTTTCAGTAGTGTTACGGAACAAGATATCGCCTTCACCAGAGTTCAACATAGTAAAGCGAGTCTTACCTGTAGAAGGTACAAACTTAACTTTGTCGCCATCGCCTAGTACGGCAGCAGCTACAGCACGACAGAAGTCGGCGTCAAAGCCTTCCCAGCGGCCGTTAGCATCAGGTGCAGCAAAACCAGCCAAGCCAGTTGTTACAACACATTTGAGTTCGCCAGCAGCACGCACGTCTTCTAAAGTAGAAGCCTGTGCAGCAGTCGCAGTCATGGCTGTAAGAGCCACGCCAGTTAAAACTTTATTGATTAATTTCATAGTAAGGAGCCTCCTAAGGGCTTTGTCGTTTTTAGTGCGGTAAAAATTAGATTATTTTTTTATTGTTGTTACTGAAACCAGTGGTTACCGAATCTCGATTATTCATCGGAGTTATAATTCACAGTTCAGGTTGATGATGATAGACGAATTTGACGAATTGTAAACCAATAAAATCATCTCTTATGCATAAAACGACCTTATATTGATATAAAGCGCAAATAATTACTGGATTATATTTCCTATAGTGAACTATTTCCACTATATGCTAATTCACACCTTAGCAAATGCTTGCTTGTCTCCTATCCACCTTAAAATAATTTGGCTGGTTTTTTTTGGATGGGATGCATAGCCTGTAGCGATGCGCTTCACTTCAGGTAATAAGTAGGCGTCACGCATTAAATCAGCAATTCTCAAACCAATCGCACCGGCTTGGCGAGTACCAAGCACCTCTCCTGGCCCTCGTAGTTGAAGATCTTTTTCTGCAATCACGAAACCATCGTTAGATTGGCGTAAAATATCCAATCGTTCCCGCCCCATTTTAGATAGTGGCGCTTGGTACATAAACAAACAATGACTCTGTGCTTGCCCACGGCCAACACGCCCGCGTAATTGGTGTAACTGTGCCAACCCCAAACGTTCAGCATTATCAATCACCATAAGGTTTGCGTTGGGCACGTCAACACCCACTTCTACCACTGTAGTGGCCACGAGCAACTGAATGTCACCAGACTTAAAGCGCGCCATTGCATCGGCTTTTTCAGCCCCGTTAAGGCGGCCATGAACTAAGCCAACTTTTATATTATCAAGTTGTTGGGTTAAAAGTGCTGCAGTATCCTGAGCTGCTTCACATTGCAACACGTCTGAGGTTTCTATAAGAGGGCAGATCCAGTACACCTGCTGGCCGCTGCTGCAGGCCAGGTGGATGCGCTCTATCACATCCGCACGTTTATTGTTGTTGAGTAGCACACTATTAATAGGCTTTCGCCCTGGAGGCAACTCATCGATTACAGAGTGATCAAGGTCGCCGTAGGCACTCATAGCTAGCGTACGAGGAATAGGTGTGGCCGTCATTACCAGCTGGTGAAGGCCGCAACCTTGGGGTGCTTTTTTCACTAAGCTGTGGCGCTGGGCTACGCCGAACCGATGTTGCTCATCAATAATGACTAAACCTAAATGTTGGTAGTGCACGGCGTCTTGAAAGAGTGCATGCGTGCCTATGATTACCTGCCCGTCACCGCTAGTAATTGCAGCAAGAGATTGGCGTTTTGTTTGGGCTTTTTGTTTGCCAGTAAGCCAGACTACGTTGACCCCTAGAGGATTTAACCAGTGGCTGAAGCTATGCAGGTGTTGCTCTGCTAAAATTTCAGTAGGCGCCAATACGGCCACTTGGCAGCCGTTATCAATCGCACGACAAGCCGCTAAAGCCGCTAATACAGTTTTACCTGAGCCAACATCCCCTTGCACCATTCTCACCATCGGTGCTGGAGTGATAAGGTCACTCGCCACCTCCTGCCAAACCCTCTGTTGTGCTTTGGTAAGCTGAAATGGAAGGTTTTTGATCAGCCTGTGCTCTAAGCCTTCCTTTACCATCATTACAGGGGCAGGCAACTGTTGGCTCTGCCTCTTGGCTTGGCTTAGGGTGAGCTGCTGAGCAATCAACTCCTCAAGCACTAGCCTCAACTTTGCTGGGGTCACCTCATTTTGCAGCTGATTTAGATCCTGATGTAAAGTTGGATAATGCAGCTGCTTTAAGCTTTCCTCTAGGCTGGGTAATTGATAGCGACTAATCAGCTGCTGTGGCAGCAGTTCATCGAGTACCAGTTTGCCTTGCTCTAGTTGAAGCCATGCTAAGTTAATTAGCTGGCCCATGCGGGTTAAGCTTAGGCCGTCAGTTGTGGGGTAGATAGGGGTTAATTGATCTGCCAAAGCTGGCGGCACATCATCAAACAGTACATATTCGGGGTGCACCATCTCCAAACCCTGTGCCCCGGGCCTAATGTCACCAAAGCAGCGAATATTGCGGCCTGCAGTGAAGCTTTTGGCTTGGTTGGCATGAAAATGCATAAAACGCAGGCCAAGAGTTGCATTATTGTGGCTAATGCTAACGCGCAAACTTACCCGGCGTCCTCGTTGAACAGACGTGCTAGTGATTTGCCCCTCTACTAAACAAGCTGTTTTTGGCTTGAGGGCTGACAAGGGCACCAGTCGGGTGCGGTCTTGGTAGCGGTTTGGCAAGTGAAACAGGAGGTCTTCAACTGTATGTAAGCCCAATTTCCCTAATTTAGCAGCGAGTGCAGGGCCAACACCACTGAGTTGGGTCACTTCCATGAAATAAGGGCCTTAGGTGCGGTTAAGACGAATGACGCCTGGGATTTTGCGCATAGATTTAATGACCTGTGCAAGGTGAACACGATTGAGCACGGAAATTTCTAAGTTAACAACAGAAAGGCGAGCATCTTTTTCATTCACATCAATTTTCTCAACATTGGCATTGTCTTGTGCGGCGCTGGTGGCCAGGCTGGCAATGATGCCGCGACTGGCTGACACTTCAATCTCTAAGCACACGTCAAAGTCTCGGTCTCCAGTTTCTGCCCAGACTAACGCCAAGGTTTTATCTTTGTCTCGACCGATGTCTTGAATGTTGTTGCAGAAACTTCGATGAACTGCAATGCCATAGCCAGCATTGAGATGGCCAACAATGGTATCGCCTGGAATAGGGCGACAACATCGTGAATAACGAATCATAATGCCTTCGGTGCCATGAATTTCCATAGGCCCAATACCACTAGTGTGCCCTTCGGTATCGGAGGCGTCCCGGGTTAGAGCAGAGGCGACAATATATGCTAAACGTTTTCCGGCACCAATTTCGGCTAGTAACGCATCTACATCCACTAGTTTTTGTTCAGCAACATAGCTTTTTAACTGATTGGCATCTACCGTCTCTAAGCTTAACGCATTGCTGCCTAACTCTTGGTTTAGCAGGCGACGTCCCAAATTCACAGCGTCATCAGTCGCTTGGTGCTTTAGGGCGTGACGAATATTACTGTTAGCTTTCGCTGTAGCCACAAAGTTAAGCCAGCTCATGTTGGGCTTCGCACTTGCAGTAGTGACAATCTCTATTGTGTCTCCGCTGTCCAGCTTTTGGCTAAGCGGCGCAAGACGGCGATTGATACGACAAGCAATACAAGTATTACCAATGTCCGTATGCACAGCGTAGGCGAAATCAACAGGCGTTGCTCCAGCAGGCAATGAAAACACTCCACCTTTAGGAGAGAAAACATACACCTCATCTGGGAATAGATCATGCTTAACATGGTTAATGAACTCCATGGCATTGCCAGAGCGTTTTTGCATCTCTACCAGTTCTTGAATCCATTTTTGGGCGTGGTTATGGGCACGCTGAGCACGGCTATTAGTGTTTTTGTACAGCCAGTGCTCTGCTACACCATGGTTGGCAATATCGTCCATCTCTTTGGTGCGTATTTGTATTTCGATAGGGGTATGTACCCCAGAACCTGCGCGATAGAGCGTGGTGTGAATAGATTGGTAGCCGTTTGACTTAGGGATTGCAATATAGTCTTTAAAACGTCCGGGTACTGGGCGATATAAATTGAGGTGATGCACTGCTCCTAAGATACGGTAACAGGTGTCTACCTTGTCCGTTACAATACGAAAGGCAAATACATCCATAATTTCCCTAAAGGATTTGCTCTGCTCGCGCATTTTATTGTAGATGCCCGCCAGGTGTTTTTGACGCCCGCTAATAACGCCTGGCAGTTCTTCGTGCTCCAAGCAATCAACTAGAGCAATCTGCACTTGTTCCAACAGTGCTTTGCGCTCACCCCGCGCTGCAGCGACTGCTCGCTGAATGTACCGGTGGCGCATTGGGTGGTAGGCGGCAAAGGCTAAGTCTTCTAATTCTATTTTTAAATCATGCATGCCCAAGCGGCCAGCAATAGGGGCGTAAATATCAGTCGTTTCTTTGGCAATGCGGCGGCGGCTATCTGGCCGCATAGCACCAATAGTGCGCATGTTGTGCAAGCGGTCTGCGAGTTTCACCAAGATAACACGAATGTCCTTAGCCATGGCAATAGCCATTTTTTGGAAGTTGTGAGCTTGGCTTTCTGCGCGAGTTTTAAATTCTAGGTGGGTGAGCTTGCTAACCCCATCAACTAAGCTAGCCACAGTCTCTCCAAATTGAGTTTCAAGGCCTTGTTTGTCTACTTGTGTATCTTCAATAACATCATGCAGCATGGCGGCCATCAGGCTTTCATGGTCCATGTGCATGTCGCCCAGGATGCTTGCTACTGCGAGGGGGTGAGTGACATAGGCTTCACCACTCTTGCGCATTTGGCCATCATGGGCCTGTTCGGCATAGTAATATGCCCGCCGAACTGCATTCACCTGAGCAGGTTCAAGGTAGTCGTCAAGACGCGTTGCGAGGGCGTCAATGGTAGGCATAGTTCGGCATCCGTTCAGGGTAATAGACCCATGTTAACGGAAAACTATCCAAACTTGGCAGTTTTGTTGAAACTTTGTTGAATTGGTTAATAAAACCCACAAAAAAGGAGCCTAGGGCTCCTTTAGATGGGGTAATTATAGCCTAAGAGTAGCGACGAAATTACTCGTCAATATCAGGGCTGCCCTGAACAACTTCTTCACTTGCTTCAGCAACAGTTTGCGTCACTTCATCGAGTACATCTTGATCTGCCGGAACTTCAGTAAACTGTTGATTGATCTCATCATGATCATCCAAAATGCTAGCATTAATGAATCCCTCAGCTATTTCGCGCAAAGCAACCACAGTGCACTTGTCATTTTCCCACTCGATGTGGGCTTCTTTGCCACCAGTTGCAAGTTGGCGAGCACGTTTGGTGGACACCATGATGAGCTCAAAGCGGTTATCAACGTTTTCCAAACAATCTTCTACGGTTACGCGAGCCATGTGTGTTACCTGTTATTTATGATCGATGCCGTTCGGCGTTTACTAACGGCCAAAATTAGACGCGCTAGTGTACAAAATTTAGCCACCTGTTGACAAGAGTTCTTGTAATAATTGGTCGTGATTATGTGTTTGTTGAGGGGTTTTTAAGCGCCTGCTGGTAAAAATACACTGCAAATCAGCTAAAGCATGTTGAAAGTCGTCATTGATGACTAAAAAGTGGCTACCAGAATAATGGCTAATTTCGCTATGTGCCTCAGCCATTCGCTTGGCAATAACGGCATTACTATCTGTACCTCTGCCTTGCAAGCGATGTTGTAAGGCTTGTTGGGATGGTGGCAATATAGTGATAGCAATGGCCTGTGGGAAAATGTCCAAGACTTGATCACGACCCTGCCAATCAATTTCTAGGATTACATCTTTGCCTTGAGCAAGGCTTGACTCAACCCATTGCCTAGAGGTGCCGTAGCTGTTCTCAAACACAGTTGCGTACTCAAGCATTTGTTGCTGACCCACTAAAAGGGCAAAGTCTTTCTGAGCTACGAAGTTATAGTCCACACCATCCTGCTCGCCATCCCTTATAGTTCGTGTTGTGTGAGACACCGATACACAGATTTGGCTATCTTGTGCCAAAAGGGCTTTTACCAGGCTTGTTTTGCCTGCACCAGAGGGAGCCGAAAGGATATATAGTGCGCCAGAAGTGTTGGACATGATAGGGCCGCTGTATTGAAAAAATAAACAGAACCCGATTATATGCAAGCTTGGCGGGAATGTCAGCCTAACAACAAGCCATTGTTTGACAGTTATTACTTTTTGCATGCAGTAAATTTTAAATGCTAGGTGTCATCTGTGCTTAACTGGATTAAAATAGAAGCTCATCATTAATGAACCAAGGTTACCCATGACATCCTCCATTACCGATCAGCTTAAAGGTATCAAGCTCAATTTCACACGCCCTAGTGGCCGAGCAACTGATCAACTACGTGACATCAAAATTACCCGCGGCTTTACCAAGCATGCAGAAGGCTCGGTACTGATCGAATTTGGTGATACCCGTGTGCTGTGCACAGCGACAGTAGAGCGCGGTGTGCCCCGATTTTTACGTGGCTCTGGCAGTGGTTGGGTAACGGCTGAATATGGCATGTTGCCCCGCGCTACCCATTCTCGTAACGGTCGTGAAGCGGCTCGCGGCAAGCAGGGTGGGCGTACTTTAGAAATCCAACGTTTGATTGGTCGCTCTTTACGCGCATCGCTAAATTTAGAAAAACTGGGTGAAAATACCATTACCTTAGATTGTGACGTTCTGCAAGCTGATGGTGGTACGCGGACAGCCTCTATTACTGGGGCTTACATTGCTATGGTAGATGCCATTAATGTGCTAAAGAAAGATAAAAATGGCGCTATGAGAGGAGATCCTCTTAGGCGTCAGATTGCAGCAATCTCTGTGGGTATATATAAAGATGAGCCGGTGCTTGATTTGGATTATGACGAAGATTCGAAGGCCGAAACGGATATGAATGTAGTAATGACTGCAGACGGTGGGTTTATCGAAGTTCAGGGCACTGCTGAGGGCTCGCCCTACACCCAAGACCAAATGATGGCGATGTTGGCTTTGGCCCGCAAGGGTATTACTGAGATTGCAGCACTTCAAACAGCTGCTTTAGCAGATTAGGCGTGTTGTGGGCTGCTGTTCTTATTTGTCACTTTCAGCAGCAGCTCTCGTGCAGTGTCATCATAAGTCGCAGGTATAGTCGATAATCAATGGCGAATGATTAGAGAAACGCTGTTCACGGTAAATACCAGCATTACGGACGTTGCGGCGTAAATTAGGGGTAGTAATTTGATAATCTAGCCGCGCACCTTCGTTAAGCTTAAATGCTCGGTTGTAGTCTGGCCACCAAGTAAACTGGCGCTCATTTTGGTTGACCTGACGAAAGGCATCACAAAATTCTAGTTGGAAAAAAATCTCATCTAAGACGTCGCGCTCTTCCGGTAAAAAGCCAGAATTCTTTTGATTTACATACCATCCAGAAAGGTCTTCGGGCTTATGCGCTGTATTTATGGTGCCACAGAAAATAAACTCACGACGCTTGCGCAGGGTTTTGCGTAGGTGGTTACTAAACTGGTCCATAAACTCGTTTTTAGCGTCTTGTTTATCGTCATCACCCAGGCCTGAAGGCACAGAAATAGACGCAATGCTAATTTTTTCGAAGTCAGCTTGGATAAAACGACCCTCAAAATCACACCCAGAAAAACCAAGCCCCGTCATAACTGCCTTTGGCTGGTGGCGGCTATAAATGGCGGTACCACTATAACCATCCTCAAACGCATCAAAGAAGTAGACATGCCAGCCCTCTGGATGAAATAGCGGCTCGTCGAGCTGATAGTCTTTTTCACGAATATCTTGCAAGCACACCACATCGGCATCTTGGGTTATCATCCAATCAAACAGGCCGCGTTCGGCTGCCTGACGTAAACCTTGAACATTTAAAGTAATAACACGCATGGGTATTGTTGGGTCACTCGCAAATAAGCTTATATTAGAGCTTGCAAATTCGCATTAGGAATTGAGTTTATTATTTCCGAGTGATTATACCACGGTCTAGACATATGGCCCACATCGGACTCTGAAATGTCTGGTGATTTACTTACATTTACTCTCTCTAATGGCATCCTTCGCCTCAGGCCATGGTGTATAATACCAACAGGTAAAATGGCGACAAATAACTTAGAGAAACTTATGAAAGACTACCAAAGAGAATTTATAGAGTTTGCCATTGAGCGTGACGTTTTGCGTTTTGGTGAATTCACCTTAAAATCTGGTCGTCTAAGCCCTTACTATTTTAACTTTGGCCTGTTTAACACAGGTTCTGCCCTGGCTCGATTGGGCCGATACTTTGCCCAAGCTTTAGTTGACTCAGGCATTAAATGTGACGTCATTTTAGGCCCAGCATATAAAGGCATTCCACTGGCTACTGCCATGGTGGTAGCTTTAAGTGAGCATCATGGTATTGATATGCCTTATGCCTTTAACCGTAAAGAAGTTAAAGCCCATGGGGAAGGCGGTTCTATAGTGGGCGCTGAGCTCAGAGGGAGGGTGGCTATTGTTGATGATGTCATTACTGCAGGGACGGCAATTCGAGAAGTAATGGCCATCATCGACGCTCATAAGGCCACCCCCGCTGCCACACTGATTGCCATTGACCGCATGGAAAAAGGCCAAGGTGATCTGTCAGCTATTCAGGAAGTAGAGAGAGATTACGCGATGAAAGTGGTCAGTATTATTAGCTTTAATGACGTACTGGAATACTTGCAAGAAAATAGCGCCAATCACGCACACGTTGAGGCGATGCTTAGGTACCGTGAAGACTTTGGCGTGCTCGTGGCATAGTGCCCCCGCAGCGTAAAACCCTAGCGCATGAGATTTTGACTTAAAGTAGACCATTGATCTGCCCAAGTGGCCGTGGGCTTATGGCGAAAGTTTGTGCGGCTATACTGGCGAATCCTACCTTCTACGACGGCCATCAATAGGTTGGCACTGCTAGTAGGTGTGTCTTTAGTTCGCAAGCTTTCACGCAGTTCTGCTTCTCTAAGAATTTGCTTAAGCTGAGTCTCCAATTTTTCAAATAGCTGGTTAACTCGGTTGCCTAATCGCTCGTTCTCACCTATTAGAGCTTCGCCTGTCAATATTCGGCTGATGCCCGCATTGCGCTCTACAAAGGTAAGTAGCAGCGTAAGAATTTGCTGGCATTTAGCCAGAGCACCTAGTTCTTGTTGCTGGATCATCTTTGCACGACTAAAAATAGTGTCCTCAACAAACTCAATTAGGGCATCAAACATTTGCGCCTTACTGGCGAAGTGCCTATACAAAGCGGCCTCAGACACACCTACACGTTTAGCTAAAGCAGCTGTGGTGATACGCATATTGGGATCTTCTAACATTTCCATTAGGGCATGTAAGATTTGTTGTTTACGGGATATTTTAGCTTCAGTCATAGTGCTATTGTGGCTTCTTTAAGGTGTTTTAGTGTTGTCAGTGGTGTCTGTAATCAGGGTGCCTACACCTTGATCAGTAAAGATTTCCAATAGCGTAGCATGATTCACTCGTCCGTCAATAATATGGGCACGCTTCACGCCGCCTTTTACGGCATCTAACGCGCAAGCTATTTTAGGTAACATGCCACCATAAATGGTGCCATCGGCAATCAATTTATCAACTTGATTAGTTGATAAGCCAGTTAATAAATGACCTTCTTTATCTAACAGCCCCGCAGTATTGGTCAGCAGCATAAGCTTTTCGGCTTGCAGGATTTCTGCGACTTTACCAGCTACTAAGTCGGCGTTAATGTTATATGAGTTACCCTCGTCGTCTACCCCAATAGGGGCAATGACAGGAATAAAGTCACTATTGCGCAACATGTCGAGCACGTCGGTATTAATGGCACTTACTTCACCGACATGGCCAATATCAATAATCTCAGGCGCCAACATTTCTGGCGTTTGGTGAGTCACTCTTAATTGCTTAGCTTGTATAAGTTTGCCATCCTTACCTGTTAAACCGATCGCTTGGCCACCATTTTGATTGATGAGGTTAACGATATCTTTATTAACCGCACCACCAAGCACCATTTCTACCACATTCATGGTGGCGGTATCTGTGACGCGCATACCATTAACAAAGTGCGAATCTATGTTGAGCTTGGTGAGTAGATCACCAATTTGTGGGCCTCCACCATGTACAACAACAGGGTTCATCCCCACCAGTTTCATCATCACAATATCTCGTGCAAAACTGTTCTTGAGGTCGTCGTCAATCATGGCGTTACCACCAAACTTAACCACAATTGTTTTGCCAGTAAAGCGTTGAATATAGGGCAAGGCTTCGCTTAATACTTGTGCTACGTTAATGGCAGCTTGGCGATCGAGTGTCATAGGTGGTAGTCCGGCACGGTAAGTTTGGCATCAACGGCATGTAAGTGGCGTTGGAATTCATCTTGAATACGTTGCAATGCAGCTTTGCTCTCGCCCTCAAAGCGTAACACTAAAACAGGGGTGGTGTTAGAGGCTCTTACTAAACCCCAGCCATCTTTATAATCCACACGGATGCCATCAATGGTAGACACTTTGCCCGCGGGGAATTGCGCCTGCTGTAACTGTGTTACTAACTCAAATTTTTCGTCTTCAGTAACATTAATATTAATTTCTGGGGTGCTGAAATCTTCTGGAAAACGCTTGAATATAGCGCTTGCTGGTTCACAACTGTTGGCTAATATTTCGCACAAGCGAACAGCACTGTATATGCCATCATCAAATCCATACCAGCGTTCTTTAAAGAAAATGTGGCCGCTCATTTCACCTGCAAGTAAAGCCCCTGTTTCAATCATTTTACTTTTAATTAGGGAATGCCCAGTTTTCCACATGGTGGGTACACCGCCCATACTCTGGATAAAAGGTTCTAAAAGACGAGTGCACTTCACATCATAAATAATCTCTGCATTAGGGTTGCGGCTAATTACATCTTCTGCAAACAGCATAAGCAGCTTGTCTGGATAAATCATCTGTCCAGCCTCGGTAATCACCCCGACACGATCACCATCACCGTCAAAGGCAAGGCCAATATCCGCCTTATGCTCTGCAACGGCGGCTTGTAAATCAACCAAATTAGCCGGTTTACCAGGGTCTGGATGATGGTTAGGGAAGTTGCCATCGACTTCACAGAATAATTCGATAACCTCACAGCCCAATTGTTTAAATAGCTTTGGTGCAATGTCTCCAGCAATACCATTGCCAGCATCTAGTACGACTTTTAGGGGCTTAGCCAGCTTAATGTCATGGCTAATTCGATCCTGATAGGTCTGATCGATCACATGGTCTTCAATGTTGCCCACACCACGCTCGTAGTCTTGTAGGTCAATAAGGTCTCGCAACGCTATAATGCTTTCGTTAGCTAAAGTTTGGCCACCAATGACAATTTTACAACCATTATAATTAGAAGGGTTATGGCTACCCGTAAGCATAATGCCAGATTTGGTGTCTAAGGTTTTAACTCCAAAGTACAATACTGGCGTAGGCACAGCGCCTAAATGCAGCACTTGGCAGCCAGTGTCAGATAAACCAGCCATTAACGCTTGGCCTAACCTTGGGCTAGATAATCTGCCATCAGCACCAACAGCGATACTGTATTCGCCATTGCGTATCACCTGGGTGCCTACGGCCAAGCCAATATGGTAGAGCATGGCTTCACTGAGCTGTTTGTCGACAATGCCTCGGATGTCGTATGCCCGAAAAATTTCATTGGCTAGTGGAAGGGGGGGTTGGTAGCGAAGGCGATCCATGCGGGTAATATCCTATAATTCAGTGTGTGAAGGTTCTATTGACGACCAGAATGCCCAAAACCACCGACGCCTCGAAGGCTGGCATCAAAATCATCAACAATGGTGAGCTCGGCTTGAACCACGGGCACAAGCACCATTTGAGCGATGCGCTCTGATGGCTCAATTATAAATGGAGTGCCGCCTCGATTCCAGCAGGACACCATGAGTTGGCCCTGGTAGTCTGAATCTATAAGGCCTACCAAATTACCTAAAACTACGCCATGTTTATGACCAAGGCCAGACCTAGGCAGTAACATAGCACACAGGTTTGGATCTTCAATGTGAATTGCCATTCCCGTAGGGATTAACTCTGTTTGGCCAGGGTTTAGGGTAATGGCATGATCAATACACGCGCGCAGATCCATGCCGGCAGAGCCAGCTGTAGCATAAGTAGGTAACGGAATCTCTTGGCCCACCCGTGGGTCGAGTATTTTTACAGCTAACTGTGAACGTTGGGTCATGTGGTTTATGCCTTGTGAGAGATGTTGGTTATGGCCACGATGAGTCGGCGAGCCAATTGTTGTTTGGATAATAAGGGTAATTCTTCTACACCATTAGAAGTGATTAAACTGACTTGGTTATTATCGCTATTAAAGCCAATGTCAGTATTGGAAACGTCATTGGCAATGATCATATGCACACCCTTGCGGCCCAGTTTAGTTTGCCCATTAAGAATTAAGTTTTGTGTCTCTGCAGCAAAACCAATGCAGATAGTTTGGGGGTGTTGTTTAGCCATAGTAGCTAATATATCTGGGTTTTGTACCAGGTCTAATGAGAGCCTGTCATCTGCATTAAGCTTCTTCAGCTTTTCTTGTGACGCTATAATAGGGCGATAATCAGCTACTGCGGCCGCAGCTATAAAGTAATCTGCACTATGGCCTACGTCAAGGCTTGCCTCAAGCATGTCTTGGGCGCTTTCAACGGCAACAAATTTAATGTCATCTGGTTTTGCTAGATGAGTAGGGCCACTAATAAGGGTAACCGTTGCACCTTGGTCCCTTGCAGCTTGAGCCAAAGCGTAGCCCATCTTGCCTGAACTATGGTTGCTGATGTATCGCACTGGATCTATTGCTTCTCTGGTGGGCCCTGCAGTAATCACTAGAGTTTTACCCGCTAGCAGGCCTTGGTCGAACTGTGCTTTAACGGTGGTTAACAGTTCGCTCGGCTCCAACATTCGACCAGCGCCGGTGTCACCGCAAGCTTGTTCGCCTTCTGCGGGGCCGTGTATTTGTATGCCCCTTGCTAGCAGTGTCGTTAGGTTGCTTTGCGTGGCTGGGTCTCGCCACATGGCTTGGTTCATCGCCGGTGCCAAAAGCACAGGCGCATCGGTTGCCAAACAAAGGGTTGTAAGCAGATCGTCTGCCTGACCTTGGGCTAAGCGCGCCATAACGTTGGCGCTGGCAGGTGCAATGAGCAATAAGTCTGCCCATCGGGCCAGTTGTATGTGCCCCATACCGGCTTCGGCCTTAGGGTTAAGCAGGTGCTGATGAACAGGGTTGCCAGAAAGGGCTTGCAGAGTGAGTGGGGTAATAAACGCTGTGGCACCAGATGTCATCACGACTTCAACCTGAGCGCCTGCCTTTATTAGCAGCCGCACTAGCTCTGCACTTTTATAGGCCGCTATGCCGCCGGTGATGGCGAGGATAATATGTTTGTTAGTGAGGCGGCTCATAGGGAGATATAACCAATGATTAAAACGAAAGTTAGCGTGCTACTTTAGCATAAATGAAACCAACATCTCATTAGCTTAATGGCGTTCCTTGCAAATGAAATCATGCACAGCCCTAAGGATATCTTTGCGGCTAACCTGGCCAATTAGCTTACCTTCTTCGACTACCGGTATACGGCGCCGACCACGCTGAATAAATTGCTCTGCAACAGCAATGATGTCGGTATTGCCATCGACCGTATCAACTTTGGTAGTCATAAATTCACCTACAGTGCCACCGACCTCTTCCTTGTGGTAAGTTTTATTCAAAATGCCTCTAAGGCAATCTACTTCAGACATCACACCCACTAAATAGCCCGCTTCATCAACGACTGGAGCACCAGACACTGGGTGCTCAGAAAAAACTTTAATGGCTTGAAATAACGGGGTGTCAGCATAAAATGTGATGAGCTGACGGGTCATGTAATCTGTCACTTTTACGGATTGAAGCATATATTTTTCTCACAAAACAGGCTGTCGATATACACCTACCTTAACCTTTTCATAAGCACTGTCAACAAGAGTGAATAAAAATGCTGTTCTAGGCCATTGAAATAATGCATGTTTCGTGGCTTCATAGGCGCCAGTGAGTATTAAATAAATATTTGAGAATTATTGATGCCAGAGTTGCCAGAAGTAGAAACTACAAGAGCGGGCATTGTGCCACATATTCAGGGTCAAATTTTACAACATGTCGTTATTAGAGATCCCCGTTTGCGTTGGCCAGTGCCCATTGATCTAGCGGCTAAAGTAGAGGGTAAATGCTTACGCCAAGTAGTGCGGCGAGGCAAATACCTACTGTTTGAGTTTGATCATGGTGCCATTATAGGGCACCTTGGTATGACAGGTAGTATGCGGATTGTGGCTCATAAAGAACCACCAGCATACCATGATCACGTCGACCTGGTATTTTCAGAAGTGACCCTCAGGTATAGAGATCCGCGCCGATTTGGTTGTGTTTTATGGCAAGACAACCCAGTAATGGAGCACCCCTTATTAGCCAGTTTAGGGCCTGAACCACTGTCAGATGAATTTGACTTTGTGCATTTGCTGCGGGTGTCTAAAGGCAAAAAACAAGCGATTAAGAGTGTAATAATGGATGCTAAGCAAGTGGTTGGAGTGGGAAATATATACGCTAACGAAGCACTATTTATGGCTGGGATTCATCCACATAGGCAAGCAGGAAGAATCTCAGCTGCCCGTTTAGGAAAGCTTGTAGAAAGTTGCAAACAAGTGCTTTCAGCGGCAATAGAGCAGGGTGGCACCACGTTAAGAGATTTTGTAGACAGTGAAGGTAAGCCAGGTTACTTCAAACAACAGTTACAAGTGTATGGCAGAGCAGGTCAGGCGTGTGTCAATTGTGATCAGGCCTTAACAGAAAGCCGAATAGGGCAGCGCAGTACAGTATACTGTAAGCGCTGCCAGCGTTAGTCGCCTTGACATGAGCAACGCCTGGCACAATTAGGCTGCAGTTAGCTGGATGTATTTGTCCATGAGTTGATCCTGAGTCTCAACGTTGTCAGGATCAAGAGGAATACAATCTACTGGGCAAACTTCTACACACTGTGGCTCATCATAATGGCCTACGCACTCAGTGCACTTATTCATGTCGATTTCGTAGATTTCTTCCCCTGGCGAGATCGCCTCATTAGGGCATTCCGGTTCACACACATCACAGTTGATGCAGTCGTCGGTAATAATTAAAGACATGTTCTCTTCCTATTTATACGCCACTTGATCTTGTTAAATCTGTTGGCAATGCTTAATTTCTTAACTTGCTCAAATGCTGCTTGAGCTCTTCAGCCACTAGTGGGTGGACAAACTGTGACACATCACCCCCTAATGAGGCAATTTCTCGCACTAGAGTTGATGAAATGAAAGAGTGTTTCTCCGCAGGGGTTAAAAACATACTTTCTACATCTGGCGCCAGCACACGATTCATCTTGGCTAACTGAAACTCGTACTCAAAATCTGACACGGCTCGCAAGCCTCGCAGAATAATATTTGCTCCTTGCTGTGTTAGCAGTTCCGTCAATAGGCCAGAAAAACCAATAACAGTCACATTTCCCAGAGGCTCTGTGATGATCCGTGTCAACTCTACGCGCTTCTCTAGGTCCAGCATAGGTCGTTTTGTTGGGCTTTCCGCCACCGCAACAACCACCTCTTCAAACAGTTTTGATGCCCGCTGAATGAGGTCAACGTGACCATGTGTTACCGGATCAAACGTTCCTGGATAAATTGCTTTATTCATGCCAATAGCACCTTTTTTTACCCTCTGCCCAGAACTGTTAGCCTTAAAACAGCGGAATACTAAATGAATTATATATACGATACAACTAAAATTAAATAGTTATAAAAAACTATTTTAATATAACTATATTACATAAGGTCGCGATCCCTACTTTGCCACCATTGTGTGGCCAGTAAAGTAGCCTCTTGTTGCTCTGTTGCTTTGCCTAAAAGTACCAAGCAACTGGCTAAAGTACTAATAACTGCAGCTTCACCATAGGTGTCTTTTTGATCATCTTTCCAAAGTAACCGCAAGCGTCGCGGGTCTAGTAGCTGCTCCTGAGTATCTCGCTTGTTAAGGTGTCGTTGCCATATCTGGCTGCTACTCGTTTGTTCATCCACCCATTGTAATTCACATTCACTATCAGGGCGCACTTCAGCTTCACCACCGTCACCCCGAATAGTTAAACTGCGGGGGTGCTTTAACAACATGGCTGTTTGTTGATGCAGTGGGCCGTATGCAGGATGAAATACACCATCAATCGTATGCTTCGCAGCCAATGGGTTTAACAACCGAGTTAAAGTATGCACTGGTGAACGTAAACCAAAAATAGCGCGTAGGCCAATAAGTTGGTCTAGGGCTGGGCTCAAGTGTTGTAAACTCATAAAGCTAAAATTTTTGCTACGTAATTGGGTTTCAACTTGAGCCCAATTCTGAGCCACAGGTAAACCCAATTGCTGCAGTACGTCTTCGCTATAAATGCGTCCTTGAGTATGGCCTTTGGCGCCATGCATAAACACTTTAATGCCTTGGCCAGCTAAGGTGAGTGCCGACAGCAAGAACCATGGCAAATGCCGTTTTTTACCAGCATAGCTGGACCAATCAATATCCACCTGAACACCAGACACCTGCGCTGGAGAATAATTGTGAAAATGACGGACCGCTTCTACAAATCCAGCAAGCTCACCCGGGGTCTCTTCCTTTAAGCGCAACAGCATTAAGAACGCGCCCAGCTGCTCTGGCTCTACTTGTTGGTGCAAAATCATGCTCATGGCATCACGGGCTTCATCTTGGCTCAGGGAGCGGCTCCCGCGCTTGCCCTTCCCCAGTGCACGCACATAAGGTGCGAAGGCGTGTTCAGTGGCCATTAATATTGTCCACTGCCGCACCAAGCTGGTCAAGGTGTTGAATCTCGTCACACGCCCTAGGTTGCCCAACAGGCCATGGTCTGTCTTCTGGGTTCATCCAGATCGTGCGCATGCCGCAGGCTTGAGCACCTGCAATATCATGCTCTGGGTGGTCTCCAATATGAATAAAAGCTTCAGCTGTTAAGCCGGTATGTGTCAGTGCCCGAGCAAAAAAATCTGGGTGAGGCTTACTGACGCCAAGTTGTGCGGAGTTAAAATAGAAATCAAATAAGTGATCTATGCCGACCTGCGTCAAATCGGCGTTGCCATTGGTGAGCGCACCTATTTGGTACTTTTGTTTAAGTAAGCTGAGCTGCGTTTGAGCACCGGCAAATAGCTCAACATCATTACGGCCAGCAAAATACACATCAAACGCCTGTTGGGCTAACGCATCAGCAGTATCATAACCACAGCGTGATAGCCCTAAACGGATCAGCGTGACCCGAATTTGGCTTAAGTCATGCTGTAGATGAGGGTTGTCCGCAATCACTTCGTCTCTTAGCTGATTAATGCCATGGTGATCATAAACTTGGCTAAATTTAGGGGTATGGTCATTCATCCACTCCAGCATGCGCTGGTTGGCTTTCTCAATAACAGGCGCTATAGCCCATAAGGTATCGTCTAAATCAAAGGTAATCACGTTAATCATGGTTAGGTTTCTCTTTGAGCGGGGTCTTCTCTTGCGCCCTAGGATGGGCTTTATCATATACCTTGGCTAAATGTTGATAATCCAAATGGGTATATACTTGGGTGGTGCTAATGTTGCTGTGGCCAAGTAATTCTTGCACTGCCCTTAGGTCTCCACTGGATTGCAGTAGGTGGCTGGCAAAAGAGTGGCGCAACATATGGGGGTGTATGTGTTGGCCATGGGCCGCTGCCATATTGGCCATGCGCATTTGAATACCACGCACGCCCATTCGCTGACCTCGGTGGTTAATAAATAATGCATTTGCATCGTAGCACTTTAATTGCCCACGTTGCTGTAGCCACAATTTAAGGGCCACAATAGCCTGACGGCCAATAGGTAATTGACGGGTTTTATTACCCTTGCCTGTAACGATTAAGCTAGCATCAGTTAGGTCAATATCAAAAACATTAAGGCTAGCAAGTTCTGCCAGACGCAAGCCACAGGAGTATGTGAGCTCCAACATGGCTTTGTCTCGCATAGCCATAGGGTCATCTGACGCAATGGTGGCATTGAGGACTTGGCTGATTTGATCTGGGTCTAGGCTGTTGGGTAGTTTGCGCGGTGACTTGGGTGCACGAATACCATTTACAGGGTTAAGCTTGACCAAGTTTTGTTGTAGTAAATAGGTGAAAAAGCTACGCCAACTAGAAAGTATACGCTGGATACTCTTAGGCGCTAAGTGAGTCTTCCTAGCTGTAACCATAGCATCACGTATCGTATCTGCTTGGGCATCGGCCCAAGTGCGATGACCTTGGTCTTCAAGGGTTTCTATTAAACGCTGCATATCCCTTGCGTATGCATTAATTGTATGGGGTGAATAGCGCTTGTTATAAGCCAAGTAGTCTAGGTACTGCTGAACTACTTGGTTAAGGGGCGCGTTTGGATGTGCCATATTAGACCTGAATACGCCCTAGGCAACGGCCTGTAACCGCGGCCACGTGGTTGAGAAACAAGGTGTCTAGTTGGTCGCTATAATGATCAGCACAGTTACTGGCAATAATGAGCACGCCTAAAGGCTGGTCAGCTAGGTATAGTGGGACAATGGCGCTAGATTTTAGTTTGCTATGGTCAAGAAAGAGGTGGCTCATAGAGGTGACTTTAAAGCCCTGGCAATAGGCCCAGTTACTAGAGGCAAGGGCTTTGATTTCGGCGTTATAAGTATTTTCTTCTGGATGCTCAGCACTGCTCAAGCAGGGGTGAGTGTCAGTGACATTGAGGCCAGAAAAAATTGCTAAATGCACAGCATCTGCATGGAATTCTCCTAAGAAACTCTGCTTTAAGGCTTCTGTGAGATCATTGAGGTTAGCAGCGGCAGCAAGTTCTATGACCAAACGTTTGGTTTTTTCAAACTGCACATCGTTGCGCCGCGCCGTGGTTAAAATATCTGACATCCTGTCTGCGTTGTGTTTTATCTTCTGACGCATAACTTGAGTTTGGCGCTCAATCAGTGAGGTTGCTTGGCCACAATCGTGTGCCAGCTCTATGTCGGCCAGCAGAGATGAGTATTGGTTGAAAAAATCTGGATTTTGGCGCAAATAGCTGGCTACAGCATCAGCATTTAGAGGCTCATCTTTAGTAGCAACGGTATTAGACTTAATTTTACTCATAGCTTAATTTGACCTTCATACACATGGGTGGTGGGCCCGTTCATCAACAGGTGGTGGCCTGGGCCTTGCCAATCTATTGTTAGGTCCCCACCGGTGAGTTGGGCAGTGACATTCGTGTCTAGCAAGCCTTGCTGTTGGCCGGCCACAACTGCCGCACAAGCGCCAGTTCCACAGGCTTTGGTTTCACCAACACCACGCTCAAAAACGCGCAGCTTAATAGTGTTACGGTTAATAATTTGCATAAAGCCAATATTAGCTTTATTGGGAAAACGGGGATGTTGTTCTAGCTTAGTTCCTAATTCAACCACTGGCGCAGCCGCTACATCGTCCACTACTATAACTGCGTGAGGATTACCCATAGAGACTACCCCAATAGTATAGCTTTGGCCGTTATGTTCCAACCTATAGCTAGGCGCTTGCGCAGGAGCGTCAAAAGGCACTTGGCTTGGTAGTAGAACAGGCTCACCCATATCGACCTCTACCCAATGATCTTTAAGCATTTTTAGCCCCATACGCCCATTGCTAGTTTGCACCGCAATGTCGCGCTTTCCTGTTAGGCGTTGATCGTGTACAAACCTTGCAAAACAGCGCGCACCGTTGCCACAGTGCTCTACTTCGGTTCCATCAGAGTTAAAAATACGATAACGAAAGTCCACGTCTGGAGATTGTGGCGTTTCTACAAGCAACAACTGGTCAAAACCCACGCCAGTATTTCGGTCACCTAGGCAGCGAATTTGGTCAGCGGATAAATGCACCCGCTGACTGATTAGGTCAACCACCATAAAGTCGTTACCTAGGCCATGCATTTTGGCAAAGCGTAATAGCATTCTAAACCTTTCCTTTAACTTTTTGGCAGCAAGTGCTCTCGTGCCCACTGCTGTGATAACTCTTCACGCTCACCAATAAGATGAGACTTGTCACCATCAACCATCACTTCCGCAGCGCGGTTGCGGCTGTTGTAATTTGATGCCATCGCAAAACCGTAGGCACCAGAGCTGCACACAGCAAGCAGGTCATTAGCTTCAATAGCAAGGTTACGGTCTTTACCTAAAAAATCACTGGTTTCACAAATGGGGCCAACAATGTCAAAGTTATGCGCCTGCGAATTAGAGTGCAAGTTAACCGGAATAATGTCCTGCCAGGCGCTGTAAAGGGCTGGGCGAATAAGGTCATTCATCGCGGCGTCAACAATAGCGAAATACTTGTCTTGGTTATTCTTGATGTATTCTACACGGGTAAGTAAAATGCCAGCATCTGCACAGATAGAGCGCCCGGGTTCAAATACTAGGGCCAATTTGCGATCACCAAGATGGGCTCGCACTCGGGCCATAAAATCAGCTATAGCTGGGGGTTCTTCATCGCCATAACACACGCCTAAACCACCGCCTAAATCTAAGTGCTCAATAGCGATGCCCTGTGCTGTAATGGTATCAATTAACCCAAACAAGCGATCCATAGCATCAAGGTAAGGATCAATAGAAGTGAGCTGAGAGCCGATGTGGCAATCCACACCAATTACCTTGATATGGGTCATGGCGGCGGCTTGAGCATAAGCAGCAGGGGCCTGATCAATGCCAATGCCAAACTTATTTTCCTTTAAGCCGGTGGAAATGTAAGGGTGGGTTTTAGCATCTACGTCAGGGTTAATGCGCAGCGACACAGGGGCAATACAGTTCATCCCTGCAGCCACACTTTGTAAGCGCTCTAATTCGGCTTCAGATTCTACATTGAAGCAGTGCACACCTACTTCTAAGGCGCGTTGCATTTCGTGGGTTTGCTTGCCAACACCTGAAAACACAATGCGCTTAGGATCTGCACCAGCAACAAGAACACGCTCTAGCTCACCCACAGAAACAATATCAAAACCGGCACCAAGCTGAGCTAAAACATTTAATACAGCAATGTTACTATTGGCTTTTACTGCGTAACAAACTAAATGCTCACAACCTTCAAGGGCTTGGCTATAGGCCACATAATTGCGTTCTAACGTATCTCTAGAATACACATAAGTAGGGGTGCCAAACTGTTCTGCAATCTGGTTTAGGTCAAGGTCTTCGGCGTGTAGTTTTTCGCCGCGGTATTCAAAATTATCCATTCTTAAACTCAATAATTGCTAGTTTGCGCATCAGATTGCACAGTGTCAGGAATATACAAGCTACCCGCTTGGCCGCAACTGGCTATTGCCAAGCCTAGTGTAAGCATACACATAAATTTTTTCACGTAATAACGCTCTCAGTTAACATAGCTGTAATATGCTAAAGATTATACCCTTGATTCTAGTTTGCGCACTAGCTAAGACGAAAGCAATGCTATACTTTGGGGGCATATTTACCCTACATCCCCAGCCTAAGAGAATATTATGAGTGAAGCACTGTTCCATGAGCGAGTAGATAACTTGTTTTTGCAGGTGGAAGAAATATTAGATGAAGCCCAAAGTGACATAGATTTTGTCAACAGCAGTGGTTTATTGACGATCACCTGCGAGAACAGAAGCCAGGTAATATTGAGTCGACAGCCCCCGTTGCAACAAATTTGGTTGGCTTGTTTGGCTGGGGGGTTGCACTTTGAGCGAGTACAAAACATCTGGTTGTTAACTACAGACCACGAGCAAACGTTTGGCCAGTGTTTAACCCTAGCACTGCAGCAGCAGGCTGATGAGACTCTAGACTGCAGTGTGTTAGATCAGCTACTAGACTAGCGTTCAGAGACTAATTCAAAGGCCCTTTGCGCTGCTGCCAATACTTGCTTTGGTGCCGTGCCACCTATGTGGTCTCTGGCACTGACTGAGCCTTCCAAAGTGAGCACATCGAAGACGTTACCAGTGATTAAGTCACTAAATCCTTGTAATTCAGACAAACTCATTTCGCTTAAGTCTTTGCCGGTGGCAATACCATAGGCTACTGATTTACCGACTACTTCGTGTGCATCACGAAAGGCTAAGCCTTTACCCACCAAGTAATCTGCCAAATCTGTGGCAGTGGCAAAGCCTTTTAGTGCGGCTGCGCGCATTTGATCACGCTTAGGCACCAAAGCTGGCACCATGTCTGCATAGGCTCTTAGGCATCCTTTTACCGTGTCAATCGTGTCAAATAGGGGTTCTTTGTCCTCTTGGTTGTCTTTGTTGTAAGTTAGAGGCTGGCCTTTCATCAACGTTAATAGGCAAATTAGATGACCGTTTACACGGCCAGTTTTACCGCGCACAAGCTCTGGCACATCGGGGTTTTTCTTTTGTGGCATAATCGACGAGCCAGTGCAAAAGCGGTCAGGCAGGTCAATAAAGTCGAACTGTATGGACGTCCACAATATGAGTTCTTCTGAGGCGCGAGACAAGTGCATTAAAATTAGGCTTGCAGCAGCGCAAAACTCAATAGCAAAGTCACGGTCGCTGACTGAGTCTAAAGAATTCTCTGAGGGCCGATCGAAACCGAGTAACTTACTGGTCATGTGCCGGTCAATAGGGTAACTGGTACCGGCCAGAGCTGCAGCACCTAAAGGAGAAATGTTAAGGCGTTTGCGCAGATCTTGTAAGCGCTCGTAGTCGCGCTGTAGCATTTCATTCCAAGCCAGAATATGGTGGCCAAAAGTGACAGGTTGTGCCGTTTGAAGGTGAGTGAAACCTGGCATAATAGTGGCGTTCTCAGCCTTGGCTTGAGTGATAAATCCCATCTGTAAACGGCTAATTTCATTTAAAATGAGGTCTATTTCGTCGCGCAAGTACAGGCGTATGTCTGTTGCCACCTGATCATTCCTAGAGCGCCCAGTATGTAGCTTTTTACCGGCCATGCCAATTTTTGCTGTAAGGGCTGCTTCAATGTTCATATGAACGTCCTCTAGGGCCACAGACCAAGTAAAGTTTCCCCGTTCTATTTCAATACGAATTTCTTCTAACCCACGTAAAATGTCATCCCGTTCATCAGCACTTAACACCCCCACATGGCACAACATTTTGGCGTGTGCTACAGAACCTTGAATATCTTGGCGGTACATCCGCTGATCAAAATCCACAGACGCGGTAAAGCGGGCCACAAAGGCATCGGTAGGCTCACTAAAACGGCCTCCCCATTGTTGGTTAGTTGTGGTCTCAGTGGTTTTGCTCATGGGTGTTCCTGTAAACAGTGATATAGAAGATGTCTAATCGCTATTGTAGCTAGTGGCTTGGGCTATAAGCAAGGGTTTCGGCTTGCGAGGTGTTGCAATATTAATGGCTCGTTTATCTGCTTCTTTAATGATACGAATGGTGGGTTCGTCCCAATCATGTATTGATACGTCAAATTTAGACCAATGTATCAGGAAAAGCACTTTGGCTTTTAAGTCAATACTAGCCTGAGCTGTTTCATGAGGAAACATATGACCTTTGGACCAAACTTTATTGTAGGCACTATGTTCAACACACCTCCAGTGGCATAGCTCACTGGCACGGCTATACTTGGCTGTCGTTGGTGGGATCAAACGGCAATTTACAAAAACCCTGTGCTGGAACGTCTAGTGCGCTATTAAACTTGCTTGATAAGTTTTGGAAGGCAATAAGCCCAGTCAATTCCACCACACCATCATCATCAAAGAAGCCCTTTAACTGCAGCATTAACTCTTCTGTTACCTGCTGATCTGAAAAGGTAACCGCTTCAGTATATTCAAGCACTACCCGCTCTTTCTCACTAAAAATTTGGCTGTCTTTCCACTGTGCAACCTGCTCAGCTTTTTCCAAGGATCCTGCTCGCTTAGCTAAGGTGGAGGCGTTGATATCAACGCAAAAGTGACACCAATTGATCTGTGACACTCGCACCGTTACTAGTGAGCGCAAGACAGGGTCGACGGGTGAGCTTTTTCGATCTAGAGCGCCATACAAAATGGCTACCGATGCAAATAACTTAGGCACCCTTGCCCACACTAACCCTGGCTGAAGTACTACACCGTATTTTCTTTTTTGTTTCCAAAAGAAAGGCCTTATAAACCAAGGGTACTGGCTGGTGTCTTTTACCGCTACTCGCATAACCTGCTCCTTAATCGCCCCAAGCTATTCAATGCTGGCGCCCTAGGTACTTAACTGTTCGGGGGACAGGGTCTCTGTGACAAGTAGTGCACCAGTAAAGTCATTGTCTCCAGCAAACGCACCTGGGAAACCAACACACCTTACACCCGCAGCTAAAGCTGCACTCATGCTAGCGGATGTGTCTTCTATAGCGATACAGTCTTGTGAGTTTAAGTGGAGATCTGATAACGCTTTGTGGTATATGTCTGGGCTTGGTTTGGCCTTAGAAACCATTAAGTCGTTGCCCACGAAGCTAAAGTCATTGCGCTTAACTTGATCCCCAAGAGCAGAAAAAACAGCATCAACATTGGCCTCAGATGTGCTTGTTACAAAAGCCAAAAGCACATTATTGTCCAATGCATAGTGGATTACATCAGCTACGCCTGGGCGCAAAAGTAGGCCCTTTTTGGTCATCATAGCATCAAAAATTTCAGTTTTGCGCTGATGGAGCTGCTGTGCATCCACCTTAATGCCATGTTGCTTTGCAAAGTCCTGAATTCTCCCACGGCCTCCAGACTTTGCTAGCAAGCGCTGATATGCATCAGCACTCCAGTTCCAGTCTAGCCCGGCCTCAGAAAAAGCTTGATTAAATGCAAGCCGCTGAAGCTCTGATGTTTCGACAAGAGTGCCTATAGAACCAAATAGAATTGCTCTGGTGGTCATTGTGTCTGCCTTATCTAGTATTTTTGTTATTTCAAGCTGCACTAATTAAAGCCTAAGGGCCAAGTGCACAGCTTGGCTAACGTTGCTTGTATTGCGTTGGGCAATGGCTTCTAGTCACGTCGCTGCTGCGGAGTTTTACATGCTTAGTTGAGCGCCCATTCACTCTTTCACGCCACAGTTTAAAGCTTCTGGGCTTTAAACTACGGCGCATAAATTTAATAACTGCTGTTTCATTTAGGCTAAATTGTTCTTCTATCGCTTCAAAAGGTGTGCGATCCTCCCAAGCCATTTCTATTACTCTTGATTTTTCGCTTTCTAAAAGCAACATAAAATGATCCCACAATATATAAAAACGCGAATAAACAAATTAACCCTCAAAGGTAAATTTCTTGACCGTTTGGTGGCTCACTACTCGCGGGATTGAGTCAACTGGTTATCGATGGCCATAATTTAACCACTTAAGACCACAAAACTAAAGGCTAAGTTAGAACCCCAAATGTAAAAACATGTAATGATTATGCTGCTATATGGCGCTATTAATAAAAATCTAATGGTTGAAATGCCAGGGCCACTGTAAACATAAACACCTAACGTGGCCGATTCATATAAATAGGCTATGCTGTATTTATATATTACAGAGCACAATGGGTTAGTGGCGCACAACATATCGAGTTAACCAGTAAGTCTAAGGTAACAACTAAGTAAATATGAATATGAAGCCAATAAAATATAGCGTGAGAATACCCTTAGTGTTGTCCATCGTCTTATTACTATTTATTAGTCCCCGTATTTACGCTCAATGCTCTGCTTTGACAGAGGCAGCAATGGAAAAAGCCAATGAGTGGTCTGGTAATCCGATATTGGGTCAAACGTATAAAGTGAAAAGCTGGTATGTTCAGGATGGGGACAGCCTAAGTTTAGCTAATGGACATCGGTTACGTTTGGGGCAAATAAATACCACAGAAATGGCCCATAAGGGGCGCCCAGAGCAGGCCTACGCGCAGCAGGCTAAAACCCAACTCAATCAAAAATTACAGCAACAAAAATCCATTTACCTACAACTGCTTCCCAATATTAAAGATCACTATGGGCGTTGGCTGGTAAGGCTTTATGATGGCTCTGGAGTGAGTGTGGACACTTTTTTAGTTGGCCAAGGCTTAGCCTATGTAATTAGTATGAATGAGCAAGGCGCAGAGAATTGCTTGTGGCAGCGAGAAGAAGTAGCCCGCAGAAATGGTTTGGGTATATGGCAAGCCCCTGTATCGCGTGTTCATGCAGCTGCCTTACTTAAGCCCAACCTAGGTGGGTTTATGCGTATGGCTGGTGAAGTGAACGATGTTAGCGACAGCCAACACTACTGGTACATAGGCCTTGGAGGGCAAGTGGCAGTGAGAATTCCCAAGCACCTTCTTGCAGCACCGGGCTTTAACATCGATACACCCAAGAAAATGCAGCGATGGGTTGGGCAAACTATTACTGTTAGGGGTTGGCTCGCTTGGCGTAAGTTAACTAAAAAGCAGCTCAAAAAAGGTTTTCATGCGGGTGTTATGAGTGTTTCTCACTTACATATGCTTGAGCAAACCCCAGTACTGAACAGCAACTAAAACACCTGTTCGGGCCTAGTTTCTTCTTCGTTAATGCCATTGCTAGAGCGGCTGCCTTTAGGCAATGCCATTTGCTCAGGAGTACGTTCTGCACGGAAAATTTCTTCTACTGCGGACGGGTCGCCTGGCCGTGCCAATGCGCCAGTGGCCTCGTCGATTTTAATGGTGACCATTTTGTCTGGTTGCCGCCGTTGTGTTTGAGGCACATCCTTTAGGGCTATTTCCATAAAGTCGATCCAAATAGGCAGCGCTGCCGTGCTACCAAATTCATTCCTACCCAAGGTTTTGGGCTGGTCGAAGCCTACCCAAGTTGTGGCTACCATAGAGTCTACATAGCCAGAAAACCAGGCGTCTTTTTGGTCGTTAGTAGTGCCTGTTTTCCCTGCTAAATCATTACGTTGCAATTTTTGAGCTCTGCGCGCTGTGCCTTTTTTTACCACGTCTTGAAGAATAGTATGCATAATATAATTAACCCGCTCGTCCATAATGCGTGGAGCGATTGGCAAATGGGTGATAGGTCGATCTGGCTCCACTAACAGGCTGTTTTGCTGAGCATCCTCTTGATCTAAGGCCTCATTTAACGCAACGATGGCACCGGTAGTGATTTTTGTTGTTGCCACCACACTTGGCGGGCTTAGGTCCACTTTATCGCTGAGCCTTACATAGTCGCAGTTATGGCATACGGTGGTGGGCTCAGCTTGGAAAAGCACTCGCCCAAAGCTGTCTTCAATCCTCTCTATAAAATAGGGCTGAACTTGATAGCCTGTGTTGGCGAAGGTTGCATAGGCTGTAGCTACATCGATGGGAGGTACGCTTGCACTGCCCAAAGCAAGGGATAAATTGCGTGGCAGCTGCTCAGGCTTAAAACCAAAGCGGGTAGCATAATCGATGGCTGATTTAATGCCAATTTCCCGTAAAATCCGTATAGAGACTAAGTTACGAGATTTATACAGTGCTTTGCGCAAACGTGTGGGACCAAAGAATTTCCCACTGTAGTTTTCTGGGCGCCATGAGTCTTCTAGGCTAGCGTCATTAAACACCACAGGTGCATCGTTAATTAAGGTGGCAGCGGTAAACTTTTGTTCCAAGGCTGCAGAATAAATAATAGGCTTAAAATTAGAGCCAGGTTGACGCAGTGCCTGAGTTGCTCGATTAAATTTGCTGTGCAAATACTCAAAACCACCTACTAAAGCGATCATGGCGCCGTCTTTTGGGTCTAGGGCAATTAACGCCGCCTGTGCGTCAGGCACTTGGGACAGGTACCACACGTTTGAATCAGCATAGGCTTGGCGCACTCGAACTTGGTCACCAGGGCTTAAGATGTCGCTAATAGTCTTGGGCGCACTGCCCAAGTAATCGATGGAGATTCTTGGCCTAATCCAGCTCATATCACTAAAGTTAATACTAATAGTTTGGCCGTAACGCAGTAGTAATTCTGCCGACTCTTCGTTAACTTGGCGTACGATTGCAGGCTGTAATGGGCCAAATACAGGGGTTCTATTAAGTAATCGTTCGGCTTCCTCCGCAGTGACACTAGGCCCATGATTTTTTTCCACACCACGATACCCGTGGCGCCTATCGTAGGCTAATAGCCCCTTCTGTACTGCCAGCTGAGCAGCGTCTTGAAGCCGACTGTCAATAGTGGTGTAGACCCGATAACCACCAGTATAAACGTCTTCAATAGGGAAAGAGCTGAATAATTCACTACGTACCATTTCTGCAACATAAGATGCTGATGTTTCTGGTTTCAAACTATGAAATCGGGCCGTAATAGGGGCGGCAATGGCTGTCTGGTATTGCTCTTCATTAATGTAGTCTAACAGCAGCATACGGCCTAATATCCAGTCTCTGCGTATTTTAGAGCGTTGTGGATTAGAAATAGGGTTATATCGAGATGGGGCTTTATAGAGCCCAGCAAGCATAGCTAACTGAGGCAGGCCTAGTTCACTAATTGAGCGGCCATAATACACATTAGATGCAGCCTCTATGCCATAAGATCGGTGCCCCATGAACATTTTGTTAAAATACATTTCCAGTATTTGTTCTTTGCTGAGCTCTTGCTCAATTTGAAAAGATAATAATATTTCATTAAATTTGCGGATAAAGGTCTGATCAAGGGTTAATAAGTAGTTGCGGGCTACCTGCATGGTAATCGTGCTGCCACCACCTTGAATTCTTCCGCCGGCTTGTACCATTCTAACTGCTGCTCTTAAAAGCCCTTTAGGATCAACGCCGTAATGACTATAAAAGTTTTCATCTTCAGCAGACAACAATGCGTCAATGTAATGCTGAGGCACTTGGTCTATGCGCAAAGGAATACGGCGCTGCTCACCAAACTCTGAAATGAGTTTGCCATCACGGCTCATCACTCTTAGGGGCGTTTGTAGGTGGTAATCCCTTAGGCTATTTACATCGGGTAACCGAGGCATAAGGTAAAACCAGGTCACTGCTGCAATGGTAAGCGTGCCAATGATTCCTAGTATAAAAACCCATTTAAACAGGCGGCGTATTAATGACATGCTATGCTTTAACTCTAGGCAGCGACGGGAATAAACAAAACGGCAGAAGCGAAAGTATATAAGATCTATTAAGTTTCGCCACCCAAGGATGGGTTTAATGTTACAGCACTTTGTTAGGCGCCGGGTAAAACCCCTTACCTTAGGGATTGATTGGCAGGTTGATAAGCTGCGAATAGTGCTGTTAGGCTGCGCTAAAAACACTCATGAGACAGAGCAACAAAGGGTTTTAGGTCAGTGGCATTTGTCATTACGTCTATCTTCAGTGGCGCTTAGCACCTCTTTAAAAGCACATACTGCGTGGCAAGATTTTATTACACAAATTGTGCCCCTTTTAGGCAATGCTTCCCTACATGTTAGTGTGGGCATTCCTAATCGGCTTTGCAGTTGGCTGCACTGCCCTGCAGATCTGTTTGAAGTGAGCACCAATCTAGCGACCTTGCAACTCCAATATCAGCGTATGGCCGCTGCAGCGCTCAATATAGAGCCAGTAAAGTTACGTGTTTGCCATTTGCAGCTTTGTTCCAAACTTAGCTTTTTGGTGGTGACTCAGAGCCACTATATTGATCACATAAAACATCTCATTACCAGCCTACACGATGCTACTACAGGTTATGTCATAGGCTGTATCGAACCCCAAGGGTTGACCAAAGCATGCATACTAGGCAAGCCAGATGATTTAGAGGCTGAGTATGCCATGGCTTGGTTTATGGCAAATAAAATAGTGGTGCCCAGATGCTAGTCTGGTATCAACCTAAACCCAATGAAGTTAATTTTTTACCGTGGGCTGAATACCATTTTGCAATAAAAAGACGTAAGCGGGGGTTTTTGTATGGCTCTATGATGGTGATTATACTGCTTGGTTTATCTGCCTTTGGCTTGCTGTATGCCAACTTAGTTAATGTGCAGGCCGATTTAAGTTGGCAGGTTTCTCAGGGGGTTAAACAGTTACACTTAAAGCAGCAGGGAGTTTGGGCCAGCTCCCTTGAGCGGCGGCAAATGGAACTGGGCCAGGCTCTTAAGGCTCAGTCAGACTCTCAAGCTTGGCTGCCGATCCAGCAGCTTTCTAAGCTGTTAATAATGCTACAGCCTGGCCAGCGGCTCAACACTTGGCGCTGGCAGCCTGCAGACGCAGGCTATCAGCTTGTGTTTACCGTCAGTGGGCAGGACCTTTGGCAAGGTTGGTGGCAAGAGATTGCTAAAGTTTGGCCGTCTATCCAAATGGAGGTACTTGGCACAACAGCGGATGGTTGGACGATTGAGGCTCGTTATCTTATGCCGTCCATTTCTTTGCCTTCTATCAGCGCTGCTGCAGCGCCAGTATTGCAATCCTTTGCCTTAAAATTAACGCCCGATTCATTGGGGGTTGGCAGCGACGTTGAGCCTATGGGCTCTATGATGAGCCAAGTTACAAAATATGGGAAGGATTTGGAAATTGTTCGGGGCCAAGGGCTGCACATAAAGGTACAGTTAGACGCCACACAATGGGCTGATATGGCGCCACTGCCGAGCGCTACAGGCTGGTGGCTGAAAGAGTTTTCTATTATGCAAATACCCTCTGGGCCCTGGCAAATTTCTATGCGATGGTTGCCCAGCAGTGCTGCGTCTTTTTTTCAGCCTTTTACCCCAGTGCCTAGTGCTTTAGAGCAAGCACTTACCCTTCAAGGCATTCAACATTATGCCCAAGCATTTTATGCCAAAACGGTACCCACTCAAGCTATAGCTATGCAAGTTGGAGTATCTAACATTAGTTTGCATCGTAAAAAGTGGCATATTGCCGATAATTTTCAGTTTATTGGCTATAGTCAACAGCAAGGGAAAATAGCAGTGGCGTGGATTAAATCGTTAGATAATGGGCGTTTGATGAGGGTGGAAGTTAACGACTCACTTGAGGGATGGCGTGTGTCCGATATTAGTGGACAAGGGGTTAATCTTACAAAGGGGCAGCAGTGGTTGATGCTAAAGCGCCTTTGTCGTACTGGAGTTTGCCAAAAATGAATAAAATTAAATTAATGCTGTTACTTGCGCTAATATTATCGCCTTTTGTCAGTGCCCAAAAGATTACCATGGATGTGCATAAAGCGCCCCTCGTCGATGTGTTATACGAGCTTGCAGAGGCAGCACAAATTAATCTGGTGTTAACCCATGCATTAGACTTTGAAATTAGTATTGTTTTGCAAGATGTGGACCCTAAAACTGGGCTTGAGTTAGTCTGCAGTACCATTGGGGTGGACTGCCAATACACTCAAGTTGGGCTGATGGTAGGTGCTAAAACTGATCAATCAAATACCAACGTATTACCACTTCATATGGTCAAATTGAGTTATGGCGAGGCAGACACTATATTGCTTGCGCTGCAAAGTGCGCAATCAATGTTGTCACCCAAAGGGCAGTTGTTAGCAGATAGCCGTAGCCAGCAGATTCTTGTTTACGATGATGATGCCCATGCTGCCACTCTAATAGAGGCTATTAACCAGTTAGACCAGCCACTTGAGCAGATATTAATAGAGGGGCGTATAGTGATTGCCAAATCAACCCTAAGCCAATCTAGTGGGTTAGATTTTATTAGTAGCTTAGGGCCGCAAGCTACAGCAGGAGCGGCAAAGGCAAGCCAAATTGGAGCCACATTCAATCAGCTAGGGGGTGGTCTGCAGTTAGGCTTAGTCGGAGCTCATGTCATGCTTAGCCTAGAGCTCTTGGCTCTGGAGGCCAGCGGCCAAGTGCTCACGTTGGCACAGCCACAAATATTAGTACAAGAAGGGTATTCAGGCAGTATTCAAACAGGTCAAGAAGTGCCCTATTTAGTGGCTACAGACAATGGCCAGCAACAAGAGTGGAAACGAGCTGTATTGGGTCTAACGGTAACGCCCAGGGTATTACCCAAAGGCCAAGTTCAGCTAGATCTGTTAGTGATGCAGGATTCTATTGGTGATTTGTTACCTAATGGCCAGTTAGCGCTCAATACCCATAAATTAAAAACTCGGGCAGTGGTCGGTTTGGGGCAGACTTTAGTGCTGGGAGGTGCGCTATATCAACAACAATTGGGTCGATTATTCTCTAGCCCAGCGTTATCGGGGTTACCCTTTGTAGGTCAATGGTTTGAGCAGCAAAAGCAAGGGTCTGAGAGGTTTGAACTCTTGGTTTTTGTCACTCCACGCATAGTTAACCCTTGATTATGTTAATGTTAGTCCGCATAATTTAACTGATCCTACCCGGCAGTGAGCATTTCGTGCTTGATGACCGGGTTTTGTTGTTGCTGTTCCTAAAAGGAATTTCATTGTGAATATATTTTTAATCGGCCCAATGGGCGCTGGTAAAAGCACCATTGGGCGTCAGCTAGCACGCGAACTAAAGCTAGAATTCCTAGATACTGATAGGGAAATTGAAGAAAGATCTGGTGCGGATATTCCTTGGATTTTTGATGTCGAAGGTGAAGCTGGCTTTCGTAAACGCGAAGCTAACATGATCACCGAGTTGACTGAGCACAGGGATTTAGTGATGGCTACAGGTGGTGGCGCAGTGGAGCTAGCTGAAAATAGGCAACATTTGTCTGCCCGCGGCACTGTGGTGTATTTATTTGCGACGGTTGAGCAACAGCTCGAGCGCACATCAAAAGATAAAAATCGCCCGCTGCTTCAAAATGAAGACCCAGAACAAGTGCTAAGAGACTTGTTTGCCCATCGCCATGCCTTGTATGAAGAAACAGCAGACATTCAAGTGGCTACAGGTGCGCAAAACCCCCGTTTGTTAGTGGCAGAGATTATTAAGCAAATCGAAGCAATTCGTTCCCTTTAAACTACCTAATCTATTTTAAGGCTGTTATGGGCCAGAGCTATTATCATGAGCAGCGTACAACACACATTAACCGTTGAGCTAGGGAATCGCAGCTACCCGATTTATATCGGTAGTGGCCTTTTGCAACAGGCTGATCTGCTGCGCCAGCACATTACTGGCAAGCAAGTGATGGTGGTGACCAATAGCACTATAGCGCCTCTCTACCTGCAAGGCATTCTAAACGGTTTGCAAAGGCTCGGTATTAGCGGCTTACAAGTGGACAGCATAGTGCTGCAAGATGGTGAACAGTATAAGCATCTTGATACAGTGGGGTTGATTTTTGACCACCTGCTACAACAACGTCATAATCGCACAACGACTCTAATTGCTCTCGGTGGAGGAGTTATAGGGGATATGACCGGCTATGCTGCTGCCGCTTATCAGCGTGGTGTGAATTTTATACAAATACCTACTACCTTGTTATCTCAGGTAGATTCTTCTGTGGGTGGAAAGACAGGCGTTAACCACCCCCTTGGCAAGAACATGATTGGTGCATTCCATCAGCCTCAGTGTGTAATTATTGATATCCAAAGCCTGCAAACGTTGCCCCCTCGTGAGCTCTGTGCAGGCCTGGCAGAAGTGATTAAGTATGGCCTTATTGCCGAACCCGATTTTTTTACCTGGCTAGAACAGAATATAGATCAGCTGCGTCAACTGGCTCCTGAGTTAATAAGCCAAGCTATCTACCAATCCGTCGCCTGCAAGGCCCGCATTGTTGCTGCAGACGAGTTGGAGCATGGGCAGCGAGCCCTACTTAACTTTGGCCACACCTTTGGCCACGCTATAGAAACTGAAATGGGCTATGGTCACTGGTTACACGGTGAAGCTGTCGGTGCTGGTATGGCTATGGCGGCTGACTTATCGTGGCGCTTGGGATGGATTTCAAACCAACAAGTGCTGCGTATTCAAAACCTGTTAAAAGCTGCTGGATTGCCCTTATGGGGCCCAAGCCAGATGCATGGGAAAGCCTACTTAACACATATGCAGGTAGACAAAAAAGTCACCGATGGCACCATTCGTTTAATTTTACTTCAGCAGCTAGGTGAAGCGATTGTCACTTCAGATTTTAGTAGTGATTTATTGCAGCAGACCCTTGACCAGTCGTTGGCAGTTTAGGGGGTTAGGACCGTGACCCTGCCTCTGCCAAAATCTAATACGGGTGACAGCCTTAAATCAGCTTATGCCACTTATCTGCGCCAATTAGACCAGCAAGAAGTGAGTCATCAAAGTGATAATTTAATGGCTTTTGAATACCAAGCCAAAGCCCGGGGCCGGCAATTAGAGACATTGCTGCATCTAAGCCACTTCTCTGATTACTTGGTACTGATCAGTGCTCCTTCTGGTGCTGGTAAAACAACCTTTATTGACCAGTTTTTGCGTGCTCAACCTGCTAAGGCATGCATCGTTCATCTGGCATTGCAAGAACCAGCTACTGCGCCATGGGTAGTGCGTCAACTAGCCCAACAACTACCTGTGCAGCTGCCTAACCAGGCAAGCCTAGAACACAGCATTATGGCGATACAGGCACTGGCCCAAGAGCTGAAACTGCAAAAAGAAGTGCTGTTAATTGTGGTGGATGACGCCCAGTGGCTAGACGAAGATGGGCTAGAACTCCTAGCTAATTTATTGCCCCGCAATGCACAAATAGACGCCCGCCCCCACGTCATTTTATGTGCAGATCACAGTGTAGTAGAGCGAATTGAAACTCCCCATTTTGCCGAGCTTAGGCAGGAGCGGTTTTATCATTTAGTGCTTTCGCCCTTTAACCAGGAAGAAAGTGCTGATTATTTACGCCAACGGCTGCAGCGGATTGGTATCAATCATGGCCTTGCGCCTATCCAATTATTGCAATTACATCAGTTAGCCAAAGGTAATCCTGGTTACCTTAATATGCTGGCTAATAAGGCCATTAATAAGGGGGGCTTCGTTCAACAAGCGGGTTTGCCATTACTTCACATAGGTGCCACTAGCCTTGTGTTAGTTGTATTGGTGGGTATTTGGTTATTTAATTATGTGTCTGCTAATGTGCTGGAGCAGCGTCATGTGGAATCGGCCCCAGTGGCTATTCAACCTGTTGTAATAGAGCCTATAGCAACTGCACTGCCGCCTTTGGAGCCTATTGAACTGTCTCCAGCACCAAAAAATGTGAGTCCCCAGCCCAAGGTTCAACTAAAGCTGTCACCTAAGCCAGCGGTACAGGTAACTCAACCACCGGCAAAGCAAGCGGCCGCCCTAATACCTGTATCGGTGCTAAAGGCCTGGCCCTTGGCAACTTCCAAGACAAAGCAACCTTACAGTTACAAGGAGGTATTGAAATTACCAAGCGACCATTATAGCTTGCAGGTTCTTGGTGCCCGGCTGGAGACCACGTTAGAAGCCTTTATAGTGGACAAAAATATTACGCAGCCTCTTTATGCCATTAAACTAGACCGCGGTGGTCAGCCTTGGTATATGTTGCTTGTTGGAGACTACGAAAGCGCTAGTAAAGCTCAAAGTGCCATATCATCACTACCTATAGCTTTGCGGAATCAGCAACCATGGGCGCGGCCTGTTTTAAAAATTCAACAGCAGATTCGTAATAAATTCAACACAAGTGGTGAATAATTTTTACAAATTCGGCGAACGTCGCCAATTGTGTAGGTATTTATCTAGCTTATACCCCAAATAGTTTGTTTGCCGTGGTTTTCTCATGTAGGATGCTTGTCCATTTGTTGATTCAATAAATTTATAAGCTCTTATAGAAGTTTGTAATTAAAGCAAGTGTCCTACTGATTCTTGTCTCATTTAGAAGCAGTTTTTGTAGCACTTGTTAACACCCGTGATGGGCTCACTGCCATCCAGATTAGCGAGAGAGATGCCGATGAACGCTGGTTTTTTTAATCCCAAAGAATTCAAAGACAACTGTGGTTTTGGACTCATTGCTCACATGCAGGGTGATCCTAGCCATGATTTGTTGCAAAAGGCGATAGAATCCCTTACCTGTATGACCCACCGTGGTGGTATTGCCGCTGATGGTAAGACGGGTGATGGCTGTGGCTTATTGCTACAAATGCCAGAGGTCTTTATGCGCAAGGTGGCATTGGATCACTTTTCTGAAGAGCTGACAGAGTCTTTTGGTGTGGGCATGGTGTTTTTATCCCAAGATGAAGATAAGGCTTCTCACTCTCGCAATGTACTAAATCAAGCCATAGAAGACAACGGCCTTGAAGTAGTGGGATGGCGTGAAGTGCCAGTAGATCCATCGTGCCTTGGTCCCATTGGCGCTGATTGCCAGCCGCGTATCGAGCAAGTATTCGTAAACAGTCCAGGCCTTCGCGGTGAAGTGCTAGAAGCGCGTTTATTAGTGGCTCGAAAAACCACCATGTATGCCTTAATCTCAGACGAAAATTTTTACGTATGTAGCTTGTCTCACCGTGTGCTTTCCTACAAAGGGCTAATGATGCCGGTAGACCTACCGGTATTTTACAAAGACTTAGGTGACCCTACGTTAACCACAGCCATTTGTACCTTTCACCAGCGTTTTTCTACCAACACCTTGCCTCGCTGGCCATTGGCACAGCCTTTTCGCTTTTTAGCGCACAATGGCGAAATAAACACCATTGAAGGCAACCGTAACTGGGCAAAAGCTCGCCAAAACGTATTATCCACACCACTTATCCCAGAGCTACAAGAGCTTGAAGGCGTGGTAAACACTACTGGCTCAGACTCGTCCAGCATGGACAACATGATAGAACTTATGGTGTTGGGTGGGATGGACGTGTTTCGTGCCTTGCGTTTGATCATGCCTCCAGCGTGGCAAAATGATGAATTGATGGACCCCGAACTACGTGCTTTTTACGAATACAACTCCATGCATATGGAAGCGTGGGACGGCCCTGCAGGCATGGTATTAAACACGGGCCGCTATGCTGTGTGTCTGCTAGACCGCAATGGCTTGCGCCCATCACGTTGGGTTATGACCAAAGATGATTATCTAGTAACAGCCTCTGAAATTGGCACATTTGAATATGACCCATTGGATGTTGTCGCTAAAGGCCGCGTAGGCCCGGGACAAATTTTGGCGGTAGACACCCATACCGGCGAAATCATGCACACCAAAGACATTGACGACCGCCTTAAAGCCTCTCAGCCTTATAAAAAGTGGCTGCGTAAGTCGGCCATCCGCCTAGAAGGCACCTTGGATGAAGAGCAGTGTTTTGAAGACTTCACCGAAGGTGAACTTAAGCGCCACATGAAAATGCATCAAGTGACGTTTGAAGAGCGTGACCAGGTGATCCGTCCATTGGCAGAAACAGCGCAAGAAGCCGTAGGCTCTATGGGTGATGACACGCCCATGGCCGTGCTGTCTAACCGTGTGCGCAGCGTATACGAATACTTCCGTCAGCAATTTGCTCAGGTGACCAACCCACCCATAGACCCACTGCGTGAAGCTGTAGTGATGTCATTGGAAACATGCCTAGGCAAAGAGCGTAATATTTTCCAAGAGGGTCCAGAGCTTGCCAAGCGGATTGTATTAGGCTCTCCCATCTTATCAGCTAGTAAATACACCGACTTATTACACATGAATGTGCCTGGTTTCAAGGTGCAAATCATCAACCTAAATTATGACCCAGAAGTAGGCTTAGAAGCGTCTATTAAAGATGTGTGTGCCCAAGCAGCAGAAGCTGTGCGCAAGCGCATAGGCATTGTGGTACTGAGTGACCGTGAGATTGAAAAGGGCAAGTTGCCTATTCCAGCCTGTATGGCTACAGGTGCGGTGCATCACCACCTAACTAATGAAGGTTTGCGTTGTGATGCAAACATTGTTGTGGATACGGGCAGCGCAAGAGACTCCCATCACTTTGCAGTGTTGATCGGTTTTGGTGCTACAGCGGTTTACCCTTACCTTAGTTATCGGGTTATTAACGACATGGTGGCCTCTGGCGAGATTATTGGCAACCCAATCGATTGCCATAAGTCTTACCGTAAAGGGATTAATAAAGGCCTGCTTAAGATCATGTCTAAAATGGGTATTTCTACCATTGCCTCTTATCGAGGCGCACAGTTGTTTGAAGCCATTGGCATCAGTAGTCCTATTATAGACCTGTGTTTCCACGGTGTAGCTAGCCGCATAGAAGGTGCGCAATTTAGTGATTTCCAGTCTGACCAACAGCTATTAGCTGCTGAAGCCTGGATAGATCGTAAGCCTATCCAACAAGGTGGTCTGCTTAAATACATTCATGGTGGCGAGTATCACGCCTATAACCCAGACATCATCACTACCGTCCAAGCTGCCGTGCAAACGGGTGATTACGGCGTGTATAAAAAATATGCTAAGTTAGTCAATGAGCGCGGCGTTGCCTCGTTGCGCGACTTACTAAAGCTAAAGCCATCTAACGCGATCGATATTAGTGAAGTAGAGCCATTAAGTGAAATATTCAAACGCTTTGACACCGCCGCCATGTCATTGGGCGCCTTGTCTCCAGAGGCACACGAATCCTTAGCTATGGCTATGAACGAGCTAGGTGGCCGCTCTAACTCTGGCGAAGGTGGTGAAGACCCACTGCGTTATGGCACTAACAAACGCTCTAAAATTAAACAAATTGCTTCTGGCCGTTTTGGTGTTACCCCTGCCTACTTAGTGAGCGCAGAAGTGTTACAAATTAAAGTGGCTCAAGGTGCAAAACCAGGTGAAGGAGGGCAGCTTCCTGGGGGCAAGGTTAACGACCTTATCGCCACTCTGCGATATTCTGTGCCTGGGGTCACCCTAATTTCTCCACCACCGCATCACGATATATATTCTATCGAAGATTTGGCCCAGCTTATTTTTGACTTGAAGCAAGTAAACCCTGAAGCCCTTGTGTCGGTGAAATTAGTATCGCGGCCAGGTGTGGGCACTATTGCTGCAGGTGTAGCAAAAGCCTACGCAGACCTGATCACTATTTCTGGTAACGATGGTGGCACAGCAGCGAGCCCACTCACTTCTATCCGCTATGCGGGCTCCCCATGGGAACTGGGCCTTGCTGACGCCCACCAGTCCTTACGAGGCAATGGCCTACGTGGCAAGGTGAGAGTGCAAACAGACGGTGGCCTTAAAACGGGTCTAGACGTAGTGAAAGCTGCACTTTTAGGAGCAGAAAGCTTTGGTTTTGGCACCCTACCTATGGTGGCCTTAGGGTGTAAATACCTGCGTATTTGTCACCTTAACAACTGCGCTACAGGCGTGGCCACACAAAACGAACAACTCAGAGATCATCATTTCCGCGGTACTGTAGAAATGGTGAAGCACCTATTCACTTTTATTGCGCAAGAAACTCGCGAAGTGATGGCACAGCTAGGTGTGCGCAGTATTGAAGAGCTAGTAGGCCAGACGCAGCTACTGGAAATTAGTGGTGGAGTGACTGCTAGACAACGTAATTTAGACCTGTCGCCCTTGTTGAGCCAAGACGGTATCGACCCAAGCCATCCTAACACTTGCCAAGTGTCTAAAAACCAGCCATACGACCCCGGCGCTATGAGCCAAAGGATGTTGGATGAAATGGCAGAGGCTATTGCCAATTCAACAGGTGGCGACTTTAGCTTTAATATTACCAACTGTGATCGCTCGATAGGTGCCAGATTGTCTGGTGCTATTGCTAAAGTGCATGGCAACAATGGCATGTCTGAACATCCGCTAGAAGTACATCTTAAAGGTATTGCAGGCCTAAGCTTTGGTGTGTGGAATGCCGGTGGTTTAAACATGTACTTAGAAGGCGACGCTAACGACTATGTAGGTAAAGGTATGGCAGGTGGTAAGCTGGTTATATATCCTCCCAAAGGATCTAGCTTTAAATCTAATGTCACCTCTATCATGGGTAATACCTGCTTGTATGGTGCAACAGGTGGCACTGTGATGGCCGCAGGCTGTGCAGGCGAACGTTTTGCCGTTCGTAACTCAGGCGCTCATGCCGTGATTGAGGGTGCAGGCGACCATTGTTGTGAATACATGACAGGTGGCGTGGTGACTGTGCTTGGTGAAACAGGCTATAACTTTGGTGCAGGCATGACTGGTGGTTTTGCTTACGTATTAGACGTAGATCGCACCTTTGTAGACAAATACAACAGCGAATTGGTGGAAATTCACCGCATTCGTGGCGAGCACATGGAAGAGTATCGTAGTTATTTGCGCTCTATCTTGCATGATTTTCATGAAGCAACGGGAAGCCGTTGGGGCAGGGAATTAAGTCGTCATTTCGAAGATTATATCAGCAAGTTCTGGTTAGTTAAGCCCAAAGCTGCGAATTTACAGCAGCTTATGGCCAACACCCGCACCAAGACTGAATAATTCGACGTTTTTAAAATACATTACCAGGTATACGAGGCTATTATGGCTCAACGATTAGAAAATCATTTTCAATTCATCGACGTAGGTCGTCAAGACCCAGTTAAGGTGCACCCAGACTTGCGTAAACGCCAGTTTGCGGAAATCTATCAGTCTTATACGCCGGTAGAAGCCAAGCCCCAAGCCCATCGGTGTTTAGAGTGTGGCAACCCCTATTGTGAATGGAAGTGCCCAGTGCACAATTACATTCCTAATTGGCTCAAGTTGGTGTCTGAAGGCAATATTCTAGAGGCTGTGGAGTTGTGTCATCAAACTAACTCACTGCCCGAAGTCTGTGGCCGCGTATGCCCGCAAGACCGCTTATGCGAAGGTGCCTGCACCCTCAATGATGGTTTTGGGGCAGTGACCATTGGCTCTGTAGAAAAATACATTACTGATACTGCCTTTGCTATGGGCTGGACACCTGATTTAAGCCATGTAGTTGAAACGGGTAAAAAAGTGGCGGTTATTGGTGCTGGGCCTGCCGGTTTGGCCTGTGCCGACGTTTTAACACGAGGAGGTGTGTCTGCCGTAGTGTTTGATCGGTACCCAGAAATTGGTGGCCTACTTACTTTTGGTATCCCCGAATTTAAGCTAGAAAAACCTGTTATGGCTAAGCGCCGTCAAATATTTGAAGGTATGGGTATTGAGTTTAAACTTAATGTAGAAATAGGCAAAGACATCACCCTAGACCAGTTAATGGATGAATATGACGCCGTCTTTATGGGCATGGGCACTTATAAATCGATGCGTGGAGGCTTCCCTGGTGAGAACCTTGAGGGTGTGCACGAGGCCTTGCCGTATTTGATTTCTAACATTAACCGCCGCATGGACTTTGAAAAAGATCCAGCTGATTTTATTGACCTAAAAGGTAAGCAAGTTGTGGTACTGGGTGGTGGTGACACGGCTATGGATTGCAACCGCACTGCAATTCGCCAAGCTGCAGCTAATGTGTATTGTGCTTATCGTCGTGACGAGGCTAATATGCCTGGTTCGATTAAGGAAGTGGCCAACTCTAAGGAAGAGGGTGTCCAGTTCTTATTTAACCGCTCTCCTGTTGAAATAATCGGTGAAAATGGCAAGGTCACAGGTATTAAATTAGTCACAACTGAGTTGGGTGAAGCTGATGAAAATGGCCGTCGCCGACCTATTGTGATTGAAGGTAGTGAAGAAGTTGTAGCTGCCGATGCGGTTATCGTAGCCTTTGGCTTTAGCCCAAGTCCAACAAAGTGGATGGCTGATGCAGGGGTTGAGATAAATGATTGGGACCTTGTTAAAGTGGCCCAAGAGTCTGATTTAATAGCTAAAAATTACGCTTTTCAAACTACGAATGCGAAAATTTTTGCGGGTGGTGACATGGTCCGTGGTTCTGACCTAGTGGTCACTGCCATTGACGAAGGGCGAAGAGCCGCAGATGGTATTTTAGATTATCTACAAGTCTAAACTCTACCACTAAACCTGATAAACCTATTTAGAACATCTGTAGGTCACTTGTATAGTTGCCACAATCCGTGACAATTAGGCAGGTGATCTATATCATGGGCAGCAATATTTACTAACTGCTTTAAGGCCTTATTTCTTGCCATGACTGCTTCTAAACCTGAATTAAAAAACGACCGTTTTCTTCGCGCTCTTATGGGCCAGCCTGTTGATGTAACGCCGGTATGGATGATGCGCCAAGCGGGTCGCTATTTACCCGAATATCGTGCTTCACGTGCTGAAGCTGGGGATTTTTTGAGCCTTTGCAAGAATGCTGATTTTGCCTGTGAAGTCACTTTGCAACCATTACGTCGATATGATTTAGATGCAGCTATCCTATTCTCAGACATCCTAACAGTGCCCGATGCAATGGGCCTAGGGCTATACTTTGAGGCTGGAGAAGGACCTAAGTTTGAAAAGCCAGTGCGCACTGAAGCTGATGTTGCAGCGCTCACAGTGCCAGATATAGATGCAGATTTAGGCTACGTTATGAATGCTGTGAGCACTATCCGTGGTGCATTGTCTGGCGATGTTCCGTTGATTGGTTTTTCTGGTAGCCCTTGGACCTTGGCAACTTATATGATTGAAGGGGGTTCCAGCAAAGACTTCCGTCATATCAAAGCGATGATGTATTCAACCCCAGAGCTATTACATCAAGTACTCAGTGTATTAGCCGATTCAGTGATTGCTTATTTAAATGCTCAAATTGCAGCAGGTGCTCAAGCGGTACAAATCTTTGATACATGGGGTGGCGTATTGAGTGGCCCATGTTACCAAGCCTTCTCGTTAGATTATATGCAGCGTATTGTTAATGGCCTTACCCGCGAATCTGAAGGGAGAGCAGTCCCTGTTATCTTGTTCACTAAAAACGGTGGCCAGTGGTTAGAGCAACTTGCAGCAACAGGAGCTGATGCCCTAGGTTTAGACTGGACTATAGAAGTTAGTGAAGCCCGCAATCGTGTGGGAGATAAAGTAGCGCTTCAGGGCAATATGGATCCTAGTGTGCTTTACGCAGACGCACCCACTATTCAGGCAGAAGTAGGTCGTATATTGGCAGATTTTGGTAAAAATGATGGTCATGTTTTCAACCTAGGCCATGGCATTCACCAGTTTGTAGACCCAGAAAGTGCCAAAATATTTGTTGATGCTGTGCACGACCGAAGTGGTCAGTATCACTAAAAACCTTACCCATAACACTAATAAATAGGGCCTGCACATGCCACATTGCGTCATAGAAATTTCTAACCAGCTTAGCAGCAGTGTTACGCCCACCCAGCTATTAAGGTGCGTGTTTGACGCCCATGTAAAATCGGGTTTGTTTGAGTCTGATCATATTAAAGTACGCTGCACAGGGTACGACCACCATATTGCAGGCACAGGCTCGGATCGTTTTATCCATGCCACGTCTCATATCATGGCAGGGCGCACAGCAGATCAAAAGCAAGCGCTTAGCAACATGATAGTGCAGGGCCTTATCGATATGGGTATCACCTCTGCATCCATGAGCGCACAGGTAGTAGACCTCGACCCCAGTTACGTCACCTTTAGCGATTAAGTTCTAGTTGAACTAGTGCCGTTATAACTGCTTAAGAAATGATCTCGAATAAGCCATGGGTTACCATGGCTAAATCACCCGCAGCCAGTTCAACCTCTAATCCCCTGCGACCACCACTCACATAAATGCTGCCATAATCCTTAGCACGCTTATCTATAACCGTAGTGAGTGCTCGCTTTTGGCCTACTGGGCTCACGCCACCCAGTACATAGCCACTACTTCGGCTCACTGCGGCGGGGTTTGCCATAACTACTTTTTTTGCGCCAATGGCTGTGGCCATAAGCTTTAAGTTGAGCTGCTGATCAACAGGTATTACCGCTACCGCCAAAGTCGTGTTTCCAGCATCCACTACCAGTGTTTTAAATACCCTTTGGGGAGGCACACCCAGTTTATCTGAAGCTTCTCTTCCGTATGACGCCACTTTGGCGGTGTGGGTATATTCGTGCACATTGTGGTGAACACCTAAACGCGTGAGTTGGTCTATTGCAGGAGTCATAAATTAGGCAACCCTAGTCGATGTATTTTAATAAATGGGTGAGTTAACCCTATCGCCAACTAACGCTAAGGTCAAACTGGCCTTATAGGTTGCCTTGTTGACTAATGCGCTAAACCCATGGCTGGCAATAGACCACATAGTCATCACCCAACGGAGACCCCTTAGGTCATGTAATAATGTTGCTCAGCTTCTGGTTCGGATGCGACCAGATCATTCGGTTGTTAGTTAGTTTGCAAGGAAAAAATGATGCTATCAAAAAAATTCACTCCTAAATTTTTTAATGATATCAGTTTAGGTAGCTTACCCGGGCATCTTGGCCTTCACGTCACACGTGTGGCTTCCGAAGGGGTTGAGGCAGAGCTTAAAGTCATACCATCGTTACTTGCAATTAACGGCTATCTTCACGCAGGCAGCATTGTCACCCTAGCAGACACGTGTGCAGGTTATGGCAGCACTGCTAACCTTCCAGAGGGGGCCATTGGTTTTACTACGATTGAATTAAAGTCGAACCATATTGGTACCGCAAGAGAGGGGACTATTAGGTGTGTTGCAACTGCTGCTCACTTAGGAAAATCTACTCAGGTTTGGGATGCTATTGTGAGCCATGATGAATCTGGTAAAACAGTTGCCATTTTTCGATGCACACAAATGGTGCTTTATCCCAAATAGAGTGCTGGTTGATTAGCATTGTTTCTGATACATCAAATCCCACACTCCGTGCCCCTTGCCCTCACCACGACGTTGGAATTTGGTGCTAGGGCGAAACTCCGGTTGTGGTGAATACTGAGTGTCACCCGCTTGGTTTCTATAACCTTGGGCTAGCTCCATTACCTCCATCATGTGTTCTGCATAAGGTTGCCAATCTGTGGCCATATGAAATACACCACCAGTGGCGAGTTTCTGGCGAACATCTTGAGCGAAATTAGGCTGCAAGATACGGCGCTTGTTATGCTTTTTTTTGTGCCATGGGTCTGGGAAAAATAGCTGTACACCGGCCAGGCTATTATCGGTAATGCACTGCGCCATCACTTCAATAGCGTCCTCACAAAATACCCTTACGTTGCTTAGTTCTTGGATTGCTAGGTTATTAAGTAGCCGACCAACCCCTGGGCGATGAACTTCTATACCAATGTAGTTATTTTCTGGCATGGTGGCAGCCATGGTAGACAGGGAGTCCCCCATACCAAAACCAATTTCCATGATGACGGGGTGGTCATTACCAAATAGGTCTGAAAAATCCAGAGCCCCCTGATTAAGTTCTAAACCGTACAGGGCCCAATAGTGTTCCAAAGCGTGTTCTTGAGATGGAGTCATACGGCCCGCACGTTTAACAAAACTGCGAATACGGCGAGGATTTTCAATTTCAGGGGTTAAATCAGAAGGCATAAATGAATTCTTAATAAATAGTGAACTGCTAGGCATGTATTTTACCTACTACTGATGAATAAATCAGCTCCATTATGGTGTCTATCTCAAACACCAAGCAGAGCAATTTGATACACTATGGATTATATTAATGTTCACTCAGTTATTAAAGCCTATGACCACCCTCCGTATCGCCACACGTGAAAGCCAACTTGCTCTTTGGCAGGCTTATTTTATAAAAGCAGAGCTAGAGCGTTATCATCCAGACCTTACTGTAGAAATTTTAGGCATGAAGACTAAGGGGGACAAAATCCTTGATGTGCCGTTAGCAAAAGTGGGTGGCAAAGGTCTGTTTGTTAAAGAGTTAGAGCAGGCCATGTTAGAAGGTCGAGCAGACATTGCAGTGCATTCCATGAAGGATGTGCCAATGGAGTTTCCAGAGGGTCTGGGGCTCTGTGTGATCTGTGAAAGGGAAGATCCCAGTGATGCATTCGTAAGTAACTACTTCAGCTGCTTAGATGACCTTCCACAAGGCGCCAAAGTGGGCACGTCCAGCCTGCGTCGCCAGTTGCAAGTCAAGGCCTTGCGTCCAGACCTGCAACTATTAGATTTGCGAGGTAATGTAAACACCCGCTTGGCCAAGCTAGATGCAGGCCAATACGATGCCATCATTTTAGCCAGTGCTGGCTTAATGCGCCTTGATTTCCACCACCGTATTCAGTCACGTTTAACTGACCAGCAGTGTTTGCCTGCCGGGGGGCAGGGCGCAGTAGGTGTGGAATGCCGTTTAGACGACAATGCCACAATCGCTCTGCTGGCGCCGTTACACCATAAAGATACGGCGGACCGTGTAATGGCTGAGCGCGCACTCAACAAACGTTTAGAAGGTGGTTGTCAGGTGCCTATTGCCTGTTTTGCCGAACTAGAAGGGGATCAGCTATGGCTACGCGGATTAGTGGGCGAAGTAGATGGCAGCCGCTTACTCACTACAGAAATTAGAGGTTCACGTGTGGATGCAGAACGCCTAGGCATCACTGCCGCAGAGGACCTATTAGCACAGGGTGCTGGTGAAATTCTTCAAGCTATTTATAATGTTCAGTAACTAATTGATGACAAGCATGAAGGTGTTGGTCACCCGGCCAGATGCACAAGCAAAAGTGACGATTGAGCTACTGCGAAAGCATGGGTTTAAGGTACATCACCAAGCGTGCTTAGATATTTTACCTGTAGAACCACAATCAGTGGATGGCCTGCAAAGTAAGCAGTTAGCAATGGATCTGGACACCTTTGACCATGTCATCGTTATTAGTACCAATGCGGCGCAGTTCTGGCTAGACCTAGTGCAAGACTATTGGCCTCAGTGGCCTGTAGGTGTGCAATGGTGGGGCATGGGGGAATCTACACAAGCTCAATTAATGGCAGTTGGTATTGCGGCAAAAAGGCCAGTGATGGGCGACACAAGTGAAGCATTGTTGGCCGATCTATTGCCCCAAATTCAAACCCATCACAAGGTGTTAATAGTTCGAGGATGCGGCGGTAGAGAGACTTTATCTGATGCATTGGAAACTGCTGGTGCAAAGGTAAACTATGCTCAATGTTACCAGCGCAAGTTGCCACATATTAACCGTGAGCAATTAGTCAGTGTAGCTGAGTTCTCACCCCAAGCGGTGATCTTCCAAAGTGGTGAAACCTTAGGAAATTTTGAGGCCTTGCTAAGTGGCCAAGACTGGTGTGACAAACAGCGCATCATATTAGTCTTGCCTAGTGCACGGGTAGCGGAGCAGGCCAAAATATTAGGCTACCAAGTATTACTTACCAGTGGTAGTGCCAGCAATCAAGCAATGTGCGATACTTTGCTGCAAACAATACAACAACAAGCGCCTCGATAAACTGTAAAAATTAGTTATAAGGTGGCATGATAGTAGGCTGATTAAGCCGCTGAAAAAGGATGCTGACGCAGTGACACAAGACCAGAATAAAGCGAATACTAAGGTGCCTAGCAAAGGCGCAGACCCACAAGTATCCAACCCTAAAACAGCTAAGGTTTCTAAATCTGTGGACCGAGCTAGTGCAGCAAAAACAAAGCCAGCAAGCCAAGGCAAACTAAGCTTGTTGTGGCTACTTGTTGTGCTATTAATGGCAGCGGTCGCCGGATTGGGTTACGTGCAGTGGCAAGCACAATCCTATACTGCGGTGCTCATGTCAGACCAAAGTGGCCAATCTAAAATACTCCAAAATTGGCAGCAACAACAGCAGTCTTTGTCACAAAAGCTAGATGACTTAACCCTTGCAAACACTTCTGCACAGCGTGCTATTTCCACCGAACAAACAGACTTAAAAACTAATCAGCAACGCATGGACCAGGCTTTAGTGCGTGCCTTAGAAGCCATGGCTAAAACCCAACTAGACCAGGGTAAAGTATTGCCTCAGTGGCAGTTGGCAGAAGCTGAATACCTGTTGCGGTTAGCCAACCAGCGTTTGGCTATGGAGCAAGCTAGTGAGTCTGCAATGGCCCTACTTAAGGCTGCCGACATCATCATTCGAGATAGTGAACAAGTGGGCACCTATGGAATCAGAAGTGCCATTGCGGCAGATTTAGCCGCCCTTACAGCTGTTCCAAGTGTCGATGTACAAGGTGTTTATGCAAAGCTTGCTGCGCTTTCTGGTTTAGCGTCAAAGCTGACCTTTATTCCACCCAGAAGTAAGGTAGCGGCCACTGATAAGGCACTTGGGCTAGGTCTTGAAAATGAGGCTATGATCGCGCCAACAGAAGAAATCAAATGGACTCAGTCTGTTTGGCAGGACACTAAAAGCGTGGCTGCCAGTATTTTTGGGGAATTAAAACAGCTGGTTAAGGTGCAATCACGCACCCAAGAAGACCAGCAACTGCTGACGCCTGCAGCTGAGTTACTAGTGCGTATGCGTATTGAAATGGCATTAAGCCAAACTCAAGTTGCCCTTTTGCGTCGCCAGCAGACGATTTATGATCAATCTTTGGTAGGTGTAAAGCAACTTTTAGCTCAATACTATCGGCCAAGTGACCTTATCGTCCAAGCAATGTATGTTCAGATTGACTTGCTTGATGAGGTGAAGGTTCTAGTTAATATGCCTAATATCAGTGGTTCCCTGATGGCTTTGCAAGGCTTTGTTGCCACATTGCACGATACTCCAGCTGAGCCATCGGTGGGAGAGTAGATCATGCGCTTTTTAACTCTTATTGTTTTATTGGTATTACTAGTGGGCGCTGGGCTGGGCAGCTTAATTAATGTAGACCCAGGGTATGTGTTACTAGCGTGGGGTGATACCAGCATAGAAATGAGCATTTGGGTGCTATTAATTGGCATTGTTTTAGTATTTGTAACCATGTCTTTAAGCCTGCGCTTTATTATTGCACTCAATTTGCCCTTTCGGGTGCTTGGCAGCTGGCAGCAGACTAGCCGTATAAAGCGTATGCAGTTGCAAACTCGCCAAGGCTTGCTGGCTTTGGCTGATGGCCAAAACGTGCGTGCAGAAAAAAAGTTTTTGGAACTTGCGCCCACTACCAGTCAGCCTATTGTTGTGTTGCCTGCACTGGCAACTGCGATGGGTAGGCAGGGCAAGATTGCTGAAGCGCGACAGGTACTCAAGAAATTGGTAACAGAGTTCCCAGGTACCCAGCAACTAGTGCATTTAAAGCTTGCCGAAATTTCTCTATTTCAAGGTGATGATGATGCCGCGCTTAATGCTTTACAAAGCCTACATCAGCTCAATCCTAGGCATGCAGAAGCGAATCAGTTGTTATTGGATTTATTGCAGCGGCAACAAATGTGGCCTGAGCTTATTAACTTATTGTTGGTAGTGGGAAGTCATAACCAGCTTAGCCAAGAGCAATTGGCACAGCAGCAGCAATTAGCCTACGGGCGAGCTTTTAGTGCAACGAGAAGGCAAGATGGCAGTGCAGCAAAGAGTAGCCTAGACCAACTTCACTCTTTGTGGAGCAAAGCGCCAAAGAGTATCACCAGCCACGGCCCAAGTATTATTACTTACACTAAGGCCATGGCTCGTGTTGAAGGTGATACTGCCAAGACAACACAAGTATTCATAGAGCAGACCCTTAAACTACAGTGGTTGGACGAGCTGGTGCTTGAGTATGCACACTTGCCTTTAACAGATGTGCAGAAAAGCTTAACCAAGGCTGAGGCTTGGCAAGCTAATGCCAAGGATAGTGCGGCGCTTCAGCTCACACTAGGTCGCTTATGCAGACGTTTGGAACTGTGGGGTAAAGCCCAAGATTACTTACAAGCCAGTATAACCTTGCAAGCCAGTAAAGAAGCACACGCCGAAATGGCCAGGTTACAGCATAAAATGGGTCATGTTGATGCGGCGATAGAGCATTATCGGCTAGCGAGTGTATTTTAATATTGACACTTGACCCAGCTTGGGGGAGACTGTGGTCATTCCAGCAAGACCTTCTGTCTAATCGGCCGGCTTTTACCGGCTAACTTAGCCTTATCACTCTACTAACTTTATTTTCCCCCTAGCGCGCACTGACGCCTATCTAACTATGAATCTTACTGAATTAAAAACAAAGACAATGCCTGAACTCGTCGAGATTGCCCAAGGCATGGGACTCGATAATGTTGCCCGATCTCGTAAACAAGAATGCATCTTTAGTATTCTTAAACGCCATGCCAAGAGTGGCGAAGATATTTTTGGCCAAGGTGTATTAGAAATTTTACAAGATGGCTTTGGCTTTTTACGCTCGGCAGATGCTTCTTATTTAGCAGGGCCTGACGACATTTATGTGTCACCAAGTCAGATTCGCCGCTTTAGTCTGCGCACAGGCGACAGCATAGATGGCAAAATCCGCCCGCCTAAAGACGGGGAACGTTATTTTGCTCTACTTAAAGTTAGTAGCATTAATTATGGGCCACCAGAGCAAGCTAAACATAAGGTGTTGTTCGAAAACCTAACACCTTTGTTCCCCACAGAACGTTTAACCATGGAGCTTGGCAACGGGTCTAGTGAAGATTTAACCGCTCGAATAATTGACCTAACGGCGCCAATGGGCAAAGGGCAGAGAGCTTTAATTGTATCTCCACCTAAAGCTGGTAAAACCTTGATGTTGCAAAACATCGCTCACTCTATTACCCGCAACAACCCAGATTGTCATTTGATTGTATTACTGATCGATGAACGACCAGAAGAAGTGACCGACATGAAGCGCTCAGTGCGTGGCGAAGTAGTTGCCAGTACCTTTGATGAGCCACCTTCACGCCATGTTCAAGTTGCTGAAATGGTTGTAGAAAAAGCTAAGCGTTTGGTAGAGCACAAAAAAGATGTGATTATCTTATTAGATTCGATTACCCGTTTGGCCCGTGCTTATAATACTGTTATTCCTTCTTCTGGCAAGGTGCTAACCGGTGGTGTCGACGCCCATGCTCTAGAACGCCCTAAGCGTTTTTTTGGTGCTGCGCGTAATATTGAAGAGGGTGGCAGTTTAACTATTATCGCTACCGCATTAACTGAAACGGGCTCTAAGATGGACGAAGTCATCTTTGAAGAATTTAAGGGCACAGGCAACTCGGAAGTTCATTTAGATCGTAAAATTGCGGAACGTCGCGTTTTCCCTGCGATCAATATTCGAAAGTCATCAACCCGCCGTGAAGAGTTATTAACCCGTGACGATGAATTGCAGCGGATGTGGATTCTGCGTAAGTTGTTGGATCCAATGGAAGATGGTCAAGCGACTGAGTTTTTATTGGATAAGCTTAAAGGTGCCAAAACCAACGAAGAGTTCTTCATGTCAATGAAGCGAAAGTAACTGCCTGATATATTGGAGACCGCGTAGGTTATGAGTATGAAATACAAAGATCTACGCGACTTCATTGCGAGTTTAGAAGCTCAAGGTGAACTTAAGCGCATTACCACAGAGGTAGATCCATACCTTGAGATGACCGAAATCTGCGACCGCACCTTGCGCGCAGAAGGCCCAGCCTTATTATTTGAAAACCCAAAAGGTTATGACACTCCAGTATTGGCTAACCTGTTCGGCACACCCAAGCGAGTGGCGCTGGGCATGGGCGCCGAAAGTGTAGAAAGCCTGCGTGATGTAGGCCACCTTCTTGCCTCTTTAAAAGAACCAGAGCCCCCTAAAGGATTCAAAGACGCCCTAGGCAAGCTACCTCTTTACAAGCAAGTGTTGAACATGGGCCCTAAGCTCATTAAAAAGCCACCATGCCAACAATATGTCATGATGGGCGACGAAGTAGACCTTAGTAAGCTGCCTATCCAAACCTGTTGGCCAGACGACGCAGGCCCACTCATTACATGGCCTTTGGTTATTACCCGTGGGCCAAGTAAAAAACGTCAAAACCTCGGCATATACCGACAACAAGTGATTGGCAAAAATCGTTTAATCATGCGTTGGCTATCTCACCGTGGTGGTGCTTTGGATTTTCGTGAATGGAAAATTGCTCATCCGGGTGAAAACTTTCCTATCTCTGTAGCCTTGGGAGCAGACCCTGCCACCATTTTAGGCGCAGTAACGCCTGTGCCAGACACTCTGAGTGAATATGCCTTTGCTGGTCTGTTACGTGGTAGTAAAACGGAAGTGGCCACTTGCCTAACCAATGATCTGCAAGTGCCAGCCAGTGCTGAGTACATCTTAGAAGGCCATATTGCTCCAGATGATATGGCAGACGAGGGTCCCTTTGGTGATCATACGGGCTATTACAATGAAGTAGATAGTTTTCCAGTGTTCACTGTAACCTGTATTACTCACCGAAAAGACCCTATTTATCACAGCACCTTTACCGGACGTCCACCAGATGAGCCGGCGGTGTTGGGTGTTGCTCTTAACGAAGTGTTTATCCCACTGTTACAAAAGCAATTTCCGGAAATCACTGATTTCTACCTGCCACCAGAGGGCTGCTCTTATCGTATGGCTATAGTGACCATGAAGAAGCAGTACCCGGGTCATGCCAAGCGTGTGATGATGGGTGTTTGGTCTTTTTTACGCCAATTTATGTACACTAAGTTTGTTATCGTTACGGATGATGACATCAACGCCCGAGATTGGAAAGACGTGATCTGGGCGATGACCACCCGGATGGATCCAGCACGAGACACTTTGCTAGTAGAAAACACTCCGATTGATTACTTAGACTTTGCTTCACCTGTTTCTGGCTTAGGCTCTAAAATGGGTATGGACGCCACCCATAAATGGGAAGGTGAAACCACCCGTGAATGGGGGCGTACTATTACTATGGACGAGTCTGTGAAGCAGCGTGTAGATGATCTGTGGGACGAATTAGGTATTTTTAACATTGGATCTTCGGTAGACAAACATTGAAAAATGACGCTTACATCCTCACTATTGATCAAGGTACTACCAGTTCTCGGTGTATCATTTTTGCTGCAGATGGCACTGTAATTAGTTCAGCACAGTACGAATTTGAACAGCATTACCCTGACAATGGCTGGGTTGAGCATCACCCACCAGACCTTTTAGATACCGTTGTTCAGGCCTGCCGTAAAAGCCTTGCAGATAGTGGCTTAAAGGCTCAGCAAATTGCTGGCATAGGCATCACTAATCAGCGTGAAACCACCTTAGTGTGGGATAAGTCTACTGGCGAAGCTATCTATCCAGCCATAGTATGGCAAGACCGCCGCACTGCGGTAGTGTGCGACAAGTTAAAACAAGAAGGGCATGAAACGACAGTTACCTCTCTCACAGGCTTGCTGTTAGATCCTTATTTCTCAGCGACCAAATTGAGCTGGATCTTAGATCATGTAGAGGGCGCTCGTGCGCGTGCTGAACAAGGTGAGTTGTTATTTGGGACGGTTGACAGTTACCTCATGTGGCACTTAAGTGGTGGCCAGATCCATGCCACAGATGCAACCAATGCGTCGCGTACCTTGCTGTTTAACATCCATACTCAAATGTGGGACCAAGGCCTGCTGGAACTCTTTAATATACCTCAAGCTATGTTGCCAGAGGTTAAAGATAGTGCGGACAATTTTGGTTTCATAGAAGAAACCGTTCTCGGTCACCAACTGCCTATTTATGCCGTAGCTGGAGACCAACATGCTGCCCTATTCGGGCAAGCTTGTTTTAAATCTGGAATGGCCAAGAGCACCTATGGTACGGGGTGTTTTTTAATGCTTAATACAGGCGATAAGCCTCTCCAATCAGCAAGCCGGCTATTAACTACGATGGCGTACCGCCTTAATGGTAAGCCAGTATATGCCCTAGAGGGAAGTATTTTTGTCGCTGGAGCGGCTATTCAGTGGCTAAGAGATGGGTTGAAAATAATTAGTAGTGCTAGCGAGGTAGAACCCTTGGCCGCGTCTGTCACGGCTGACCACGGGGTTTACATGGTGCCCGCATTTACTGGCCTAGGTGCGCCATACTGGGACCCACTGGCTCGCGGTGCTATTTTTGGATTAACCCGTGATACGGGTATTGAAGAGATCGTCAGCGCAGGAGTGCAGTCTGTTTGTTATCAGACCAAAGACCTACAAAAAGCTATGGAAAAAGACGGCGTGCGCTTAGATACGTTAAGAGTAGATGGAGGCATGGTGGTGAATAATTGGTTTTTGTCCCACTTGTCTAATGTGCTAGACGCAAAGGTCTCTCGGCCTACCTGTGTAGAAAGTAGTGCTCTAGGAGTGGCTTATTTAGCCGGGCTGCAGGCCAAGGTATATGATTCACTAGAAGAACTTAGTGAAATGTGGCAGTGCGACCGCA